>Ga0114931_10001288_pt1 | contig 31940 bp, 27 predicted proteins | sample 2SBtaG_FD_89579 | JGI IMG/M metagenome (GOLD analysis project Ga0114931, IMG submission 89579) | Deep subsurface microbial communities from Kolumbo volcano to uncover new lineages of life (NeLLi) - 2SBTROV14_V59a metaG | ecosystem: Environmental > Aquatic > Marine > Volcanic | place: Kolumbo...
TTAGTCCTATTAAAATAATTGTAGGGCTATTTTGGTAATTTGATTCTAATAAAAAATAATGTACTAAACAATTAATTAATACACAAGACAATCACTCTTTTATATTAAACAACTTTGAGGTATTAACATGGCAGTCTGGATCAGTGGGTTTTGCAGAAGAATTCAAAGCTACAAGGAAAAATCAATTGGATGAAAAAGAAGTTAGAACAATTTATGTAAGAACAAGGTGAGGGTGTTAAGACAATGGACTTGCCGAACGGGAAACTGTTACGTCGCAAACAACCTGACAAAATCGAGATTGAAAATTTGGATGAGTTTATGTTGAATGCAGATTCTTCCATGCTGACGGTAATACCAGAAATGGTTAAGTCTAATCTAAATAAAATTAAAGCTTATTACAAGAGGAGTACGAAAGTCCCCAAAGGAACAAAGCTGGTAATCGGTTAAGAAAAGTTTTCTATAAAACTAACATAGAGAGAAGGAGAAAAAAATGGGGAGAGCAAAGTTGGAGCTGGAAGTGAACAAGCCCAAGACTATAAAACTGCTGTTGATGAAGCTATTGTTGGTGAAAGTCAGTACGGACTGTATTATTTATATGCGGTCTCTAATCAAAAGAAAGAGTTTTCTTACTTTGCTCAAGAAGAAATTCATTCTGTGTTGAAGGAGTGTCAAAAAGGAACTGTTGCTACAATTACGAAGGTTGCAAGTCAGAAAGGAAGTAAGTTGGTGACATCTTATAATGTTGAAGTTGATTCTAAGGTTGATACTGTTGGTGATGTGGTGGACACCGCCAGGCACAATCAAACAAACCCCTATCTGAACCTGATGATTAAGTCGTTTGAAGATGCATTGGTTATCCAAGAGAAATTTAATGGCATGGCCAATGTAAATCAACTTTCGATAACTATGTTCATTCAACGATGTAAAGAAATTGAGCTCAAGAAATGAATTAAAGGAAAAATATGATGGATAAAATATTTTATAAGTGGGTTGATGTTTTAGAATGGCTAGCAAATAAATTATACATTTTATATGAACAAATTAATGTTATAGTATTTGTGCTTATATGGCCATTGGTTACAATTTATTTGCTGTTGAAATAAAATTAAGCTTGTAGCTCAGAGAACGGTCGTTGTTGTTCCTTGCGCATGGAAGTGAATGTGCATCCTCTGACTATTCATAGGGTGTATTTTTACTTTAGAATTTTATCAATCAGCCAATTGATAAAATTTATAGACAAACTTTTTTTAAAAATACATTTTTGCAATTGAAAAGTACGAAATATATCAGAAAATAAATCTTAATTATAAATTAACATTGAGATAATAATTTTTTAACTGGAAAATCTACTCTATTATTTTATCAACATTTGTGATAATCTCTGATTCTTTTTCAAGATCTTGTAAAGTGAATGATGGGGAATGTACCATAAAACATTCAGTTTTTGAATTAGGTGATAGTAGAAATTTGCTGATTTCTTTGATCTCATCATGTTCAGTATCTTTATAAAATTTCACATCCATTTTCTCAAATTCATAATCATCACTTTTATCACTTATCTTAGTTAAAACTACTCTTCTAGCTATTGGTTGCCTTGTGTATGTTAAACTAGAAAATACTCCTCTAAAAAAATCAACTTCACGAACAGAGGGTAAACTCAAATTCATCATTATATATTCACTTGGCTCAATATTTTTTTCTGCCATATGTACGTTTAATATATGAGTTCCAATCATAGTTGAGACACCATAATACCTAACTCTGCTTTCATTATTTCCTTTAAAGCACTCGACTGATTTACTTACAAGATTAGGTTTTATCATAAAAACATCTCTTTTTATTCCATAACTGTCTGTAGAGACATAGTAGAAATAGTAGAGGCCTTCATGATACTTCTTAATATACTCGTAATTTGATTCTGCATGCTTTTTGAAGTTCTTATAAAAATCAAATTGTACAGTTTCACTACGAGTTGTTTTGCTTAGCTTCTTTAACTTCTTAATATATACATCAATATTACCTGAAATTCTAGATCGAGATAAGTTATTTACTAAGCTAAAAGCGTTGTCTATCTCCTCACCTATTTCGGTTGTAGATTTTAGTTGATTGATTTTACTTATCTCAGGAAACACAGTTTTAAATAGGCTTGAAAAGACCGGTGGAGGCATTTCCAGGCTCCCGGCAATTTCCTTCTTTTTATATCCTTTTTTTCTTAAAGCATTTGATAGTTCAAGAAAGTCTTTTGCCTTTTGAACAAAACTATTGGCTATTCTCATAATTATTCACACCAAAATAAATTTATAATAATTTATAAGGAATTAATGGTTATTATTTTCTCAAATATACATATTTCGCTGCCGATAAATATTAAGTTAAGGTTAAATTTGTTTGCCTTAGGAAATACTAAAAAAGGAAATAATTGAAAATGATAAGAATAATACTATTAGTTATAGCAATATCAATAAGCAATAATGTTCATTCACAAACATTATTAAAAGAGAATTTTGATGAAGGATTATCTAATGAATGGGTAATAGTTGATGACAAACCTAGTTACTCAGGTCCAAGTAATTGGTTTATTGAAAATGAAGTTTTGAGACAAACTTCAAATATTTGGGCTTATGAAGCACCTGATGAATTTAAATATCATCTTGGAACTCATATAGTTAGAGGAAACTCTGATTGGGATAATTATTCAATCAATGCTTTAATTAAAGCTACAGATAATGATGGAATTGGTATTCTATTTAGATACCAAGATGATAAAAATTATTATCGCTTTCTATTAATAGAAGATGCAAATAATGGTGGTCCTAAAAGAAAAATTCAAAAGTTTATTGATGGTGAAGTTTATACTCTATATGAACAAGTGATTGATGATGCTATTCCTAAAGGATGGTTTGCTGTAACTGCAAAAGTAAATGTTGATAGCATTTCAATTTATTTCGATGGCTATCATTTCAAAACAATTATTGATTCAACTTACAAAAAAGGAAAAGTTGGATTAACATGCTACGCAATGTCCGGTGCCTATTTTGATAGTGTTTCTGTAACAAGACATGATGTCATATATGATAAACCAGCAAATTTAGAAATTTTTTCTCAAAGACAACCTTACATCCAATTATCTTCAACTAATTCGGTATCAGTAGCATCGAATACAAAAGAAAAAGTTGTTGGTAAAGTTGTTTATGGGAGGAATGAACAAATAATAAATACAATTAGTGAAGATTCACTCACTAATAAGCATTTATTGACAATAAATGATTTAGAAACAAATAGCATATACAATTATTCAGTTTATAATAATGAAAATTTATTGATTGATTCAAATTCCTTTAAAACTGTAAGAAGCGAAGAAGATGATACGTTAAAATTTTTGATCTGGGGAGACAGTGGAACCGGAAATGAAGCTCAGTACAAAGTTGCAAAACTAATAAATGCTGAATCGGATAATGTTGATTTTGGCTTGCACGTAGGTGATGTCTCACAATCTGATGGTGAAGAATATGATAATATTTTCTTCAAACCATACGAAGAATTTGTTGCCAATAATAATGTTTATACATGTATTGGAAACCACGATACTTATTTTGATAATGCAGCTACATATCTTAATGATTTTTATTATTCCTTAGATCCCAAAATTTCTGAAAGATATTTCTCCTTCAAAAGGGGAAAGGGATTTTTTATAAGTATTGATTCTAATATCGATTACACTAAAGGATCTGATCAATACAATTTTATAAAATCTGAACTGGAATCCGATGACTGTCAATCTTCCAAATGTAGATTTGTTTTCTTCCATCATCCTCCATATTGTGAATTATGGGATAGTTGGGGTGGAGAAGAAAAAGTCCGTCAACATTTAATTCCTTTGTTTGAAAATAATGGCGTTGATATAGTTTTTAATGGTCATACTCATGGATATGAACGAGGACTTTTAAACGGGATTTTTTATGTCATTACTGGAGGAGGTGGTGGAGATCTTGATTACTATGCCAGAGATTGGGATCATATTTCAAAATCACTTTCAACCCACCACTATACTAAGGTTGAAATACAGGAGAATACTTTAAAACTCAGAGCTATTAATGTTGAAGGCAGCGTAATTGATTCCTTCCAAATATATAAACCCTTGGTAACTGTTGATGATAATCCCAGAGTTATAGAAAATACTACTACTTTATTTCAAAACTATCCAAATCCATTTAACAACACTACTAATATAAGTTTTTACTTGAGTTATCCGAGCAGTGTTAGAATCAGAATATATAATGGAATAGGTGAAGAAGTTGAGGAATTATACTTGGGGAAATTAGGGAAAGGTAAATACAGTGTTCCTTATTCAAATAGTAAGCTAACATCGGGACACTATTTTGTAAAGATGGAAGCTAACAAATCAGAGTTTACACAAAAAATGATTTTGATGAAATAACGAAAGAAAAATTAACAGTTAATTAACTCTAATATAAAGTAGAGATAATACTTCAATAACAATATAATAACATATGATAAATAAGTTTGCAAATATTATAAATGGCTGAGGAAAAATTGAAAACTAAGAAACTGATTTATGCGATTTACTTAATCCTAATATTTTCCATAGGGTTGTTAAGTAATTTATATGCTGGAACGACTGGAAAGATTGTTGGTAGTGTCGTTGATAAATCAACTGGTGAAGATTTACCTGGTGTAAACATTATGATAGAAGGAACAACCCAAGGTACTGCTACAGATATGGAAGGGTACTTTTCAATGATAAATGTAAAACCAGGCAAATATACAATTACATTTAAGTTTTTAGGATATGCTCCATTGAAAGTAGAGGATGTTGTGGTTAGTGTTGATAGAACAACACGACTTGACATAGAACTAATACCTGCTTTAGTTGAGATGGATGAAGTGATTGTTAAAGCAGAAAAACCACCAGTTCAAAAGGATAGAACTTATACTTCATCTGTTGTGAATGCTGAAGAAATTAGATCACTACCGGTAACGGAAGTTAGTGAAGTTATAACACTGCAGCCAGGTGTTGTTAGTTCTGGAGGAGCTTTACACTTTAGAGGAGGAAGAGAAAGAGAAGTTGCATATATAATTGATGGTATTCCTGTTACTAATTCCTTTGGTCAAGGAGGCGGGTCAAATATTGGTATAGAAAACAACATGATTTCTCAGCTTGAGGTAATTACTGGAACTTTTAATGCGGAGTATGGTGCAGCACAATCGGGTATTATTAATATAGTTACAAAAGATATTGCAAGAAAAGTTTCTGGATCGGTTAGTATTTATGCCGGAGATTATTTAAGTGATCAAACAGACGTATTTTTTGGTGTAAATGATTTTGATCCGGTCTCTGAAACAGATTTTCAGTTCAGTCTAAATGCGCCGATCATATCAGATAATTTAGGGGTATCTCTTAATGGCAGATATAATAAAAGTGAAAGCTTATATCAATATGAGAGAAGATACAACAGTTTAGATGGATGGAAAATAGCTGCATATGAACAATGGTTTAAGGAACAGAGAGCTGATGAAGTCGCCTCTTTGCAAGCTATTCCTATACCAGATTCATTGAGAACAGGAGATCTTTCAAATGGGCCGTTAGAAACGGAGCAAGAAATGGAATTACATCTAAAAATTAATTATCTGCCAATTCCAGAACTTAAATTATCTTACCAAGTATTCGGTTTATATAAGTTTCAAGAAGGAAGTAACTTATTATCCAGAATGTATGCTCCTGATAACATGGGAGTATCACATACATATTCTCATAATCATATATTTTCAATTAGGCATACTCCATCTGAATCATTTTTCTACAATATTGGATTATCATACCAATTTAATAATAGTGAATCCTACTTTAGAAAAGATAATAAGGTAGCATCCTATCCAGGTGATACTGGAATTCAACCTTTCAGTTATTCTTCTGATGGTTTTTCATTAGGAAGTACAGATGGTTTTTATACCGATAAAGATGGAAAGAATTTTAGGGAGCAATTTATTGTAAAGGGAGATTTTAACTGGCAATCTGACAAATATAACTTCCTTAAAGGTGGATTCGAATTTAAGAAACATAAAGTTAACACATATAGCTGGGGATATGTTGAAACGAAAGAATGGGAAACGAAAAAATGGATTAATTTTGATCCTGACCAAACTTTAACATTCGATCAGTATTGGCAAATAATGTCTGATTATTGGGCTAATTGGGAAGAAATTAATGGGACAACTAAATATAGAAAAGTATATGAAGATGAGTATGCACTTTGGAGAGATTACACTATTGAACCTTATGAAGTAGCTGCATATTTACAAGATAAAGTTGAATTAGGTGAAATTATATTTAATGTTGGTCTCAGAGGAAATTTGTTTATCCCAAATGAAAAAGTTCCAATAAATAATAGTATTGAGGCATTAGCACTAGGTTCGGAACAAAACTTGAAAGATGCTTCAAATAAATTTCAATTAAGCCCTCGTATAGGTCTTTCATTTCCAATTTCTCCCACAGGTGTTTTTCATGCTGCATATGGCCATTTTTTCCAAATGCCAAGTTTTGAAAAAATGTATAATGAACCACTTTATGTCTTAACACCAATTCAATTAGATGACAGACTTTTAGGTAATGCTGATTTAGATCCTGAAAAAACCATTCAATATGAATTAGGATTACAGCAGCAAATAACACCAGGACTAACTATTGATGTAACAGCATACTATAAAGACTTTCGCAACTTATTGGGAATTGAGTATGCTACCACGGTAGACAATGTACGTTATAGAAGATTTATAAATAGAGATTATGGAAATAGTAAAGGTATAACAGTTGGATTAAGAAGTTACGGAAACAGTTTTGTAAATGGAACTTTAAACTATTCCTATTCCACTGCAAATGGTAGTTCTTCGAATCCTGAAGAAATTGAAGCATTTCAAGTATCTACTCAAATTGGTGGTGAAGCGGTAGAGTTTGTCGATAGGCAAATTGTGGCACTTGATTGGGACCAAAGACATACACTCAATGCAGTTCTAAATTTTAACTTCCAAGAGATTTTCAGAATGAGTATAGTTGGCAATATATGGTCTGGTCAACCTTACAGTCCAACCTTTGTTGAAAGATTTGATATCCTGGAAGCTGAATACAAAAATTCAGATACAAAACCTCTACAATGGAATGTTGACCTAAAGGCTAGCAAGATGTTTAACCTTAGTGTTTTAGAATATTTGGTTTACTTAAAAGTAGATAACCTCTTTGACAACCTTAATGAATTAAGTGTTTATTCAAGTACCGGAAGTGCAGGAGAAAAGGCACGACTTCCAGAAAATAAACAACTTGAAATTGAAAGACTAGAACAAGCCGGATTATTCTCACTTAATGAAATTGATAACAATCCAAATTGGTATTCAAGTCCAAGGCAAATACAATTAGGTGTTGAAGTACATTTTTAGATAGAAATTATTGGAGAGAATTATAAATGTTTAGTGTACGTTTTCTATTAATTATACTTTTGATGAATGTTTCTCTGTTTGCTCAAGAGACTGATGAAACAAAGAACGAACCTGTTAATCTGAATTCGCTTCGAATTTCCGGATCAAGAGGTTACAATGGAGTCTTTAGCAAAACAAGTGAAATTCAAGCTAAAGGATTGGCAAGTAATCTCCGTTTTACAAATCATGATGGTAATTTAGTAACCGGTGGTATAGTAAACACAGGTCTTTTATCATATCATTATGTATCTGGAACACCAAGAATATCATGGCCCAAAGGGCCTTCTTCTGTAGCGTATTTACATGGAGCTGTTTTCTATGTAGCTGCAGAAGTGGTTGATGAAACTGGTAATACTATTCATATTGTATCTGATAACTATCGTCGAGGTGGTGAGACAGCCTTAGACCAATCTCACTTTTATGGTTTTGGTGCTTTACCAAAATATTTTAATGGTGACCAACCTGATGCTTTTAGTTTTGATATTGGTGGTATCAGTGAAGATGTTGGAGTTGATGGATTCCCAAATACCGGAGATGAAGGGGAAGGAGATGGGATTCTTCAATTAGAAGAAGACTTTAATTCCAATGGACTGTTAGATGAAAGTATGCAAAATGAAACAGGGTGGTTTGCAATAAGTAGTAGAAGAGAAACTTGGCCGGAATACTGGCCGGCAGGAACTTATCCAGGTGATGATAGAAGTGAAGGTGAAGAAAGGCCTGGAGTTAGAGAAGGTAGATGGAATGGAGAATTTGGTAGTTATGTAAGAGCTGATCAAGAATCTTATTATGCAATGGATGATAGAGAAAATGATGAATTTGAATACTATCCGTTTGATGATGAAGACAGCAGAAGAGATTGGCCAAATGGACGTAGAGGATTAGGAATTGAGGGATCAGTAAGAAATTATCAATGGTCATCAAGACTTGCAGAAGATATATTAATATCAATCTATGATCTTGAAAACAAAGGGAAAGATTTAGAAAAATGTATTGTTGGAATGTATGTTGATCCGGATGTTGGTGGATCTTTAAGTGGTGATGATGCTGACTTTGTTGATGTAGATGATATTACATACGCTTTTAATCGTAGGAGTTTCAAGTACCGGATTGCCAATTGGATATTTTGGATTTGCCTTTCTAGAAAGCCCCGGCTTGCCTAAAGATGGAATTGATAATGATCAGGATGGGCTTATAGATGAAAGTCAAAATAATGGAATTGATGATGATGGTGATTGGGAAGCCTGGACTGATGTTAATGGAAATGGAATTTGGGATAATGAAGATTTAAATAACAATGGTACTTTAGATGTTGGCGAAGATTCTAATCTTAATGGATTATTAGATATTGAACCATTAGGAGATGATCTTGGCTCCGATGGACTTGGCCCTGATTTTAATGAATATACTGGTCCAGACCCTGATGGTACGCAAGCTAATGGTGTACCGGACATTGGAGAACCAAATTTTGAATTTACTGATAATGATGAATCTGATCAGGTTGGTTTAACTTCATTTTATTTAAGGGATGTTGATAACACAATGGCCAATGATGAAAGATATTGGGATGTCGAAATTTCCCCTGGGATTTTTACAGTACGTCCCGGTTATCAAAGAGATATTGCATGGAGTTATGGTAGCGGTTATGTGAAATTTTCTGAAGATGAAAAAAAACATAGGTATGCGATTGCCCTACTATTTGGTAATAACCAAGCTGATATTTTAAGAAATAAAAAAACAATGCAAGTTATATATGATGAGGATTATAACTTTACAAAACCTCCCAGTTTACCATTTGTAACAGCCACAGGTGGCGATAAAAAAGTAATTCTGAGATGGGATGATTCAGCTGAGCGTTCAAAAGACCCAATCTATGGACAAGATTTTGAAGCATACTACATATATAAAAGTACAGATCCAAATTTTGATGATATAAAAACTATAACTGATGCCTTCGCTAATCCACTATTATTTGAGCCGATAGCGATTTTTGATAAGCAAGACGGATTATACGGTGTTCATCCAGTTAGTATAGGAAGTGAAATTAGTGCAGAAAGTGATTTGGGTATCTCCTACAACATGGGAACTGATAGTGGACTGCAACATTACTTAGTTGATACTAATGTAACAAATGGTAGAACTTATTACTATGCCGTCGTTTCAGTTGATAGAGGTTATGATGATTCATTTTACCCAAATATTGCAGACAAAGAAGGTTTATTAAAAATGTCTCCTACGGAATGTTCTGCAAATATTCAGACAGATCTACTCGGTAGAGCAATTGGTACTGATCAAAATACAGTAATCGTCACACCTGTAGAAACCCCTTCTGGATGGGAGGAACCAACTTTAGATGACAATATTATCCACTCATCAGGTGCTGGTACAGGAAGTATTAATGTTGGAATAGTTGATGAAAGAAGTATCAGATCGGATGTCGAATACTCTTTGCAGTTTTCAGATGATGGTGAATTCAAACAATATGGAAATGGATATACAGTAAATACAAATAGAGTAACTCTTTTCAATGAGACTGAAGACTATCCAATTCTCAGTATAAGTGATCCAGATAATAATGATGAGGCTGATGAATTCATTGCAGATGGAATGATTATCACAATTAATAATGATACAACAATTATTGATACAATATATTGGGAAAATAGTAATACAAACTTAGTTATAGCATCTACAACATTAGAAGATAATGGAATATCAATTCCAAGAGACTATGAAATTAGGGTTATGGATTCTGGTGCTGATTCATCAGTAAACTCAACTCCGGTTATTACAAATTTCCAAGTATGGGATGTTACTAATTCAGACAGTACTTTCCAAGTAAATTTTAGATATACAAACAGAACAGAACCGGATTCATTAGAGGGTATCCTAAGTGAAAATGATAAAATCCAAATAGTATCTGATTTTAGTAACACAAAACGATTATGGATTTTTCAATTACAAAATTCCAATAATGTACCAGATTCACTAATTATTCTTCCACAAAATGGAGATGTCGCTAAACTTAAAACAAGAAAAGCATTTAATAGAAATGATGAGTTTAGTTTTTCTTTTAAGGGTAATAGCATAAATAAAACTTTAGCAAAAGATGATTTAGATAATATCTATGTAGTTCCGGATCCTTACTTGGCTTCTAGTTCACTTGAAAGAAAAGTAATAAATGAAAATGAAGGACGTGGTGATAGAAGAATTGATTTTGTTAACCTACCAGATGAATGTTCTATTAGTATTTATACAACTTCCGGAAGATTTGTAAGAAAACTTGAACATAATACAACATCATCCTTCGCAAGAGAAAGTTGGGACTTAAGAACTAAAGATGGTTTAGAAATAGCTCCTGGAATTTACTACTTCGTAGTTGAAGCACCAGGTATAGGTGAAAAAATTGGACGATTTGCAGTAATTAAATAATTCTGAGAATAAAATGAAATTAATAAAAATACTTTTTGTAATGCTTCTATTCACATTTCTAAATGTAAGTTATGCTCAGGATAAATCTGAGGGTACAACGTTTCAAACTGAAGTAGACGGAATAGGGACAAATGCATTATCATTTTTGGAAATTGGTGTTGGAGCAAGAGCCTCTAGTATGGGAGGAGCATATACAGCATTAGCAAATGACGTATCTGCATTATACTGGAATCCGGCAGGAATAGTATGGGTTCAAAATATGTAATTTGAAGTAATGCATAATGAATGGTTCCTTGATGCTAATTACGAATTCTTTGGCGGCGTATTTCCAATACCATTTCTTAATTCTTCAATTGGGCTTAGTTTTACAACAATTGGTTTTGATGACCAAGCAGTGAGAACGGTAAACATACCGGAAGGTACAGGTGAATATTATGATGCTAGAGACTATTCTGCTGCTTTAACTTGGGCTACAGCATTAACAGAAAGATTTTCGTTTGGGATTTCGTTTAAGTATCTGAGTTCTCAAATATGGCATGAAACAGCGACCGCTTTTGCTGCCGATATGGGGATATTTTACAATACTGAACTTGAAGGGCTAAGACTTGGTTTTAGCATGAGCAATTTTGGTACTGAACTTAAATATGAAGGAAGAGATATTCATACAACCGTTGATCCTGACAAAGAAGTGGTAAACTTCGATAGAGTGCCGGCAGAATATCAAACTGATAGCTATCCTATACCATTATTGTTCAGAGCTGGTATATCCTATGAAGCAAATCTTGGAAATTTTGGAACTTCAACTATAGCTGTTGACTTACTACACCCAAGTAATGCTCCTGAAGCAGTTAATGTAGGTTTTGAATATGGCTTCACTAATATGTTCTTTATTAGAGCTGGATATCAAGGGTTGTTTGATGAAGAATCTATTAGCGGGTTAACCCTAGGCACCGGTGTTGATTACTATAATAATTCTGCAAACTTTGGTGTGAGATTTGATTATTCATGGAGTGACTGGGGTGTATTAGAAAATTCACAAAGATTTTCTGTTGGGTTAGTATTTTAATATGAAGAATCAACTAATTATATTGCTCCTGATATTCAGCACTTTATTAGCTTCAAATAATCCTAAAGATTATGTTGCAAGAATAGGAAATTCTTATATCTCAGTTAAAGAATTTCAGCTTAACTATGAGTTCGGTTTCCCAAATTTAAAGATTGGTTCAACGAAAGAAGAAAGAATTAATTCCTATCTGCAATTTTTTATTTATGAAAAACTGTTCGCTGAAGAATCCAAAGAAAATAATTTAAGAGATAGTAGTTCATTTAAGTATAGTTATGATAAAATCAAAAATGATCTTCTGTTACAATGCTTTATTGAAAATGAGATAAAAGAAAAAATAGAAATATCTGAAGAAGAAATTCGAGACCATATAAATAAATCTAAGACCGAATTTCAACTAAGCATTTGGCCTGAACAAAATTTACATGATGCTTTATTTGTAAAGAACGAAATTGATAAGTATGGTATAGATGCAACTATTAAATTAATTAAAAATGAAAACCCATCAAGCTATATTTCAAAACAGGCTTTAGAAACAGACTATAAAGAATGGTGGGAAATTCCTTCAGTTATTTTTGAGCAAATTAAAAACCTATCTATTGGTGAAATTTCAAACCCGATTAAATTTAATGATATATATTATTTGGTAATAGTAAATGATATCAGAAGAACATCTATAACTAAAAATGAGTATTTAGATAAATCAAATACACATAAAAAACAATTATTTAGTGAAAAGCTTGAATCTACTTTAATCAATTTTACAGATTCTTTATTAACTCCCAAAAATATCAGAACAAAGAAAGAAAACTTCAAATTGTTTGCTGACGAAGTTTATAATTGGATGAAGTCAGGCAATAGAAAAAGTGAAAGTCTCGAAACATTTATTTCAAAGAATAATACTGAAAATGACTTACTCGAATCCAATTTGGTTAAATATAACAATGGAGTAATTAACATAGCAGAAATCTTAAATGTATTCAGAGTTGATCAGATAAATAATGATTTTCTGGATGAGAATAATAAATACAGATACTTAAATGAAATTCTAGCCATATCAATCCGGGATTATTTTATTCTTGAAGAAGCTGAAAAGAAGCAATATGAAAAATCAGAATGGTATAAAAATGAACTTCGCAAGTGGAACGATAAAATAAATTGTTGGGCTTATCAAGAGCATCTCAAAGATAGCAATAGTAAATCTTCAATAGTACAAGAAATTAAAAAACTACAGAAAAAGTACAGTGTCAAAATAAATAACGATCTATTAAGCCAAATAGAAATTAACGAAACTGAAAAATCAAAAAATTCATACTATCAAATGTACATAAGTGGTACTAACAGATTGGCTGAACCCATTGTAGATGGTAGTTGGAGTAAAATTGGAATTATAAAATGAAACTAAAAAATATCTTCATTATATCCTTGGTATTTAGCATTACTTTGTTTTCACAAAATGAGCCCATTTCCGAATGGGAATTCATGCCATCAAAAATCTCAAATGGTGTTTTAAAAGATAATTACGGAAGAAATAATGCAAATCTTATTGGAAAACTAAAAACCAATAAGACAGAAGATATACAAATTATAAAACTTGATGGGTCTAAGAATAGTTTTTTAGTTACAGATAATATCGATGAAGCTACCATTCCTCAAAAAGAGTTTACCGTTTATGGGATTATTTACAATCAAACCGAACAAGATTATTCAGGAATTATTGGAGCTTTTCAAGATAATGGTGGATATGAAAAAGGTTGGATCTTTAGTCTAGAAAAAAATAAACTTTCCTTTGGCCTCTCCACAATGGGAGTTGATGATGGTGATGGCATGATGACTTATTTGCGAACAAGAAATACAATTGTTTCTAGTGAATGGAATTTTGTTGCAGCAACGTATGATGGACTCATAATGAAATTATTTATAAATGGTGAGCTAAGTGGTGTTGCAGAATCTCAGAACGGGAATATAAATTATCCAGAAAATGCATTTTTTGAACTTGCTTCCTACCATGATAAAAATGAGAATTATAAAATTCATGGAAGTATTTACAAGGTGGGCTTGTATGAAAAAGCAATGTCTGATTATGACATTAAAAGTTTATATAAAGAAAATGAGCAGATTATGAAAAACCTTCCAATAATTAATGATCAATCCATTTTTGTTGTTAAACCTTATATGCAACATACGACAAAAAACTCTGTAACAATAAAATTGGAATCAAAACGATCTGTAAAAATAACAATAAGTTATGGAGAAGAATTACCATTTAATGAAGAAATTAAAATCGAGAACCTAGAAGAATTTCACTCGGTTGAATTGAAATCTTTGAAGGAAGCAACAATATACTTTTATCAAGTTACACTTGAAGACGAAAAAGGTGAAACATATCATTCAGATCTCAGAACATTTCAAACGGCAGTTGGTAATAATGCCCCGATAACTTTTGGAGTAATTAGTGATACACAGAATAATCCTGAAGTTATAAAAAAAGTTTCAAAAAGATTGTACGCAGAAAGACCAAATTTTGTAGTTCATGCTGGTGACATTGTTGGTAATGGACATAAAAAATATGAATGGACTGATGAGTTTCTTTCATCCGCTTATGAATTGATGTCAAGAGTTCCGCTTTATGCATCATTAGGTAATCATAATGAAGATGCAAAATACTACTATCAATATTTATCAAATGGTAAGGAAGATTATTACTACACATTCAATTATGGCAATGCTCAGTTTTTTATGATTGATAGTGATAGAGATTTAACTGTAGGGTCTGAACATTATGAAAAAGTAGAAAATGATTTAAGTAAATCTAAATCTGAATGGAAAATAGCAGTATTTCATCATCCCCCCTATAGTTCGGATTTAAACGATTATGGAGATACAAAAAGGGGTAAATCAACATATGGTGATAGGTCACTCCAAGACTTAGTCAAGCTATTCGAAAAATACAATTTAGATATTGTCATCAATGGTCACATTCATTCTTATGAAAGAACATTCCCATTAAGAGAAGAAAAGATCAATTTAGAAAATGGTATTACTTATATCGTAATGGGTGGTGCTGGTGGAGGATTAGAGGAATTTGCGCCAACCAAAACATGGTTCTCAAGTAGAATCTTAAGTGATCACCATTATTGATTATTTCAAATATACAAAAATCAATTATCAATAAAGGTCTTTGATATAGAGGGAAAATTATTTGACGTTCACGAAATTAAAAAACAATCACAACAAACTAAGGAGTCAAACTCATGAGGAAAAAATATCTTTTATTAACGTATTTAATTTTGATGGGAAGTGTTTTTGCACAAATGCAATTACCATCAGAAGGATTGAGACATCATTTTACTTTTGATGATGGAGCAAATTTAGAAACCGCGACTGTTGGAAATAATTTAAGCAGAGATGCATTGGAAGGTGTAACACAATTATTTAATGCTGTTGCCGGACCAGACGTTGCTAATGGTGCTGTTGAAGTAGGATTAGGAAGTTTTTATAGATTAGACTTGGATTTCGAACCAAATGGTCCAGATACTGCTTCAAGAGTTAATCAGTTTAGTCTGGTTATTGATTTCTATCTGTCTCAAACAGGTGTATGGTACGGTTTACATGCTGCAACTAATGATGGTGACCCAATTGAAAGTGACTGGGAATCATTTATTAAACCTTCTGGGGTTTTAGGTGTTGGTAGTACTGGGTATTCATACTATCAAGTTCCAGAAATGGAATGGCATAGATTGGTTATTTCATCAGATTTAGGTAATTACTATAAATATTATTTAGATGGTCAATTAGCTCAAGATGGTGGGAAAGATTCTCCTGATGATGTTGATGGTAGATTTTCGCTACCTTCTATTAATGGTGCTAATCAAATTTTACTATTTGGAGATAATTATTCGGAAGATGCAAACATTTATATTGCTGAACTTGCAATTTATGACAGACCTTTGACTAGTGAGGAAGTTTGGGGAATGGGCGGTTACGGACATTCAATCCCTCTTGAAACTCCAACTGGGTTATGGACATTTGATGATTCAGAAAACTTAACTGCACCTTTTTATGGTTTAGATCTCGAGTTAGTTGGTACTCAAACAGCTGTTGAAGGCCCTGAAACAATTGACGGAGCTGTTTCAATAGGTTCTGGGAGCTATTATATAGCAAATCACAATATGAGCGTTAATGGCGGTGGAGAAAGAGTAAACCTATATTCTATTGCTATTGATTTTAAAGTTAATGATCTAGGAAGTTGGTATAGTTTTATACAGACTGATCCAACTAATGCTAGTGATGGTGAATTATTTGTTAATACTGAAGGAAAAATTGGTGTTGGTGATTTAGGATATACAGATAGTTCAATAATTGCTGGTGATTGGTACAGATTAGTAATGGTTTCTGATTCCGGGAATCATGTGAAATTATATTTAGATGCTGATTCAGTTCTTGATGGTGGGATGCAAGATTTGGATGGCAGATTTTCAATAAATTCAAGAGAACTTGAAAATAAGCTGTTATTATTTGCCGATAATGATGGTGAAGATGGTACAATAGATGTTGCGAACATAACAATTTACAATAGGGCATTATCTACTGAGGAAGTCTTAGGTCTTGGAGGATTTGAACATGATGCTCCAAATACGGAGGTTACTGGTGCAAGAAATGCAGTTTACTTTAATGGAACAGATGTAAATAACAAGTATGGTAAAATCACAAAAACAAATGATGATTTTAACTTAGGTGATGGTGATTTTACAATTGAGGTTTGGGTAAAACCAGATATTTCTTACCCATCAGATCCATCTTTAATATCTGATAAAGCATGGACTTCAGGTGGAAACCAAGGATGGATTATTTCGATTCGTGGAGATGATTGGAAATTTAATGCAGCTGATGAAAGTAGAAATAGATATGATGTTAGTGGCCCTAAAATTAATGATGGAAACTGGCATCACTTAGCAGTTATTGCAAAACAAGATAGTGGATTGAAGTTAATTACAGATAACCTACAAACTGTATGGGCAGATGATGGAGGAGATTTCTTTAATGTTGGAAATATTGATAACCCTGATATGCCAATCTGTGTAGCCCAAGATGGTACAGAAAAATATCCAGATGGACCACCAGCTCCGGCTCAAGTTGATGAAATTAGAATCTGGAAAGGTGTAGCAATTGATCCTGAAGTGGTAATGGCCTGGAGAAATAAAGCTTTAGATGAATCACATCCAAACTATTCATCTTTAGTTGGTTATTGGAAATTCAACGAAGGTGATGTAACAACGGTTGCTGATTTAAGTGGTAAAGGTCATGATATGGAGCTTATTGGAAATCCAAGATGGGAAATTTCATATGCTGCGTTAGGTAATGAAACTGTTGAAGCAATGAATGATGTAAATGCAATTTGGGGTGGAGCCACCAGTTCAAGTTCTGCTGGAATTACGGTTGAAGGATCATTCCCATTCCCTACAACTACACAACTAGGTAAAATTATTGATGAAAATGGTTATTCATCTGTGCAAGCAAAAGAAGATAATCCTTATTTAGTGTTTGGACATAATGATGCAGATAATGCAACAACAACTGGAACTCCTTCAGAAGTTGAGGCTCGTTTGACCAAAGTATGGTATTTTGATATTACAGAAACACCAATTTCTGGACTTTCAGTTACATTTTCACTTTCTGATTTAGGTGGTTCGGGAAATGCTGGTGAAGCTGCGAATTATGTTTTATTAAAATCCTCTTCGGAAAATGGGACTTATTCAGAGTTAAGTGCTACAGTTCAGGTTGCTGAAGACCAAATTACTTTTAGCGGGATTGAAATTGTTGATGGTTATTATACATTAGGTTCTAAATCTTTATCAGCATCACCGTTGGGTGGATTAGTTGTTGGTATTGATGAAAATGAAATATTGCCAGAAACATTTAGTTTGAAACAAAACTATCCCAATCCATTTAATCCATCAACAAAAATAAGTTTTGGGTTACCAGTGAATGCCAAAGTAACTTTATCAATTTATAATGTACTTGGTCAAGTTGTTGAAACATTGATAAGTAAAGATATGGAAGCAGGCCATCACGAAATTGTGTGGAATTCAACCATGAACAACATTTCAAGTGGAATGTACATCTACAGTATTAAAGCTGTTGGAGTGAATGGTAAAGAATTTAATCAATCACAAAAGATGTTATTACTTAAATAAGAATAAAATAGTGGGGATGAAGAAATTCATCCCCCATTTTAACCATAAAGAACTTTATAGCCTTGTTAGCACAAAAAATAACAAAATACTTAACCAATACTAATAGTATAATATTTTCGATTTACGCAATTGTGGTATCATTCTCTACCTATACCTGTATGTATGCTTTTAGGAAACCATTCGCAGTTGCAACATTTGAAGGATTAGGATATTGGGGAGTTGATTATAAAACTCTTCTTATAATATCTCAAGTAATTGGCTATACTCTCTCAAAATTTATAGGTATTAAAATAATATCTGAAATGACATCGCAGAAAAGGGTGTTGTATTTACTAGTATTAATTATAATGGCTGAAGTTGCATTATTTCTATTTTCCATAACTCAGGCTCCATATAATATAATTATGTTGTTTTTTAATGGATTACCGCTTGGAATGATATGGGGAATTGTTTTTAGTTTCTTAGAAGGAAGAAAAGTAACAGAGTTGTTAGGTGCAGGACTAAGCGTTAGTTTTATTTTTGCTTCAGGCTTTGTGAAAAGTATTGGAAGAATGACAATTGATTATCTTGGAGTTAGTGAATTTCAAATGCCTTATGTTACTGGAGCAATTTTCTTTTTACCGATATTATTTTTTTCATATCTACTTAGCCTAATACCACCGCCAACTGAGGAAGATGAGAAATTAAGAACTGAGAGAGTTCCCATGGATGCTTCTAGTAGAAAAGAGTTCTTTAAGAAATTTGCGTCTGGGATTGTGATATTAACTTTAATTTACATGTTTCTAACGGCTTTCAGAGATTTGCGAGATAATTATATTGCAAATATTTTGAATGAATTAGGATTCAATGACACTCCACTCATATTTACTGCTACAGAAATTCCGATCACAATAATTGTCCTAATGGTAATGGGATCACTTATACTCATTAAAGATAATGTTAAAGCACTGTTAATTAATCATTATATGATACTGCTTGGAATAATTTTGATAGGTGCTTCAACATTATTTTATGAATTAGGAATTATTTCTCCAATCATGTGGATTGTATTGGGCGGTCTTGGCTTATATTTAGGTTATGTCCCTTTTAATTGTATTATTTTTGATCGATTTATTGCAACATATAAAACAGCGGCTAATGCGGGGTTTTTAATTTATATTGCGGATTCATTCGGATACCTTTCAAGCGTTGGGATTCTCCTATATAAGAACTTTGGATATGCAAATATTAATTGGCTAAGTTTCTTTATCGATACGAGTTATGTAGTCTCTATTTTTGGAGCAGTTCTCGCCATTATATCAATTTTTTACTTCAGAGGAAGAAAATCCTCTTCCAGCAAATCACAAAACAAATTAATAAAACAATATGAATACTAATATGCAAGCTATTGCTGAAAAAAAATTATTTACACCTGGACCATTGAATACAAGTATTAGAGTAAAGGAAGCTATGCTAAGAGATTTGGGATCAAGAGATAAGGAATTTATAAATAAGGTTGATGAGATTCGTACAAAGCTACTTGAACTCTCGGGTGTTGTCAAAGGTGATTATGAAGCAGTAGTTATGCAAGGTAGCGGTACTTTTGGAATAGAATCTGTAATAAATTCTACAGTGCCAATTGATGTGAAACTATTAGTAATTATTAATGGAGCCTATGGAACTAGGATACAAAGAATAGCAAGTAGATTAGGAATTGACACTTTGGAACTCAGTTACCAAGAAAATGAAATACCTAGCTTAAGTGAAATTGAAACGATTTTAAGTGAGGACGAGGAAATAACTAGTGTTGCAATTGTACATTGTGAAACTACTACTGGGATTATAAACCCTATACATAAAGTAGGAGAAATAGTTAAAAAATATAATGCTGAATACATTGTAGATGCTATGAGCAGTTTTGGAGCATATAAGATTGATTTAGTAGACGATAAAATTGACTATTTAATCTCTTCCTCAAATAAATGTATTGAAGGTGTCCCAGGTTTTTCATTTGTTTTAGCTAAATTAGCTTCTTTAGAGAAAAAGGAAAGCTTTTCAATTAGTACAAGTTTAGATCTATTTGAGCAATGGAAAGGTCTTGAAAAAAACGGACAGTTTAGATTTACACCTCCAACACATTCTCTTCTAGCATTTAATGAAGCCTTGAATGAGCTAGATGAAGAAGGTGGTATTACTGGAAGAGCTAATAGATATATAAAAAATCATGAGTTACTAATTTCAGGGATGTATGAGTTAGATTTTGAAACCTACGTACCATTAGAATATCAAGGTCATATTATTACTGCTTTTTATTATCCTAATCATGCAAATTTTGATTTTAATACATTTTATGAAGAATTAAGTATTAGAGGATTTGTTATTTATCCTGGAAAATTAAGCAAGGTTGATTGTTTTAGGATTGGAAATATTGGCAAAATTTATGAAAATGATATCTCAGAATTATTAGGTGCAATTAGTGAAGTTAAAATAAAAATGAACTTTTAGATAGGGTAAGTAAAATGAGTGAAAATAAGGTTAAGGCAGTAATATTCGATTGGGCTGGTACAACTGTTGATTATGGTTGTATTGCTCCAGCAAAAGTATTTGTAGAGGTATTTGAAGAGCGGGGAATATTTATCAATATGTTAGATGCTCGTAAACCAATGGGAATGAACAAAAAAGATCATATTAGAGAAATATTGAAAGAAGAGCATATCTCTGCGCTATGGCAAACAAAGTTTAGAAGGGAATGGAATGAAAATGACATTCAAGATTTGTATGATGCTTTTATTCCAAAGCAATTAAACATTCTTAAAGATTATTCAGATTTGATTCCGGGTGTTTTAGAAGTTCAAGAATATTTAAAGAAAAATGATATAAGAATTGGATCAACTACTGGATACAACTCGGAAATGATGGAAATTGTAACAATGAAAGCTGGAGAACAAGGATATAAACCAGATGTTGTTATTACATCATCAGATGTGCCAATTGGAAGACCTGCACCTTGGATGGCAATTCAAGCAGCAATGGAACTGGGAATTTATCCTTTTAACTACATAATAAAAGTAGGAGATACACTTGCAGATATCTCTGAAGGTGTCAATGCGGGAATGTGGAGTGTTGGTGTAATAGAATCGAGTAATGAACTTGGTCTTTCTCTAGTTGATTTTAATAAATTGAAGGAAAAGGATTTGGTGATATTTAAAGAAGAGTTAAGAAATAAATATAAAAGTAATGGAGCTCATGCTGTTATTGATAACTTGAAAACCTTACCAAGATTAATTAATAAAATAAACAAACTAATTAATGAAAACATCAAACCTCAATTGGTTGAATCAATATGAAACTTTTACTAGGCTTTGTTTACATTTTTATATTAAATCAAAATGTAATTCTTGGAAATCATGTAAGTGATGAAAGCGAAATGAAAAAAGTCAAAAATATCATAATATTTATTGGCGATGGAATGGGGCTAGCTCAAGTAGCGGCCTCTTCTTATAAATTAAATGGAATTGACGGTAAATTTGAGATGGAAAAATTCCCTATAACTGGATTAGTAAAAACACACGCTGCTGATAAACTTATTACCGATTCTGCATCAGGTGCAACTGCAATGTCAACTGGATATAAAACAAATGTTGGCATGGTTGGAATGACCCCAGATAGTTTGAGTAAAAAAACAATATTTGAAGCTGCGATAGGAAAAGGAATCAAAACAGGATTAGTGGTAACATCACACATTACAGATGCAACTCCATCAAGCTTTATTGCGCATGTTCCCCAAAGATCCATGCAAAATGAAATTGCTGAGCAAACGGTCAATTCTGAATTGACTGTTATCCTTGGCGGAGGAAAATCAAGATTCATTCCTGAAGAAAATAAAGGTAGTGAAAGAGAAGATAATAAAAATTTGATTTTAGATGCGATTGATAATGGCTTCGATTATGTAGATTCTAGAGAAGCGTTAAATGAGAGCAAATCCGATAGATTGTTGGGATTATTCGCTATGAATGGATTTGAGTTTAATGAAAAGGAACCAACATTAGCTGAGATGACTGAAAAAGCAATTGAAATACTGAGTCAAAATGATGATCCATTTGTGCTTATGGTTGAGGGAAGTCAAATTGATTGGAGAGGACATGATAATGATTTTGAAGGTGTTGTTAAACAGACAAAGTTATTCGATGATGCAATCAAGGTAGGTAGGAAATTTGCTGAAAACCATACTGGTACTTTGGTTATAGTAACTGCTGATCATGAAACTGGTGGATTAACATTAACCGATGAACATGAAGATGGAGACTTAAATTCTGGGATCAGTTGGTCAACTGGTGGTCATACTGCTATACCAGTTCCAATATTTTCATATGGGCAAAATGCACAGGAATTTACAGGCGTTTTAGATAATACTGATATTGCAAAGAGAATCTCAAGTATATTGGAATTAAATCTAGATTTTGGAATTCCAATAAATTGTGACAATAAAAAGGAACTTGTAAAATAATAATGCAAAAAAAATCGCTCATATTATTATTATTTGCATTTACCCTTGTTAATGCACAATGTGATAAACCATTAAGAATCCATTCTCACAATGATTATCAAAATGGAGCTACACTTTTTAGTGCTCTAAAATATTGTGCAAAAAGTATTGAGGCAGATGTACATTTAATAAATGGTAAACTTTTTGTCGCTCATGATTTAGATGAAGTGGATAATTTAAAAACTTTGGAAAGTTTATACCTAAATCCATTGGTTAAAATAATAGAAGATAACAAATCACCATATAATTTTAATTACGAACTGTTCCTTTTAATTGATATAAAAAGTAATGCAGATTCGACATATTTTGTATTAAATAAATTATTAGAAAAATATGATCCATACTTAACTTATTATCAAAACAAAATTGTCTATATAAGAAAGATAAGAGTTATTCTTAGTGGGAATAGACCAATTGATATTGTTAGTAATATGGAACAAAGAAAAGTTTTCTTAGATGGTCGATTAAGTGATATAAATAGGAATTACTCGTCAGATTTATATCCACTTATTAGTGAAAGTGGGGAAAAAGTATTGGAAATTATAAATGATCCTGTGGAAGAAATAAAATATAAGAATCTAGAAAATCTTATTGCAAAAATTCATAATGAGAATAAATTGGTAAGATTTTGGGGTGTACCAGACAATCAAGAATACTGGGAAATGCAAGAAAATTATGGAATTGATTTGATAAATACTGATAATGTTATTGAACTCTCAAATTTTATGAGCACACAGTTAAAGAAAGCAAAATGATGTTAAAAGCTAAAGAAATAAGTACAAAACAAAAAAAATATTATATGCAATGTTGGGGAAAACAAAATGAATATAATCCAATTGCAGTTGATCGAACAAAAGGATGTTATATATATACAACTGATGGAAGGAAAATATTTGATTTAAGAAGTGCTCATGAATGTATAAACTTGGGTTTTAACAACACTGAAATAACAGATGAAATTAGAAAACAACTTGATAATGTAATTTATGTTACGGATGATTTTGCAACCGAACCAACAGCAAGCCTTTCAGAAAAACTTTCGCACATGACCCCGGGTAAAGGAAATAAAAAAGTTTGGTTTGGGCAAAGTGGAGCTGCTTCTGTGGAGGCTGCTCTAAAAATTTCAAAATTCTATAAGTATAGTCAAATAAATAGTAATGCAGATAATACTTTTTATTCATATCCTAATAAGATTATTTCAAGATATAGATCTTGGCATGGTTCCACTAATGGAGCTGCATCGGTGAGTGGAGATCCAAGGAGATGGTTTAACGAACCATCTACTCAACCAAGTCTTTTTGCTCCAGAAGCAAATTGTTTTAGATGTCCACTTAATCATAGATTCCCTGAATGCAATTTAGCTTGTGCTGAATACTTCGAGTATATGATAGAAATGGAAGGTGGGAAAGATAAAGTAGCCGCAATAATTTTAGAGCCTATTGTTGGTTCAAATGGAATTATTTTACCACCAGATGGTTACTTTAAGAGAGTGAGGGAAATATGTGATAAATGGAATATAGTATTAATAATTGATGAAACTATGAGCGGCGTTGGCAGAACTGGAAAAATGTTTGCAATTGAGCACTATGATATTGTCCCAGACATAATAATTATGGGAAAAGCCTTGGGGGTTAACGTTCCCCTCTCAGCTGTAATAATGCAATCGCACATTGCAGAAGTTTTTGATGAAAATATTTTTGGTCACGGACAAAGCTATTCTGGTCATACACTTGGATGCGCTAGTGCCCTTGCAAGCATAAACTATATAGAAAAATATAATGTGTTGGGGGAAACAACAAAAAAGGGAATTTATCTTAAAAAGAAACTTGTTGACTTAAAAGAAAAACATCCAAGTATTGGAGAAGTTAGGGGGATTGGCTTATTCTGGAAAATCGAAATAATAAAAAATATAAAAACCAAAGAACCAGTAAAAATGGCTACTGAGAAATACAAAAGAACAATTGTTTCATCAATTGCAGATTATTTACTAAATGAAAAAATGATATATATCCCGTCCGATAAATTCGGAATTTGGATAGTTCCACCCCTAATTGTTACCTACAAAGAACTTGATTATATAGTGGATTCAATTGATGAAGCTTTACTTATAGCTGATGAACAACTTTAACGAATGAATAGTAATATGAAAAAAGCTGATAAAACTGAAGGTGATATTAACCTTTCCGAATACCGAATGAAGTGGATCCAAGAAAATATAGATGAAAAAACGGAAAAAATATTAGAGCAAGATTCTAAATATTTTCTTCACCAATCATTATCCACTCCATGCATGAATGTATTATCACACTGTGAAGAGAATTACATTTATGATAATCAGGGGAAAGCATATCTTGATTTTCATGGGAATAATGTTCATCAAGTTGGATTCTCGAATCCGGAAGTGATTAAAGCGATAACAGCTCAGTTGGAAACCTTGTCTTTTTCACCTAGAAGATTTACAAACGAACCTGCCATAAAGTTAGCGAAAAAGCTTGTGGAATTATCAAATGGTAATCTTAATAAAGTATTGTTTGCTCCTGGGGGAACTTCGGTTATAGGAATGGCGCTTAAGTTGGCGCGCAGAATAACTGGTAAATTTAAGACAATTAGCTGGTGGGATTCATTTCATGGAGCCTCACTGGATGCTGTAAGTATTGGTGGCGAGCCATTATTTAGGAGTCATATTGGTCCATTACTTCCTGGCGCAATTCACATTCCACCACCAACAAATTATAATTCCCAACTTGGTAATGGGAAGAGGGCATTTGTAGAATCTCTTGAATATTTGAAATATGTTTTTGAAAGAGAAGGTGATATCGCAGCTTTTATTGCAGAACCAATTAGATATACTACTGTTACAATTCCAGATAAGAATTACTGGAAAAAAGTAAGGGAATTATGTGATAAATATGAAACGATTCTAATATTTGATGAAATACCCACCGCATTTGGTAGATCTGGGAAAATGTTTGTGTATCAAAATTATGATATAATCCCAGATATTCTTTGTGTAGGTAAGGGGTTAGGTGGAGGAATATTTCCAATGGCTGCACTTTTAACTAAGGATGAGTATGATATTAATGGAGATATAGCCATTGGTCATTATACTCATGAAAAAAGTCCTGTAGGTTCAGCCGCGGCTTTAGCAATGATAGATTATATAGAAAAAAATAATTTGTTAAAATCTTCACAAGCTTTAGGAACGTATTATAGACGAAGATTGAATGAGCTAAAAAGAAAGTATGCAATTATTGGTGATGTACGAAATATAGGTTTGATGTTTGCAATTGAATTGGTGAAGGATAGGCGAAGTAAAATCCCAGCAATCGAAGAAGCTGAATATATTATGTACAAGGCCTTAAGCAATGGCTTAAGTTTCAAAGTATCTTCTGGTAATATTATTACTTTGATGCCACCTTTAACAATAACGAAAAAAGAACTAGATAGTACAATTAGTATTCTTGAAGACAGTTTCAAAGAAGCTAAAAGAGAATTCTCCAAAGTATGATATTAACATAGGAATAGAAAAAATATGAAGAAAATTTATTTATTGATGTTTTTAATTTTTGGCACAAATATCACATATTCACAGTCAACTAGTGCAGTTTCAAAACATTTTATTGTAATAGGCTGTGATGGTATGAGTCCAGATGGAATTAAAAATTCCGATACTCCAAATATGGATGAAATGATGAAAAATGGTGCTTACACATTTCACGCAAGAGCAGTGCTACCAACTAGCAGCAGTAGTAATTGGGCTTAATGTTAATGGGTGCTGGTCCGGAACAACATGGTATAACTTCTAATGGTTGGGAAAAAGATGATTTTATCTTGCCACCAGTTGTATCTGGAACGGAAAACATTTTCCCAACTATATTTAGTGTAATAAAAAATCAAAATTCAGATTCAGAAATTGGAGCTGTTTACCATTGGGGAGGATTTGGAAGGTTATTTGAAAAGAGTTGTGTTGATATTGATATAAATGGTAAGACTGAATATGAAACAACAGAAATAGCTAGTAAAATAATTAAAGACAAGAAACCAGAATATTTATTTATTCACTTAGATCATGTTGATCACGCAGGACATGAATATGGACATGGAACAAAAAAATATTATAAGTCAGTTGAAATTGCAGATGAATTAATTGGAAAAATTGTTAATGCAATAAGGCAAGCTGGAATATTTGAAAATACAACTATTCTTGTTACAGCAGATCATGGTGGAATTGGTTATGGACATGGTGGTGAGACAATTGATGAAATAGAGATCCCTTTTATTCTTTATGGACATGGAATTAAAAAAGGCTATAGAATAAATCATCCGGTTTATACATATGATAATGCTGCAACAGCCGTTTTTGTTTTGGGCTATGATCAACCTTATGCTTGGATTGGAAGAGCAGTAAAAAGTGCATTTGTAGGTTACAAAGTTCCTAAGAGTAGTTATGTAAAAATGATGTTACCAGCACCAACAATTTATCCGAAGAAAAAGTTGTACGATCCAGCAGGCGGATTATTTATTGATGATAATCCAAAATTGAAGATTGAATCCGAAATAGATAATAGTGAAATAAGATATACGTTAGATGGAACTTCTCCAACAGAAAATTCTGAACTTTACACTAAACCAATTAATCTTAAGAAATCAGTTGTTGTTTCTGCCAAAGTATTTGATAAGGATAAAAATGCAAGTAGCTCTTCAGTGGCATATTTTAGAATAGTAAAATCAAACTCTAATAATGGTATTAGTTATAAATATTTCGAAATTGATAATCTAAAGATGCTTCCTTCCTTTGTAAACTTAAAACCAGAAAAGATTGGAAAATGTTATGAGTTCAGGTATGGCAATATTCCGAAAAGAAAAGAGAATTTTGCAATTGAATTTAATTCAAAGATTAAGATTGAAAAAAAAGGAGAATACAAATTTTATACATATTCTGATGATGGAAGTCAACTATTGATAAATGATAGGTTAATCGTTGATAATGATGGAGATCATGGCACGAAGGAGAGAAGTGGCAGTATAAATTTAGATGCTGGATTTCACAATATTAAAGTAACGTATTTTAATGGTGGAGGAGGTTCTTGGCTCGATGTATTTTATAAAGGACCAAATATACCAAAACAAATCATTTCTCCAGAAGTCTTATTTGTTAACTAATTCAAATGAGTTAAAAATGAAAAAAATAATCATCCATTTATTTATTATACTTCTAACAATAACTATTATTTCTTGCTCTTCAAGTGATAAAGAAAAATGGTTGATTTCTTCTCCTTCAAATTCACAGTATACACAATTATTTTATCCAGATAGTGCTGTTTTACCAAATGGAAGAAAAATTACTCCACTTGGTAAACAAATAAAGGTAGCACCACATCCATATGGATTAGTTGTTAGTCCTGATGGCTCAACTGTAGTTACTGCAAACTCAGGTATACGCCCATTTTCTGTTTCAATAATAAAAAATCCTCATTCAGAAAACCCTATCATAAAACAAATTCCTGATAGCACAAGTGATGAAGGAATTCTGGAAGCTGTATATATGGGGCTTGCAATTTCTCCTGATAATGAAAGACTATACGTTGCTGGTGGGCAAGAAGGTGTTATTTATTTATTCGATCTTAATACCTATGAAAAAATACATGAAATTAATTGCCATGGTGCTAGAGGAGATAGAACTGTTAAACATGCATACATAGGAGATATGGTAATTTCTTCTGATGGTAAAACCTTATATGCTTTAGATCAAATACAGTTTGAATTACTAATTATAAATACAGAAACGCTAAATATTGAGAACTCAGTAAAAGTTGGAAGGTATCCGTTTGAAGTCACACTTTCTCCAGATGAGCAAAAGGCTTATGTTGCAAACGTTGGAGTATTTGAATACAAGCCAATTGGTGGTTTGGATATAAATCGATTAAAAGAAACTGCTTTGGATTATCCGGTATTTCCATATCTATCAAAAGAAATGATTGAGGGTATTGATAATGATTCAATTAAAGTTCCTCCACTTGGTGCCCCAAATGTACCAGAAGCTTTTTCAGTTTGGTCGGTTGATTTAAGTAAACCAATTCCTGAAGTAGTTTCAAAAATTAAGACAGGATTTCTAGTAGGAGAAATGGTGGATGGAATTCCTGCAGTTGGTGGCTCAAGCCCCAATTCTGTTGCTGCTACTGAAGATTATGTTTTTATTAGTAATGGCAACAATGATTGTATTTCAGTTTTAGATGCCCAAAATGATTCTTTGTTAAAAAATATTTTCTTATCTCCAGATAAAAGAATTAAACACTTACGAGGAATAATCCCATTTTGGTTTAACTCTTTCTAATGACAAGAATCTTTTGTTTGTGGCAGAATCGGGTATAAATGCAGTATGTGTAATTGATACAAAAGAATTGGAAATTCTTGGTCACTTTCCTGTTGGATGGTTCCCTTCGAAACTGGAAGTTTCTAAAGATGGGAGTAAGCTATATGTAGCTAATGCCAAAGGTTTTGGAAGTGGTCCAAATGCCGGACCTAATTTTGACAAATCAGATGGAACCTATATTGGTAATTTGATGAAAGGTGTAGTATCTGTAATTGATATTCCCAGGATATCAGAACTAAAAAACCTTACTCAAAAAGTTGTAAAGAATAATTTTAACTTTTCTAGTATTGAATTAAAAACAGATAATAATCCGATTCAAGATTCCCAGGAGAAAAAGAGTCACCAATCAAACATATTGTTTTTATTTCTAAGGAGAATAGAAGCTATGATGAAGTATTTGGTCAAATTGAAAAAGGAAAAGGATTAAGCTCAATTGCTAGATTTGGAGAAAATCAAAATATTACAAATAAAAAAGGTGAAACAATTAGAGGTATTGATGTGATGATAAATCACCTTAACTTAGCAAATAGATACGCTATATCTGATAATTTTAATTGTGATTCTGATGTTTCGGCTGATGGCCATCGGTGGTTAGTATCAACATATCCTAATGAATGGGTTGAAGTAAATGTTGCTACAAGTTATGGTGGAGGAAGAAGCATGCGTGAGGATTCAGATGCTCCAGGAAATTTAGCATTTGTGGGAGCAACTGGGGCAATTTATCCTGAAGATTATAATGAAGCAGGATCTATCTGGGAACACATGGATCGTAATAATATAGATTTTTTCAATTTCGGTTTTGGTTTAGAATTGGCACCATCATTATCTGATATGGCTTTTAAATACACTGGGGTAAAACATGTTATAAATTATCCCGTCCCAGCACCCATCTTTGATAAGTCATCAAAAAAGTATGCAACATTAATATGAGCATTCCTGATCAATTTAGAGCAGATATGTTTATTGAAGAATTTAATGAAAGATGGGTTGGTGAAAATAAAACATTGCCCTCAATGCTAACAATCATTTTACCAAATGACCATGGAGCTGGCGAACGACCTAATGAAGGGTATCCATTTTTTGAAAGTTACATGGCTGATAATGACTTAGCATTGGTAAGAATAATTGAGTTTTTATCTAACACCCCTTATTGGAAAAATATGGCAATCATTATTACAGAAGATGATCCACAAGGAGGTGTTGATCATGTTGATGCCCATAGAAGTATACTAATGGTTATATCACCTTATGCAAAAAGAGATTATGTAGGACATGTTCATTACAGTTTTGGAAGTATATTTAAAACATTCTGGAATATATTGAGAATTCCATATTTAAATCAATATGATGCTGGAGCCAATGACTTAAGAGATATGTTTACTGATAAACCAGATTTTAGTCCCTATACAGCAAGAATGGTTGATTTGAGAATATTTAATCCGGAAAAAGCTTTGGATCCTTTTGATGCAGATTTTAATTGGAATTTATTTAACAAAGATAAGCCCATTGATAATGTTGAAACAATGAAAGAACAGCATGATGAAATAAAGTAGATTGGAACTATGAAAATATTATTAGAAATTAAGACAAATACTTCTGATCGAAAATCATTTGACATGTTTGGATTTTAAGCTTAAAACAATTTTTTTTTGAGAAGTTCAGTAAATTTTGGGAACTGATAACCTATATCAGCAAAAACGCAACTTTTCTGCTGACATTCCTAAATATAATCTAAAACAAGCCAAATTTTTACTGAACGCGTTACTGAACATATGCTTTAGCTTTAAAGTAAGGAGTAGAAATGTATTTAGGAAAACGTTCCAATGGCATTTATTTTATTAAATTTTTTGATTCTGAAAAAAATAGAACTCGCAGAGTTTCTACTGAAAAAAAATTGAAACAAGTAATTGAACAAACAGTTGAGGATGAAGTACTGTGTAGATAATTAGAGCTTGTATAGATTATTGATTTTTAATAAGTCACCAATCTCGAAATTTTGAACATTAGTAAAGTGTCACTTTAACCTATTAAGTAAAATGTTTACCAATATTTCTTTTTTGATATGCAAAAAAAATCAGTTTAGATATTGCCCTTCAATACAAAAAAAAATATTTTTCTGAGCTTTTATTCTAGGCTAGAAATTGATTTATTCGCTCAGAGCCAGATTGAGGGTGGTGTGGGTGCATGGGACCCAATTCCTTGATAGCAATTTTAAAACTTTTTTTTAGTAGCAAGGTTTGCTAGCCATTTGCCTCTCATCTACTAGTCAAAACTTGAAAACTTTTTATTGTGTTCTGTCTAATATCTTTAGAATTAGGCTTCTAATTAAACAATAATGGTTTTTTCTTTCATGTGTAGCTGCGCAAGCAAGAGAAAATGCCTTCAGATGAGGTGGCAAGGCTACTTCTAGGTCTTGTGGGGGGTGCTTGATGAACTAGGTGCTCTCATAAACAACCCCATTGCTTTAGTTGACACTAACAGATTCAAGCTCATCCAATAAGGCTTCCAACTTCTCTTTTAACTTCCTAGCATTTTGCACATTGATAAATGTGTCCAGCAATAACCTCGATTTCAGAATGGCATAGTTGGAATAGTTCAGCTCAATGGTGTGGGAAGTGACCAGAGTTTTATCGTCTAAGAACCAGAGACCCACATCGGCTTCGGTTATATAGTCGTTCCTTATGAACAAGCAAATCCGAGATAGAGATAGTCATTAATGATTTTATTTCTTAGGATTTCCAAAAATGAAAAAAGCCTCACAAGTACAATACTTATAAGGCTCTACCAATGTTAGCGCGGGTGGTCTTCCCGATTGAAATTAGTTCATCGGGATAAACTTCTCGACCACCCATAAATTCTTTAAAA
>Ga0114931_10001289_pt1 | contig 31936 bp, 33 predicted proteins | sample 2SBtaG_FD_89579 | JGI IMG/M metagenome (GOLD analysis project Ga0114931, IMG submission 89579) | Deep subsurface microbial communities from Kolumbo volcano to uncover new lineages of life (NeLLi) - 2SBTROV14_V59a metaG | ecosystem: Environmental > Aquatic > Marine > Volcanic | place: Kolumbo...
TTGTGCCGGCCACGAAGTGCTCTATCAGTTTGCTTTGTTGACTTGGGGTAAGTCTGCTTTTTCGTTGGTACATAGTAGCTATTTTAGACTTCTTTCTACTCCTTAGCTACTTCAGCCCCTTAAATAAACTAGGTACATTGTTGAGAGCATTGTATATACTTATAGGATATTTATGCATAATAACTTAAAAGTCCCTTCGCAACTCAAGGCAAAATACTCAATAACTGGTATTATAACTTTACTGTTGCTATTTTGCCTGTACCAACCTCTATTAAGCTTAGCTGAACAAGGGGTGAATTCTAAGAATATGGCAGGACAAAACAGACTAAAAGACGAAAAGAGCCCCTATCTGCTTCAGCACGCCGACAACCCGGTTGATTGGTATCCATGGGGGGACGAGGCGTTTGAGAAGGCCCGTAAGGAGCAAAAACCGATCTTCCTATCAATCGGATACTCCACATGCCACTGGTGTCATGTGATGGAGCATGAATCTTTTGAGGACGAGGATGTCGCAAAGCTAATGAACGATACGTTCGTCTCGATAAAAGTAGACCGTGAGGAAAGACCGGACATAGATAATATCTATATGACCGTGTGTCAGATGCTCTCAAAGGGCGGGTGCGGATGGCCATTGAACCTGGTCATGACACCCGATAAGAAACCGTTTTTCGCAGCCACATACATCCCTAAGGAGACAAGGTTCGGTAGGGCCGGAATGATGGACCTCGTACCGAGAATAAAAGAGCTGTGGGAAAGCGATAGGGAAAAGATACTTGAATCGGCGGAGAATATTACTGCCACTGTTGTAAAAGCAACCGATGTAACCGAGAGTAAGGAGAGTACAGACCTGACGGTCTCTACACTCGGAGTCGGATACAATCAGCTCCTTGGAAGGTTTGATGAGAAAAACGGGGGTTTCGGAAGTGCGCCTAAATTCCCTTCGCCCCACAACCAGCTTTACCTGCTTAGGTACTGGAAACGCACGGGAGACAAACAGGCGCTCGATATGGTGGAGAAAACTCTTCAGCATATGAGACAGGGGGGCGTATATGATCATGTGGGTTTCGGATTTCACCGCTACTCCACAGACCCCGGGTGGCTTGTTCCCCACTTTGAGAAAATGCTCTATGACCAGGCGATGATCGCAATGGCGTATACAGAGGCTTATCAGGCTACCGGGAATAGAGAGTACTCAGACACCGCAGGTGAAATATTTACCTATGTAATGAGGGATATGGCCTCTGAAGAAGGCGGGTTTTACTCGGCGGAGGACGCAGACAGCGAAGGGGTAGAGGGGAAATTTTATGTTTGGAAAGAGGAAGAGATAGTTGACGTGCTCGGTAAAGAAGACGCTGAGCTAATAATAAGCACTTTTAACGTAAGCAAAACCGGCAACTTCAGCGATGAAGCGTCAGGCAAAAAAGCAGGGGCCAACATATTCCACCGAACAAAACCGATACCTGAGATTGCGGCGTCTTATGATATGAGCGTGGGGGAATTTCGCCAAAGGCTTGAAGCCTCGAGAGAGAAATTATTCCAAGCTCGTGAGAAGAGAATACACCCCCATAAGGATGATAAAATTCTGACCGACTGGAACGGTCTTATGATAGCGGCTATGGCAAAGGGCGGAAGAGCAATGGACGAGCCTCAATACACAGAGGCCGCTAAGAAAGCCGCAGACTTCATATTGAGCAACATGCGTAAGCCCGACGGCACGCTCCTCCACAGATACCGGGATGGTGAAGCCGGGATTGAGGGTAGTATTGACGACTATTCATTTTTTATCTGGGGTCTCCTGGAGCTATATGAATCGACGTATGAAATTACATACCTTCAGGCTGCGATAGAGCTTCAGAACGAGATGATAAAGAATTTCTGGGACAATGATAACTGGGGATTTTATTTTACCTCCGACAGCGCCGAAGAGCTCATAGCCCGCCAAAAAGAGATATACGACGGCGCTATACCCTCCGGGAATTCAGTCGCAATGCTGAATCTTCTTAAGATCGGGAGAATCACAGGGAACCCAGAATTCGATAAAAAGGCATCTGAGCTCGGAAGCGCCTTTTCAAACACAATAGCGCAGGCCCCGATGGGGTATACGCAGTTCCTCTCTGGGCTCGACTTCGGTATCGGCCCTTCATATGAAGTGGTTGTGGTCGGCGATCCCGCAAAAGAGGATACGCAGGCTATGCTCAAGGCATTAAGTAAATACTACTCACCTAATAAAGTCGTCCTTCTCAGAGAGCCTGAAAGCGATACAGGCATAACATCTATCGCGGAATTCACTAAAGGCCAGGCTCAGATAGACGGTAAGGCTACGGCTTATGTGTGTCTCAATTACGTATGCAAGCTTCCGACAATCGATGTGGATAAGATGCTTGAGCTCCTGGCAGGCGATAGAACTTGAGCAGGTTATATGACAAATGGAAATATTAGACGCTTATTGCATTTCATTTACATAGTCTTATAATGTTGCCAATAGTAGAAACCGGAATTACGGATAACTTTGTAGGATTTACATCACATAAGAAAGTTTATTGGCTATACTATAAATGATTTAATTCTCAGGGAGGAGAAAGAGCGTGGCCAGAAAAGGGCGAAAAAAAATAAAAGATCTCGTCGATATGCTTGAAGACCCGGAGAACTCGGGCTATATAGGCGGAGATTATGAAGACATGATGGAGCTTTTGGAGCAGGAGCTTAGCGAGTCAGAGGACGAGCAGGATCAGGAAGTAGTGGAATAAAACCCTTTTTGCGTTTGAATACTATCCCTTTTTAGATATACCATAAGAACAGATACTGCGGCAGGCGTTATACCGGATACCCGGCTTGCCTGACCCAAGGAGCCCGGGCGGACGTCTGAGAGCTTCTGTACTATTTCCCTAGAAAGCCCGGGGATATCTTTATAAGAAAAACTCTCGGGGATTCTCAGGTTCTCAAGCTTCTTAAACTTATCTATCTGCTCCTTTTGCCTTTTTATATATCCCTCGTATTTAGCATCCATCTCTATTTGAGAAATAACATCTTCTCCAATTTCACGGAGCGGCGAGCTTTGATATAAGTAGCCAAGATCACGGTACGAGATTTCAGGGCGCCTGAGAATCTCTTTTAAGCTCTGAGGCTTTTTAAGCGGAGATGTACCGAGCTCCTCTAAAACACGGTTAATATCTGAGCCGGGCGTTAGTTTTGTAGTCTCAAGCCTATTGAGCTCTTCTCTGATACTGTTCTTTTTATCGAGAAATCTGCCAATCTCCTCATCGGTGTGAAGCCCTAGTGCGTAGCCTTTCTCGTATAGCCTTATATCGGCATTGTCTTCTCTGAGTAGTAGCCTGTATTCAGCTCTTGAAGTAAACATCCTGTAGGGCTCGTCCACTCCTTTTGTTACGAGGTCATCGATCAGGATACCAATATAGGCCTCTGAGCGATCGAGTATGAGCGGGGGCTCACCCTTTATGCGGAGAGCTGCGTTAATACCAGCGATCAGACCCTGGCTCGCAGCCTCCTCATACCCCGTAGTGCCGTTTATCTGGCCTGCGAAAAAGAGATTCTCCACAAGCTTTGTTTCGAGAGTGGTTTTTAACCCTGTGGGGTCCACGTAGTCGTATTCAACAGCATAGCCCGGGCGCATTATCTCGACTTCACTTAGTCCCTCGATTGTCCTTACTATCTTGTATTGCACATCAAGCGGAAGGCTGGTCGATATGCCGTTTGGGTAGATCTCATAAGTACTAACACCTTCGGGCTCTAAAAATATCTGGTGCCTCGACTTATCGGGAAATTTTACGACTTTATCTTCAATCGAAGGACAGTACCTGGGACCCACGCCCTGTATTTCTCCTGAATAGAGAGGGGACTTGTCCAGGTTGTCGCGAATTACCCTGTGAGTGTCTTCGTTCGTATACGTAATATAGCAGGGTAACCGCTCAAGCCCGGACTTAGTGTTTGAGAAAGAAAAGGGTTTTGGAAACTCATCCCCCGGCTGCTCCTCGAGCACATCCCATTTTATGGTCCTGCCGTCGAACCTAGGCGGGGTGCCTGTCTTTAACCTGCCTACATTAAAACCCAGTGATCTGAAGGAACCGGATATACCGACCGACGCGGCTTCCCCCGCTCTCCCGGAGGATATTTTTGTGCTCCCTATGTGTATCAGGCCGTTAGGGAAAGTCCCAGGAGTAACCACCACAGCGCAGGAGTGAAAACGCTCACCGAGCGTTGTCTTTACCCCCACTGCTCTTCCCCCTTCTACTAAGAACCCTTCGGCCATCCTCTGCTTTATATCTATATTGAACTCGGATTCGAGCTTTTCCTTCATGTAACCCCTGTACGCCTGTCTATCGACCTGTATGCGGGTCGCCTGCACAGCAGCCCCCTTGCGCGTATTAAGTCTTCTGAACTGTATCGCTGCATGATCGGCAGCCTTGCCCATCTCGCCTCCGAGAGCGTCTACCTCCTTTACGAGATGCCCCTTGCCCACACCCCCAATAGAGGGATTGCACGACATGAGACCTATGGTGTCGATATTAGCCGTTAGCACCAGGGTCCTAAGACCCATCCTCGCGGGCGCAAGAGCAGCCTCGCACCCCGCGTGGCCCGCGCCAATCACAATAACATCGTAAACTTTCCGGTTACTCTTATCCATTATCTAATCTCTCGCTATGAAAAAATCATATGAATTGTAAATTTATAAATGCCGGGCGTCAAACAATCAACCGCAATTTTTGGTATAGAAGCAAGTTAGATGGTAAACTGATTTTCCATTCAACAGGGAGAACACCACATAGTGCCTACGACAAGAGACATATTCGACAAGGTCGATAGGAAGCTCAGGGAGCGGTCTCATGAGTTTGCGAAGCTTAGCGCCGTATATAAATTCATACTTAAAGGCCCTGACGGCGGAACCTGGATAGTGGATCTGAGGGAGGAGAGCTACGGTGTAAGGGAGGCCGAAGAAGAGGCGCAGTGCACCTTTCGGGCTAGCGATCAGAACTTTATAAACCTGGTTACCGGTAAGCTTCGCCCCGAGAGAGCGCTTTTGACCGGAAAGCTTAAGCTTGCGGGAGACATAGGGCTTGCGATGAAGTTCGGGGAAATAATAAAGGGTTAGTTTTTCCGGCGTATTTTAACACAAATTCTTTTTTAAGATCCGAGTTTTAGTTATTAGGCCACAATAACCCTATAAAGATATGCAGAGGAAAGGATACGAAATCAGCCTTTTACAGAAGATCTAAACAGCATAGCGTTTGACTCGAAGGATCGCAATGGAAGATATATGCACGGTGATTAATCAGTAATTGCTGATGAAGTGGAATTAATAACCATAGACTCTCAAAAGATCGGCGTGTTCCTTTGTAAACACTTCTAGCACAGGCTCTTTCCGGTAGGCGTACGCGCGGCTCTTATTAATATCTTGCGCAAGCTCTTGTATACGGTCGCCGCTCGCATCCAGTCCCGCAAATTCGGACAACTCCTGAAGTACACGTACGGGCTCGTCCAGGAAATCCTCATATTTTATCTCAATTGCTTGCTCGCCAAGACCCTCAAGATGTGTGCGCGCTTCCTGCATGTACTCCTGCCACATATTTAGCCCTTCCTCTGGTGAAGCGCCCCTTAAATCTACGAACACCCTCTTTCCGGGGATGAATTTCTGCATTAGGTAATACCAGTAAATTCCCCTCCATCTCCTGTGTTTTTCACTTAAGCGCAGGAGCCCCTTTTTTCTACGGGTGCTCAGACTGTTTACGATATCCATGGGATGGCGGTATATATGTATTACCTTGGCACCGGGAAATATATCCAGCCACAGAGGTAAGGTAAAGGTGTTCCGTGGGTCTTTCCATCCCCAAGGGACTTCCAGATTGACCGGAGTCCCAGCACTCAAATATTTTCCCAGACCCAGATATGAAACCACCCGGTGGGTTTTCATAGTGAAAGTAACGAACTCTGTGAAAAGTTTGCGTGCCTCAGTGTCCCGTAGAAGATATTTAATAGCACCGGGAGTCTCTAATCCTCCGCTGCACTGTGTGAGCAGCCAATCGTTTACCTCACGGAAAAACACAGCTTCATGGTTATTTGTTAATTGACTTCCGCAGAACAGTCCCAGAGACTCGAGCATCCTTGTGAGGATACTCGTGCCCGAACGGCTCATTCCGATTATAATGACGGGGGATGGAGACTTCATAGCTCTAAACTGAAATTACACTATATAGGCAGGAATGACAATCCCGAATAGACCGGGGTACCGGAATAAGCTCAAAAACACCTAACTGTGGGGGGAATGGAATTAAGCGGGCCAAAACATATAGATTACCGCATGCCCCTTATTATCTGGCCAGGAAACTCCTGAGCACATCACCCATATCGGATGCAGCCAGTTTCTCTAGAGCCCTCTTTTCTATCTGTCTTATACGCTCTCGTGTTAGGTCAAATCTTCTTCCAATCTCATCGAGCGTATACGTGCTGTCCTGGTCTATACCGAAGCGGAGCCTTATAATCTCTTCCTCTCTCGGGGTGAGCACATTAAGTGCATCCCTGATTTCATGCGTAAGCGCAGTCGTGGCCATAACCGAATCGGGTGCTGGCGAGTTGTCATCCGAAATGAAATCCAGAAGAGTGGTCTTCTCGCCATCTAAAATGGGGGTATCGAGCCTGGCGGCGTCGTTGGTCGACTCAAGTATCCTCTTTACACCTTCAACCGAAATACCGGCAACCTCGGCCACTTCGTGCGGCAGGGGCTTCCTTCCCATTTCCTTGTGGAGCAGGGAGCTTATTCTGTAGACCTTACTCGCCTGCTCGAGAACATATACAGGGACACGGATGGTGCGTGTCTGATCCAAGAGAGCTCGTGAAATCGCCTGATGTATCCACCAAGAAGCATATGTAGAAAACTTATAGCCCTTTGTATGATCGAACCTTTCGACCGCTCTCATAAGACCAACATTCCCTTCCTGAATCAGATCCGTTAACGGAAGGCCTCGACCCATGTAACGCTTCGATATACTTACTACGAGTCTTAAATTGGCTTTCACAAATCTTTCTTTAAGCTCCGCGGCGCGCCCGGAAAATACTCTTATAAAAGTGCTGAGGCTTTCTATTCTTTTTGCTAAGTCCTCTTCACTGACGCGGTTTTTAACATTCCCGTTTTTATTCCTTTTTATAAGGCCCTCTCTTCTCTTGTTCAACTTGTCTACATTGATGATAAACTGAAAGGATTTCGCCTCACACTTCTTTATTTGAGCAGAGACCTCGACCTCTTCCTTCGCAGTTAATAGAGACTCGATTGCCATGTCCTTAAAATATACATAAAGAAGTCTGAACTGCTCATCAGGCGTCCATTCCTCTTCTTCGTTAGTTTCTTTTGGCGTTTTTACTTCGATCTCGAAACCGAAATCAGAGTCGTCGTTTTCAATCATTACATCACTACCCAACCCGATTGATGTATAGGACTCATTGTCCTGTGAATCGAAATTCTCCATAGTCTCCATATCGGAGCTTACCTGCTGAACATCTCTGTATTTTCCTGATTTCATTCTCGCACCTTTTAATTCAATAGAATAAATTTCTTATAGATTAATTGTACTGCAATTTTTCGAATTTTGTATTAAAGTAAGACCATCCTCGTCTCAAAAAGCTAAATACGCAGAACAACCTTGTTATTATACGACTTACCCATCAAAAAGTCAAGCACTTTTGTTCGCAAATGCAAAGAAATTTGCGTGTTTTAAAATTTGCAATAATGACAAGTGATAAAGTGAGATAGATAATGCGTATTTACGCACTAGCTAACATAAAATACAAGGTATTGCACACTACTAACATTACGGCTGATCCGGTACTTCCCGCTGACCCCATGATTCATTAAAAACTGTTTCCTGCTCTACCAATTCAACATAGACGTCCAGGCCTTCTCTATTTTTAAAATATGCCGAATATCTCCAAGCCTGATCAATCGTATTAAACTTGCCGATTTTAACCAGATTCCACTTTTCTCCCCTCGAATTCTCAATAGACACTATATAGGCGTCGTAACCTTTGTTTTTGTACCCATCTGCAACAGCCTGAGCTTCTTGAGGTGTAGAAAATGCGCCGACTTGAAGTGTGTATGAGTTCCCGGACATAGCACTATCCTCTATCTCAGCATCAGCATCATAATCCGATTCGGAAGTGACGGTATTATCCTTATCTGCCGCCATAATCTCATCATGTTCGGTATCTTCATCACTCATAAACAACTTTTGATCCGCACCCTCCGTATAGGTATTCTGGTAACTACCTGTACCTTCAAGTACTTCGGCCCCTAAGAACCCACTATCGATTAAACTCTCTTGGTCTTCCGTACCTTGTATTTCATCACTATAAAGAATATCCGTGTTTTCCCAGCCACTGGGTATCGCTTGGTTCTCCGGAACGCTATCGGGCCCCTGTATCCGGGCACTTACTTCCGGCGACTCGGTCCCGAACAGGTAATCACCGTATTCAGAGCCTGCATAAAAACCTACTGCAAATATCACAAGCACCATTACAAATGTACCAAAACCCCGCCTCTTCCTGCCCTGACTTGTAATAATAAGTCTAGGTTTTAACTCTTTCATGAGAATCCCCGACTATTTCACATATAGATATCTTAAACATACCGCTATAATATAAAGATCGGATCAACCACTCATGGTGCCGAAGGGGGGATTTGAACCCCCACGAGCTAATGCCCACTGGAACCTGAATCCAGCGCGTCTACCATGTTCCGCCACTTCGGCGTTGGCTTAAAAAAACCCGCTACCCATTCGTAATATTATCACACTTGGAAAGCACCCGCTAGTGGCTCCTAATCCATTTTGATTAAAAAGTTGTGTGTAATCTAAACGGTATGAGTAATACGAGACTTCGGGGAGGGCGGTATTTACTTCTCAGAAAACAGAACTAGCACTCCGGTGTATGTAAACAGATGGTTTTTACCGCTAAGAGGGGCAAACTCTGCATTTCCGAAGAACCCGGCTATGGGCACATCTCCGAGTACGTTATTTATATATGCTGTATCTATACCCTCTATGCCGTAAAGTGAACGGCCCCTGGCACAGCAGTCAAAATAGAGTCCGAATTTGAAAGGATTCTCTGACTTCCGGGAATTGCTTATACGATCGAGCATTTGTTTTAGGTCTTCGCGTGCCGCTTCGGGATTTCTCGTAGTGAATGAGATTACCTGTCCCTCTTCCACATTTTCAGAAACGGCTATAGCGCCCGTTTCTGGGTCAAGGCCGATCAGGTTCCTGACTAAATAATCGCTTCCTGAGATTTCAGTACCTCCTCGGACGGGCGGGAATGCAACATAAATTAAGCGCATAATATCGAGCGGGTTCGATATTAGGGCATTGGGAATTACTTTTTTGAGCACATCCAGTGCCGGCTCTCCGTCGAGCTCCGAGATTATGTTCTTGTTACAGCCCGTAATTACACAAGCATCCCCTACAAGCTTGCATCCCTGGGTTATATCGATCTTATAGGAAAACTCTCCGCTGAATAAGAACCCCGAAGCCGCCCCTGAGGCTACCGTGTCTCTATAGAATTCAAAAGTATCGTTAATCCTGGGGTCTTCTGATGCGGAAGCGCCCACAATCGGAATATCACCTATTTTTGACCTCAGACCCTGAAATATGAGATCAGGGTGTATATGGAAAGGATCGGGAAGAAGGGTGAGAAGAGACGCTTTATCCGCAATCGATTTAAGGGTGTTGCCGATTGCCTCTCCCGCCTTTAGCCCTCCTGCCCCTAACTGGTGCACAATAAAGGGCTTTGCGTTAATTTCATCCGAAGAAACAGCCAAAACAACAATCCCGGGCTGAGCCTCAATCTCGCCAGCGTTTGAAAGCACTCCGAGTGCGCTGCACCCGCTGAGACTCTTGGTTTTGGTTATTTCGCAAACGCGCTTTAGTATCTCTTCATAATTTGCCCTGTGCGGGAATGTGCAGAACACCAGTGTCCAATCACACCGCTCAATACCGGCTTGCTGCATTGCCTTCTGAGCCGCCTCACGTGCGGCCCGAACGCTGCTTTCTATGCTGGAGCTTCCAACGCCTGCTTTAATCATATCGGTTCTATCACCTAGCCCGTTTAATATAATATCCGCATCTGTATAAACAATAATAAAACTCTATTAAACCCTGATAAATAAAATGCTCTTTACTACTCTTATCTCTGAGCCGCAGAATAGAGCTTACCTGCTCATTAAACCCGAAGTAACATCGCCCCAGGAAACTATGCGTTCAGGTGAGATCTTTATTAAAGGGAGCCCGAGATTCAGAAGATCCATATCCCGGTACTGAGAGTATTTTTCACATAGGCTCATTAAGGAGTTTTCATACTCCTCGCCCCGTTCTATTATGCTTGCGAGGCCAGAGATTTTAAGAAAATAGAGCCTACTCCAATCCTCATAGTACTTATCGATTATTAAAGACACGTAGGGATTCAAGCGTATATTCTTAATCCGCTTGAGAGTATATACGGATACACTCTTTGGTTTTTTATCGATCGGACTATAGATCAGCCCTGAAACAAATGCATAACAAATAGGGACGATATGCGGCTTTCCGGCTTTGTCCACAGTAGCCATTCTGGCAACTCTGCCTGACTCTAATATCTCACTTTGTTTTATACTGGGCTCTGCTCTCAAACTAATTTTCCTCCGGCGTTTGCTATTATCTTGAATTCTCCAATATCTACTTTATAATACCTTGTTTTATTTTTTGAGGATTGTACTGTTTTTCATATATGGGGACAGAGGCGAGCGCTTCCGAGCGATGCCGGGGAATTAATCGGGGGGACAGAGGCGAGCGCTTCCGAGCGATGCCGGGGAATTAATCGGGGGGACAGAGGCGAGCGATGCCGGGGAGTTAATTAAAAGTGAGATTTTATGAAAAATACAAAGATATTTAGTGGCAACTCAAACTTGCCGCTCGCTACGGCCGTGTGTAAGTATCTGGACATTCCCCTCGGGAAAGCTGAGATAAAGAGATTCAGCGACGGAGAGCTATCGGCCGAGATATCGGAAAGCGTGCGAGGCTCGCACATCTTTGTAATTCAATCCACCTGTCCGCCTACAAACGAGCACATAATGGAGCTGTTGATTATATCCGATGCACTTAAAAGAGCTTCCGCCAGGGAGATTACAGCCGTTATACCTTATTATGGATATGCAAGACAGGACCGGAAGGTAAAACCCAGGGCACCTATTTCGGCCAAGCTAGTCGCAGATCTTATTTCGACAGCAGGTATAAGCAAAGTAGTAACTGTCGACCTCCACGCCGGGCAGATACAGGGGTTCTTTAACATACCGGTCGATCATATTTATGCCACACCCGTATTCATAAACTACATTAAAAATAAAATGAACGGCGACGACACTGTCATCGTATCACCTGACGCAGGCGGTATGGAAAGAGCGAGGTCATACGCCAAGATACTGGATGCCGGGCTCGCAATGACGGACAAGAGACGCCCGAACCCCAACGTAGCCGAGATAATGAACGTTATTGGCGATGTGGAAGGGAAAAATGCAATTTTAGTAGACGACCTAGTTGATACAGCGGGGACCGCCATTCAAGCTGGGAAGGCCATAATCAGAGAAGGGGCTAAGAGCGTCAGCCTTTGCTGTACGCATGGAGTGCTCTCCGGAAAAGCAATTGAAAATATAAACGAGTCAGCACTCGAAGAGGTGTTAATAACTGACACTATACCGCCCAGTGAAAAGGCGGCGGCGTCTGATCGAATCAAAGTGCTCAGCATTGCAAATCTGCTGGGCGAAGCAATAAAAAGAATAACAAAGGGAGAATCTATTAGCACACTTTTTAGCTAAAGTGGCGCTAGATATATAGAAGGAGTCAGAAACATGGCACAAAGTAAATTAAACGTATCCAAGAGAGTAAGAATGGGCAAAAGCGGAGCCAGGGCAATCAGGAAAGAAGGCAATGTCCCGGCTATCCTGTATGGAAAAGGTGAAGAGCCCTTAGCGCTTGTAATCAACCCCGCTGATTTGAAACAAGCCCTATCAACCGAGGCCGGAGAGAACACGCTTTTAGAAATAGTCGTTGAAAACGACTCTGAAGAAATAAAAAAACTCTCACTTCTCCGAGAAATACAATACGATTATATAACCAGTAAGCCTATTCACTTCGATTTTCAGACACTCGATGTCAGCAAGAAAATAACCGTTAGCGTCCCTGTGGCGATAAACGGTAAATCTAAAGGGGTTAAGGAAGGCGGCATACTCGAGGAGATACTAAGGGAGATATCAGTCGAATGCCTGCCAACGGATATTCCTAACGCGTTTGAAGTAGACGTGACCGAGCTTGAGATCGGACACTCGATACACGTAAACGCTCTGGAGGTCACGGAAGGGGTTGATATACTGCACGATGAGAACGAAACAATCGTCACGGTATTGGCGCCTAGATTGGAAGTAACCACTACCGAAGAAGATGAAGAAGAAGATGAAGACGAAGAAGGCGAAGAGGCTCAAGAGGGAGATGAATCTCAAGAGCAAAGCGGTGAAGAGTAGTCAGCAAAATGATATTGGTAGCAGGCCTGGGGAACCCGGGTAAAAAATATACTAATACGAAGCATAACATTGGTTTTCTAGTTGTGGACGAGATAGGCAAAAGGGTTGGAATAGAGTTAAAAAAGAATAAGTTTAAGGGTGTTTTCGGGGAAGGGTTTACAGGCGATAATAAGCTTTTGTTATTAAAACCCGAAACCTATATGAACCTGAGCGGGGAATCTGTTTCAAGTATAAAGAACTTCTACGACATTCCGACAGACAATATCATTGTGGTGCACGATGAGATGGACTTACCCCTTGGAAATATCAGGATAAAATCTGGGGGCGGAAGCGCCGGCCATAACGGCATTAAATCTATAATTTCCTCGCTCGGCACAGACGAGTTCACCAGAGTCCGTGTAGGCATTGGAAAGCCGCTCGTAAAAGATTCAGGAGCGGGCCATGTGCTTAGCGGATTTAGTAAAGGCGAAGCGGGGACAGTTAAAGATTCTATCATGCGGGCGGCAGACGCCGTTTTTGCGATTATTGAAGAAGGGTTAGAGTGAGCTATGAATGAATACAACACGAAAAACAAACAATAAGAAGGCAATAAGGAAATAAATTCTCATTAAAAAAGGAGGTTTAATCAAATGGGAGAAGTAATAGCTGCGCTTTTCGGGCTTGTTTTGGGGGTAATAGTGTTAGGCTATGCCTTTATCGTTTACCGCGAAGTAAAGTCCTTGCCCGAAGGCAATGAAAAAATGAAGGAAATCGCCGCCTCGATACAAGAGGGTGCGATGGTGTTCCTGAGCAGGGAATACAGAATTATCGGAATTTTCGTACTGGTCGTATTTGTCTTACTAGGGTTATTCATCGACTGGAGAACAGCTGTGGCGTATGTTGGCGGCGCGGCGTGCTCGATACTGGCAGGCTTTTTCGGCATGAAATCCGCAACTAAGGCGAACGTAAGGACCGCTCAGGCAGCGGCTACGGAAGGACAGGGTAGAGCGCTTGCCGTCGCATTTAAAGGCGGAAACGTAATGGGGCTATCTGTCGCGGGACTAGGTCTCCTGGGTCTTTCAGTGGCGTTTACCTTCGGTATAGGCCTCCCGGACAATCCGGGGGATGCAGCCGGAATAGCCGCTTTTGCTCAGAAATTCGGAGAGATAATCGGCGGATTCGCAATGGGCGCAAGCTCAGTGGCGCTATTTGCCAGGATCGGGGGTGGAATTTTCACGAAGGGTGCCGATGTTGGCGCTGACCTCGTAGGAAAGGTTGAAGCCGGGATCCCCGAAGACGACCCGAGAAACCCCGCAACAATCGCTGATAACGTCGGAGACAACGTCGGTGACGTGGCTGGAATGGGCGCTGACCTTTTTGAGTCTTATGTAGGTGCCGTAATCGCTACCATTGTTATCGCAGCAGGCTGGGGCAGCAATGAAATCGCTCTCATGTCCATACCTATTATTCTTATAGCAATCGGAAGCTTCTCTTCCATAATAGGCTCAAAGAGCGTCGAGTGGATGAAAGACCTCGAGCCGCAGTTAGTGCTGAGACGCGCTACATTTTATGCTGGCGGGATTTACCTTGCGCTTTCTCTTATAATCCTCCTTGTTGTGGGACTAGTAGACGGTATAGGCGGCTACATTATGTGGATATGGCTGTCTTCGGTGTTAGGACTGCTGGCCGGTATCGCTATAGGGCTTCTGACCGAGTACTACACATCGGGCTCGCCTGTAAGGAAAATCGCCGAGGCATCTCAGACAGGTGTCGCTACTAATATTATCGAAGGGCTTTCCGTAGGTATGGTAAGCACGACTCTCCCTGTTATCACGATTGCTATTGCGATCGGCCTTTCATATGCATTCGCAGGTCTATACGGTATAGGGATTGCTGCGGTAAGCATGCTCGCGACTATCGGTATCACGATGTCGGTTGACGCATACGGCCCTGTAGCTGATAACGCCGGGGGTATTACGGAGATGGCCGAACTCGGGGAAGACGTAAGAAAAATCACCGATAAGCTCGACTCCCTCGGAAATACAACAGCCGCGATCGGAAAAGGCTTCGCGATCGGCTCAGCCGCGCTTGCGGCTCTTGCGCTCTTCGCAGCTTACACGAAGGCCGTGGGGCTCGATTCGATCAACCTCACACAAAGTAACGTTGTCGTCGGGTTGCTTCTCGGAGGCACGCTGCCATTCCTGCTCGGCGCACTCACTATGGGTGCTGTAGGTAGAACAGCCCAGAAAATGGTAGAGGAAGTGAGGAGGCAGTTCAGAGAAATAACGGGACTCCTGGACGGCAAAGCTAAACCCGACTACGCTAGATGCGTTGGAATAAGCACGGATGCCGCGCTTAGGGAAATGATAATTCCCGGAGTGATCGCTGTCGTAGCGCCTATAGTAATAGGCTTGATTCTAGGCGCAGAAGGCCTGGGCGGATTCCTTGCGGGAGCAATCGTATCGGGCGTCATGCTCGCTCTCATGATGGCGAACTCTGGCGGAGCCTGGGATAACGCAAAGAAATATATTGAAGAAGGAAATCTGGGCGGTAAGGGATCTGACGCTCATAAGGCCGCCGTTGTAGGTGATACGATAGGCGACCCGTTTAAAGACACGTCAGGACCTGCTATGAACATTTTGATTAAGCTCATGTCAATCGTCTCGCTCGTTATAGCACCGCTCTTGATCTGACATAAATTATAGAAAAAAGGGGTGCGGCTTAAATATCAAAAGCCGCATCCTTACCTCTACCTATTAACAAATAGGATATTACGGGTAAAATAAGTTAGTTTTTAACATAATCTGTCGTTCTGTGCTTGCCCAGAAGGTAGGGTACAGAACCCTAAAGTCCAAGACAGGAGGTATTAAACATGGCTTTAAAGCCTAATTATTATGAAACCCTTTATGTGGTCAGACCTGACCTCAAGGAAGACGAACTCAGCAAGATCCAGTCAAAACTACCGGAGTTCATAGCAGCTCACGACGGGGAGATTATGAAATCCGATAAATGGGCCGAAAGAGAACTGGCCTATGAAATACAAGACCATAAAAGGGGGGTGTTTTACGTATTAATATTCAAAGCTCTTCCCACAGTTACAAGAGACATTGAAAAACATCTTAGATTTTACAATACCGATGTATTAAGGTTTATGACTGTGAAGATAAATGAGGAAGTTGCTGTAAGAGAAAAGAATGCGGCTGCTGAAAGAAGCGCTGCCGAGCATGCCGCTCCAGAGGCGCCTGCAGAATCGGTGCCGAGCGAGGAGCCAAAGCCTGAAGCAGTACAACCTGAGACAGCTCAACCGGAGACTCCACAGGACAAAACGCCTGAGGGGACAGTGGTACAGCCGGAAACTCAAGAGCAGGAGACTCCGAGCGAGGAACCCGCAGAGCCAAAGGAAGCTGAAGCAGCAACTGAGGTGCAAGGCACACCCGAAACCACAGCTGAAGAAGAAGGAGGAAAAGAGTAATGGAATCTCCAAGAGATAGAAGATATTTCGCTAAAAAGAAAATATGCAGGTTCTGCACAGAGCCGCTTGAGATTGACTATAAAAACGTAGACCTGATGTCTAGATTCATCACAGATAGAAAAAAGATAGTTCCGAGACGAAATTCAGGACTCTGCGCGTACCATCAGAGACAACTCGCTTCAGCAATCAAGAGAACGAGATATATGGGTCTTTTACCCTACACGGTGCTCCATTAATAGAGCTCAAGTTAGGTGGTTTGAGGCACATTTAACATGTAAGAGCTAATGCGCTCAGAGTAGAAAGGGATTTGGCTATACTATAAAGATAAATACATTAACCAGATTTATCGGGAGGTCGTCAAAAAATGAAAGTAATATTGACTACTGATGTAGACTCTTTGGGTAGAGAGGGCGAAATAAAAGAAGTTAAAAACGGGCTTGCCAGAAACTTTCTTTTACCCAAGAACCTTGCTGTCAGAGCAACGCCGGGGAATCTTAAGACCTGGGAGCAAAAAAGCGGATTAATTCAGAAAAAACAGGATCAGCAACATGGTGAAGCGGAGGGCTTGGCCCAAAAACTACAAGGCGTAACCATAAGCATCCCGGTAAAAGTAGGGGAAGAGGAAAAGCTGTTCGGCTCGGTAACTTCTCAGAATATTGCGGATGAGCTGGGTAAGCAGGGGTTTGATATAGATAAGAAGCATATAAAGCTTGACAGCCCGATAAAGTCCTTGGGCACTTACGATATCAAGGTAAAACTTTATCACGAAGTGGCTCCGAGCATTACTGTTCATGTTATAGACGAAGATAATTCGGAACCGCAGGAACAAAACCAAAAAGAAAACCAAGACAAAAACTTAGTAGAAGAGCAGACGGAAAATACCGAAGCAAGCTCAGATTCTTAGTCGGATATATAGTACTAATCTTACTGACCCTGCTGATTTAAAATATCCTGATACGTAATCTTTTTGTAACCTGCCGGAGGCTCGAACTCGCTTGCCGGCAGTCCTTTACTCTTAACGCTCAGAATTTCTTCTATGACAGCGGGACTGCCGTCTTCGGTGTGATATATGGTTTTAAGCGGGTAGCCGTTCTGATAGATTTCCCTGAATATCTGATACTCTTTATCTGAAATAGAAGCCGAGCCTCCCACAGTCTGGCTTATGTTTTTTACATCGTTCATCAACTTCGCCATTTTCTCAAAATTGATCTCGTCATTAAACCCGGGCTCACTGCTAACCCAGTATTCCGTTGCTAATTTCCCGTTTTCAAATATCGTGTATTTCGTAGTGTTGTACCCTGCAATCTTCATCGATTCATCGGACTTCTCGAGAGTAAGATTTTTGTCCGTCTCCTCGCCTTCTTTCGTTTGCTGCATCATAGCCTTAAAAGATTTTAAATGCTCATCGATCGTAAGATGTATATAAACTTTATTTTCGTTATTCACAAGAGTTATATAACTCGATCCTAAATCAAATATAACCGTGGGCTGGTTCTGATTGCCTTTATCCACCTGTTTAAGCTTGTTATCCTGAACGTAAATAGTGGATAGCTGCTTGTTCGGAGAGCCTTCTTCATAAACTACCTGCTCCATTATCAGGCCTGAATACGCATCATTGGACAGGGCTAGGAATATAACAAAAAAAATGGCTGATATTATAAAAAATGCTGTTTTGCTTATGTTGCTTAACATGTAATTTTCCTCCGGGAATTAGGCGGTAATGACCGTTATCAAGGTACAAATAAGATAACCTAAAATTACGGCGTTAGCCACATATTTATAAATAAAAACATTAAAAAGAGGCACTTAGAATGCCTCTATTGACCCAATCCCTATCTATGATAGAGTAAAATGGGTTAAACGAGATATTATACGGAGGTAAGTACTTCATGGCAGAGATAAAAAGTAATTTTGCACCGATCGGAGAGAAAGAAGTAACCAAGGCCATAGTTGAGGGCTTTGCTAATGAATTCACCGAATACATTTCAAGTGATGTGATCGTCGTTGGTGCCGGTCCGAGCGGTCTGGTAGCGGCAAAGGATATTGCGAAAAAGAAATATAAAGTGCTTTTGGTCGAGAGAATGAACTATCTCGGCGGCGGTTTCTGGATTGGCGGATATTTAATGAACAAAGTCACGGTAAGAGACCCCGGGAACGAAGTCCTGGATGAGATAGAAGTGCCGTATGAGGAAGTTGAAAAAGGCTTATATGTAGCTGACGGCCCATATGCATGCTCAAAACTTATAGCGATGACTTGTGAAGCGGGAGCTAAGATAAGAAATATGACTATGTTTGATGACCTCGTATACAGAGAAAACGGGCGTGTAGCGGGAATAGTTATTAACTGGACGCCCATTGCGAATATGCCTAAAGAGATCACGTGTCTTGACCCGATAGCGATCGAATCAAAGCTTGTAATCGACGCCACAGGACACGATGCATATTGTGTTTCAAGACTATCTCAGCAGGGTCTCTATAAAAAACTTCCTGGTCACGGCTCCATGTGGGTTGAGAAGTCTGAACAGGCGCTCGTAGAGTATACGGGACTCGTACACCCCGGGCTGATCGCTTGCGGTATGTCCGTTAATACAACGTACGGACTCCCGAGAATGGGGCCAACGTTCGGCGGGATGCTGCTTTCAGGAAAGAAAGCCGCACAGGTGGCTATAGATATACTCGAAGGAAAAGAACAGGCCAAGGCCTAAAAAAAAACTTAAATACAATCGGGAGAAAGCTCAAAAAGCCAGGGCTTCCCCTTTTCCTACCTGCTAATCAACTTCATACATTGATTACAAAGCTCCCCGTCGTGCTGCACCCTGAGTACATCTTCCTGCCAGTGTGAATTGTAGAGACAGCACTCTTTGTTATCACAAAAAGCTTTTCCCGCAGTGTGGTAGAAGACGGCTTGGAGTACGTATGAACGCATTATGGAGGAGATTTTAGGGTCATCATATTCAACGTATCTTCCCCTGTACATTTCATCGAGGACGCTCAAGTCCTTACCGCTCCGAATCAAACCGCCTTTTATGAAATAATACTCCCTGGGCTTAGCCGGGGCTTCGACCAGTCCTGAGGTGGATATTAAAGAAGGGACTCCCATGAGCACCACGCGGGCGTGATACCTTCTGTCCTCAAAAGTCCCGAAGAGCCTGGAGGTGAATAAGAGGTGTAAATAATCATCTCCGAACTCAAGAGGAATTTTCTCAGACAGCGCTTTGTGAAAGACCCTCTCGAGCCAATACCCGTCATAGAGGACGCCTCGCATATCCTCACTTCCTAGGAGCCTGTTCAGTTCAGAATTTAGTTGACCATTATTGGGGACGGACAGCTTTTCAAGATCGGACGATATATCATCTACAACTGCACCCGAGAGTTTTTCAGAAGTCTCGGACAACCGGGTGTCCGAAAGATCGAGAAAATCGAGAAAATTACCGCGGTCCTCTGTTTGGAAGCCAAATCCTGCAAGATATTCACATATATCAGAGATATTGAGGGATCTAGACGGGTATTCGGAATAAATAAAGATTTTTAAGGGCTGGTTCATTGAAGATGAAGATATAATACCGGTATTATACAGCTTTAAGAAGATATCTGAGCTATAATTTCGATTTCTACTGGCGAGTCAAGGGGAAGCTCAGATACTCCTACTGCCACCCGAGAGTGGCGACCCTGCTCTCCGAAAACCTGAAAAAATAGCTCAGACGCCCCGTTCATTACATCGGCCTGCCGGTTAAACCCGGGGGCGCTTGCTATAAAGCCGGTGATTTTCACGATCCTCTCGACACGGTCAAAGCCACCGAGTTCGTTTTTCAGCACAGCCAGGATATTTATGGATGCTCTCCGGGCTGCTTCCATACCTTGCTCTATCGATACCTCCGAGCCTACCATTCCTTTTATTGTAAGCTCCCCTTTGACCAAGGGGAGCTGGCCCGATACATATATCAAGTGCCCTGAAATAACTGCAGGCACATACGCGCCCAAGGGAACCTGGACTTGGGGGACCTCGATCCCGAGCTCCTCTAAACGCTCCTCAGCCTTTGCTGTCTTCGGCATCTGTCTTTAGCGCTACGTAGATAGTGTTGGTTCCACGCTGGATTAAAAAAAGCACGTTTTGACCTGGTTCCGTGGCGTCCATAGTATTTCTGTAATTATCGAGATTCGTGATACGGTCCTTGTTTATCTCCAGTATTATATCGCCCGGCCTAAGCCCTGCTGCGGCCGCTGCGCTCCCGCTCTGCACATTGGTAATCATTACTCCCATAGATTGTTCAATACCGAAGCGTTTCTGAACGCGGGGAGTGATCTCTTGAACGACGAGACCCAGGGTCTGCTCAACCGCCTTACCCGGGATACGTCTTGAGCTCTGAGCGACTTCGTCCGGAAGCTCGCCGAGCTTTATCTTAAGAGTCTTCTCTTTCCCGCCCCTGATTACTTTTACTTTGGTTTTAGTGCCGGGCGCATAAGAAGCCACTGTTTTAGGCAGATCGGGCATTTCTTCTATCGTGGTTCCATTGAACTCGACTATTACGTCCCCTCGCTTGAGACCCGCTTTTTCGGCTGGCCCTCCAGAGCTGACATCAGCTACCAGAGCCCCTTTCTCACCGTTTAAATTGAGCCCCTCAGAAATCTCGGGCGTAACCTCCTGAACGTACACGCCGATCCACCCGCGGACCACCTTGCCGGAGTTACGGAGCTGCGCTACTACATCCTTGGCCATATTGATAGGTATGGCAAATCCGATCCCCTGGCCTCCTGCAATAATAGCCGTATTTACACCAATCACCTCTCCGTCGAAATTAAAAAGAGGCCCGCCGCTGTTACCAGGGTTAATTGCGGCGTCCGTCTGTAAGAAATCGTCATACGATCCAAGCCCGAGCGACCTTCCCTTGGCGCTTATTATTCCGGCCGTAACAGTGTGCCCTAGGCCAAAGGGGTTCCCTATAGCTAAAACCCAGTCGCCTATCTCAAGCCCCTGAGAGTTTCCGAATTTCACAGCCGGTAATTTCGCCTCGGACTCTATTTTAAGCAGAGCCAAATCCGTTTTGGGATCCGTACCTATAACCTCTGCATGATAGCTGTCTCCGTTTTGCATTATCACTTTTATATCAGTTGCTCTTTCCACTACATGGTTATTGGTTATGATGTAGCCGTCTTCACTGAATATGAAACCTGATCCGAGCCCCTTTCTCCTGAATTCCTGCTCGGGGGAATTATCGAAGTAACGCTTAAAAAAGTCTTGAAACGGGTCTCCCTGTCCCTCACCGCCGAACGGGGATTGATATGAAAAGGTTCTTCCTTTGCTAACACTCGTCGTACTGATGTTTACAACCGAAGGACTCAGTTGTTTAACAAGAGGTGAAAGGGATTGAAACTCAGCGCCTTGGGCAAAAGCTTCCGAATGAGCCTCTGAAAATCCCAAGTGAGATCCTGAAAATCCGACAAATAACACCATGGTTAATATAAATATTCTTGCCAATTTCGGCATGGCTTTAATACCTCCGACTAACATTATTATAGATTTAATTTATAGTGGCTAAACTAAATACTACTCCCATCATATATTAATAAACAATACGCTCACGCATCCATGACAAAGTATGGATTAAATTATAACTGACAATTTCCTATCTTGAAGAAGAATTTAACGCCGAGAACCAAGTGGATGGGGTTTGTGATATATGGATATTAGAGGAACTAGATGGGTTCTTTGAGCATGCTGTCCCAATAGTTAAAATGGATTTTTTGCGAAAACAGCCTGAGCACGAGGTTTCTGAGAGAAGAAACCAGCTTACTGTCGGCGTATGCGAATTTGCCCATCATACGTGATTGGTTTTGTATTTTATCTACGCGAGAACGTCTCCTGGACATATGCGCCTCAAGGGCATGACTGATATATTTTGAATCTGCTCTGCAGAGCTCATCCGCCATAACCGCTGCGGACTCCATGGCCATTGAGACTCCCCCACCCGCTGTAGGAAGAACAGCATGTGCGGAGTCCCCTATGAGGGCGACTCTCCCCTTATACCATTTATCCATCCTGAGATCATAATAATCATTATGGTAAATCTCCCTCGGATCATCCAAATGGGATAGTATTTCAGGCACAATCCCGTTAAATCCTTCAAAATGCTCACGTATTCTTTCAATCCTGCCCTCTAGGGGGTCGGGAATACCTTCGGGGCTCCTGATGCTTGTGAATACGGACAGGCGGCCCTTTGTGGGCCATATGCCGAGGAACTTTCCTGTTCCCCAGTATTCCGCAATGTGGGTTGACTCTAAAATGCCGGACTTAACCCAAAAACACCAGCCTGTCATACCGCTAAATGTTGGCGGGATTTCCCCGAAAATTTGCCGGCGGGTCTCAGAATTCACTCCGTCACAGCCTAACACCAGGTCGTATGTTTCCTCGGTGCCATCGCTGAACGTAACAAATACCTCGTCATTAGTCTGCGTCATATTCAGAACACTGGTGTTCATGCGGACGTATTCGGGATTAACCGCTTTTCTGAGAACATTTATTAACTCTGGTCTGTAGATGCTTATCATGGGACCGTACTTCTCCATAACCGGAAGCACTGAATATGAATGAAGCATTTCTCCGCTTTCGTCCCACACATTATATTTTGAGAACGGAAGCCCTGCTTCAAGTAAATCTTCGTAGATCCCTAAGCCCTTTAATATACGGCTTCCAGAGGGCCAGAGGACAATTATATACCCTACGTCACTATACTCAGGAATACGCTCTACCAGTGTAGGCCTGAACCCCCTCTGCTGCAATAACCCCGCAAGCGTGAGACCTGATATACCACCGCCTACTATGAGGATACGCATATCTGTACCATACCTGACCGGCAGGCTATATTTGTCTATATCTACCATGCTTTTTATCCTATCCGCATACCATTAAAAATATATGAAAAAAAAACCTACTAATTTCTACACCTACAATATATACATAAATCAGGATTTTTAAAGCTTTTATTTTTACCACACAGGAGCTATCCACGAGCATACGTGCCGGCTCTAATATTGAGGCACTTCATTGTCTGTAGCCGCGCAGATTTCAAGCTCGAGCCCGTCGGGGTCTAAAAAGTGGTAAGCCGTAATTTTACCGTTCTTGTCCTTCTTCTCTTCTATAAAATTAACGCCCTTATCTTTTAACACCAGGCTCGATTTCTCCAAATCGCCGACTAAAAAGGCTATATGGTTCACGCCCTCAACATATGCGGTGTGGCCTCCCGCACGAGCCTTATCCTCTGTCAAAGCAATAAGTACTTGTTTCTTATTTCCGAGGAAAGACTTTTTTTGCCCTCCACTCTTTCGGCCGTCTAGAATGACTTCCAGTCCCAGAATAACTGAATAGAATTCAAATGCCCTGTCCATATCGCCCACGACTATAGCGGCGTGGTCTATTTGTTTAATCATGCCCCTCTTACCTCTTAGTTTTTGAAGCCAATTCATTCTAAAAACCACCCATGAAGATACTCATAACTTAAAGCAAGCTTAAGATTCTTAAATCATATTAAATCTATCCAAGATAACCCAGCTAACTACTGCAATTACGAGTAATATCACAAAAGATGTAAGCCAGTAGTTCCCAACCAAGGAGCGCAGGAAACCCTCTCTTACCTCAACTATCTTTCTGTACGTCTCAAATTCGGTGTTAGCCTGATCGTACATAGGCTCTTCAATATCTATTATTACGGATAAAAGAAGGGGCTGGTACCCTGCTTTTACAGGAGTCACGTACCACTGCCAATTTATATCCTCGACCGGATCAACCGCTTTGGATTGAGCCCCGTAGTCATCCGGAAAGAGGTCCCTGGAATCGAGCGAATCCTCGACCGGCTGCACTTCAAAACCTTTCCCCGAAAGTAGTACAAGCATGTCCCGGCTCAGTTTCAGCTTCTGTACATCGGGTTGCTTTTTCAGAGCTGAAGTAAGCTCATTGATAAATGAATCACTCACGAGGGCTTGGACTAAATAAGTTCTTTCAAGCTGCATAAGCTTAGGCGGCTCAAAAACGATCTCTCTTGGCGCTGTGTTAATAATTTCGCTGCCTATTGAGTCGAGCAGATAGGGCGGTGGTGTGGGAGTCGGGGGCTTTGGGGTATTTACAGGCAGGGGATCTCCAGTCGCAGCTAATTCTGATTCAGCCTCTTGTGCATCTAAAATCTCTTTCCGAGAACTCCGCTCAGGGGAAGTTTCTACTTCCCCGGTCTCTTCAAGGGTTCCGTCTTCGATCAACCTCTCTTGAGCGATGACGAGCGGCAGCTCGTATATAAGACGCACTCTCCTGTTTCCGGCGAGCGCTTCCTGTGTGCTTCCCTCTGCAAAACGGTCGGTGCCTCCTTTGGGAACTACGTTTAGGTTGTCCGATGGAACGCCCCGGCTGATTAGGTAATCCTTTACGGACTCAGCCCTCTTCCCGGAGAGCTCTAAGTTATAATCGTCATTACCGGTAGAGTCGGAATATCCTTCCAGCGCGGCTTTTATTTCGGGATTATTTATAAGTGTCTCAGCATGGCGGTTCAGGGTATCTTTAGTATCGGAGCTGATAGTGTTATTATCCGAGTCGAATAAAACATTAAATATAACTTCCTCGGATTGTATACCCACGCTCTGGTTTTGAGCCCCGGAAACTCCCGCTCCGGCGATTATCATTATATAAATAAGCGCAATTGATAGTTTGAAACCTGTGTTTAAACTTTTTGAAGCTGCATTCATCCTGCGTTCATTAACCCTGTAGCTGGAATAGTAAAACCCTCACTCTGAAATTTACCTTATCTTCATGGCAATAAAAATCCTCTTATTTTAATCTGAGAGAAACATTGGCCCGTTCAACGTATAGTGAAATTTATACGGATTTTTACTTACTCCCAGACATAAGTGCTATACTAATTGAAGTGGCGCTTAAATGCCACTAAGATTCACAAAATAACCGGGTTAAAAATGAAAAAGGGGTTTCAGATAAGAGTATATAATTCAATCTCGGCTATAGACAAAGAGCAGTATAACCTGATTGTGGACTCCCAAAACCCTTTCCTCGAATACGAATTTTTAGAGGCGCTTGAGAAATCGGGCTGTGTAGGTGAGAGAACTACGTGGAACCCACGCTACATTATACTTGAAGAAGGAGGTAAGATTGTAGGCGCCCTTACTTCATATATAAGACTCGACTCTTACGGTGAGTATATTTTCGACTGGGAATGGGCACGCGCCTTTGAGAGCTCGGGGCTGAGTTACTATCCGAAAATGGTTGTGGCGATTCCCTTCACTCCTGCAACAGGGGTCCGAATACTCGTTCACCCTGAGTACTCGTTTAAAGAGTGCGCAGAATATCTTGTAAAACGCCTAATTGACATTTCAATTGAGGAAAGCTGCTCCTCGATACACTTCTTATTCCTTACCGATAATGAAAAAGAATTCCTTGAGAATATAGGATTTATGACTAGAAAAGCTCACCAGTACCACTGGAAAAACAAGGGGTATAAAACTTTTGACGATTTTCTCTGTGACATGCGCTCGGGCAGGAAGAAACAGATTCGCAAGGAAAGAAAGTCCTTACACGAGGCAGGGCTTGAGATTAAGATTATTGAAAAGGGCGATATCAGGCAAGAGCATATGGACGCGATATGGGAGTTCTATAAAGACACGCACTCAAGGAAGTGGGGAAGCGCATATTTGAACAGAAAATTCTTTGATTTGATGTACGAGAATTTCAGACACCGGCTTGTCCTTGTAATGGCGATGGACGGGGATATCCAGGTGGGCGGAACGTTCAATATAGTAAAGAATGATAGTCTTTTCGGACGTTATTGGGGAGCTGTTTACAACTACAAGAATCTCCATTTCGAATGTTGTTTCTACAAATTAATAGATTATTCTATAGAGAGGGGAGTACAGGTTTTTGAAGCTGGGGCGCAGGGAGAGCATAAATTTTTGAGGGGTTTTGGAGCGGTGCACACATACAGCTCACACTATATATTTCACAGTGGGGCATGTACCGCAATCGGTGACTATCTGAAAACAGAAGCCGAGTACACGGATAACCTGATAAGACAGTATAACAGGCAGTCACCACTCAAATATCTATACGGTAAGTAATTAGAGAATGGAAAACGGCAAAATTAGACCCGAAGACCTGGAAGGAAGCCTTCTTACCGAAGAAAGACTTAAGGTAAAGAAGCCCGATATGTACAGGGTAGTTCTTCTGAACGACGACTATACCCCAAGGGACTTCGTAGTATGGATTCTAATAAGGGTATTCTATAAAACTCAGGAGGAATCGACCAGAATTATGCTTGAAGCTCATACGACAGGGAAAAGCAGCATAGGCGTGTATACTTATGATGAAGCGACAACAAAGATCGAGCAGGTGGATAAGGTAGCAAAGCAGTACGAGCATCCGCTTCAATGCGTAATAGAAGTTGAGAGCGGCGGTGAAGAAGAATGACACTATCAAAAGAGCTTGAAGACACACTCAGACGGGCATTTGACCAGGCAAAGGCCAGAAAGCATGAGTACATTACGCTTGAGCACATACTGCTTGAGCTTACATATGATCCGGACGCGTCCCCTGTGCTTATCGGGTGCGGTGTGGACCTGGATAATTTAAGAGACTCTTTAGATAACTTTATGAATGATAATATGCCTCCGATCGAGTCTGAATACCTGGGCGAGCCTCAATATTCCGCAGGAAGCCAGTTTGTCCTGAGACTCGCCGCAATGCACGCTGAGTCTGCCGATAAGACGCAGATAAACGGAAGCAGCATACTGATCGCAATGTTCAGGGTGGATGAGTCACACGCCGTGTACATACTCAATCAACAGGGGGTAAGCCGCTATGATGTCGTGCGTTATGTATCGCATGGGGGCGCGGAGTTTACAAGAAAGGAGGGTTCTACCAGCATAGCCAAGACTGATGCCGAATCACAGCCTGAGAGAAAAGACCCTCTGACCCAGTACTGCACGAACCTGGTTGAGAAGGCAAGGGACGGCAAGCTCGATCCCCTTATCGGAAGAGAGAGCGAAATCGACCGCACCGTGCATATTCTGGCGAGAAGAAGAAAAAATAACCCTATATTCGTAGGTGACGCGGGGGTAGGGAAAACCGCCATCGCAGAGGGGTTAGCGCTCAGAATAGCGGAGAAAAAAGTGCCGGGTGCGCTCGAAGATACGGATATATATGCGCTCGATATGGGCTCGCTGACCGCAGGTACCCGCTATAGGGGAGATTTCGAGGAACGACTCAAGTCCATAATCGATACCGTAAAAGGGGACAAGAAAAAAGTCCTGTTTATTGATGAAATACACACTGTAATAGGCGCGGGAGCCGTGTCCGGAGGCACGCTTGACGCATCCAACATGCTAAAACCCGCCCTTTCAAACGGGGAGATCAGGTGCATCGGAACAACCACTCTGAAAGAGTACCGGAGTGTTTTTGAAAAAGACCACGCCCTAGCGAGAAGGTTTCAGAGAATCGACGTATTCGAGCCAAGCGAAGACGAGTGCCTTAAAATACTCCAGGGACTCAAGAAATACTACGAGAAATTCCACAGCGTCAAATACTCGACCCCCGCTCTTAAAGCTGCAGTCGAGCTTTCAGCAAAGTATATGAACGACAGAAGGCTGCCGGATAAGGCAATTGACCTGATTGACGAAGCGGGGGCCGCGGTAAAGCTGAGGAAATATGATTCCGACATAAAACAAGTCACAGTGAAAGCCATAGAAACCCTCGTATCCAAGATAGCCAAGATACCGAGCCGGACAGTTAAAGTAGACGACAGAAACAGGCTCATGACTCTGGCAGGGGACCTTAAAAAGGTCATATTCGGTCAGGACGAGGCGGTGGATAAGCTCGTCACGGCGATACAGATGTCGCGCTCGGGCCTGAGCGAGCCGAATAAGCCCGTAGGGAATTTTATGTTCGCGGGACCTACGGGAGTGGGCAAGACCGAGCTTGCAAGGCAGCTTGCCGAGGCTATGGGGATTGAATTTATCAGGTTCGATATGAGTGAGTATATGGAAAAACACACAGTATCGCGCCTCATAGGATCGCCCCCGGGATATGTGGGTTATGACGAGGGTGGGCAATTGACTGAGGCTGTACACAAGAGCCCGCACGCGGTGCTTTTATTGGACGAGATCGAGAAGGCTCATGAAGACATATACAACGTGCTCCTTCAGGTAATGGACCACGCCACACTCACGGACTCAAGCGGAAGGAAGGTCGATTTCAGACAGATTGTGCTGATACTCACTACGAACACGGGCTCAAGGGAGAGCAGCCAGAGAACCGTAGGGTTTGAAAAGGACGAGTTTGAGGACAAGAGCCTCATTGCAATAGAAAAATTCTTCAGCCCCGAGTTCCGCAACCGTCTGAACGCCACGCTTCATTTCAATTCGCTCAGTAAAGAGGTGGTAGAGAGGATAGTGGACAAGATGATCGGACAGCTCGCAGAGCGTCTTAAAGCCAAAAAGGTAACAATCGAGCTTACTCCGAAAGCGAGGACTTATATTGCGGAGAAGGGCTACGATAAGCAGCTCGGAGCTAGGCCTATACAGAGGCTCATAGACAGCGAGATATCACAGAAGCTCTCAAAAGAAATCCTGTTCGGAAACTTGTCTTCAGGCGGCGGAGGGAAGGTGAAGATCGTGGTGAAAAAGGGAGAGCTTGGGTTCGAGTTTGGGGACGGTCTGCATTAACTATAGATACGTACAGCTTAGAAACCGGGAGTCAGGCCATGAGGCGTATTATAAACACGGGTAATATTATAACAAGAAGTATCCCGATTGTGATTTTACTCTTATCTGCTCTTTATGGATCTGTAACTGCGGCCGATGCGGTGAGCAAATCGAGCGGGAACGAGGCGGTACAGAAAATTCACGCGGGGCTCGTGCTGAGGGGGATGACCAAGGCGGAGGTGGTGGAGGCAATCGGAGAGCCGTGGGAGAAGGACACGACACCTGTTAAGGCCCGCTACACTGAGAAGTGGATATACAGCTGTGAGACCGGTAAAGGGCTTACGTACGACTGTGTATATCTATATTTTGTGGGAGACAGGGTTAATAATTCGGGTACGGTGTTTAATATGCCGGCTGAGTATTGAGCAGCTTTGAATTACCATACACTATTGTAGTATAATTCCTCATATAACCCAAGAATAAGTATAAAAGTGGAGAAATTATGAAAAAATGTCCTAAATGCGGAAAAGAGCTTAAGGTAAAGGTAATAGGTACGGTGGAAGTGGATGAATGCGAGTCGTGCGGAGGGATATGGTTCGACCCCGACGAGCTACACCAGGCTGAGGAAACAGTGGATCCCAACCTTAACTGGCTTGACTTTGAGATCTGGAAGCATCCGGAAAACTTTAAGGCCAAGGATACCGAGCTTAAGTGCCCTGTAGACGGAGCCAATATGATAAGCATCGAATACGGACACACCGGGGTAAGGGTAGATTACTGCGGCAAATGTCACGGTATATGGCTCGACAAAGACGAATTCCCGAAAATAATCAAGTCTCTAGAGGATGAGCTTGCCAACACGTCTTTCTCTGAATATTTTCATGAAAGCATCGAGGAGGCAAAAGAGTTGATTACAGGGGATAAGCCATTTTCATCCGAATGGAAGGATTTTACTTCTGTGCTCAAGCTCATGCAGTACAGGCTCTTCGTCGAAAAACCAAATTTTGTCGAAACTCTGAGAGAGCTGTATGGCCTGAACCCGTTTAAGTGATTTAACTCAAGCCAGCATCTGCCATTATTATTCACCCGGGAATATTAAATACCCCCGGCAATAAAATAGCAGTTATAGTTTTTAAGTAGTGATTATAAAGGAGGGGTCTATGATTATAGGAGCTTCACTGAAGAAGGCAGCAACATTTTTACTCACCGCAGTGTTATTATTGACATTCGCAGTATCCTGCGACGAGAACAACAAGACGGTCGGTCCCTCGGAGGATACGGAGGATTTAATAGGTGACGCCCCGTCTCCGGGAAATGAGTTTGATATAGACACTGCAACCGAGCTTATGAGGCTCAGCCTTCAGGCATATCAGATGCTGATCGACTCGAATAACGGTGTACAGTTCACTCTGCCCGACCCCCTACACTCTTGTAATTCAGTTTCTTACGGGTGAAAACTTTTTAGGCACAGGGCTTGAACAAGCGATCCCAATAGCGTTTATCGCCACGGCGAACAATAATATATACGTCGTGTTCAGGGGCACTAAAACCATAGACGAATGGATTGCGGATGCCGACTTCCCGTTCGTTCCGTATACGAATGTGAGTAACGGCGGGATGACCGAGCAGGGTTTTACAGATATATACGAGAGCCTAGGAATAGTTGAAGAGGTAAACACTCTGGCGTCTATGGGGGACTTCGATAACGTGTACATAACGGGCCATAGTCTTGGCGCAGCGCTTGCCGGGCTCGCCCTGCCCGATATAGCCGCAAACACGGACTTTGCCGACCCCATTATATACACCTTCGCAAGCCCGAGGGTCGGGGACAGTGATTTTAAGAGCCGTTACGACGGATTTGACGCCGAGAGCTGGAGAGTATTTAACACCAACGACGAGGTACCCAAGCTCCCTCCGAGCGCTCTGGGATACACGCATGTAAACGCTGGATTCCCGATTACGTTCGGGAAACCGGTCTCGGGCCCTTTTGACTTTAAGGACATAGCGTTTAATCACGAGGGCTGTAACTATTATAATACGCTCTGCGGCATGACTAATGACCCTACTACGTGTATGGCGATGGCAGACAGCGCGGACGGCTGTAATGCAGACATGTAGATAAGATAAATCAGAGAAGCTTATCTAGAATATCGGACGTGCTGCCGTTTCCGACTTCACCGCTCCTGTCGTAAACGACTCCACCCGTTTTATCTACTATGGTTACGTGAGGAATGTAATTTCTATAGTGCTTTTTTACAAGATCGTTCTGTTCTGCCGACCTCGGAGAATCCAGATCGACAACTATAAAATCGACTCTGCCCATGTATTTATCATATAACTCAACCGTCCTCCTTGCCTGACGCTTGGAGTTATAACACTCACGGTGATAGAAAATAATGTATGTAGATTTACCGTCCCGGATCACGCCGTTGTGCATATTGTCTCCGGTGATTAAAGGACCGTCATTCGAGTCGCTTGAATAGTTCAGGTTGGGGTTCAACTTCAAATTCGTCGCCGCATACGTTGAAGATGACGAGAGCGAAAGTACCGCAAAAACTATTAGCGTAAGAGTTGCGCTGTTCAGAATTTTCATAGATAAGTGTTTTGTAATTACTATGAATAGGCGCACTTTTAGTACGCCTATTCATATGGAAATTTATATCCAGGTACTTAATTAATAACCGCTTTTATCACTTATCTTCCGTCTTGTCACCGGCGTCTTTCATCATACCTCCCTTCTCTTCCTCCTCCATACCGGCCTCGTCTTTCATCATCCCCTCGCCTTTATCCATCATTTCTTCCTTATGACCGCTCATATGATCTCCGGCGTCCTTCATCATACCTCCCTTCTCTTCCTCCTCCATACCGGCCTCGTCTTTCATCATCCCCTCGCCTTTATCCATCATTTTATTACCGGCGTCGTTTGCCATACCTTCGCCCTTATCCATCATTTTGTCACCGGCGTCTTTCATCATGCCCCCTTCCTCCTCCTTAACCATACCGGTTTCGTCTTTCATCATCCCCTCGCCTGTCTCATCAGCCGAGACTGTCAACCCTCCTAACGATAGCGAAAACAATACTGCTAAAACAAAGAATAAATGTCTCATACTAAATCCCTCCTGTAGATTTTTGATACCAATAATTATATACGGAAATATAAAATATGCAGTTTCATCGGATTTAAATTAAGGGGCTGAAGTAGCTAAGGAGTAGAAAGAAGTCTAAAATAGCTACTATGTACCAACGAAAAA
>Ga0114931_10001290_pt1 | contig 31935 bp, 33 predicted proteins | sample 2SBtaG_FD_89579 | JGI IMG/M metagenome (GOLD analysis project Ga0114931, IMG submission 89579) | Deep subsurface microbial communities from Kolumbo volcano to uncover new lineages of life (NeLLi) - 2SBTROV14_V59a metaG | ecosystem: Environmental > Aquatic > Marine > Volcanic | place: Kolumbo...
AAGTCCGTCGAAGCCAAGTTTGCCAACGTTTGGCGTCAGCTTGGCTTGGCTCGACGGAGTCGGCCACGTTCCCCGACGCAAGTAGGGGGTTGTGGACGACGAAGTAGGACTTTTTCTACAGACTCCCCCACCACAGTCTTTATTAAACCTGATTTCAGAGAACGGCTCATGAATGGTGTCCTGAACGCGACGCTCAACGCCACGATGAACGCGACCAACCACGCCCTCAACACGACAGCCCCTGTCGTGACGAGCGCATCACAGTGGCTCTCCAGCATCTTCATTCCCACCTTGGTCGACCGTCTCGTGCGCCTCATCGCCGCACCGCTCGAGCAGGGTCAGATGCTCTACATCATCACCCCGATGCTCATCACCCTCCTGCTCATGGAGTTCTATTTCGGCCACTACGACAGGGAAGAGCTCGGCTGGAACACGGCCGTGGGACACGCACTGGTGCTCATCTTCGTCAGCGTCGATCTGACCAAGACCATCTATCCGACCATGGCACCATCGACCATGCTGATCCGGGCATGGTACAACCTCACCCATCTCGGCACGCAGAGCGGCGAAGCCATCAGCACGCTCATCACTGCCGTCATCTTCGCCATCGGCATCCTCTTCCTCGTCACCAATTTCTTCCACTGGTTGCCGAAGAAATTCGCCTTCATCCTCAGCGGCACGCTCGAGATCAACCTCATCGCCTACCTCAGTATCGTCATCGTCTACACCAATAACGCAGGCGCAAATCCGATGCCCGTCGATGGCTACACGCTCCTCGCCGCGCTCATGCTCTTCGTCGCGCTCTGGTTCCTCTTCGGCATCATCCATCTACTCGAGCCGAAGTACAAGGGCAAGAAGAAGAAGATGGCGCAGCTCTCGGCGGAAGCACCCGACCCAAACCAGGAGAATACTCTCTTCACCAACGAGTGAGAGTGGGAAAACGTTTCCGCGACGATTTGACGACAACCTTTTTAATCTCTTCCCTCTCTAAAGAACCGATGGCAACGCAGTTCGTCGTCATACCCTGGGACGTGCACGGCAATATCGATTACGGCAAGCTCGTCAAGGAGTTCGGACTGACACCGATGGGCGGGCTCCCTACAGCCTTCTCCGAAAATCTCCTGTTCCGGCGCAAAAAGGTCTTCGCCCACCGAGACTTTCAGAAGATTCTGACGAGAATCAAGGAGAAGAAGCCCTTCGTCATGATGACTGGACTAATGCCCTCGGGCAAGTTTCACATTGGACATGCAATCCTGGCGCGGCAGATGATCCACTACCAGAAACTGGGCGCGAAACTCTACATCGCGGTCGCTGACATCGAGGTTCTGCTGGCTCGCGGCCAATCCTTGGAGGAGAGCCGCAAGATAGCGATCGAGGAATACTTTCTCAATTACATCGCACTCGGCCTACAGCCGGAGCGTTGCGAAATCTACTTCCAGAGTGAACGATCCCGGGATGCGGGCAAGGCGAACGCCTACTACCGCCTGCAGAACACGCTCGCGAAGCATGTCACGTTCAACGAGTTCAAGGCTGTCTATGGTGAGATCACGCCCGGCAAGATGCTGGCATCGTTGCTCCAGGTGGCAGATATGCTGCACCCGATGCTGCCAGAGTTCGAAGGACCGATTCCGGTCGTGGTTCCTGTGGGAACAGACCAGGATCCGCACCTCCGCTTGGCCAGGGATATCGCAAAGCGGGCCAAGGCCTACACGTTCGACACGCTCGCTTCAACCTACCACCTCTTCGTTCCAGGACTGGATAGGGAGAAGATGAGCTCGAGCGATGAGACGTCGTACATCGCGCTCACCGACGACGCGAAGACCGTGAAACGGAAGGTGAACAAGTACGCGTTTTCAGGGGGGAAGGATACGGTCAAGGAGCACCGGAAGAAGGGAGGAAACCCGGATATCGACGTCGCCTACCAATACCTGACCTTCTTCGAAGAGGACGACGCGAAGCTCAAAAAGATATATGATGAGTATAAGTCAGGAAAATTACTTTCAGGGGAATTGAAGGCTATTCTCATCGAGAAGCTCAACACCTTCTTGACCGAGCACCAGAAACGGCGCGAAGCGGCGCGCAAGACGCTCAGCAAGTATCTGGCGACGTGATCGACACAGTACCGGAAGCTGTGCGAGCTAGACGGCTGGCGAGTCCCGAAAAGCATTAAAAGGCAGATACCTGAAAGGGGAGAAAGAGGTGCATATCCATGGCCACCGGTTTCGCCCCACTGCCGCACGAGTGGATGCTCGTCAGCATTATCGGCTTCTTCATCACCGTGTTCCAAATCTACGGTTGGAACAAGACCTGGGGGATCACGCTCGCCCTCTTCTTCATCATCATGTTCGTCGCGAGCGTCGTCAGCATGTCCGGCAGCGGCACGAGCGAAGAAGAGATCATCGAGCTAGCCGTGCACCACCCGAGAGTGCGCCGCGGCGAGCACCGCAAGAAGAAGTAATTTAAACCCTTCTTCCTTATTAGTGCACAAGGGGTGGAATCCATGCGAATCATACTCATACTGCTGATTGCGACACTGCTCATGACGACTGCTTGCCTCGTGCAGCCAGTCACCTGTCCGGACGGCTCGACCGTGATGAAGGCGGAAAACTGCCCAGCAGTGCAGGAGGCGCAAGAACAGCTGGACGACCTCCAAAAGAGGGTCGACAATCTGCCAGATGCGCCGGCAGCCCCCCCGGGAGCTGAGACCGGGACTCCAGCCGAAGAAGAGAGCACCCCTCATACAGCGCTCGCAGCCCTGCTTGAGAAGGCGAGAACCGTGAAGAACTACCAGTTCGTGTGGGCGCCAATCAAGAAGAGCAGCAGCGGCCAGATGGTCACGCTCCGGCAACGCACCTACTACATTCGCGGCAACAAGGCGAAGGTTGAGATTCCGTTGCCGCGCCAGTATGATGGGCACACCTTCGTCCCCATCGTCTACCTCGACTATGCGACCAAGACGGCACGAGGCTGGTGTACCCTCGATGAGATACGGGAATGCAGCCGGAACGGCGAGGAACGCAAAGTGAACTTCAACGACTATGCCATCACACTGCCAACGGCATGGATCGACCGGATCCCGGCGAGCGCTGCGCTCACAGACGGACCGACCTTCAACGCTCGGCCAACCAAGCGGGTCGAGTACCAGGACGGCGCGACCTACTACCAAGTCCTGCTCGACAGCTTCTACGGCATGCCGGTCAGGATTGGGATGTACAGCGACAGCGCGCATCAAATCCTTGTCGGCGGCGTCGAGTACCAGGATGCCGCGTTCAACAGCGTTACACCCGACATCGTGGCCTTCCCGGGACAATAAACTCTTTGCATAATTCTTAAATACCAGAGACCCCTAGGTCTCGCTATGGGCATCTTCAAGCGGCACGCGCTGCTCAGCCAGGCACGGCGAGGGCTAGAACGGCTCAGGAATCTCAAGGTCGAGGACAAGATGACGGATTACGTCATCACGATTACGCCTGAGAAGAACGTCATGGACGCTGCAGCCATGATGATTGGCGAGAACATCAGCGCGGTCGTCGTCGAGGAGGAAGACAAGCCCGCAGGCATCCTGACCGAGCGCGACTTCATCACGAAAGTGCCGTTGAGCCAGGAAGTGTACGGCCTCAAGGTGCAGGACATCATGAGCTGCAGCTTCTCAGGGGGCAAGCCTGGCAAGTGTGCGATCGAGACTGTGAAACCGGACGCGAGTCTGCAGGAGGCGCGCGACATTCTCAAGGAGAAGAGGATTCGCAAGCTCGTCATCCTCGACGAGGAGGAACGTATCAAGGGTATCATCACGCAGACCGACCTGAGCAAGAGCCTCTACGACTCAATCAAGGTCGCAGCAGTCATTAAGGCGCCATTCCTCATCAAGGAGGTGATGACCAAGAAAATCGTGAGCATCGAAGAGGACAGCGGCTTCAGCGAGGCGAAGAGGAGCATGACCAAGCATGGCATCAGCGCGCTCCCCGTCAAGCACAAGGGTGAATACGTTGGCATCTTCACGGAATACGACGTGGTGATGCAGTTCTACGACAAGGGCGGTCGGCTCGACATCCGCAAGGTGCCTGATATCATGCAGACGCCGGTGAAGGCCATCCCTTCGGAGCTGAACATCTTTGATGCGAACACAATCATGCTCTTCCAGAAGATACGACGCCTGCTCGTCGTTGAGGAAAAGAAGGTAGTGGGCATCCTGACCCAGACGGATCTGATCCACGCGTGCTTCGCCTACCTTGAACAGCTCGAGCGCTACCTGCAGGAGAACAGCGCAATCCTGAAAGAGCAGGATCTTGTCCCGCTCAAGCAGAAGGGCAACATCATCAGTGAGTACGCGACAGAGCACATCAGGGCCTACACGATGCACTAGGCAAATTCTACGCCTGCCAAGAAACCTACGCTTTCCGATACGCCTTGTCGAACTTCTCCTTCACCGCCTCTTCCTTCCAGTAGACGCTATGGCTGCTCCGCTTCTCGAAGAGCGCGATAGCCGTGTTCACCACGTCGCTCTGAAAATTCTTGAGCTCCTCCTCGAAGAAAACCTTTTTCGCATCCTCGATGCAGTCGCGCAAGAGCTTCAGGTTCTCTTCACGTGCCTCCTGCTCGAGTTTTCGCTCCTCCTCTGTTGAGAGGTAGACCTCCTCCCAAACCGGATACGGAGAGCCTTTAACATCCCTAGGGAACCTGCGGCTGAAGGCCATGGAGGAGGGAAGGAGAAGAGCTTTAATAAACGTTTGGCTGCCGGAACCGGAAGAGAGCGGAAATGAGATGATGGGCACGGAGTACTACTCCCCGAACAGCTCTTTCTTCTTCTTCAACGCGGTTGGTGCCTCGCCGCCGTGCCACGTGAATCGCGGCCGTGTCTGAATCGGATACATCTTCTCGTTGTTGTCGTCGAGAATCAGGGCAGCACCCTTCACGCGCGGCAGGTTGTCCAGCTCGACGTCCAAGCCTGTTCGCATATAGCTCTGCATCAGCATGCCGAGCGCGTCCGTATCGAGTTTGGCAGTTATCCTGTGGGAAATGATAGTATCTGATTGCGTCATCACGTCCGTGTGGATCTTTCCCGGCTGCTGCGTCGCGAGGATCAGGGAGATGCCTGGTTGACGCCCTTCGCGCAGGATCGTGACGAGCGGATCGGTCGCAAGGGTCTTCCCCTTGACGGGCATGAACTCGTGCGCCTCGTCGATGACGAGCCAGACCATAGGGAACTCTTGCTTCTCGCTCTTCTCCTCCGAGAAGTAGCTTGTCTGGCTCTCCACGTCCTGGAACTCCTCATCCTTCCTGGCGAGCATGCGCTGGTTGAACAATTTCTCCGCGACGAGGCCGATGACCAATGACTTGATTGCCCAGCCATTCTCTTCCGTGGCGTAGCAGCTGACGTCGAGCACAGTGATCTGACCGGGCACCGCCAGCTCCTTCAAGGTGGTGCCTTGCCGGTCGAAGACGCCCCACGCTTTCGTCGCCTCAAAATGCGTCTTGGCCGCGTTCTTCACGTCTTTGGACGCGTCAGGATCCTTGTCGATGGCCGTGATGAGATCGTCGATGTCATACTCGTTCTTCTCCGCATCGCGGAAGGCGTGCACCGTGCGCTGGATGAGGACACCAATCGGGTCGTTCGGGTTGATGTCGAAAGTGGTCGTCCAGTCGGTTCCTTCTAGCTCCGAGGGCTTGATGCTGAAGACCTTGTCAGTCGGGATGCCTTCGTCCTTGTACTTGTTGTAGTAGCCTGCCGGCGTGAAGATGGTGACGTCGAGTGGGTGCGGCTTCAGTTCCCACTCCTCCAAGAGTTCCTTATCCTTCATGTTCGGGTACTTCATCGTCCAGTAGATGCCCATGGTGTCGAGCATGATGATGCTGATGTTCTGCCGGATGTTGTCGGGCAGGTCGGCCATTCCTTCCGCGATGACACCCATAGTGTAGCTCTTCCCCGAACCGCGCTTGCCGCAGACGAAGACGACATGTGATCGGAGCATGTCGAGGTAGACCTTGTTGCTCAAGCTCGTGGTGCGCCCCATCTTGACGTAATGCTTACCCAGGTAGATCGTGCCTTCCGTGCCATAGCGCTCGGTGTCGTGCTTGTTCCTGCCAACCACGATGTCGTAGGCCATGCCAGAATCAGAAGAGAAGGAGTTTATAAGGGTTGCGGGCTCTTCGGGCTATGGAGAAAAAGTCCTACTTCGTCGTCCACAACCCCCTACTTGCGTCGGGGAACGTGGCCGACTTCGCCAAGCCAAGTTTGGCTGACGCCAAACGTTGGCAAACTTGGCTTCGACGGACTTTTTCTCCTAAGCCGGGCTCTTCGGGCTAGCCTTCCGGCACGGCGTTGTGCATGGCAATGAGACCAATCTTGAGGCTGGCCGCTTCCGCCACACGGGCGTGGCCGCTCGGGACGAGCACCCATTTCTCGTTCTTCGCTACGTTCGCGAAGACGAGCTTCAGTCCTTGCCGTTCGCTCAGCGTCTTCCAGTGTTTCGCGACGAAGGTCACGTTGTCCTTCAGGTTGCGCGTCACGACGATGGCTATCTTTTCTCCCTCGAGGCGCGGCAGCAGGTCTTCGTCAAGTGTCTCGGCGATGATGCAGGGATAGGCAGTGCCGTCTTTCTGGGTGATGCGGAGTTCCCGCCCTTCGTGCTCGATCTGTTCGATTTTCCGTTCGAAGAGGTCGCGGTGGCGCAGGTAGTGTTGCGCCCATTCGAGAAGCGTCATGGCCGGCATGGTCAGTTCCTCAGCGTGCTGAGCAGGTGGAAGGAGTAAGGTGCAAGGATGGCGACGGCGAAACTGAGGCTGAGGAGCCATGGCCGGTGCTCATCTCCGACGAGACTCGAGAACTGGCTGGTGATAAGGAGGATGTTGAGGATTGCGACGAGTGCGAGCACGGCGAGGTTGAAGGCGTGATGGCGCGGCGCAAGCCATTCGACGTCCTTGATGAGGAGGGTGAAAAGACTACCGAGACAGAGCCCAAGGACGAGGAGGACGACGAAGATGAAGCTGTCCGGATAGAGGAAGAGGAGAGGAACGATGACAATACTGACGAAGAAGATGCCGACAGTCGTGAGGAAGAGCAGACCCCAATACACCGCTACTTCAAGGAAGCTGTAAGCGGGGTGCTTCCGCTGTTCAGCGCGCGTCACCACTCTCTTCGCATGTGTAATCTCCTTCTCAGTCCAGCCTTTCGCCTTTAGCCTGGCGTGATGGATGCGCATGGGTGAAGAAAGAAAAAAGGATGTTTAAAAAATTTGCTCCAGACTCACTTGAACAGTGCCTTTATCCCGTCGTCAAAGCCGAAGAGATAGATGCCGAAGCCGCCGATGAGCGTCCCAATCGGGAAGCTGAGGACGCTCAGGATCGAGAGGATAAGTGCCGCGATCCGTGCCCATTTCTTGTGTTGCCACAGATGCAGACCGACGAAGAACGCGAATACCGCTATGGCAATGGTCAACACGGCGATACCCACGTTCATGCCGCCGAACATACCGTTTGTGAGCCCTGCATCTCCTGCAAACGGCATCATGGTCGCCATGAAGCTGCCCCCAAAGAAGAGAACGAGCCCCCCTATCACACCGAAGAACGTCTCAATCCAGTAGAACACGGCGTAGACTTTCACCAAGATTTCTGCTGTCTTCTGATCAAATCCCATGCTATCCCTCCACACCCTTTTCCCTCTCTTGCAGCTTGCATGTTTTTAAATTTTTGGCGGGGAAGAACAGAATAATTTTCAATATAGATAATAATAAGTGCACAGACAGGAAACCCAAAGCATTATAAACGCGCTCCAGCCTCTTTTTATCGACGAGAAAAGGGGAGAAAACACCACCGGATTCCTGGCAAAAATCTTCTCGTGAAGCCCATGGCAGACGACAAGCCCAAACCAGCCGAGGCGCCGCCTCCGGAGACCCCTGCAACCGGAGAGCGCATCGTCCCGCAAGTCATCGAGGACGAGATGAAGCGGAGCTATCTCGACTACGCCATGAGCGTCATCGTGGGCCGCGCCCTCCCCGACGTGCGCGACGGCCTCAAGCCCGTGCACCGCCGCATCCTCTATGCGATGAACGACATGGGTATGAAATACGGCAGCTCGTTCAAGAAATGCGCCCGCATCGTGGGCGAGGTCCTCGGCAAGTACCATCCGCACGGCGACACGGCCGTGTACGACACGCTCGTGCGCATGGCCCAGGACTTCTCCCTCCGCTACCCGCTCATCGACGGGCAAGGGAATTTCGGTTCTGTCGACGGCGACTCTGCCGCAGCGATGCGATACACGGAAGCACGCCTCGCCAAGATCGCCAACGAACTCCTCCAGGACATCGACAAGGACACCGTCGACTTCCAGGAGAACTTCGACGGCTCGCTCAAGGAACCGAGCGTGCTCCCGGCGAAGCTGCCCAATCTGCTCATCAACGGCTCCGCGGGTATCGCAGTCGGTATGGCGACGAACGTACCGCCGCACAACCTGGCTGAGGTGGCGAAGGCCACTATCGCGCTCATCGACAACCCAGACATTGAGATTGCAGAACTCTTCGCGCACGTCCAGGGTCCCGACTTCCCCACAGGAGGCATCATCGCCGGCAAGGCAGGCATCGCGCAGGCCTATGGCTCCGGCCGTGGCAGGATCAGGGTGAAGAGCGTCATCACCCTCGAGGAGAAGGGCGAGAAGCGACGCCTCGTCGTGACCGAGCTCCCCTACATGGTCAACAAGGCCCAACTCGTCGAGCAGATTGCAGACGCGGTGCACGAGAAACGCATCGAAGGCATCGCCGACCTGCGCGACGAGAGCGACAGGAATGGAATGCGCATCGTCATCGAGCTGAAGCGGGACGCCAACACAGAGATTGTCGAGAACCAATTGCTGGCGCACACTCGGCTCCAGGTCACGTTCGGCATCAACATGGTCGCGCTCGTCGACGGCAAGCCACGCACCCTCGGCCTGAAGACGGTACTCGAGCAGTACGTGCTCCACCGCCGCGCCGTCGTACGCCGCAGGACCGAATTCGAGCTCACCAAGGCGAAGGAACGCGCGCACATCCTGGAAGGCCTGACGATCGCACTCGACCACATCGACGACGTTGTGCGGCTCGTCAAGAAGGCGAAGGACGTCGAGACGGCGCGGACGGGCCTCGTCGCCCAGTACCTGCTCACTGACATACAGGCGAACGCCATTCTTGACATGAAGCTCCAGAAGTTGGCAGCACTCGAGCGAGAGAAGATTCGTCAAGAGCTCGAAGAGCTGAAGCGACGTATCACCGAACTCAGCACCATCCTCGCCGATGAAGCAAAAATCCTCAACATCATCAAGCAGGAGCTCGAAGAGCTGAGCGAGAAGTACGGCGACACGCGCAGGACGCGAATCCTCGATATGGAGGATGAGGAGCTCGACCTCGAGGACCTGATCGAGCCGCAGGAGCAGGTCGTGACGATCAGCCACGCGGGCTACGCGAAGCGCATGGAACTCGGTCTCTACCGCCAGCAGCGTCGTGGCGGCAAGGGCGTACGAGGTGCGAGAACGAAAGAGGACGACTTCATCGAGCACTTCTTCATCGCGAACACGCACGACAGCCTGCTCATCTTCACCGACAAGGGCAAGGTCTACTGGAAGAAAGTCTACTTCCTGCCAGAAAGCGGCAGGCAGAGCAAGGGCAAGGCCCTCATCAACCTCATCAACTTGGAGCCGGGCGAGACTGTGAACGCAGTCATCCCCATCAAGACATTCTCAGGGAACGAGTTCCTCCTTTTCACCACCGAGCAAGGGAGGGTAAAGAAGACTCCCCTGACCGCGTACTCGCGGCCGCGCCGAGGCGGCATCATCGCAATCAACCTCTCGCCCGGCGACCGGCTCGTGAGTGTCCTCAAGACGGACGGGAGCAACCAGGTGCTCATCGCGAGCGCGAAAGGACGAGCCGTGAAGTTCCTCGAGATGGATGTTCGACCGATGGGGAGAGCAGCCACCGGTGTGCGCGGGATCCAGCTCAAGCACGGCGACACGGTCGTGGGCGCGATTAAAGCTGACGACACGCAGAGCGTGCTCACCGTGACCGCGAACGGCTATGGCAAGCGCTCGCCAATCTCAGACTATCGACTCATCAGCCGCGGCGGCAAGGGTGTACGGAACATCATCTGTTCCGAGCGTAACGGAGATGTGGTCGCGATCAAGAGCAGCGACGACACGGAGAGTGTCATGCTGAGCACGAAGAACGGCATCGTCATCAGGACCGACACGAAGGACATCCGGACAATCGGCCGCAACACGCAGGGCGTGAAGGTGATGAATCTCAATGCTGGTGACGAGGTCGTGGCCCTGGCGAAGATTGTGGAGAACGGCGAGGAGATTGAAGCTTAGAGCTTCCGCACGATCCTGCTCTTCTCGATGCTCGAATGAATCTTGAACGAGCGGCCACAATAGACGCAACGCTTGCTCTTTGTTGTGACGAAGCCTGGCTTCGGCTGACATTTCTGGTTCCTACCGCAGCCAGGGCACTTGACGAGGAGCATGGAAAGAACAAGAGAACAATGCTATATAAGTGCTCCGTGCGCGTGACCAGTGCTTGCTCGCATTCTAAACAATCACAAATGTTTTCCATACAGAAAAAAATAATCTTCCATTAACTACATAAAGCAAACCCAACGTGCCACTGGCATGCGCATCCTGATCACCGGCGGGGCAGGCTTCATCGGCAGCAACATCGGTGCCCATCTCGCAGGCAATGGCCACGAGATTACGCTGTACGACCAGGAAGAGGCACGAGTACCAGGCTGCCGCGCAATCCGCGGCGACATCCTCGATCACAATCTGCTCGCCACGGCAACGCAGAACCAAGAAGCCATCATCCATCTCGCAGCGATGGTAAGCGCACCGGCAAGCGTCGCGGCACCGGACAAGGCAGCGGAAATCAACGTCAAAGGCAGCAAGCACGTCTTAGCAGCAGCGCTCGAATCAGGAGTGAAGCGCATCATCCTGGCCAGCACCGCAGCAGTGTACGGCGAATCACCCAGCACACCAACGCGAGAAGAGCACCCAACAGCGCCGATGTCACCCTATGCTACGACGAAGGAACAGATGGAAGCGGAAGCGAGCGCGACAGCACTCAGTACGTGTTGCTTTCGCATCTTCAATGTCTATGGACCAGGACAGAAAGCGAACAGTCAATACGCCGCCGCCATTCCCGCCTTCATCACCCACGCGATGAAGAACGAGCCGCTGACCATATACGGCGATGGCAAGCAGACGCGGGACTTCATCTACGTCAAGGACCTCTGCCGCGCGTTCGAGCTCGCGCTGGAAAAAGGCAAGGGTGTCATCAACATCGCGTCAGGCGCCGCAGTCACAATCAACGACTTGGCTGCAACGATCATCAAGCTCGCAAACAGCTCGAGCACAATCATCCACGAAGCGGCACGCGACGGCGACCCGAAGAGAAGTCTCGCCGACGTGAGTAAAGCGAAAGCAGAACTCGGTTTCGAAGCGACAACCACGCTGGAACAAGGATTGAAAGAAACAATCGCGTGGTATAACATGACTACTTCTTCCCCAAACGAACCTTAAGAATCTCCCACAAAATACTGAACGCGTTGAAGATGCTCTGTCCTTTCGCACGCACATATGCATCATACGTGATCGTCACCGGTACCTCGACATAAGACAGCTTCTTCCGTTTTACTTCGTACACAATCTCAGAAGCATGCGCCATGCCGTCCCTGGTTATCCTGATTCTCCTCGCTGCCTTCGCAGACAACGCTCGGAAACCATTGTGCACATCACTTAATTTCACCCCGAGCAGGAGGCGCTCGACGAGAATGCTACCTTTCAGGGTCACCCACTTGTACCACGGCATGCCAGGATGCTGACCGAGAAAACGGGAACCCAAGACGACATCGGCCTCGCCGCGCGCAATCGGCGTGGTCAGGCCGATGATCTCGCCAGGGTCGTGCTGCCCATCAGCGTCGAAGGTGACGATGATGTCCGCTTTGCGTTTCACTGCTGCGTTGATGCCAGTGCGGAGTCCTGCTCCTTGTCCTTGATTCTTCTTGTGGACGATAACAGTCGCGCCAGCCCTCTTCGCAACAGCAGCGGTCGCGTCCGTGCTGCAGTCATCAACGACGATGACCTGCTGATAGCCTTCTTTCTTCAGCCTTTTGAGAACTGTCCCGAGACGCTTCGCCTCGTTGTAGGCAGGGATGACGATGAAGACCTTCGGCTTTGTCATGAAGAACAGCATAGAAAAGAGCGTTTATAGGTTTTATGGAAGACTATTAGTCTAGACTAGGTCGTAATCTGCGAGCTTGCTCCAGTCGACTTTCCACACGATGATGCGACCCATGTTGAAGGCTTGCGCATCGCTGAACTTCTCGAAGGCAGTGGTGTGATAGCCGTCAAGGAAGAAGAGCTTGGTGAACATGCTCTCTGCGTTGCTCGGATCGAGCATCAGGACTTTGGGCGTGCTGCGCAAGTCGAGGAGGAATGCCTGGCTGAAGCCGGCGCCATCCAAGAGATACTTGCCGAAGCCATCCTCTGACGCGATAACGATCTCGGCAGGGAGAACCTTGTCGTTCTCGCCGACCTTACGGCCGCTCTGGTCGTAGAAGCCAATCTCAAGGTGCGTCCTGTTCATACTTTCCATATCGACGACGAGCCGGTCGATAACCGTCTGCGCCCCTTGGTTCTGGCCGACGCCAATATGCATATCGCAGACGACGAGCGTGCCGTTCTCGGCATAGCTGCAGGCGGAGAAGCTGCTGGCTGGGTAGCTCGGCCAGGGCGCAATCCAGGAATTGGCGGCATTGTTGCTCGCCAAGCTCTGCATCTCGAAGTACCTACTCTGGGCGTCGCTCTCGGACCAGTTGTACTTCTCCTGCATGATCGCGACGGCCTCCGCCCGTGATCGTTCGCGCAGGTTCTGGTACGCGTCGGCGCGCGCGAAGTCCCAGGAGCCGAAGTGACCCCAGACGCCGCCCTTGCCGACCATGTCTGCCGAGGTGATGAAGTAATCTTCCGGCGGCTCGCAATGGGTGTGGTTGAGCACGACCTCAGCCTGCGACGCTGAGATGCCTGCGTCGAGGAGACGCTGGCGCGCCTCATCCGGAGAGAGCATAATGATTTTCTTCGTGAGCATGATTGCCTCATAATTGTCCCCTGACGGCAGGCCCGCCTTGACATCCTCGACGCCGAGGTAATTGCCGCAGTCGACCATGCGCAGGATGGCCAAGGCCTCTTTCTCATCGGGTGTGATCAGGACACGGCCGATCCAGTGGGCGTCCGGCACGTTCTGCGAGCCGCCGTCGAACGTCACTCCCCGGTCAGCGACGTACTTGAACCAGTGGCCGAAGTCCCACCAGGAGTTGATGATCGCGTCAGGCGCACTCTCCTGCTTGATCTTAGTGAGCGTGTCCCACCACGCGTCACTCATCGAGGGCGATTCCTGCAGGCCGGTGCGATGCCCTTGCACGACTGGCGGAATGAGGAGGAGGCTGAGGAGGATGAAGAGCACGGGCGCGACCCAGAACACCGAGAACTTGAGGTTGTCGGTGAACCACTCCTTGAGGAGCCGGTACGCGGTCCCGACCGCGATGCCCGCGGAGATCGCGAACGGTGGGATAGGAGCAGGACGAAACGGACACCTCTCGTCATGGCGAAGACAGAGGCGGCGAGCCAGATGTAGAGGAAGAGCGCGTACTTCACGTCGATGTCACGGTCGTCCTTCATGAGGAGGAGGAAGCTGGCAACGATGGGGACCGCCATGATGATGAGGAAGGCGTAGATGCCCATGGAGGCGCCTTTCCCGACCAGGTAGAAAGAGACAACAAGGCCAACTGCGAGCAGTACCCAATCCTTCAGGAGCAACCTACCCTTCTTCGGCAGCAGTGTGGCGAGAACGCCGAGGAGTGCGATGATGAAGAGGAACTTGCCGCCGATGCTGTTGATGATGCCGCTGATGCTCGGCACGTTCAGCTCGGCCACGGTCGTCTGGACGTTGGGCCAGAGCGTGCCGAAGTTCACCGCCGCCTTGGTGCCTTCAATCCTGCCGATGGCAGCGCTGAACGGGCCACTGAGGAAACTTTGGAATGAAAGGAAGAGCGAGACGAACACGCCGGTGCTGACGATGAAACCGACGAAGGTGACCCCCCAAGCCTTCAGCTTTTTTTCGCTGAGCAAGGCTTTCAACGAAACGCCATTCAAGAGGCGTTTCACGATGAAGAAGAGGACGTAGACGATGAGGACCATGGCAAAGACGTCGAAGAAGAACCACCACTCCCAAACCCACGAGAAGAGACCGAACATGAATCCGGTGAGGACCATGAAGACACCCCATCGCTTCCAGTCTCCCCAATCGGTCTCAAAAGCTTCGAGGAGGAGCCAGCCACAGAGCAGCGGAAAGAGAATCGTGTACGCGTCAGTGTCGGAGAAGCCCGCAGAGGTGCGACCGACAAAGCCGGAGTGGACAGCGATAATCATTGCAGTGAAAAAGCCTGCAATCAAGCCACCCCTGCGACGGCCGAAGAAGAACGCGGGGATGACTGCCAGCATTGAAAGCACCACAGGAAGCCAGAAGAACGAAGACATGAGGCTCCGCTTGCCGAAGAGCGAAAGGAAGCGGTGGAACTGCACCGCGAGCCAGGGATGCAAGGTGAGCTTCGACCATGCCCCTATAGGGGCGTACATGTGATCGTCATAGGGCTTTCCGTTCACCAGGCGGTCGCCAACATGACCGTGATTCAGATAATTCTCCGAAAGGCGGAGATATTGATAGGGATCAATTGCGAGGAGGTAGGTCTGCCCTTCTGCATCTTTGAGCTGGGCGCGGAACTGGGCCGCGGTGCGCTCGACAGCGTCGTCGATATCGGTGCCTTGCTGCTCAAGGACCTGCTGGAAACGCGTATTCACGAGCTCCTGGCGATTCTGCGCCGGCAGATTCGGGTACTGCTGCGCCACCTGGCCCTCGATGTCCGCCCTGACAGAGTTGTAGACGCTGTTCTTCGCCCACTGATTCGCGATTGGTAGGTCCGCAGTGTAAGCACGGAAGTGGAAGGAGAGAAAGAGGGGGATGAGGATAAGGAGGAGGGTGAGGGTGAGGAGTATCCAGCGCTCGTGCGCTGTGTAGAAATCTGCAACCGATGCGACCTTCATGACTTTTCTTTTGCTCACGCAGACACCCCAATGATGGCGGCCCGAAGGAATTTAAAAAGCTACCGAAAGACAGAGGAGACGACTTCCAGAAGCCTTAAAAAGCCGTTTGCTGTCTGCGAGCACATGGGAAGGAGGGAAAAAGCCGGTCGGAGCGTCTGCTATGCCAACCCGACGCTGCTCCTCCGCCGCCCCATCAGCGAGCTTCTCGCCCAACAGGAAGGGAAACGGCGACTCGGACTGCTCATACCCGCAAAAGGCGCAGCGCACGAAAAGAAGCTTCATCACACCGAGCTCTTCAAGAAAGTCGAGGTGCTGACCTACCCCGCATGGCACCCCCCGGGTCCATTCGAATGGCCGATTCCAGTCCTGAGATTTTTCAAACGGGGGTGGAAGACGCTTTCTGAGTATGATGTCGTGCATTGCTGGGCCCACTTCTACCCGAGCACGCTCCTCCTCATGCTGAAGGCGCTGCTCCACTCAAAAACCAAAGTGATCCTCACCATGGACACCCTCCCAGGCTACAGCTTCAGCACTGGGAAATGGATGGACCTCGCGTTCAGGCTCTACACGTGGACGCTCGGCCGCATCGTCTATCAGGTGCCAGACGTCATCACACTCTACGGCAAGGCCTTGCTCCCCCACGCGAGAAAGAGCGGCATCGATATGCGGAAAGTGAAGGTGATCCCAACCGGCATCATGCCGCACAAGCTCCCGAGCAAGAGAGCGGCGCGTCAGAAGATCATGAAAGAGTTCAAGCTGAAGGAGCGAATCGTCCTCTACGCCGGACTCATTAACCCGAGAAAACGAGTCACGGATGTGCTGGACGTGGCGGAGCGGATGCCAGGCACTGTCTTCCTCGTCGCTGGCGACGGTCCTTCCATGAAGAGACTCAAGAAAGAAAGCCGCGAGCGACAGCTTTCGAACGTCCATTTCCTCGGCTGGCGTAAGGACCTCCTCGTGCTGATGCGGGCGGCCGACGCTCTTCTCTTCCCGAGCGGTGCCGAAGGCCTGCCCGGAGTCGTGATGGAGGCGATGTACTGCGGAACCCCTGTCGTGACGACACGAATCTCCTGCACGACCGATCTGATTACACACGAAGAGCACGGCCTGCTCTGCGAAGTGGGGGATGTCGACGCCCTCGCTGTCAGCGTGGAACGCATCCTTCACAACAAAACGTTGGCGCAGCGGCTCGTGCGGACAGCAAAGCAGCGGATCACGAACGAGTACAGCTGGAAGAGGATACTTCCAGAATACGAGAGGCTCTACGGGTAACCATGTGCGGCATCTGCGGACTCGGATGGAAAGACGAACGCCTCATCAAGAGGATGACGAAGAAGCTCAATCATCGAGGACCGGATGGGCACGGCACGTGGACCGCGCCGGGAGCGAGCCTCGGCCATACCCGGCTCGCAATCATCGACCTCAGCAAGAGAGGGGCGCAGCCCATGAGGCGCGGAAACCTGACTATCACGTTCAACGGCGAGATCTATAACTACAAGGCAATCAAGGAAGAACTCGAAGCGGCAGGCAAGAAGTTCACGAGTGGATCGGACACGGAAGTGCTCCTGGCCGCTTACGAACGATGGGATGAAGGCATGCTCGACCGGCTCAATGGCATGTTCGCGTTCTGCATCTACGACAGGAAGAAGAGAGAGCTCTTCCTCGCGCGCGATCGCTTCGGCATCAAGCCGCTCTACTACACGCAGACGAGCAAAGGCATCGCCTTCGCCTCCGAAATCAGCAGCCTCAGGGAAGTGATGGGAAAATCGGCCATCGAGGAAAATGGACTGAGGCAGTTCTTCACCTTCCGCTTTACCCTCGGCGAGACCACCATGCTCAAAGACGTCAAGAAGCTCCTCCCGGGCCATTGGATGAGGGTCAAGCCCGCGAGCAAGAAGACAGAGATCAAGCGATGGTACCAACTGAAAGAGCAGCCACTGCAGGACAGGCCCTTCTCGTGGTGGAAGCGAGAGCTCAGGTGCCACGTCGAGAAGGCTGTGGAGCGGCGCATGGTCGCGGACGTCCCTGTCAGCGCCTTCCTCAGCGGCGGCATCGACAGCAGCGTCATCACCCTCCTCGCGAAAAGGCACAACGAAGCCCTCAACACCTTCAGCATGGGCTTCGACACCACGAACGAGCTGCGCTACGCGCAGACCGTGGCGAAGAGCGTCTGGACCAACCACCGCGAGCTCACGCTCGACAAGGAGACCATCCTGCAGCACCTCGACGGCATGGTCGCGCACATGGACGAACCCATCGGCGACCCCGGATTCCTGCCCGTGTACGTGCTGTCGAAAGAGGTCGCGAAGCACAACAAGGTGGTGCTGAGCGGTGACGGCGGGTACGAGATACTCACCGGGTACGATCGCTACAAGCTCCTCAAGCACGGCTGGCACCTCCGCGGCATGGCCTTCACTGACTTCGGCAGCGACATCGGCGCACGGCTGAAAGCCATGCGCGGCAAGGACGAGTACGGCGCCTTCCTCGAGATCATCAGGCTCTTCGATACTGAAGAGCTCGAGAGGCTCGGCGTGAAGGAATGGGACGCGCGCCCATGGTGGAAGGAAGCCATCGGCCGCACCAAAGTGGAACGCGCGCAGAGCTTCGACATCCTCACCCTCCTCCCAGGGGATTTCTTCATGAAAGCGGACAAGATGAGCAGCGCTTGGGGCCTCGAGCAACGCGTGCCGTTCATGGACCACGAGCTCGTGGAGTTCGCGTTCAGCATGCCCCTCAAGCACAAGTTACAGGTGTGGAACGAGAAGAAGGCGCTGAAAAAGGCCTTCAAGAACGACCTGCCGCGCGCGATCATCAAGCGGCACAAGCACGGCTTCAACGTCCCCATCGACCACTGGTTCAAGACCACGCTCGGGAAGCGCCTGCGCGAGCTCCTCAAGAAGAGCGACCACGGGCTCTACGACAAGAAATACGCGCTCGAACTATTGAAGAGGATGAAAAGCAAGGGGACGAACTACAAAGAAAACTTCATGATAGCGCAAAAACTCTGGAGCATCCTCGTCTTCGAGCTGTGGTACGCACAATGGAAGGTGAAAGGATGAGGATCATGCTATTCAGCCTCTACGGCCGCAGCGGCATGATCCACTATGCAAGCCAGCTCGCGAACGCGCTCGCCAAGAAGCACGACGTCACCGTCCTGCTCCCGAGCTACACTGACAAGGGATTCTTCGACAAGGGCATCAAGCTCATCAGGATGGACGCGCCGACCAGCGTCGCGAAGACCGCGTTCCTCAGCTGCCATCCCTGGCGCTTCAAGAGAGCAATCGCGCAGGTCAGGAAGGCAAAGCCTGACGTCATCCACGTCCTCGACAACCACCCGTGGTACCTCCTCTTGCTCCCTTGGCTGAAGGATATCCCTCTGGTCGTGACCCAGCATGACGTCACTGCGCATCCGGGAGAGTTCATCAGAGGTAAGATTACCATCGCGGTGAACAGGTACCTCAGCAGACGCGCCAAGCGCATCGTTGTGCACGGCGAGAAGCTCAAGAAGATGATAATCCAACGTGGCGTTCCCGCACAGAAAGTGCATGTCTTGCCCCATGGCGACTACGCTTTCTTCCTCCGCTGGGCCAGGAAAGGCATCAAGGAAGAGCCCGCCACCATTCTCTGCTTCGGCCGCATCCTCCACTACAAGGGGCTCGACATCCTCCTCGAAGCCACGAAGAAACTTCGCACGGACTTCCCGCAGATCAAGGTGCTCGTCGCCGGCGAAGGTGACCTCGAACGCTACCGCGCCCAACTCGACGAGCTGAAGGAGAACGTCGAGATCAAGGACGGCTTCATCGCGGAACGCGACGTCGCCCCATTGTTCCAACGAGCAGGCATCATCGTGCTGCCCTATCGGGAAGCGAGCCAGTCAGGCGTCGTCCCCATCGCCTGGGCCTTCAAGAAAGCGGTCATCGTCACCGATGTCGGCAGCCTCGCGGAAATCGTGGAGCACGGCACGAGCGGCCTCGTCGTCCCCCCGGAAAGCCCGTCAGCCATCGCTACCGCCATCAGAGGATTGCTCACGGACGCGAAGAAAAGGAAGGCGCTCGGGCAGGGCGGCTACCGGCGCATGCGCGCCGAGCTCGACTGGGGGAAGATAGCGACGCAAGCCAGCAAGCTGTATCGGGAAGTGAGGTAATAGGATGCAACGGACCAAAAAGAATCGAGCATTCAATCCCTTCCAACTGAAGACTGTCTGGATAAACGATAAAGAATTCATCGCGAACCCGCAAGATGAGAACTCGTTACTTGAGCTCACGCGTTTCAACAATAATATCGCTCCGAAACTATCCACTTATTTCTCGGAAAGAGGGGAAGGATACTGGTATTTCCTCAATTATTTCCTCTACGCCAACTTCTGGTTTCTTCGATGGCCAGGTCTCGAATTTTGTCTCGCTCTGATAAGGGCTCTGGAGGACTGCGAATCAGGAAAAACGATAACCATCGAATCAAATAATCCATTAGGGCCAACCGTCGCCGCAAACATCCCACACATACTACCAAATGCAAAAATAGAAATAAAAGGTAGAAAAAGAAAAAGATGCAATCCTGTCCTTGACAACCAATTCGTCCTGAAACAGACCATTAAGACCCGAATCGCCATCAATTACTTCCTCGGCCTCCTTCGAAGAGCGTTCGGCATCGGAAGAAAAGGAAGAAAAAACGATGCTAAAGTCCTCTTTCTTGAGAATGTCCGTTTTATCAACGAAAAGACTGACAAAAATCAGCTTTTTGATAAAATCCAACAACTATTGCGAAAACAAAAGATCACCCAGAAATCCATAACATATGCCCCTCTACCAGAAAAAGTTTACCTAAAACGTTTCATCCGGCACTTCCTTTTTGATCAGCGCCCGTTCATAGGAGATTACTTACGACCACATCATTTCAAAGAGAATAAGCAATTCGTTAAAAAAATGAAAATTCTCTGGAAACGTGCAGATGCAGACCCGGCTTTCAGAAAATTGTTCCATTACCGCGGAAAAGACTTTTATCAACTCATCCGACCTCGTTTCAAAGCGATAGTCAACTCGTTCGCTTATGCCGCAGCTGAAAATCGAAGCATCACGAAAGCAATACTAAAAAAAGAGAAATTCCAAATACTCGTCATTGATCATGAAGAAAATCAATACGCTAAAGGAATCATGCTGAACGCGAAAAATGACAAAAAGAGAAAAATTGTTGCTCTTTCGCATGAACTTCTCTATCCTGGTTCAATCCAGACAAGAGGAAAGGATGCAGCCACCAATGATAGGAGATCCGTCGCTTGGAGGCCACTTGTCGACGAGAAATACCTATGGAGCAAGTCATTGAAACAGATAGCAATAAATAAAATAAACTATCCAAAGAAATGCTGCATCGTCACAGGCAATCCTCGGATAGACCATGTCTTCGAAAGAAACTTCGATAAGAAAAATATCTTCCAAAAATACAAACTGAATCCTCAAGGAAAACACATTCTCATGGTAACAACTATAGAAAACAGAAGCATGGATCTTCATGCGCGAATTGCAAGAGATAATCCTGACTATGTTTGGCTTATCAAACCGCATCCGAGCGAAGATATGATTAGTCTTACAGAACGATTCAAGAAAGCTAAACCGCCAAAGAATCTACTTCTGTGCTCATCGAGCGCCAACACCTACGAGCTTATGGAAGCAAGCAAAGCAGTCATGGGGATGAGCAGTTCTGTTATCCTCGAAGCTGCAGCGATAGGAAAACCAATCATCATATTCAATCCTGATCATCTAACAGAGAAAGATATGTGGTTCGTACCTTACAAAGAGGCGCTTTGCGTAAACACTCCTGAAGAGCTTCCGAATGCGTTGAAAACCTTGGAAAATCCGAAAAAGCGGACTGCTCTCCTGAAACGCCTACGAATCTTCGCTGACAAGTTCAACTACAAACATGATGGAAAATCCTCAAACAGAATCGCTTCCCGCATATCTCGACTGTTGAATTAGGTATTCTTCCCCATCGTGTCCTTCAAGAAAGCGATGTTGCTGTATGTCTTATCAGTATACTTTATGCTGAGGTCTTTTTCGAGCGCGTTCTTTATCTCTTGAATGCCTTCCTTCACTCCGAATCGCATCGAGACGCCCAAAGTCTCGCGGAGCTTGGTGAAATCTACCTTATAGTCCCGCTTATCGGCTTCACTCGAGGTGCGGACTATCTCCGCCCCAGGTATGACCTCCTTGACAATCATACCTATCTCGTCAATCGTGTGGTTGTTCTTCTCGGTGCCGACATTGAAGACCTGCCCTCCAATCTTCTCTATCGGCGCCTCCAAGACTGCGATGATCGTATCGGCGACATCAGCGACATGCACGTTCGGACGCCATTGGTCACCGCCGAAAATCGTTATCTTCCCTTCGCGCAAGGCTTTCGCAGTGAGGATGTTCACGACGAGATCGAAACGGGGTCTCGGAGAGAACCCGAAGACCGTACCGAGACGTAAAATGGTGGGCATAAAGTTCTCGTCCTGCAAGTCATTCAACGATCGTTCAGAGGCTATTTTCATCTTTGCATAGAGCGAAACAGGGTTCAGGGATGACTCCTCAGTGAGGAGCTCCTTGCCAGTCGAAGCGCCATAGACGCTGCAGGAAGACATGTACACGAGACGATTGATCTGGTAGTGCTTGCAGACATCCGCTATCAGTTTCGTCGCGAGGTAGTTGAACTCCTGAGTAAGAGAAGGGTCGAGAGCGCAAGCAGGATCCCCAACAAGTTCAGCAAGGTAAACTACCGCATCGACATCACGTGTCGCACGAGTTATATCCTCGACATGACGCGTATCCCCCTTCAGTATCGTGAGATTCTCGTTCGTCTTGCTGTCCTCAAGTGAACTGTCACCATAGAGGAAAGTGTCGAGCACAGTTACCTTGTAACCTTTCTTCAACAGTTTCTGCGTGAGAACCGAACCTATGTAACCGGCGCCACCAATTACTAGTATCCTATCGAGATGATTCGTCACATTCTTCGCTCTGTTAGGAATTATCCGCACATCATCTGAAAGAAGAGAGAATTCCTTGACGCGCCCTTCCGAATCAAGGAGAGGTATACCTATTTGTTCATTCTTCATCATATCATAGAGTTCCTTTGATGGTGTACCCACAGGAGCAGAAGCAGGATTAGGATTCATCACCTTCGAAATGCTCTCCTCGATATCAATGCCAGCCAATATACCCCGCCGGATATCCCCATCAGTAACAATACCAATCAGCTTCTGAGATGCATCGACGATGAGAGCAGTACGTACTGCACCATAATCAATCACGCGCATCGTTTCTTTTATTGATGTTTCTGGCGAAACAAATAATTTCTCAATTTTATGCATCAATATCACTCTTTATTATTTTAGCGGGAGAACCGATAGCCGTCGCCCCCATAGGTATATCAACCATACAGACTGAATTCGCACCCACTGTCACATCAGCACCTACAGTAAGTTCTCCAAGTACCATACTCCCAGCAAAAATCACCACATTATTCCCGATGATGGGCCGACCCCCTTTCCTATCACCAAGAGTGACTCCTTGATAGATAGTGGCATTATCTCCAATAGTACACCGAGAACCAATAACGGTGCCGAGCCCATGAACGAGTTGCAAACCCTTACCAATCTCGGCTGAATGATAAATTTCGATTCCGCTAAGGAAACGTCCAAGACGGGAGTATCTGAGTGCGTCCGATTCGCTTTTAGCCAGATGCAGATGACGAGCTAAACGATAAAGAAGAATCGCTTGCAGCGTCGGAGACAAAGCAACATTTTCTGCATCAATGAGTTCATCAGGGAATTCGCGATGATAATCAGTAATAAAAACAGGAAGTATACTTTTGACGAGAGCGGAATCTATCTTTTTAGGAAAGGAAAAAGGAGAACTCTTCATCCAGTATGATATCAACGCGACAAGAGCCGTAACTTCATTCTCCTCAGTCATCTTTTCACCTCCATGAAATTGCATATCGCACCTGTTAAACGAGAAATCTCATCATCAGACATCGTCGGGAACAAGGGGATGTTGAGCACTCGTCCGGAAAGCGCTTCGGTCATCGGAAGGTCGCCTTCTTTGCAACCGAATCGTTGCCTATACATGGTCTTGAGATGCACCGGATTGAAATACACTTTGCTCATAATCCCCCTCTCCTTCAGATACTCCTGCAGAGCGTCTCTCGTCACCATATCGGGAAGTTGGATTGTATACATCTGATACACCGCGAAGTGTCCCGGCAATTCCTGAGGAATCCTGATCCCGTCGAGATTGCCGATAGCCGTAGAGATCTTCTGTGCTCGGACCCGTCGACATTTGACGACATCCTGAAGCTTGTCGAACTGGCTCAAGCCTAAAGCCGCAATCATGCTCGGCATCCGGTAATTGTAGCCGACTTCGATGTAATCATTGTCCTTGGTTGAGGAGAAGTAATCCTCTGCAAGCTCAACACGTCCATGACTGCGGAGCAGTTTCGCCTTCTCATAGACGGTCTCGTTATCGGTGACGAGCATACCTCCTTCGCCTGTCGCGACCACCTTGTTCTGACAGAAACTGTAGATGGCGCTGTCGCAGAACCTCGTCACTTGCTTCCCGCTGATCATCGCACCGAGGCTCTCAGCAGCATCGCTCACATGAACAATGCCTTTCGCTTTTGCGAGCCTATGGATCTTCTCAGTGTCCCGTGCAGGTATTCCGCCATAATGGAGATCAATAATCATGCTTGTGCGAGGAGTGATTCGTTTCTCGACGTCAACGACATCGAGTCCGAAGGTCTCCGGCTCACTCTCAGCGAAAACAGGAATGCCGCCCGCGAGGAGCACCGCATTGACCGTGGCGACAAACGTGAAGGAAGGCACTATGACTTCCTTCCCCTTAATATCATGGGTGAGAAGGACTGTGTGGAGAGCGGAAGTGCCTGAATTGAATGCGAGCGCATATTTTCTCCCAACGAAAGCGGCTATCTTCCTTTCGAAAGCCTCGATCTCCGGACCGGCAGCCCAGTACGTCCCCCGTCGCAGGACTTTCGCTACCGCTTCGACATCCTTCTCATCCGTGAACGTCCTGAAGAGTGGAATTGTTTCAGTCATCTCGTCGCCTCACAATTTTTGCAGGCACGCCAAAAGCTATCACATCTGGCGGTAAATCCTTGTTGACAAGACTGAAGGCACCCACAACAGTCCGGTCACCAATCGAGACTCCTGGGAGAATAACACTATGACTGCCAAGACAAGCTTTCTTCCCGATATGTACTTCACCTTTCGTTCCGTCAATCGTGTTCTCACTATAGATCGAACAGTGGCTGCCAATTTGCGCCTCGTCATCTATTCTGACACCGTGCTTCGCATTGATGTAGGTGAAAGCCCCAATATCAGTCTTCTTCCCCAACTTGAGCCCGTCGGTATTTTGGACGAGCCAGTTCCACTTCGTCAATTTCGCTTCTTCAATCATAGGAGATTTCCAATCCTTGAATCTGTCATCAGTTCCCATTTTCAAACACCAAACGTTTCTTTAATAAATTCTCATCAATCGTCACGTCAGCCAACTTCGAGATGATTTCTTTGGCAGTGCCGACTTTCTCGTAAGGATTAGTGCAATTCTTTATCCGCTCCTTGAATTCCTCACTGAGTGCTTTACGAATAGCGTCGGCGATTTCATCTTGTACAGTTGGTACATCAATAACATTCGCCGCACGCTCCCTTCCATTCTCACGATCACCTATATTGACGACCGGCAGCCCGAATGAGGGCGCTTCAATCAAGCCTGAACTGCTATTCCCAATAAGGACATCGGCATGCTTCAGAATACTCAAATAAAAACCATAGTCCACATTCTTCTCGATGCGTACGTTCTCTTTCTTCCGTTCTTTCTCAATCTCCTCGATGATGGCTCGTCCACCAGGATCCGCATTCGGATAGATAATGAGTATTTGCGCAGCAAAATTGTTAACGGCCCTTAATGTTGTCGCGATTTCTTCTCGCGCGTTCTTTTCTTCATTCGGATGCTGAAGAATAACAAGAAGGGGCTTATCATTGGAAAAGCCATATCGATTAAAGACTTCTTTCTTCGAAAATCTCGCTTTCGCCCCAATCTCTGCAACGCTCGGTGAACCTGTATTGAAGATTCTCCATTTCTCCTCTCCGAGAAGCCTAATTCTCTTCGCACTCTGTTCAGATGCAGCAAAATGAAGATGCGCAAGTTTGGTTATAGCATGACGTGCCTGATTATCTTTAGTGCAAGAAATATCACCACCATGAACATGAGCAATCGGAATCGAAAGATAGGTTGCAGCAGCAGCGGCAGCTAGCGTCTCAACCCTGTCTCCAAGTAAGAGAAGGAAATCTGGTTGTAGCTTTTCCAAAGCAGAGGTCAACTTAACAATCAGGTTCCCCATGAATAGGCTTCTTGCAGCATCCGTATCATTCTCAAAACGAACAGGAAGCTCCGTGACCGAGAAGCCATCCTTCTTGATGATTTCAATCGTCCGTCCGAATTCTTCCATCACATGCATGCCTGTCGCGATGACCTGAAGATTGAAACGGGAATCAGCTTCGATCTGCTGCAATGTTGAGCGCATGATACCATACTCAGCTCTTGTTCCAGAGAAATACACAATCTTCCTCATGCAACATCCTCCATAGACAGCAGGTCATCAACATTAAAATCTTTCTTCGCAGTCTTCCCAAGAATGGATGAATAGTATTTCGGCGCCAAGCCAGTTCCTGGTCGTTTGATAATCAGATTTTCAGGTGTGAATTTCTCGCCTTTGACAATGGGAGCAGCAACAACAATGCTCTTTCTTGCTACAAGCATAATCTTTCGCTCACTCTCAGTTGGTTGCTTAATAGGATCACCAAGAATTTCTTGATCAAGGAGTACCTCCTTGTATGAACCATTCTTGATTCTCGTCACCATTTCTTTCAGTTCCGAAGGTTCGAGGCTGGCTTTATGATCAGGACCATCCATCGTCCTGTCAAGAGTGAAATGTTTCTCGATAAGCACCGCACCCATTTGCACAGCCATTTGGGAAACATCAATACCCATTGTATGATCGCTATAGCCAGTAAGCTGACCGAGCGTCTTTAGAGTCTCCATCGCTCTCAAGTTGACTTCGTTTCTCGGACAAGGATAGTTCGTTGTGCAATGAAGCAAGACAATCTGCTTATTTCCTCGCTTGAGAATCACGTCAACAGCTTCTTGAACCTCAGCAAATGTAGACATCCCTGTTGGGAGGATGATCGGCTTACCTCGATCGGCAACTGCTTCGAGAAATGGGTGGTTTGTCAGATCACCACTGCCAATCTTGAAAGTAGGAACGAGCTTGTCAAGCATGCCAAGCTTATCAGCAGTATGCGGAGTGGTAAGGAAGAGTACGCCTTGCTTATCACAATATGCCTTCAGCTCTCCGAATTCTTTGTCTGCAAGTTCGAGACGTTGGAGCATTGCAAGTTGGCTCTCTTCTTTTCTTGTATTCTCTGTTTGATAAGTCGCTTGCGTCGCTTCTGCCGTGACAAGTTCTTTGCTCGTAAAAGCCTGGAACTTCACTGCATCCGCACCCGCCTCCTTTGCCGCATCAACGAGCTTTTTGGCAATCTCAAGACTGCCATTGTGATTCACACCGGCCTCTGCTATAATATAGCACGGCTCTTGTGGTCCTATCTTCACACCGGCAACTTCGATAGAGTTATTCATTACTCGATAACCTCTCCTTTCCAATCAGCAGGGAGCTTGTTGGCTAATTCACGAAGCTCCTCGGGAATGCTTGATGCATACACTGGCACTTCATCAGAGTTTCCATCAATATCATAAATCGCTCCTTTGAGTCGCCACTCCCCTTTCACATGTTTCCACACATGCGGATTACGATACGTATTTACTATTTCCCAGAATTTCTCATCATCAATATCAAGATAGTCAAGAAATTCCTTATAATAACGAGCAGGAAACTCTCCATCATATCGCTTGACCAAGCTCACACCCTCTTCTCTTGTTATATGACCATCACGTATCTCATGCGCAGCATCGCTCGTCGCTCGGGCAATACCAAACTTGAGGAAGGCAAAATAGAAATGAAAGCCATCATGCCTATCATCAAGACTCGCATATTTCGAATAAGTCCCTTCCGAACGACCAAAGTTATTAGCTTGAAAGGCACAATGCTTGACAGCAAGATAGTAATTCTCTTGCGGTACCCATTTCTTGTAGTAAGAGAACCAGTGGAACTCTATCCCTTTCGCTTTCAACGAATTAGGTTCGGGGGGTTCATAGAAAGTTATATCGCTCTTATCATAATCGTCTTTCGTGAAGTAATCAGTATTCTCAAGACCATATTTCACCAAGTCGCGTGCAGTGACCCCCTTGAAATATTGCTCATACCACATCTCGAAAGGCATGCCCCGGAGGTTATAGACGCGTGGATCACCACTATACTCAGCTTCCCCATTTTCTCCGAAGAAAACCAATTTGACATCAAAAGCCTTTGCTATATGAAATGCGTAGGCCATCTGTCCATAACCGAAGCATTGCCAAGCATCACCCACACCCTCAAGACCAAGACGAGCGAGTTTCCGATGAAACTTCCCGTTCTGCCAGTTCATCAGGTTCTGAAAACCACCAATCTTAACGAAGTTGTAGAAATTCTTGAATCCAATATCTGTGTACTCAAATGGGGCAAAAGTGATTGTCAGTGGATGCATCCCATACGTATATTTCAGATCATAAGCAACACGCGCACTGTCCTTTCCGCCGCTGCAGGGCACGATGACATCAAAACGCCCATCGGTGCGCCGATATTTATCGCAGAGTTCCTTCAACTCTTTCTCTCGCACAGTCCAATCAATTTTGTTTGCCTTGATATCTGCGAAACGACAAGCACCACACACACCTTCTTCATCGAAGTCAATACGCGGACGTTGATTCGAAACAACGCACTTAGTACAGAAATCTATTTTCTTCGGGAGCAGGTCAAGCTGCCTATCAATTACTTTTATCGCCATCCTATCAACCTCAGTTTCTATAATTAAACAATATCAAATTTCATTCAATATGCAAAAAGTACTCAGCATTCTGAGTCCAAACTCGCCGCTCTTCTCCGGATGGAACTGCGTCCCGGTCACGTTCCCTTTCTTCACGACAGCGGCGAAACGCTTCTCCCCATAAGTAGCGGTCGCCAGGACGTCTTCCTTCGCCACAGTTTCAGGATAGAACGAATGGACGAAATACACGTCGGTGCCCGGCGCGGTCGCCTCCAAGAGTGTGCCGTTCCAAGAGACCTCGGTCGTCTCGAGCCCGTTCCAGCCCATGTGTGGAATCTTCTCACAGTTCATCTCTTCCTTCTTGAAGGCAATGACACGTCCGGGGATGAGGTCGAGGCCTGCATGCAGACCGAACTCCTCGCTCTCCGTGAAGAGCATCTGCATACCCAGGCATATGCCAAGCAGCGGCGTGCCAGCAGCAACCTTGTCCTTGATTGGTGTAATGAGCCCGCGTTCTTGGAGACCCGCCATGCCGTCGCCGAAGGCGCCGATGCCTGGCAAGATGAGGCATTTCGCTTCCTTGACTTGTTCAGGAGTATCAATAATAGCCCATGTTTTTCCTAACTTCTCGAAGGCCTTGCTCACGCTCTTAAGATTGTTAATGCCATAGTCGATGATACTCACGTCTGGTGTCTCAGTCATTTTTTCTCACCGGGATCCCACGCTGCTCGAGCGTCTCCTTAATCTCACCGATAGACGAGACATCATAATGCAATACTGAAGCGACAGCGACTGCGTCAGTCTTTCCCTCAACTATACACGCAGCAACATCTTCCGCATTACCCGCGCCACCACAGGCGATGACAGGAATGTTCGCATTCTCAGTTATTTTTTTAATCAGTTCTATATCATATCCTTTCTGTGTACCTTCTGTATCAATGGATGTCAAGAGAATCTCACCCGCACCAAGTTCCTCTGCTTTCTTTGCCCAACTGACAACATCAAGACCAGTGCGTTCACGTCCATTGTCAGTGAATGCTTCCCAATGGTCCTCTCCAGTCTTCTTTGCCTCAATCGAAATGACAACGCATTGTGAACCAAACATCTGTGCAGCTCGAGTAATAAGAGAGGAGTCCTTCGTCGCCATCGTGTTGATTGCGACCTTGTCCGCACCCGCCTTGATCAGCGCTTTCATGTCGTCGAGGCTGCGGACGCCGCCGCCGACCGTGAAGGGGATGAAGATGTGGTCGGATGCCTGGTTGACGATCTCGAGGAGGTTGTCCCGCCCGTAGAGGCTGGCGACGATGTCCATGTACAGGAGCTCGTCCGCGCCCTCCTCGTAGTACTTCGTCGCCAATGGTCCGGGCTTGCCCACCACGCGGAGGCATTCCAGATGGACACCCTTGATCACGTTCGGGCCCTTGACGTCCAACCGTGCGATGATGCGTGCTTTCTTCATGGTTATTCACTTGATCTTCTTTATGACTTTCGCCGGCGAACCGACAGCGACAGAATAGGCAGGGATGCTCTTCGTCACGACGCTTCCCGCGCCGACGACCGAGTTCTTCCCAATCGTGACACCTGGGAGAAGGATGACATTCGCACCCACCCAACAGCCTTTCTTGAGCACGACATCCTTTGAAGGTTCATATCCCTGATCATGGATCGATTTCTTCCTATCGGTGTACGTGTGATTGTTGACATAGATGTGCACTCCCGGACCTAACATCACATCATCCTCGATGGTGATGCCTGCCTCTTTCGGCCGCGGGTCGGCAGAGAGCATCGTTCCTGGGCGGATTACGACGCGTTTCCCGAGCGAGATTTTCGAGCAAGCGATCGCATACGCTCCCGGTCTGAATTCAGCGTTCTCTCCGAAATGCTTGAATTTCCTCTTGCAGAATTTCACCATCCAAGGTTTGTGATACAAGCGCCAATGAGTCCACGGGATTTCAGGACCTATGCGATCCGTTGTTTTCCAGAACCGTATCGTCTTGAGCAGCGTCATCATATCCCTCACATGCTTGTCCATCCGCCGTCGACCATGAGCACGGAACCGGTCACGTAGGACGCGGCTTCCGACGCGAGGAAGACCGCCGCGCCGGCGATCTCCTCAGGACGACCCATGCGTTTCAAGGCAGTCCTTGCTTCATAGCGCTTGACGAACTCAGGGTTCTGGCTGTCGAAGATGCCTCCCGGGCACAGCGCGTTCGCCCTGATGCCGTGCTTGCCGTAATAGGAAGCGATGTAGCGGGTGAAATTTATGATGCCGGCCTTGATGGCCGCATACGCGGCGGGGCAGGTCATCTCCGTCCCCGCATATACCTCAAAGTCAGGAGCGACGACGCCATAGGTCGAGCCGAGGTTGATGATGCTGCCCTTGATGTCGCGTCTCTTCATCTGCTCGGCGAATTCCTTCATGAGCAGGCAACCCGAATTGAGCTGCATGTCGACGTTCTTGCGCCACGATTCTGCCTTGACGTGCTCGATTTTCGTTCCCCAGTCTGCAGTCCGGGGATAGGATGCGTTCACCATGATATCGATATCGCCATGCTCTTCATAGAGCCTGGAAACGCCCGCTCCGAGCGCGTCTATCTTTGTCGCGTCGAACCCTATGAACACGGCGCCTTCATGCTCTTTCTCGAAGGCTTTTCCCGCTTCCTCGTTGACATCGAGGATGAGCACTGTCGCACCGGCTTGAGCGAGCGCCTTGCTGATAGCCTTCCCAATCAGCCCCAGGCCTCCGACCACGCAAGCGGTCTTTCCCCTGAGATCGAATGGCCCTGCATCCGTCATTTGTACACCCCCTTCTCCATGAGATAAGTGACATAATCGAAATCGCTTTCCTTGTCGATGTCGAATGCTGTGATGGGATCCATGACGCGGATCCGGGTCTTGCCTGTTGAGAAGACCCCTTTGTTGTTCGTATCGACCAGGAATGAGCGTGACAAGACGTAGATTGATGTGTTCATGTCGTAGGTCTTCGGCGCGTCCTGGCGACGGAGCAGTTCCTTCGGGGGCTGTTTCGAGACGTGGGCGAAGCCGTCGCTGCCTATTTCCACCATGTTGAAGTACGGGCTCTTGCGCGATTCCACGACAGTGAAAACGACATCGATATCGCCCTTCTCGAATTCCTCGAGGCACCCATCGATGTCCGCCGGTTTTCGGAGAGGGTTCGTCACGTCGAGATCAATCACGACATCGTATCGTTCACCGTATATTTCTTCACAGGTCGAAAGCGCGTGCCTGATAGCTCCGAGCTTGCCGGACGTGTCGGATGCGAGCTCCATCGGCCTCATGAACGGCACTTTCGCACCGTATTCCTTCGCAATCGTCGCTATCTTCTCCGAGTCTGTCGAGCAGACTATCCTCGCGGCTTTCCCCCACTTCTTCGCGGTCTCGATGGTATGTGCGATGAGGGGTTTGCCCGCCACGAGCCTGATATTCTTGTCCTTGACGCCTTTCGAGCCGCCGCGCGCGCAGATCGTGACGAGTATCTTCATGAGGCCGCCTCCCTGATTGCAAGGATGGTCTTGAGCGTCGCGCTCGCCTCGGCGAGCCCGTTCATCAGTTCGCCTTTCCGATTCTCGATGAAATACGCGAGCTGCTCCCTGTACATGTCATCGCGTTCGAACCGGAAGTTCTCAGTCTTTTGCTCTTCATCGTCGATGATGGTGATGGTGTTCTTAATCAAGTCCGCAACAAGTGTGCGGTCGTGATAGTCGATGACGAGTTCTCGACTCTTATGCCGACTCAGGAAGTCAAGATGGAGATTGCAATGGCTGCTGTTGAATTTGAGGAGGATGTCCGCTGAGTCTTCGGCATCTACCGTGACGTCACTCTGCCGTCCTGA
>Ga0114931_10001291_pt1 | contig 31934 bp, 29 predicted proteins | sample 2SBtaG_FD_89579 | JGI IMG/M metagenome (GOLD analysis project Ga0114931, IMG submission 89579) | Deep subsurface microbial communities from Kolumbo volcano to uncover new lineages of life (NeLLi) - 2SBTROV14_V59a metaG | ecosystem: Environmental > Aquatic > Marine > Volcanic | place: Kolumbo...
CCGCATGATTGAAGAAGGTCAGAACCGTCACGCGAACCCCTTCGTCCCGGGCCCGAGCCTCCACGCCAGGACCGCGCACGGCCCTCGCCTCCCACCGATGGTCTCGGCTCGTCGCACCGCGGCCATTCTACCGCATCGCCGGGTCGCCCCGCCTCCCACGTCGGCCGCACATGTCTGCTTCCGCACGCTTCCCCCAGGGCCGGGGGCGAACTCCCCGCACTCCCTTCGCGCCATAACGTTATGGCCGCCATCGCCCGACGGTGCCCGAGCGGCCCCTCCGTGCAACCGTACCTACCCGGTCCTCGAGAGTCGCCCGCCACGGACTCTCCACGCGGGTGCGCATGCCAGCGATCGACCCTCCTTCCCGGCCCGCGCCGCCTCCGCGAACCCCTCGCGACGGCTCGATCTGCTCGCCGCCCATAGCGTATCGATTGCCCACCGCCGCCTCCTGCATCGCCTCGCCTTCCACCCACGCTGATCGCCTACGCCGCCATCCGCCTGCTCGATCCGGCCGCCCGCTCGATCCGGCACCCTGCACATTCCCGAGGTCGCCGCCTCCGCCGTGCGCCATCGGAACCTCCTCTTGCTCCCCCCTCCCACCCGACCGGCGTCGGTGCCGGCCACCTCGCGCCGGCCGCGTCGGCGTCCGCCACGCCTCGGCGCGAACGGACCACCACAGCGTCTTCGCGCCCGGCCCCCACATACCCGTCGCCGGCGGCCCATCTCCGAGACGCCTTCTCGCCACGCTGCCGCACCCCCACCGCCTCGCCACCGCAGGCCCCTTCCGGGGGCGGTGAGCCCAACGCAAGCCCGCAAGCCCGCCGGCACCCTGAACACAACGACACCTCCCGAGGCCCTGGTCGCCAGCTCGACCCGCCCGCGCCTCGTCGAAGCACGCGTTGTCGTCCGGCCAGCCCACGACTCCACCTCGCGACCTCCGGCGGTCCCGACCACGAATCTCCATATGCGTTGCGCGGGACAACGGCCCGTCCGCAGGCGCCGTGTTTTCCACCGGTGCCCCGACAACTCGGCGCCACGCCGCCCCACCGAGCGGACAACCAGACCGCCGGGCATGCTGCGCCCTTCGAGGTCGTGTAGCGCCACCCCCCTCCGCGCACATACGCACCTCGATGGCGATCACCACCGCGCCCCGAGCACGCGCGAACGGGAGACCTCCGGCGCCCGTGCATCGAACGCGCCAGCTACAGACGCTTGGAACGGGCGAGGCCGGCCGCATCCAACCCACATCCCACATGCACCGCCGCCGTCGCGCGCGAACGGGGGAAAGCGCTGGTACCCGCGCGCTGTCTTGACGCCCGCCGGGTTCCGGCCGCCCCGACCGAGGACCACATGCCGCCCCCTCGTATCGCCCCTACCGATCCCCGCCTACTCCCCGCCGCTCCCGCCAGGCGCTCAATCGTTGCGAGGCCATAACGTTATGGCGCTCCCAGCGGCGCGTACCACGTCGCTGCCCCGGCGCTCCTCTCCACCCCGCACCCACCACCCTGGTCCGGTACCCGAGAACCCCCACTTCGCGCTGCGGCCCCGCAGTGCGGGCATCTCTCGGTACTCCCTAGACCGCGCGATGCCCAACGATGACGGCCCACGACCGCCGCGGTCGCGCCGGCGCCCAACGGGCATGCCGCCGTCCAGAGGTCGCCAGTACCCGTCCTTTCCCACCTGCCGTTTCCACCTGCCCCTCGCATCTTCGCCCACACGCACCTGCCCGCCAGCCCACCTGCCCGCACACACCCACCCCCGGCTCGGCACTCCCACGCCGCCTTCCGTCGGCGCGTTCCGCACCCTGTCCGCTCCGAGCCGCCGCTCGATCCGCCCGGCTGCGCAGGCCCCCGGACCCGTCGCAGGGATGCGTCGCGCCCACCTCAACCGCTCCGTGCGAGCTCGACGAGCCTACACGCCGCCTTCGCCATCGCATCACCGTCGCCCACGCACGCACGAAGAGGGGAGACTCTCGAAGGGAAAGCTCTGGTACCCCATCGGCGCTACCGGGAAAGCTAGGGGACCAGGCCGATATCCTGGGTGCGCCGCCCTTCGGCCCACAACCACCGGGCCATCCGCCATCGCACCGGGAAGCGAAGGGAACCAGAGGGGAAGGGCGAACCGGGAAACCCGCGGCACTTCTGGCCGTGCGGCCGGCCTTCTCGTTAGGATGGGTCGATGCGTACGGGAGAGGCGGCGCGTCGCTTGTCGTGGTTCATGGCTCCGGCCCAGCAGCACCGTTACGGTTGATGTTGTTTGTACAGATCCTATTTTCATTCCTATTCATGGAGAAGCGGTTTACGCGTCTAGCACGGGGCTCGGCGGATCCGAGCGGGAAACGGGGGGAACGCTCCCGGGACGGCGAGGGAACCGGGGCGGGAGTGCGCGGGTACTTTGGGGGGAAGGGAAGGGGACCAAGAGGGAGCGGCGAGGGACTGAAGTGGGAAACGCACGGTACAGCGCCCGTTCGAGCTTGCGCGGTTGCGGGGAACTGTTGACACGGGTTTCCCGCGTACGTATGATGCGGCAATCCAATGGGAGGCCGTCGCTTTGATGACCCGCGAGGCGAGCGCAAGAGCCGGGGGAGACTCCGAGGGAAACGGCGTAACCGAGGCCGTACGAGACGAGGGGACACGGCCGATAGGGGAGAGGAAGGCCTCGCGTTCGCGCGGACGCGCGCGCGGCCGGGCCGGCTCGCGCCGTAGCGGCAGCGATCGGCGCGTTCCGAACCTGTCGATCACGCAAGCCAACCCGCTGGCCCTGAGCCGGCAGGAGATGGGGATCCTCACCAAGAGGTTGCTGGTGCTGGCGCTGTCGGACATCACCAAGGACGACAGCGAGTTGGAGCCGATCCGCATCACGGCATGGGAGTATGCGCAACTGTTCAACATCCGGGGGAAGTCGATCTACTCCCGCATCGAGCAGTAGGCGCGCGAGCTGTTGGAGCAGACGGTCCAGATCAAGGAGCCCAACGGCGACTGGGTCATGTTCCAGTGGGTGTCCGAGGCGCGTTACGAGAACGGTCGCGACAGCAAGGAACAGATGGCGTGCATCGAGCTGAAGGTGCACGAGAAGCTGAAGCCCTATCTGTTGCAGTTGCGGCGCGACTTCAGCATCATCCCGACAGAGCAGTTGTTGAGCTTCGAGAGCTTCAACAGCATGCGGCTGTTCGAGGTGCTCTACACCGCCAGCTATGCCGGTCAGCGCAGCGAGCTCGTCTTCGACATCGAGGACCTGAAGCTCAGGCTCGGCCTCGACGGGAAGTACGACCGCTTCAAGGACTTCCGGTACGTCCTCGACAAGGCCCAGGCCGAGTTCAAGCAGTACACCTGCCTGTTGTTCAGCTACCGCCCCGAGAAGGTCGGCCGCAAGTACCGGCGTGTGCACTTCGCCATCATGAAGAACGAGGTGTTCAAGCCGCGCGTCCAGCTTCCCGCGAGCCTCGCCAAACGGGTGAAGCGGGAGAGCGACACCGAGCAGCTCATGCGGGAGCTGCAGGCGCGCGACGCCCTCCGCGAGATCGGCTGGGCACAGGACGCCGAGCGCACGATCCAGCGCTACGGCGCGCAACGGGTCGTCGACATCGTGGCCTACGCACGCAAGCTCGCGGGGAAGGCGGAGGCTGCAGGGCGTCCCATCTTCAACCTGGCCGGGTTCGTCCACAACCTCCTTCAGCAAGGGGTCGAGCCCCCCAAGGCCCCGTCGCAGGACGACAGCCAGCGCCTCTCCCGGGAGGAGGCGCGCAGCATTGCCACCTCCATCGCCGACAGCTTCCATCAGCAGCGCCGACAGCGGGCGGAGACCGCCTGGGAGGGGCTCAGCGAAGAGCAGCGCGAGTTGATCCACACGCTCATGCAGGCCACGCTGCACCGCTTCACCCTCGAGCGCATCGAGGCCGACGCCTGGCGCGGCGGGCTGTACGAGAGCAGCCGCATGGAGGTCATGACCAACCACAACTTCGTGACCTTCCCGACCCATCTCCAGGACGTCAGCGTCTTCGTCCGGACCCTGGACTTGCTGGGCGAGTATGCCGACGACGACCGAAAGGCGATCCTGGGCGAACTCCGCGAGGCCGCATGAGCCCGCCTGGGTGCAACGCCTGCGCGTGACCGCGGGGTTCGGCGCGAGCGGGGGAGGACCCCTGCACCTATAATCGCCCCATGTGCGGCCGGTACACGCTCTACCACTTCGAGGAGGATCTCGACGCCCTGTTCGGCGTCGCGGGCCTCGCGCCGGCCCCCCGCTTCAACATCGCCCCGAGCCAGCAGGTGCCGATCGTCCGGCAGCGGCCCGACGGCACGCGCGAGGCCCTGACGGCGCGGTGGGGCCTGGTGCCGCACTGGGTGAAGGACCTCGAGAGCTTCAAGGCGAACCTCTTCAACGCCCGCTCGGAGGGCGCGGCCGAGAAGCCGTCGTTCCGGGACGCCATGCGACGGGGGCGCTGCGTCCTTCCCGCCAGCGGCTTCTACGAGTGGTCGAGCAAGGGGGGGGCCAAGCGTCCGTACCACATCCTCCGGCGGGATGGCCAGCCGATGGCGTTCGCCGGCCTGTGCTCGTTCTGGCGTCGCGGTGAGGCGCCGCTGTTGAGCTGCACCATCCTCACGACGCGCCCGAACGACGCGGTGCGTCCGCTGCACGACCGCATGCCCGTGATCCTCGAGCCCGAAGCGTTCGACCGCTGGCTCGATCCGGCGAACGAAGACCCCGCCCCCCTTCAGGACCTGCTCGTTCCGTTCGACGACGATGCCCTGGAGGCGTACCCGGTATCGCGCGCCGTAGGCAGTCCTGCGGTCGACCGACCGGAGTTGATCGCCCGCGACGACGGGTGACGCGCTGGCGCAGGGCTAGCACGGCCATGCCCATCCCGCAGTGGTGGCATGTGGGCTGCATCACACCCATGCCTTAGCATTTAAGGTACCATCCCTGGTATGGACGTTACCGCCGCCTACCAACCGCATCCGGAGCCGGCGCGGTGAACGCGCTCTTGTTGCTCGCGGCTGCCTTCGCCGTCATCGTCGCGGTCGGCGCGGCCGCAGTCGCGCTCAACGACGCGGTAGAGGCCTGGCTGAGCCGGGCGCAGGAGCGGGCGGCCGCCGGTGGAGGTGGGTCCGGTCGGGCGGCGGAGCTCGCCCGCCGACCGGGGAGGCACGGTGGTGGGCGGGCCCTGCCGCACACGCCGGTGCCGGCCGTTCGCGCCCGCGGGCGCCGCCCGACAGTCGAGCACGGTGGTGCCTCGCGCGCAGGTGCCCGCCGGGCGGGAGGTGCCCGCTAGCGCTGCGGGGCAGGGGGTACGCGGGGGCCTCACGGGCCTCCGTATGATGGGGCCATGGCCGACACGAACGACGCTCCGAAGCGTGCCGAGAAACTGCGCGCAGCGTTGCGCCACCACGACTACCTCTACTACGTCGAGGCCGCACCGGAGATCAGCGACGACGCGTACGACGCGATGTTCCACGAGCTCCGGGCGCTCGAGCGCGACCATCCCGAGCTCGTCACGCCGGACTCGCCTACGCAGCGCGTGGGCGGCGCGCCCATGGTGGGGCTCGACACGGCCGAGCACACCGAAGCCATGCTCAGCCTGGACTCGAGCGCCAAGGAGGAGGATCTCCGCGCGTTCGATCAACGCCTGCGGCGCGCCCTCGACGCTTCCGAGGTCAGCTACTCGTTGGAGCCGAAGATCGACGGTTTGAGCGTCGAGCTGGTCTACGCGGGCGGTCGGCTCGAGCGCGCCGTGACCCGCGGCGACGGCGTTCGCGGCGAGGTGATCACGCCCAACGTGCGCACCATCGCGCCCGTGCCCCTGAGGCTCCGCGACGACGAGCGCGCGGTGCCCGACGAGCTGGCGGTCCGCGGCGAGATCTTCATGCCCCTCGAGGCCTTCGACGACATCAAAGAGGAGCTCCTCAACGCCGGCAAGAACCCCTTCGCCAACCCTCGCAACGCCGCCGCCGGCAGTGTGCGTCAGCTCGACCCCAAGCTCAGCGCGAAGCGCCCCCTTCGCATCTACTGCTACGACATCCTGAGGGCGGGCGACGACCTCGAGAGCCAGGACGAGCTCCTCGAGGCGCTGCGGGTCTGGGGTCTGCCGATCAACCCGCTGAACGGCCGGGCCGACGACGTCGACGGCGTGCTGAGATACTTCCGACGGATCGTGGAGCAGCGCGACACGCTCTCCTACGAGGTGGACGGCGTGGTGGTGAAGTTGCAAGCGATGCGAGAACGGCGCGCTCTCGGCTCGACCTCGCACCACCCGCGCTGGGCGTTCGCGCTGAAGTTCGCGCCGCGCGTCGAGACCAGCCAGGTCCTGCGCATCGTCCCCAGCGTCGGCCGCACGGGCGTGGTGACGCCCGTCGCGCTGCTGCGACCGGTATCGATCGGCGGCGTGACGGTGAGCCGCGCGAACCTCCACAACATCGAGGACCTACAGCGCAAGGACATCCGCGAAGGGGACACGGTACGAGTCGAGCGCGCCGGCGACGTCATCCCCCAGGTGGTGGAGCGCGTCGAGAGCGGGGCCGAGCGGGGCGCGCCGTTCGCGATGCCGACGTCGTGCCCGAGCTGCGGGACCGCCCTCACCATGCGCGGTCCCTACACCGTGTGCCCCAACAGCTTCGACTGCCCCGCCCAGCGGGTCGGGCGCTTGACGCACTTCGCGAGCCGCGGCGGGTTGGATATCGAGGGGCTGGGCGAGCGCACCGCACGGCAGCTCGTGGAGGAGGGCATGGTCGTGCACCTCGCCGACCTGTTCGATCTCGAGGCCGAGGACTTCGAGGCGCTCGAGGGCTACGCCGAAATCTCGGCCCGCAAGCTCGCACAGGCCGTGAACGACGCCCGGGAACCCGATCTAGCACGGTTCCTGTACACCTTGGGGGTTCCCGAGGTCGGTGGTGCGGTCGCCCGCGACCTGGCGCGCCACTTCGGGACCATCGAGCGCATCCGGGACGCCGATGTCGAGGCGCTCGTCGAGGTCGGCGGGATCGGCGAGGTGATGGCGCGGCAGATCCGCGACTTCTTCACCGAGCCACGCAATGCACGCGTTCTCGACGCGCTCCTCGACGGTCGCGTGCGGCCGGGCCGGAGCGAAGGGACGCCGCGACAGGGCAGGCTCGACGGCTTGACCTTCGTCTTCACCGGTAGCCTCGAACGTTTTTCCCGGAGCGAGGCCCAGGAGCTGGTAGAGCGCCATGGTGCCAGGGCGAGCGGCTCCGTGAGCGGCCATACCAGCTACCTGGTGGCCGGCGAGGGCGGAGGATCGAAGCTCGCCAAGGCGCAGCGGCAGGGCGTGCCCGTGCTGAGCGAGGAGGCGTTCGTGGCGCTGCTGGCCGAGCGCGGCGTCCCGTGGGAGGGCGTCACATGACCAACACCGAGCTGGCGCGGCTGCTCGACAGGCTCGCGGCGTTGTCGGAGCTGAACGCCGACAACGCGTTTCGCGTGCGCGCCTATCGCAACGCCGCGCGGACGGTGCGCGACCTCGAGGAGCAGGTGGCCGACCTGCTGGGACGCGGCGCGGACCTCACCGAGATCCAGGGCATCGGCAAGGAGATCGCCCAGAAGCTCCGGACCATGGTCGACGAGGGGCGCCTGCCTCAGCTAGACGAGCTGGCGAACACCGTGCCGGTCGGCTTGATCGCCGTGACCGAGGTGCAGGGCGTCGGGCCCAAGAAGGCGCGGGCGCTGTGGCAGGAGCTCGGCGTGACGTCGGTCGACGACCTCGAGCGCGAGGCGAAGGCCGGCCGCGTCGCCGAGCTCGAAGGATTCGGCGCCAGGTCGCAGGAGAACATCTTGAGCGGCATCGAGGCCCAGCGTCGGCATCGGGGGCGGACGCGGCTCGCGGACGTGGATGCGGTGGTGCTGCCGCTGTTGCGGCGGTTGCGGGGTGTCGAGGGCGTTCGCCGCGCCGAGGCGGCCGGCAGCTACCGGCGCAGGCGCGAGACCGTGGGGGACCTGGACCTTCTGGTCGTGGCCGACGACGGCCGCGCCGCCGGGTTAGCGCTACGCGAAACCGAGGCGGTCGCCGAGGTGCTGGGAGGCGGGGACACCAAGACCAGCGTGCGCCTTCAGAGCGGCCTGCAGATCGATCTGCGGGTCGTACCCGAGGAGAGCTTCGGTGCGGCGTGGATGTACTTCACCGGCTCCAAGGAGCACAACGTGGCACTGCGTCAGATCGCCGTCGACGTGGGCCGTCACCTGAACGAGTACGGCCTGTTCGAAGGGGGCGAGCCCGGCAAGGATCGCAAGGGAGGCACACGCCTAGCGGGGGCAACGGAGGAGGAGGTGTACCGGGCCTTCGGCATGGACTGGATCCCGCCGGAGCTGCGCGAGCGGCGCGGCGAGATCGCCGCGGCCCGGGAGCACCGGCTTCCCGATCTCATCACCGAGGACCAGGTCCGTGGCGATCTGCACATGCACAGCACCTGGTCGGACGGCAAGAGCACGGTGGCGGAGATGATGGCGGCGTGCGAGCAGCGCGGTTACGCCTACATGGCGCTGACCGATCACAGCCAGGCGCTGCGCATGACGGGCGGGCTCGACGCCGCCAAGCTCGCGCGCCAGTGGGAGGAGCTCGACGAGCTCCTCGAGGGCCGCGTCGGGATCGCCCTGTTGCGGGGCCTCGAGGTCGACATCCTCGGCGACGGGGGCCTCGACCTGGACGAGGCGTGGCTCGAGCGCCTCGACATCGTCGTCGCATCGGTGCATTCGCGCTTCGACCTCGACCAGAGGCAGCAGACCGAGCGCGTGGTGAAGGCGGTGTCGCACCCGCAGGTGAACGTGCTCGCCCACCCGACGGGGCGCCTGCTCGGCGAGCGCGATCCCTACGCCATCGACCTCGACGCGGTCTTCGACGCCTGCGCCGCCAACGGGGTGGCCGTGGAGATCAACGCGTCACCGCAGCGCCTAGACCTGAACGACGTGCACGCGCTGGCGGCGCGCCACAAGGGGTTGACCGTCGTCATCGATACCGACGCGCACAGCACCCGGCACCTGGAGTTCATGCGCTTCGGCGTGGAGCAGGCTCGGCGCGCCTGGCTCGGCGCCGACGCCGTCCTCAACACGCGGCCGCTCGATGAGGTACGACGCTTCCTCGCCAAGGAAGGCTGAGAGCCGCGGCCGCGAGGCGGCGCGGCGCGCTCAGCTGCCGGGGTGCGGAGGGAGCGTGAGCGTGACGCGGAAACCCTGACCCGGCGCGCTCTCGACCGTCCAGTGGCCCCCGTGCAGTTCGACCACGTGCTTGACGATGGCGAGGCCGAGGCCGCTGCCCTCGCCGGTACGGGCCGCGTCGCCCCGGTAGAAGCTCGCGCCGAGGTGGGGGAGCGTCTCGCTGGGGACTCCGGGACCCGTGTCGGCGACCTGCAGCGTGACGCCGTCGGCGCGGCGATCCACCAGCACCCGCACCGGCGCCCCGCCGCCGTGCCGGACGGCGTTCTCGAGCAGGTTGTCCACCGCGTGGGCGAGCAGGAGGGCGTCGCCGTCGACCTCGGGTGCGTGGCGCGCCTCGAACTCGATGCTCACCAGGGGCGAGCGCGAGCGCGCGCGGTCCACCGCGTCGCCGGCGATCCGCTCGAGATCGGTGGGGGAGGGGTGGAAGGCGGTCTCGTCGCGCGCCAGCAGCAGCAGGTGCTCGGTCAGGCGGGAGAGGCGCGACACGTCGCGCGCCAGCTCGGAGAGCGTGTCGCGGTAGTGCGTGGCGTCGCGAGGGCGCGTGAGCGCGCCCTGGATGCGCGCCTGCAGTGCCGTGAGGGGCGTGCGGAGATCGTGCGCGGCGGCCCGCGTGAACTCCCGTTCGCGCTCTATCATGGCGTTGAGATTCCGGAACGCCTGCTGGAGGGTGGCGGCCAGACGCCCCAGTTCGTCTCGCGCGTCGGCGCCGGGTACCGGCTGGAGCAAATCGCCGCTGCCCCCGATCGAGCTGGCGGCGCGCTCGAGGGACTTGATGGGGCGCAGCAGCCTCCCCGCCGTCAGCGCGCTGGCCGCGGCGGCGAGCACCATCATGATCGGGAGGGTGACGAGGAGCGCCCTCAGGTAGGCGCGCAGGGGCTCGTGCACCGAGCCCAGGTCGGTCGCCACCTGCAGCAGCACCAGACGCTGGTTGGACATCACCTGCCGCGTCAGCACCTGGTGCCCGTCGACGTGCGTGTAGCCGAGCGGAAGGTTGGTCGGGACGGTGGGGAAGTGCGCCGTCTGGCTGACGACCTTGTCGCCGCTCAGCACGCGTACGGCGACGCCGGCCGGGAACTCGCTGCCGAGCGTCAGCTCGCTGGGGTCGCCGTCGCTGTGCTCGAGATCGTGACGCAGGTCGACCAGGCTGACGGCGTTGTCGAGCCGCCGTTCCTCGCCGGCGACGAGGAAGCGTTGCAGGGCCAGGTACAGCACCGCCGCCACGACCAGTAGCAGCAGGGCCGTCTGGAACGCGACGGCCAGTGCCATGCGCCAGCGGATCGTCACGGGACCCGGTACCCCCTCCCTCGTCCGCTATGGATCGCGTCGTCGGCGAGCTTCCGGCGCAGGTAGCTGACGTAGACATCGACGATGCGCGGCTCGCCCATGAAGTCCGGACCCCACACGCGGTCGAGGAGTTCCTCGCGCGTGAACCAACGGCCCGGCGTCAACGCCAGCGTCTCCAGCAGCTCGTACTCGCGCGCCGTGAGCCCCACCTCCGCGCCCTGCCACCACACCTGTCGCGTGAGGGTATCGATGCGCCCCGCGGCCTCCGCGAACGTGAGACGTGCGCTCCCCGCCGCCTCGGCGCGACGCCCCACGGCGCGCAGCGTCGCCAGCAGCTCGGGCAACTCGAACGGCTTCACGAGGTAGGCGTCGCCCCCCAGATCGAGGCCTTGCACCCGGTCCTCGAGCTCGCCGCGCGCAGTCAGGTACACGATCGGGGTGGCGATTGCCTCGCGCCGGAGGGCGTGGGTTAGGTCGAACCCGTCGAGCCCCGGGAGCATCACGTCGAGCACGATGGCGCCGTAGTGGCCCGAGCGCGCCTCCGCCAGGCCCTCGGCGCCGTCTTCGACCCACGTCACCTGGTGCCCGGCTTCGCGCAACGCCCCGGCGGTCGGTTCGGCGATGCGCGCGTCGTCCTCGACGAACAGGAGTCTCATGAGCCCAGCCTACGCTCGAGGCGCGCTAGGCGCGACCTGGGCGCCGTCGCTCCTTCCGGTCGGCGAGACGCACGATCACGGCCAGGGCCGCAAGGCCGGTGCCGGCGACGTACATCGCGCTCAGGTGATCACTGCCGGCCAGCCAGCCGTGGACGGTGGCGAGCGCGAAGGCCGGGTAGGCCAGGAGGTGGAGACCGGTCCACACTGGGCGGGACAGGCGGGAGCGGGCGGCGAAGGAGAGGTAGACGGCCACCGCGGCGTAGAGAGCGAGCGTGCCGAACGCCAGCGCTAGCGGGGCGTAGGTCGCGTGCCCCGGCACCAGGATCGCAACCAGCGTTTGCGGCCGCTGCGTGTCCACGGTAACGAAGGCGACGTGCACCGCCGTGAGGGCCAGACCGAAGCCGCTGAGCAGTCCGTGCCACCCGTACTGCAGCGGGCGCGCCAGCCAGCCGGGGACGAAGCGGCTCTTCAGCACCGCTCCCAGGGACACCGAGACGGAGAGCAGCCCGTAGGCCCCGACGCCGGCCAGCCGGTTGAGCGTCCACGCGAGACCCTCCGGCGTGGCGCTGCGTGCGGCCAACGCCCATGTGAGCGCCACCCCGGCCAGCAGGACCGCGACGAGCAGCCCGTTGGTCGATGCGATGCGGCGGTCGCGGGTCATGCGTGCTCCCAGCGGCCGTCGTCTGTGTGACGCCAGGGGGCGCTGGCGGCGTCGAAGGCGACGAGCACCGCGGCGTCCCGGAGCGGCCTTACGCCGTCCGGCGCGAGCAGGGCCAGCTTGGCGATCGCCTCGGCCCGGCGGAGGTCCGGGTGGACGGCCGTGGCCTGCGCGAAGCGGGTGTCAGCGGGACGTGCCGTGCGAGGATCGATGAGGTGATGCCCTCCAGGCCAGGCGCGGCGCACCACCCCGGAGGTGGCGACGCCCCAGCGGCCCGGCGGCAGCACCAGCTGCAGCCGATCGCCGTGGGCGGGAGGGGCGATGTCGATCGCGACCGTCTCGTTCGAGCGCGAGACGAGGTCGCCACCCGCATCCAGGAGCGCCTCGCCCTCGAGGAGGTCGAAGGACGCTTCGACGATCCAGCCCTTGCCGGTTCCACCCAGATCGACGGCTGCGCCGGCGGGAAGCTGGATGCGCGCGTCGGTCACGGACACGTATCGCCAGTCGGCGATCGCCGGGGCGGGGCCCGCCTGGGGGCGCGCCGGCGCGGGCCACGCATCGCGATACCCGGCCCATCGCAACGCGGGCAGGACCAGCGGCGTCAGGAGCCCGTCGGTGGCCTCGGCTACCGACAGCGCATGACGCAGCGCGGCGACGAGCTCGGCCGGGGGGTCGTCGAGGACCCCGCGGTCGTTGAGGTGGGTCAGGGGGGACGGACGGAAGCGCGTGAGGAGCGCTTCGAGACGCCGGACTTCGGCCTCCGCGTGATCGCCGCGCAGGCCCAGGATCCGCACGTCCGTTCCGAGCGCCTGGAAGCGTCGTTCCGGGAGGCGCGGAGGCGTGGGTGCTGCGGTGAAGGCAAGGCCGTCCGCGATCGAGGAAGCGAGGGGAGTGGTGTCGGCCATCAGCTCATCCGGGTCGTGGCGCGCGCTGGGAAGCTGCGCTGCGGCAGCACCGTCACCCGCTGGTCGGTGGTGAACGCCGACGAGCCGGAGGCGCCGTAGCCGGGGAGCTGCGCCTGCTGCGTCGTCAGGGTGGTGGGGGGCGCCCCCGCGGCCGTGACGGTGTTGGTCTCCGCCACGCGCACCACCGCGCCGACGCCCAGTCCGAGGCTCAACGTCAAGAGCCACAAGGTCGCGTGCTCCTTGTCGAAGACGCTCTTGCGGGGGCGAGGCGGTCGCGGGGGCGCGCCGCGTCCGGCCCTTCCGGCGGTCTCGGCGCCACCCGGGCGCGGCGCTCTATTCGTGTTCGTAGGCATGCTCGTACGCTCCTCGACGCTCGCGTTCGCGGTAGCTCCCGCCGTAGGACGACCCTTCGCCGGCGAACCCGCCGGCGGCGGGAGCCTGGACGGCGTAGAACGTGCCGTCGGGGCCGACCGCGATGTTGCTGCCTGCTTCCGCGCGCTGCTGCGCCGGAACGGCTTGCGATGGGGGAACCTGCTTGGGCGCACGCAGGCCGAGCAGGGCGTAACCTGCCAGGCCTGCGGCCAGGGCGGTGATGGAAAGGATCAGGACGCGCCGTACGTTCATGGTTCGCGCAACCTCCGAGGGTCAGGATGCACGCCCGGAGTTAGACGCCCGTTAACAGGGGCTGTGGAGGTCTCGGATCGGAGCGCTAGCGCAGGCGGCCGGCGAGGACGTAGATCGCCAGCGCGGCCCGGAGCGCGTCGCGCATGCGCTCGGCGTGGGCCGCGTCGCGGTAGCCGCGGCGCGGCCAGAAGAATCCCGTGAGCCCGTCGCCCCGGCGCCGCGGGACCACGTGGATGTGCAGGTGCGGAACGCTCTGGCTCACGCGGTTGTTGATCGCGACGAAGGTGCCTTCGGCCTGAGCGGCGTGCTCCACGGCCGACGCCAGGCGCTTCGCCTGCGCGAACAGGGGGGCGATCAGCTCCGGGGGGAGGTCACCGAGCGTCTCGACGTGCGTCCGCGGCACCAGCAGCGTATGACCCGGGAAGAGCGGCCGCCGGTCGAGGAACGCCACGGTGGACCCCTCGTCCAGGACGATGTGGGCGTCCGCCTCGCCCGCGACGATGGCACAGAACGCGCACGCGCTCGGGTGGTCGCTCATGCCTCACGATACGAAGGCGCACGCGGCGCCGTCGCGCCCGCCCTCACACGGCGGGGGCCGCCCTCAGACGGTAGGGGCGCCGGATTCGGGGAACGCGGGGATGCGCTCGGAGTAGCGCTCGAAGGCCGTGACGGGGAAGACCGGCACGGGGACGGCCCGGCCGTACACCTCGGCGCGCAGCCAGTCAGCCTCGGGCTCGAGTTCGGCGGCGGCCAGGTCACGGAACCAGACGCGCCCGTTCCAGCCGTAGCCGCGGGCCTTGAGGCGATCCTTGGTCTCGAAGGGGCTGTCCACGGCGAAGAGGCGGCCGCCCTTGCGGCGCGCCCGCTCCAGCAACGCGTCGAGCGCCAGACGCCCCGTCCTGGGCAGCGGCAGGCTGAGCAGGTGGACCCCCGCCAAACAGTCGCTGGCCGCGCGATGCCCGTCGAACACGAAGCCCTGCTTCATCGCGAGGTACTCGAGCTTGCGCCCCTCGAACCCCTCGGCGCGCCAGGGTACGTCCCGCTGCGAGCAGGCCCAGCCGCGCGCCGCGAAGATGGGGAGCCGGCGTTCAAGGAAGGGACGGTCGAACGCGGCGTTGTGCGCGATCACCAGGTGTGCGCGCTCCAACCAATCTCCGACCTCGTCCTCGGGCAGGCGCTGGCCCGCGACCATGGCGTCGGTGATGCCCGTCAGGCGCGTGATCTCGGCCGGCAACGGCGCACCGGGGTCCTCGAAGGCCGACAGCTCGTGCAGCAGCCGGTAGATCCGGCCTTCGCGGTCGAACTCGAAGGCCACCAGGCCGAGCTCGATGATGCGGTCCTGGGAGGCCGAAAGGCCGGTGGTTTCGACGTCGACGTACAGGCCCGTGCGGAGCTCGGCGCCCGCGGGGGGGGCCTCGTGGTAGCGCGCGGGCTTCGCGTAGCGCTCGAGCACGTGGTAGCGGCCGCTCGCCTCCAGCGCCCGCCGCATGCGTTCGAGTTCGTCGTGGTCCTCGTTCATCGGTGCTCCGATGTCCGGAGGCTACCACGCGCCGGCGGGCACGACCGGGGCGCGTTCGAGGCGCCCCCGCGCGCGCCTCCCGACGCCAGACCCTGGCCGACACGCAGCAGCACGAGCTGTCCGGTCGTGGCCGCGAAGCCCGGCAGGGCCGTGGCGGGCGCCATCAGGATGGGCCCGGCGATCAGGAAGCGCTTGCGCCCGGCGCGGTCGGCGCCGGCCGCCTCGCGCCCTTTGACAGGGCGCGGGCGCGGCGGTATGCTCTTTTCGGCTAGCCTAACTCTGGTGTTGGGTTAGCCAACGGGCGCGGGCGCGCGGGCCGGCGATCCGTCGAAGGGACGGCGCTCACGAGGATGTCCGAAGCATGGTGCGACGAGCGAAGGAGAGACCCCCGGCCGTGAGCGCGGAGCGCATGCCCGAAGCGGAACCGTCGCGGCCCCTGCAGGGGAGCGCGTTCGACCGTCGGGTGAACCAGCAGGCGCAGCGCGCGCTCGAAGGTCCCGGGCGGCACTGGCAGGGTCCCGGCCGGTTGCTGCTGTTCCTCGGGCCGGCGTTCATCGCATCGGTCGCCTACGTCGACCCCGGCAACTTCGCCACCAACATCCAGGGCGGTGCCGAGTTCGGCTATCAGCTGCTCTGGGTGGTGCTTTGGGCCAACCTGATGGCCATGCTGGTGCAGACGATGTCGGCGAAGCTGGGCATCGCCACCGGCAAGAACCTGCCCGAGGTCATCCGCGAGCGCTATCCACGCCCGGTCGTCTGGTTCTACTGGGTCCAGGCGGAGCTCATCGCCATGGCGACCGATCTGGCGGAGTTCCTCGGCGCCGCGCTGGGGTTCCAGCTGCTCTTCGGCCTCCCCCTATGGGTCGGCGCCCTCCTGGCGGCCGGGGCGACGTTCGCGATCCTCACCATCGAGGGTTTCGGCTTCCGCCCGCTGGAGGCCGTCATCACGGTGCTGGTGGGTGTCATCGCGCTGGCGTACGTGCTGGAGCTGGTGTTGAGCCACCCGGACCTGGGGGCCGTCACGGTGGGGATGCTGGTCCCCGGTTTCCGGGGGAGCCAGAGCATCTACCTCGCTACCGGCATACTCGGGGCCACGGTCATGCCGCACGTGATCTACCTGCACTCGGCGCTCACGCAGGGGCGGATCCGGCCCGCCTCGGAGGCGCAGGCCAAGCGGATCTACCGCTTCACGAAGTGGGACGTGGTCATCGCCATGGGGATCGCCGGCTTCGTCAACATGGCGATGCTGGCGATGTCGGCCGCGACCTTCCACTTCACCGGCAACCAGGCCGTGGCCGACATCACCACCGCGTACCGGACCTTGGCGCCCCTGCTCGGCTCGGCGGCGAGCGCCGTGTTCGCGATCTCACTGCTGGCGAGCGGGATCTCCTCGTCGGTGGTCGGCACCATGGCCGGCCAGACCGTGATGCAGGGCTTCGTGGGCTTCACGATCCCCATCTGGGTGCGACGCCTGGTGACGCTGCTGCCGTCGTTCGCGGTCATCCTCCTGGGCCTGGACCCCACCGCCATCCTGGTCCTCAGCCAGGTGGTGCTGAGCTTCGGCATCGCGCTGGCGCTGGTGCCACTGCTGCTGTTCCTGCAGGACCGCACCGTCGTCGGGAGCTTCGTGAACCGCCGCCTCACGCGCTGGGCGAGTTGGACCGTGACGGCGACGATCGTGGTGCTCAACATCTACCTGCTGTGGACCCTGATCTGAGCGCGACCCCGCGTTCCCGGGCGGGCGCGGCGTGAAGGCCGCGGCCTCAGGCCGACCTGCAGGGGTCGGGAGCCGGCAACCTCGGGCGGCCGGCCGCGCGGGTCTCGAAGAAGTGCCGTTCCCACTCCAGGCAGTCCTCGAAGCCGGCCAGGAGGTCGGCCAGGCCACCCGTCACGATCCACTCGAAGTCGTCCTCGGGGATCTCGAGCACCACGCGCCGCCGCTCCGGTTCGATGCGCGCGGTGCAGCCGTACCGGTTCAGCGCCTCCGCCAGACCCGCCAGGCGCACCCGGCATGCGCTCCCGCGGATGTTCGCGTACGTTGCGTAGCGCATCGACGCCACCTTCCCGGTTCGGTGCGCGTGGCACGGCCAGCCATCGTGATGTGCGGCTCGTTGCAGGGAAGAAGCAGCGTTCAGGCGGTGGGCGCGCAGGTACACAGACCCACTCGTAGCGTACGCCCCGTGCCTCCTGCGGTCGGGTGTATACGTGTGCGCGCCCGGGCCGCCCGCACCGCTGGGCCGCACCGGCCGCGCGGCGCGCCGGCCGGCACCCTGTGTACCCGCCCCTTGCGCGCGATCACTTGCTCAGGTACTCGCGGAGCCGTGTGATGGCGTCGTTGCTGCCGATCATGACGATGCGGTCGCCGCGCTTGAGCTCGAAGTCCGCGCGCGGACTGATCTCGAGGTTACCGCCGCGGTTCACGGCGATCACCTGCACGCCGAATCGGTTGGGAAGCCGCAGGTCCGACAGGCGCCCGCACAGCGCCTCCTCCGCCTCGATCTCGACCACGCCGTGATTCTCGCCGAGCTTGAAGGCGTCGACGATGCTGGGGGTGGCGAGCTGGCGCGCGAGCCGCACGCCCATGTCGTGCTCGGGCCGGACCACCTCGTCCGCGCCGACCCTGGCGAGCACCCGCGCCGCGAGCAGGCTGACCCCCTTGCTGACGACGCGGGTGGCGCCTGCGCCCTTGGCGGCCACGGTGGCGAGGATGTTCGCCTCGAGGTTGTCGCCGATGGCGACGACGACGGCGTCGAAGTTGCTGCACCCGAGCTTGCGCAGGGTGTCCTCGTCGGTGCCGTCGACGATGGCCGTGTGGGTGACCTGGTTCATGATCGCCTCGATGGCGGCCTCGTTCTTGTCGATGACGACCACTTCGTGGCCGAGCTGGTAGAGGGTGGTGGCCAGGGCAGAGCCGAAGCGCCCGGCGCCGATGACCATGAACTGTCGCTCCTTCATGGACGCTCCTCGCTCGTGGTCGCCCCGCCCCCGCTAGCCGATGACGACATCGTCCTCAGGGTACTTGATGCGGCGTTCGGGCTGGCGCTCCATCAGCGCCAGGGCCAACGTCAGGGGGCCGAGCCTCCCCAGGTACATCAGCGCGATGATGATGAGCTTGCCGGCGCCGCTGAGTGCATGGGTGATGCCGGTGGACAGACCCACCGTGCCGAAGGCCGAGATGCTCTCGAAGCCGAGCTGCAACAGGCTCTTGTCCGGGTCGGTGAGGGTGAGTCCGGTGACGGCGGCCCCGACCAGCAGCATCCCCAGCAGTGCGATCGCGCTCGCCTTGACCGCTGCCTGCGAGGCGATCCGTCGCTCGAACAGGGTGAGCTCGCCGTGCCCGCGGCTGAGGCTCCAGGCGCTGCCCACCAGGACGACGAAGGTGACCGTCTTGATGCCGCCGGCGGTAGAGCCCGGATTGCCGCCGATGAACATCAGGAGCATGGTGAACAGCAGCGTGGCCGGTCTGAGCTGCGAGATGTCCAGCGTGTTGAAGCCGGCGGTGCGCGGCGTGATCGACTGGAACAGCGCCGCCATCAGTTTGTCGGGGAACGGCAGATGCCCCAGGGTCCCGGGGTTCGCCCACTCGAAGGCCAGGATGACGACGGTGCCGACGGCGATGAGCAGCGCCGTTCCGGTCAGGACCACCTTGCTGTGCAGCGTGAGCGGCGCGCGGCGTCCCCGACGGAAGTGACCCGCGACGTTGATGATCACCATGAATCCGAGGCCGCCCAGGACGATGAGGACGAGGATGGTCGCGTTCACCAGCGGGTCGCGCAGGAAGCGCGTGAGGCTGTCGGCGTAGAACCCGAAGCCGGCGTTGTTGAAGGCGCTGATGCTGTGGAACGCGGCGTAGAAGGCGCCGCGGGCCGGGCCCTCGATCCGCGCGAAGGGCAGATAGAGCAGCAGGGCGCCGGTCAGCTCGACGCCGAACACGACCACGAAGATGCGCCGGATGAGGCGCACGATTCCGCCCACCTGCGTGATGTTCACCTGCGCCTGAAGGCCGAGGCGTTCCCGGAAGCCGATGCGCCGCCCGCTGGCGAGCGCCACCAACGTGCCGAGCGTCAGGATGCCGAGCCCGCCCGCCTGGATCAGCAGCATGATCACGATCTTGCCGAAGAGGCTGAAGGCCGAGCCCGTACCGACCACCACCAACCCCGTGACGCACACGGCGCTGGTCGAGGTGAACAGCGCATCGAGCAGCCCCAGGTGGTGGCCCGGGGCGTGCGCCTCCGGGAGCGCCAGCAGGAGCGTCCCGACGGCGATGGTCGCCGCGAACGACAGCGCGATCAGCTGGGCGGGGGTGGAGCGCCTTCTCCGAAAGCGAACTGCGGGTGAAGCCGTGTCGTCGGGCTCGTCCATAAACGAGCTCCCATCGGCGGAGCAAGCGCATTGTACGGACGCCGGGGGTCGCTGTCAAAGCCCCTCGTCCCGTGTCGTCACGAGGTCACGAGCCGGATGCTCGGGAAACAGTGCACGAGCAGCGCAAACGGGGCGTCCGTGCCTCCGGTCAGCAGCGGCGCCCCTCGGTGAAGGTCTCCACGTGCGGCATGCCGGACGCGCGGTAGTCGGCGATGACACGGTCGTTGTCGAGCGGTACGCGGCGCCAGCTCAGCTCCACGGAGGCGCCGCGCCAGCGCACCAGGGCGTACTCGGCCCAGGGCGGCGTGCGCGTGATCCGTCCCGAGTCGACGCGCTCAAAGGGGATCCCGACGCTGCCGGGATTGAGCAGGAGACGGTCTCGGTGGCGCCTGAGCAGAGGTTGGTGCGAGTGTCCGCCGGCGAGGAGCTTCGCCGAGGTCCCTTGGAGGGCCGCGTCGAGGTCGTCGTCGGGCGTGGTGGCGAGGAGGACCTCGTTGAAGGAACGTGGCGAGCCGTGGAAGCACAGCAGCTCCCCGAACTTGCCGAGCTCGACCCGCAGGGTCCTGGGCAGGCTCCTCACATAGGCGCGGTCGTCCTTGTCGAGCTTTTCGGCGCACCACCGGTCGAGCTCGCGCACCTGCCGCAGGAAGGGATCGTCGTCCTCGGGATCGGGGTTGCGCGGGTCGAGCAGCCAGGCGTCGGCGTTGCCGAGCAGCACGGGCCAACCCCGTTCACGGAGGCGGCCCAGCGCCGCATGCGGGCGGGGGCCGGTCGCGGCCACGTCGCCCAGGCAGACCACGGCGTCGGGTGCGTTCACGTCGAGCTCGGCGAGCACGGTGTCGAGCGCGAGCAGGTTGCCGTGGATGTCGGAGATCAGGGCTAGTGAGCCCGCGGAGCCGAGGTCCATGGCGGCATCATGGCACGGCCGCGAACGGTGGCCTACGGTCACCAGGCCATGACGAACGGCCCTCGAAGAGAGCGTCGAGGGCCGTGCATCGCGAGCGCCGGTGGTCGAGTTCCCCTTTCGATGACCGCTGGAGCGCAGGCGCTCCCGGTCGGTTCCCCATCGGACCGTGCCCATCGGACGGTGCCCGCCCGGCGCAGCGGACGCAACCGTCTCGACGACGAAGCTAGAGCATGAGGGGTTTCAAAGGGGTTGCATCAGGGTTGCATGCCGTCCCCGTTGGCTTCGAGGGATGACAAGGTTCGTCAGCGTGCGGGCGCCGTGACGACCGTCGTCGACCCCGGGGGCACGCCCGCGACCTCGCCCCGGCGGCCGACCGGCTGCGTGGCCGACACCGGAGGGGTCACGAAGCGGAACACCGCGTAGAGGACGCCATCGGCGCGCTCGCGCGAGATCGTGAAGGTGCCGCCGTCGACCGCGTACGCCACGCTCAGGACCCCGCCGTCGCTCGACCAGTCGCGCGCCACGGCGAGCGTCTTGCGGGAGAGGTACTCGTAGAGTCGGCCGTGCACCGCTTCACGGAAGAAGCCGTACATCGAGCCCGGGAGGCGGGCGCACGTCACCTCGCCCTGCCCGGCATCGACCTGAGCGGCAAGCGGCGCGCACGACACGACCCACGCACCGAGCGTGTGCAGGACCTGCAGCATCATCACCCCGTGCGTCGAGCTCTCCGCGATCGGGGTCGTGGCCCGACCGAGAGGTACCAGCGCGAGGCAGAGGACGAGGACGAAACGACGCATGCCGCCTCGTTCTACCGTTTCTGCATGAGGGCCGCGCGAGGGGGGACGAGCCCCGCCTTCACCGTCGCTCGAGCCGCCCGGATCGGGCCCCGGTTCAGTCGTTGGCCGAGGCCGGAGTGGACGCCGGGGGCGTGGCCGCGGCCTCCGCGCGCACGCGCCCTCGCATCCCGAACGACAGCAGGGCGAGGACCCCCGTGAGCACGCCGATCACCAGCAGGGCGGTGCGGTAGCCCGAGGGGCCTCCTCCCTGCGAAGCGGCCACGGCTCCCACCAGCGCTCCACCCAGAAGCTGACCGCTCCCGCTGAAGACCTTGAGCACCCCCTGGGCCGCGCCGCGTTCGTGCGCGCCCGCCTCCTCGAGCATCACGTAGCGCAGCGGGGCGCCGAGCAGCGAGGAGAGTCCCAGCCCGACCAGGGCGCCGGCGGCGATGAACAGCAGCAGGCTGGAGCCCGTCGCCTCGAACAGCATCAACCCCAGAGCCGTGAGGCCGAGCCCCGACTGGATCACGGGTTTGGCGCCGAAGCTGTCGAGCAAGCGGCCCACGATCGGGGCGCCGACCCCGGAAAGGACGACGACGGGAAGCAGTAGGAAGCTGGCCGTTGCGGGCGTCACATGGAGCGCCGACACCGCCAGCGACGGCAGGAACACCAGCGAGGTCTCCGCCAGCCCGGCCCCGAGCGCGAAGGCGCTCACCAGCGCCACCTGCCGGCGGCGGAGCAGTCCGGGCCGAACCAGAGGGTCGTGGGACCGCAGCTCGATGCGCCAGAACAGCGGCACGAACAGGGCGGCCACCACCAGGTACGGCAGCACGCCGGCGCCGAAGAGGCTGGCGCCGAGGTGGGCGCTGTCGATGTGGTTGACGCCGAGCGCCAGGGAAGCCAGCAACACCGACAGGATCGCGGTGCCGCGCCAATCGAAGGGCGAGCTTGCTTCCGGACGCTTGGCCGGCAGCAGTCGCGAGGCCGCGACGATCAGCCAGGCGGCGACCGGCAGGTTGATCAGGAACAGCCAGTGCCAGCTCAGCTGCAGCAGGAGGCCGCCCAGAAGGGGCCCGAGCAGGAAGGCGACGCCGAAAACGGCTCCGATGAGGCCCAGCGCCCGGCCGCGGCGTTCGGCAGGGAAGGTATCGCCGATGACGGCGGAGGCGACGGGAAATATCCCGCTCGAGCCCACCGCCTGGATCGCGCGCCCCACCAGCAGCACGCTGAACGTGGGGGAGACCGCCACGACCAGCGAGCCGAGCCCGAAAAGGGCGACGTCGAGCAGGTAGATGCTGCGGCGGCCGAAGCGGTCGGAGAGCTTCGCCATCAGCGGCGTCCCGATCAGGTTGAACAGGACGTACACGTTGAAGATCCAGGCGACGGCGCGGCTGCCCACGCCCAGCCCGGCCTGAATCGCCGGCAGCGCCGGGCCGACGATCGCGATGTCGAGCGCCCCCATGAGGACGCCAACGAACAACACCCTCAGCATGCGATTGCGTGTTCTCTCGTCCACGACGTTCACCACCTCGGCGCCCGAGCCGACGCTCCGGCCCGAGGCGCGCCGACCGACCGGTCGGTCACTTCGCGCCATTGTGGTTCGCCTCCGCGCCCGGCGTCAAGACGTCGGACGACAGGGGCCGGCGAGAAGGTGTGCGGGCGACGGGCAAGTTCGCCACCCCCAGGGCCGAAACGTGACAGAGTAGGGCATGGGTCGTGAACGTCGAGTGGATGGTCCAACATCCGCCAGACCACCGCAACATTTCGAGCTCGACCTCACGAGCGTGTGCGTGCGTTCTGGCACGGTGCAACTTCCGTTCCGCCTGCAAAGCGCCTTCTCCGAGGGGCCCGTTGCTGCCGTCGACGCCGACGGCGGCGCTCGGTTGGAGCTGGAGTTCCGACCGCCGAGGGCGTTGTCCGGCCTTCGGACCTTCTTCGACGCCCACCAGCTGCGCCCCAACGATTCCGTGGGTCTGGAGTTCACCGACGCGGGACTGCGCCTCGAGGCGGTCCGGAGGGAACGCAAGGCGCGCTCCGGCGCTGCGCGTCCCTCGTCCGGCGCTGCGGTGAGCGTGGGCGCGCCGCCCCGCCGCGAGGTGGGTGAGACGACGGACTCCGGGCGCAAAGGCCGGCAAGGCACCGCCCCGGCCGCGCCCCCCGATCGCACGCATGCTGACGCAGCGCGCTCGGCGGCGTCTTCGGCGCCGCCGTCGCTTCGTATGGCGACGCCACCGGCGTCGGAGCCGGCCACGCCGCACGACGAGGGCGCACCGCAACCTCCGGCTCCTCGCAGCGCGCGTTGGGAGCCGCTCGACGCCCTGACGCAGCCGGCCGCGCGGGACGCGGCGGCCGCGGGCGCGCCTGGCGTGGACGCCGAGCCGCCGCAGGCGCAGGAGCCCCTGCACCGGGTGCGGGAGATCCGCCGCGGGTCGCCGTTGCGGCCGCAGGGCACGCGCCCCCCGACGCGCGAGGAGCGCGAGGAGCGTGAGGAGCAGGGGACCGGCGGCGCCGAAGCCGCCGCGCCGCCCGCCGACGATCCGACCCGCGCCGGGCCGAGGCCGCGGGCGGGCAACGACGAACGCGCCGAAGAGGAACGTGCCCCCAAGCCGTTGCAGGGTCGCGGCCTGGACCTGTTCGGGTTGCGCAGGCGGCTGGGGTTCGGTCGCCCACAGAGCGCTCCCAGCCGAGAACGCGCGCCACGAGCGTCCGAGGTGCCCCCTGGGCCCGCGTCCCCAGGTGACGGACCGGCCCGCGGGCAAGTGCATGCCGGTGCCGGCGCCGTGCGGCAGGCCGCCGCATCGGCCGCGAACGCGCGAACGGCGGTGGGGGTCGATAGCGTCGCGGACGCCGCAGAGGCGCGCACGCGGCATGCGGCAGCGCTGCGGGTGGACGCCATCGGTGCGGTCGAGGCCTACCTGGCGCGTCCCGACGTCCACGCCATCGTGCGGGCCGAACGCGTCGCCGAGGAGCTCGGCATGGGTGTCGCACAGACCGACGGTGCGCTGGACCGCATCTCGGAGAACTCGGAACGCCTGAGCCGCATCCGCGCGGGGGCCTACATGCTGCGGCGCCGCGGCGAGGGCTGAGCCCCCGGGGATCTCCGAACGCCAACGCAGCACGACCCCGGCCCCTACGATGGGGCCGGAGGAAGGTTCGACATGCAACGCCGGATCGGAGGCTCGGCCTGGGGGCCGTGGGCGCACCGATGGCGCGCCGGCTGGCCGAAGGGGAAGGGCTGCACGGCGTGTTCAACCGCAGCCCGCGACCTTCGGCTCGGTGGTCCGGCTGGGTGAGGTGGGCATGGGAACGCGCGCCAAGCTGTTCGTCAACCAGCTTCTGGGCGCGATGGTGATGCTCCTCAAGGACCTCAGTGGGGTCGAGGTGCGCGGCCGGCCGCGCTGTGGGGGGTCAACCCGCCCGCTTGCGGGCGTACATGCGGCGGTCGGCCTCGGCGAGGATGTCGGACAGGGCGAGCCCGCGTCGCCACGCCACGACCCCGACGTCCACCCCGATCTGGAGGATCCCGTAGCGGGTCCGCAGCGGATCGGCGAACGCCGAGCGCAAGCGCGCCTCGAGCCCGTCGAGGTCGCTCACGACCACGAACTCGTCGCCGCCGTAGCGGATGACGGCGTCCTCCGAGCGCAGCACGTGGTGCAGGCGCCGCCCGATGATGCGTAGGGCATGATCGCCGGCGGCGTGGCCGTGCGCGTCGTTGACGCGCTTGAAGTCGCGAACGTCCACCACGGCCACCTCGAAGGGCAGGCCGCGCGCCAGCCTGCGCTCGAGCTCGAGCAAGCCCGCCCGCCGGGTCAGGGTGCCCGTGAGCGGATCGAGGCTGCTCTGGCGGCGCTCCCGGAGGAACGAGCGGGCCACGCCCACGAACAGGGCGAGCGCGATGGTGTGCCCTGCCATGTACGCCACGGGGTGCGCCATCTGCAGCGAGGCCAGCGCCAGGGCCAGCCATGCCGCCAGGCCGTAGAGCGGCAACGTGCGTTCGGGTCGTGACGAGGTGGTCACGACGGCCTGCCCCGCGAGCCAGACGTAGGCGAGCGCCCCCCACGACTGCGGTGCGGGGGTGTAGGCCACCAGCACGTAGAGCAGACCGAGATCGAGCATGGGCGTCCACACCCGGAAGCCGGCGCGCCCCCCGACCTTCCCCAGGGCCATCGCGCCGTTGAGCACCAGACCGATCGCCGCCAACGGTAGGACCGCTTGCGCCGGGAGCGGCACCACGCGGGCGGCGGACAACACCGCAAGGATCGCCAGGAAGAGGCTGCGTACGACGAGCCGCGAACGCCGGTCCCGGTGGGGGGCATCGGCGCGCGTCGGGAGATCGAACGACAGCGGCTCGGTCAGGGTCGGCTCGGACATCGTCGGCTCCCGCGGAGGGACGGTCGTAGGCATCGGGCGCCATCATACCGGCGCGGGCGCCGCGCGATCCCGCCCGGCACGTGCCGGAGCGGCTCAGGCTCAGGTCGTGGCGGGCTCGGCGCCCCCGTTGGGTCCGGCCAGCAGGTCCTGCTTCAGCTGCCAGAGCGCATCGCTGAGCGACACGTGATAGATGTGCGGGTTGATGAGGCGCCGCACGCCCGGATCCAGCCGCTCCTCGTCGGCGCGGCGTCGCGCCTGCAGGGTCGCGAGGTCGGGGGGAGGGGCCGCGCGGCGGCCGCCCATCCAGGCCACCTCCAACAGCGACTCCACGCCGCCGATGTCGGCGGGCTGCAACGTGCGGAGGGTGCGCTCGGTGGGGTGACGGAGCCGGAGCGGCGCGTCGGCCTTCGGTTCCTCGTGGTCCAGGGTCACGAGATCGGCCGTGGCCATGCCGCGGTCGTCGTAGACGCGGTACACGCGCTTGGGGCCGGGCGTGGTCGCCTTGGCGAGCGTATCGGAGCGCTTGATGGTGGGCGCCCAGGCGCCATCGTGCCGGAGTGACACCAGCTTGTACACGCCGTCGAGCGCCGGCGCGCCGTGGCTCGTCAGCAGGCGCGTGCCGACGCCGTACCCCAGCCTCCGGATCAGGGGGGTGGGGTCCACGCCGTAGCGGGGCGCCTCGTCCTCGATCTGCTCGAGGATCTGCCAGATGGTCAGCTCGTCGAGCTGGTTGGAGAGCGTGATGGTTACCGTGCCGAAGCCCGCGCGGTCGAGCTCCTTGGCCACCAGGATGGCGAGGTGCGCAAGGTCGCCCGAATCGAGCCGGACGCCCTGCGGCTCGTGGCCGCGTTGCCGGAGCTCCTCGAAGACGGTGATGGCGTTGGGGAGGCCGCTGTGGAGCGTGTCGACGGTGTCGAGGAGCAGCAGGCAGTCGTCGGGGAAGGTCTCGGCGTAGGCGCGGAAGGCGTCGAGCTCCTGCATGCCGGCGGCCATGAACGCCTGGACCAGGCTGTGCGCGTGCGTGCCGCGGGGCGCGGTTCCCAGCGCGAGGGCCTGTCCGGTGTTGGAGGTTCCGTCGAGCCCGCCGATGAGGGCGGCGCGCGACCCCGCATTGACGCCGCGGGCATGACCGCGGCGCATACCGAAGTCGATCACGGGACCGACGCGCGCCGCCTGCTTGATGCGCGTCGCCCGGGTGGCGATCAGCGTGGGGTAGTTGAGGTGGTTGAGCAGCGCGGTCTCCAGCAACTGTGCGGCCGCCAGGGGCCCCTCCACGACGGCGAAGGGCGCGTGCGGATGGACCACCCTGCCCTCGGCCGGGGCCAGGATCCGTACGCCCGGGAACCCGCCCTGGCCACCCAGCCACGTCAGGAACGCGTCGTCGAACAGGCGACCGCCCTTGGTGGTGCGCAGGCTGCCGAGGGCATCGAGGTCGTCCTGGCCCGGCTGCGCCCGCTCCATCCAGGCCAGCAGGTCGTCGAGCCCGGCCGTGACGCAGTAGCCCGCCTGGTGGCCACCGAAGTCTGGGTTGTGTCGGTAGAAGGCGTTGAACTGCGCGGGCGTGTCGTGCATCCCCGTGCGCAGGTAGAGCTGCGCCATCGTCAGCTCGTAGAGGTCGGCGAACAGGATGCCCTCGTTGACGGGAGGGTGCTGCTGGATCGGCATGACCGTCCTTTCTCGCGTGGCGGTGCCCGGGCGGGCCCGTAGGCCACGGGCTCGCGGCCGTCACGATGATACCGGCCGTCGGGAGGAAGGAAGGTAGAGTGGGCGCGCGCCGCCCGCACGCGGCCGACCCCCGCCAGGAGGAACTCACATGTCCATCCGCCCCGTCCCGCACGAACGCCTCCGGATCGACGCCGACGTCGTGGAGCGCACGCTCGTGACGTTCCTCGCGGACACGGCGCGGCGCCTGGGGGCCGAGAACTTCATCCTACCGGTGTCGGGCGGTGTCGACAGCGCGACCGTGGCGCACCTGGCCGCGCGAGCGCTGGGTCCTGACCGTGTGGTCGCCCTGCGCTTGCCCTACCGCGACCTCGGGATCGCCTCGCTCGAGGACGCTCAGCGCATCATCGACCAGCTCGGGGTCCGGAGCGAGACCATCGATATCAGCGGCATCGTCGACGCCTACGCCGATGCCCAGGCGGGGATGAACTGGCGCCGACGCGGCAACGTGCAGGCGCGCGTGCGGATGCTCGCGGTCTTCGACAAGATGAAGGCGTACGACGCGCTCCCGCTCGGGACCGGCAACCGCACGGAGCTTCTGTTCGGCTACTTTACGGAGCACGGCGACGACGCCGCGCAGATCCAACCGCTGCTCGACGTCTACAAGACGCAGGTCTGGCAGCTCGCCGAGCACCTGGGCGTCCCGGAGGGCATCGTCGCCAAGGCGCCGAGTGCGGGTCTCGAGCCCGAGCAGACCGACGAGGGGGATCTCGGGGTCAGCTACCAGACCGCCGACCTGGTGCTTGCGCATCTCGAGGCGGGCTTCGACGACGACGCCATCGGCGCTCTGGACGTGAGCCAGGAGGCGATCGACGCGGTCCGCCATCGCGTGCGGTCCACGCACCGCAAGCGCCTGGGGACGCTGGTGCCGGGCATCCAACCCGGACATGCCGACGCCGCGACGTTCTTCCGCCCCCACGGCGGGACCACGACCTAGACCGCGGGACCCTCGAACCCGAGCCCGCTGCAGGGCACCACACGGCCGCCGTAGAGAAAGGTCACCTGGCGGAGCGCCGAGAGCTTGTCGAAGGCGTTGAGCGCGGCCACCCCGTCCTCGACCACCACCACGTCGTAGAAGCGCAACGCGGCCGAGCCGGCGGTGTGCAGGACGCAGATGTTCGCCACGGTGCCGACGATCACGAGGTGGCGGACCGCCAGGAGCCTCAGGCGGTGGTCGAGCGACGTCCCGTAGAACGCGTCGTAGCGGAGCTTCCGGATGTTGTGGTCGCCGGGGCGGGGGGTGAGCTCGTCGACGATGCGCGCGCCCCAGGTGTCGGCGCGGGCGTGTTCGCCCCAGAGGGCGAACTCCGGGTCGTCGGGCTCGTGCCAGTCCTGTGTGAAGAACACGGGGACCGCGGCCGCGCGGGCGCGCTCGACCAGCGTGGCGATGACCGGGACGGCGCGGCGGGCGTCGTCGCCGAAGAGCGTGCCGTCGGGGTGCGCGAAGTCGTTCTGCATGTCCACTACGATCAGGGCGGTGGCGTCGCTCGCAAGCGCCAGGCGCTCCGTGCGCGGGATGTCCGGGATCTCGACGGGGCTCATGGCTTCTCCTCCCAGGCGCTCCGGGCGGGCCGGACCGGGGCGGCGCGAGCCGGGCCCCGCCCGAAGGCTCGCCGACCAGCCTACCAGCCGAGGAGCGGGGTGCCGCGAGCCGGACGGACCGGTCGGCCCGAGCCGTTCCGATCTGGATAGAGCGGTCTGCAGGGACCGATGGATCTTCGTGCGGTACGCAGGGTGCGGCTGCTCAGAGGCCGACCGCCTGCCCTTCGCGTCGAGGGTCGCTGGCGCCCAGGTAGCCGCCCCCGTGCAGGCGCCAGATCGCCTGGGCGCCGCCGAAGAACCGGTCGCCGAGCGCCACCCGCGGGTCGCGCAGCACGACGTGCCCGCGCTCCTCCAGGTCGTGGTAGACGGCGGCGTCGTAGCCGTGCTCGATCGCAATGGTGAGGCCGTCGCGAAGCACCTGCCAGCGCGGCGCGTCGATGGCCGCCTGCGCGTTCTGGCCGTAGAGGAGCGTGCGGAGCATCACCTGCAGGTGGCCCTGGGCCTGCATGGCGCCCCCCATCGCGCCGAAGCTGGCGAGCGGCTCGCCGTCGCGCGTGACGAAGCCGGGGATGATGGTGTGGAACGGGCGCTTGCCGCCGGCGACCCGGTTGGGATGCCCGGCCTCGAGCACGAAGCCCGCGCCGCGGTTCTGCAGGCTGATGCCGGTCCCCGGCACCACGACGCCCGAGCCGAAGCCCATGAAGTTCGATTGGATGAACGACACCATGCGGCCGGTCGCGTCCGCGGTGGTGAGGTAGACGGTACCCCCCTTGCCCGGCACGCCCGGCGAGGGGGCCGCCGCGCGTTCGGCGTCGAGCTGGCGTGCCCGCTCCTCCAGGTAGCCGTCGTCGAGCAGGTCCGCCGCGCTGACGTCCATGAAGTCCGGATCGGCCACGTAACGGTAAAGGTCGGCGAACGCCAGCTTCATGGCTTCGATCTCGAGGTGCAGGGCGTCCGCGGAGTCCGGCTCGAGGTCGGCGAGGGGGGTGTGCTCGAGCATGCCGAGCGCCAGCAGCGCGGCGATTCCCTGGCCGTTGGGCGGCAGCTCGTGCACGTCGGCATCGCCGAAACGGCGGGTGATCGGCTCGACCCACAATGGCTCGTGCTCGGCGAGGTCGGCCTCGCTGAGCAGACCGCCGGTCTCGCGAGCGAACGCGGCCACGCGTTCGGCGAGCTCTCCCCGGTAGAACGCCTCGCCTTCGGTCTCCGCGATGCGGCGCAGGGTCGCAGCGGCGGTGGCGAGCCGGAAGCGCTCGCCGGCCCGCGGTGCGCGTCCGTCGACCAGGAAGGCCTCCGCGAAGCCTGGCTGGTCGCCCAGCACGTCGGCCGCACGCGCCCAGCCGCGCGCCGTCACCGGGCCGACCCGGAAGCCGTGCTCGGCATAGTGGACGGCCGGTTCCACCAAGGTCTCGAGCGACAGCGACCCGTAGCGCCGCCACAGCGCGATCCAGGCCGAGACGGCGCCCGGAACGGTGACCGGGTCCCAGCCCATCCTGGGGACCGCGTCGAGGCCCTCGAAACGCTCGGCGCTCAACGCGCGCGGAGACCGTCCGCTGGCGTTCAGGCCCTGGAGCCTCGTGCCGTCCCATACGAGAGCGAACGCATCCGAATCCAGACCGTTGGAGGTCGGTTCCACGATCGGCAGCGTCATGGCCGCCGCGATGGCGGCGTCGATGGCGTTGCCGCCGAGCTCCAGCATCCTCAGGCCGGCACGTGCCGCGAGTGGCTGCGAGGTGGCGACGACGGCGTCGGCAAGAACAGGATGGCGAACGGAGGGGTAGGGGAGGTGTGGGTCGAACAGCGGCTCCATGCGGGGTCCCTTCTACTGGCTGCGGGGATCGAGGGCGTCGCGGAAACTGTCCCCAAGGAGATTGAACGCCAGGACGGTGATGAAGATGGCGACGCCGGGCTCCACCGAGAGATAGGGCGCGGAGTAGAGGTAGGTGCGCGCCTGGTTGATCATCGCACCCCATTCCGGACTGGGCGGTTGTGCGCCCAGGCCCAGGAAGCTGAGGGTCGCTGCGGTCAAGATACTGGTGGCGAGGCGGAGCGAGGCATAGACGATGAGAGGGGAGAGGATGTTGGGGAGGATGGTCCGGGCGAGGATGCGGGTGTGGCTCGAACCGACCGCGCGCGCCGACGACACGTAGTCGGCCTCGCGCACGCCGAGGACCGCCCCGCGCGTGATGCGCGCGAAGGTGGGGACCGAGAAGATGGCCACCGCCACGATGACGTTGATCAGACTGGTGCCCAAAGCGGCCACGATGGAGATGGCCAGGAGGATCCCCGGGAACGCGATCAGGACGTCGTTGGCCATCATGATCGGGCGGTCGAGACGGCGGAAGTAGCCGGCCAGCAGGCCGAGTAGGACGCCGACCACGAGGCCCATCACCACCGAGGTGATGCCCACGGCGAGCGAGACACGGGCGCCGAAGAGCATGCGGCTGAGCTGGTCGCGGCCGAAGGCGTCCGTGCCGAGGAGATGGCCGGGAGACCCGGGAGGCTGCAGCACCGCCAAGTAGTCCTGGTAGTAGGGGTCGGCGGAGGTCAGGAGCGGCGCGAAGATGGCGGCCAGCACCACGATCGTCGCGAGGGTCGCGCCGACCACGAAGTGGGGGCTGCGCCGCAGGCGGCGCAGGACCTTCGAGCCCTGGCCCCTCCGCGCACGGTCGGGGTTGGAGGCTACGACGCTCATCCGTACCGGATCGTGGGGTTGAGCAGGCCGTAGGACAGGTCGACGAGCAGGTTGACGAGCACGAAGGTGGTGGCGATGAGCACCACGCTTCCCTGCACCACGGCGTAATCGCGTGCGAGGATGCTATCGACGGCCAGCCGGCCGACGCCGTTGATGGCGAAGACCGACTCGGTCACCACGGCGCCGCCCAGCAGGGCGCCGAAGTTCAGCCCGAGGACCGTGACGACGGGGATCATGGTGTTGCGCAGCGCGTGCCGGAAGAGTACCCCGCGCTCCGGGAGCCCCTTGGCGCGGGCGGTCCGGATGTAGTCCTGGCCGAGCACCTCGAGCATGCCGCTGCGCGTCAGGCGCGCGACGAGCGCCAGGCCGCCGGTTCCGAGCGTGATGGCGGGGAGCACGAGCGACTTCAGACCTTCGAGGCTCAGGAACGGGTGGTGGTAGCCCGCGACCGGGAACCAGCCCAGGCCGACCGAGAACCAGATGATGAGCAGGATGCCCAGCCAGAAGTTCGGGACGGACACGCCCAGCAGCGACACGTTCATCAACGCGAGGTCGAGCAGCGTGTTGGGGCGCGTCGCCGCCATCACGCCCAGCGGGATGCCGATGAGCGTGACCAGCATGCTGGTGATCGCCAGGACGGCGGTGTTGGGAAGCCGGACCGCGAGCATCGAGCGGACGCTCTCGCGCCGCTGCACCGACTGGCCCAGGTCCCCGTGCACCAGGTCCCACAGAAACGTGCCGTACTGCACGTAGA
>Ga0114931_10001292_pt1 | contig 31934 bp, 37 predicted proteins | sample 2SBtaG_FD_89579 | JGI IMG/M metagenome (GOLD analysis project Ga0114931, IMG submission 89579) | Deep subsurface microbial communities from Kolumbo volcano to uncover new lineages of life (NeLLi) - 2SBTROV14_V59a metaG | ecosystem: Environmental > Aquatic > Marine > Volcanic | place: Kolumbo...
CCCTTGGTCTCAAGGATCACAATCTGGCTTTTTTTGGAGAGCCGCGCCTCCACATCCGGCACCCAGTGCTCATCCCCCTGACTGCGCACCAGTTCATGCAGCGTGGCAGGGATATAACCTTCCTGCAATTTGGCGATGACGGTGTTCGGATCATCAATCAATTGGGTCACCATGCCGTCACCTGATCTCACCAGGGTAGTACCGATCTCCACCGAGGTATGAAACAGGTATTTTTTCGGGACCATCAGCACATAGAGCAGTCCCAGCAGGAGCATAACCGCGATAGTGAGCAGGATGATTTTCTTCCGTTTGACCAGTACCATCCAGAGATCGATCAGGCTGATTTCATCCTCCTGATAGTAGGCGGGATAGGCTTCCAGATTCCTGGGTACCATGTGCTGCGGTTCTTTCTCCGTCATTCACTCATCCAATCGTTATCACAGGTCCCGGACAGGACGCAAAAAAACGGCCTTGCCATTAACCGACAAGGCCGCAGGTATTGGCTACCCGGTTAATTCTTCGATAGCCTCTTTCCATCTGCTGTTACTTTACCTACTGTCATATGATCTCTGTTGTGCTCCAGAGTCACCCGACCGATGCCTTTGATCTTCATCAACTCATCCAGAGAATGATAGGGACCATGCTGCTCCCGGTAGGCCACGATGACCTGTGCAGTTTTCAGGCCGACACCTTTGATTGCCGCTGCCAGATCCTGCGCGTCGGCCGTGTTAATGTTCACGCTGCCCGCCCAGGTAATGGCGCTGCTCAACGAAAAAACGAAGATGGCAAAAATGCGACGCAGATTTATCATAACTAACACTCCTTGTTTTACTTGACTCAACATCGACAGCGTTGTCTCAACTGTCGCTCCTTGTGCATGGGCAAGCCTATCACAACCGTTGTGCCGGTCAAGCAGATAGCGGCATGGTAAGTTCTTCCTGAATCGCTTGCAGCGCGGCCTGCGGCGCTACTGCTCCCGTGATCGCTCTGCCGATCACCAGATAATCACTCCCGGCAGCGATGGCCGCCCGGGGTGTCATCACCCGTTTCTGGTCCTGTTGCTGGACGCCCCGGGGGCGGATGCCGGGGGTTATCAGACGAAAAGCCCGACCGAATGCCGCGCGCATGGCAACGCATTCCCGAGGAGAGCAAACCACACCATCCAGGCCTGCCTCATGGGCCAGCCCTGCCAGTCGCAGCGCATTTTCAGCGATACTGCCCCGGCAGCCGATCTCATGCAGATCATGGTCGTCCAGACTGGTTAGCACCGTTACGGCGATCAGCAGGGGTTGATGGTCGCATGCCTCCAGAGACTCGCGTGCCTGCTCCAGCATCCGCCGCCCCCCAAAAGCATGCACGTTAAGCATCCACACCCCCAACTCCGCTGCCGCCTGGCAGGCTTTGGCAACCGTATTGGGAATATCGTGAAATTTCAGATCAAGAAAAACATCGAAGCCATCGGCAACCAGCCGTTCCACCAGACCCGGGCCACCGCGGGTAAACAATTCCTTACCCACCTTCAGGCGACAGTCGCGGGGATCGAGCTCGGCTGCCAGCGCCAGCGCCTTATCCGACGTATCGAAATCCAGTGCGATAATGATAGCCTTGCGTAGCTCGTCGCTCGTCATTTTCTCAAAGTACCGAGATCGAAAACGTGGCTGTAGTTCGCTGAGGGCTTATGTTGTAGCAACAGGGGATGGGGGTCACGACTCAGTCAGTGTTGCCTGTAGAAATCGACAAGGTACGCAGATTGCTCAACTCCCTTTTGCTACTGCTGATTTCCTTCTCCAGACGGGCGATTTTACGTCGGTATCTCAGCACCATACCGATGCTGGCGAAGGCGCCGATCAAGGCACCCAACAACAGGGTACTGACCAATACCAGAGAAAGTGGTAACTCGCGACTTCCCAGGTAATAATCCAGCTTAACCGGTTCCGCATTCAGCAAGCCAAAGAACAGACCGAACACCAGTACGGCCAGAAGAACGATAAATCCCGTCACTCGCGCCATCACCCCCCCCATATTATTTAAGATCCTTGCCCTCAGAAACCGGCAGGTGGAGTACCCATCATCTCCCCGGAAGAGGCTTCTTCACCCTGTGATCCTGCACCCTCACACTCCAATCTGGCATCGACGCGCTCCCGCAACTCCTTGCCTGGTTTGAAATGAGGTACATATTTTCCCGCCAGTTCAACCTGCTCGCCTGTTTTCGGATTACGCCCCGTGCGTGGCGGCCTGAAATGCAGGGAAAAGCTTCCGAAACCACGTATTTCAATGCGCTCCCCTGAAGCCAGCGTCTGTGCCATCTGCTCGATCATGGTTTTAACTGCAAACTCAATGTCTTTATAAGACAGATGTTTTTGTTTTTGTGAAATAATTTCGATTAATTCAGATTTAGTCACAATCCTTGCCTCTGATGAACGAAATCTGCAGGATCAGCAGACTGGTGGTGACAGACACCCATAACCGTGTTCGATTCCGGAATACTCCCACCATCCACAGCCGATATTTCAAGCCTATTTGTTATCCATCTGCTCCTTGATCAGGTCACCGATTGTCGTTGCCGAGCTACCGGTATCTCCAGCAGATTTATTATAATCCTTGATTGCTTGCTCCTCCTCATAGGCATCTCTCGCTTTAACGGAAAGCATAATCACATGATTTTTCCTATCAACCCCGATGAAGCGTGCATCAAGCTCATCACCTTCCTTCAACACACTACGAGCATCTTCTACTCGTTCTCGGGAGAGTTCGGAAGCCCGTAGATAGCCATCCACATTCTCCGCCAGAGAAACTATAGCGCCCTTGGCATCAACCTCACGGACCACGCCTTTGACGATATTACCCTTGGGGTGCTCGGCCACAAACAGATCGAAGGGGTCGCGTTCCAGCTGCTTCACCCCCAGGGAAATACGTTCCCTTTCCGGATCAATAGCCAGGATTACGGTCTCTATTTCATCGCCCTTCTTGTAGTTGCGCACTGCTTCTTCGCCCGCCTCACTCCAGGAAAGATCCGACAAGTGAAGCAGCCCGTCGATATTACCTTCCAGGCCGACAAAGATCCCGAAATCGGTGATGGATTTGATGGTCCCAGCAATCTTGTCGCCCTTATTATGGGTAGCTGCAAACTCTTCCCAGGGATTAGCATGACACTGCTTCATGCCCAGTGAAATGCGGCGGCGGTCCTGGTCGATATCCAGAATCTTGACTTCCAGCTCGTCACCCAGATGAACGACCTTGGAGGGATGGATATTCTTGTTTGTCCAGTCCATTTCGGACACATGAACCAAACCTTCGACACCCTCCTCGATTTCAACAAAACAGCCGTAATCTGCGATATTGGTCACCTTGCCAAAGACCTGCGCCCCGACCGGATAGCGGCGGGTGATATGTTCCCAGGGATCTTCGCCCATTTGCTTGAGTCCCAGGGAAACACGCTTGGTTTCCTTGTCGAACTTGAGCACCTTGACTTCAATTTCATCGCCGATATTTACGATATCAGAAGGCTGCTTCACACGTTTCCAGGACATGTCGGTGATATGCAGCAGACCGTCAATACCGCCGAGATCCACAAAGGCACCGTAGTCGGTTAGATTCTTGACAATCCCCTTGATCACCTGGCCTTCGTGCAGGCTGGCAAGTAGCGACTCACGCTCGGCGCTGGTCTCGCTCTCCATAACGGCGCGCCGCGACACCACAACGTTGTTGCGCTTGCGGTCAATTTTGACCACCCGGAATTCAAGATCCTTGCCTTCAAGGTGAGTGAGATCACGCACCGGCCGGATATCCACCAGTGATCCGGGCAAAAAGGCACGGATATCGCCGATTTCCACGATAAAACCACCCTTGACATTGCCGGTGATGACGCCCTTGATATTTTCCTCTTTTTCCATCGCCTCTTCGAGGCGGGTCCAGAGTTTTGCACGCTTGGCTTTTTCCCGTGACAGGCGGGTGGCGCCAAAGCCATCCTCCACCGCGTCCCGGGCAACCTCGACTTCATCGCCGACGGCAACTTCCGACTGTCCGTTCTCATTCAGAAATTGCTCGATCGGAATAATACCTTCCGATTTCAGCCCGGCGTTGATAATAACAACATCGGCCCTGACATCGACCACAGTTCCAATGATAATGGAACCCGGACGCATTTGTTGTTCATTCAGACTTTCTTCGAATAACTGTGCAAAACTTTCGCTCATTGGAGAATCAATCCCGCGCCTGCAGCCCAAGCATACAGACAACCGTTGTTAAACTGACAAAGCAGATTACTTTAATTGAAAACGCCCGCGCCTATCAGCGGCGGACAACCCGTACCACCATTTTTCCTGCGCCGCCATACGACGCTGTACATCATCCACGGCATGCCTCCCACAGCGCCATGATATCCGCCACCACCTGCTCAACACGCAGACCAGTGGTATCGATGACGTGGGCATCTGCTGCCGCTTTCAAGGGCGCATGCGCACGCCGGCTGTCGCGTACATCACGCAGTTCTATTTCCCTTAAAAGGGGGCCTAGCCTAACATCCATTCCCTTGTCTTTCAACTGTTTATAACGTCTTTTTGCCCTTTCCTGCTGACTGGCTGTCAAGTATATCTTGAGCGTTGCACTTGGGAATATGGTGGTCCCCATGTCCCTGCCGTCAGCCACCAGTCCGGGCGGTTTGCAGTATGAACGCTGCATGATCAGCAAGGCCTGACGTACGCCGGGATGCACGGCAAGCTGTGAAGCAGCCTCGCCGCAGACCTCACTACGGAGTTCACGCGAGACGTCCTCCCCCGCCAACAGGATGTGCGCCTCCCCCTCTCCTGGATCAGCGCTGAAACGAACATCCAGATCAGCCGCCAGGCTGCTCAGGGCCTGTTCGTCCTGCAATGAAACACCCTGCCGCAGGGCTGACACTGCAACCAGGCGGTAGAGCACGCCGCTGTCGAGAAAATGCCAGCCCAGGCGCTCTGCCAACAGTCGGCTGACCGTCCCCTTACCGGAACCGCTGGGGCCGTCGATGGTAATTACCGGCACCTCACCCGCTGTAAACTGCAAGGCCATCAGCCATGCCCCCCGTACTCCGCATGGATACTCAGGCCCGTTTCAGCGGCCAGCGCCACAAAATTCGGAAAGGAGGTCGCCACATTGGCACAGTCATGAATTGTGACCGGCCCATCGGCGCACAGGGCTGCCATAGCAAAGGCCATGGCGATGCGATGATCACCATGGCTGTGAACGGTCCCACCAGTAAGGTGTCCCCCTCGTATCACCATACCATCCGAAGTACTTCGAGCCTCGATGCCCAGCTGTTGCAAGCCCTCAGCCATGACCTGGATGCGGTCGCTTTCCTTAACCCGCAGTTCGGCGGCGCCACTCAGCACGGTGGTGCCGGAGGCACAGGCGGCAGCGACAAAGAGTTCCGGAAATTCATCGATCGCCAGAGATACCTGATCTTCGGGAATCGTGATGCCATGCAGATGTTTCCCAGTGACGAAAATATCGGCTACGGGTTCCCCCCCGGCCAGATGTTCATTGCTGATCGTAATCACGGCCCCCATCTGACGCAGAATATTAATCACGCCAACCCGGGTGGGATTAATGCCCACCCGGGTCAGGCTCAGTTCCGATCCCGGGGTCATGGCGGCCCCGGCCAAAAAAAAGGCTGCTGATGAAATATCCGCCGGTACCTGGATGGTGGTGGCCCTGAGACGCCCCCCCCCAATGATACAAATGCGGTTCTGTTCACGGCTGACGGGATAAGCAAAGGCGGCCAGCATCCGTTCCGTATGATCACGAGTGAGGGCCGGTTCGGTCACACAGGTATGACCCCGGGCATAAAGACCGGCCAGCAAGAGGGCTGATTTGATTTGGGCGCTGGCCACCGGCAAGACATAATCGATCCCGTGCAACACCCTGCCGCCCTGAATTTCCAGCGGCGGGGTACCCTCGGAGGTGGTTTCAATCGTGGCACCCATGGCCGTCAAAGGCCGGTCACCCGTCTCATGGGCCGCTGAGAGAGTGAGGCATCACCAGAGAGTACAACGCTGAAGGGCTGTGCCGCTAACAAGCCTGCCAGCAGACGCATGGAAGTGCCTGAATTGCCCAAATCGATGCGCTGACGGGGTGCCTGCAAACCGTCAACGCCCACACCATGGATGATCACACGACCTTGCTCCGGTCCCTCGATCCGCACTCCCATACTCCGAAAGGCCTGCAGGGTGGCAAGACTGTCTTCTCCCTCCAGGAAACCACTGATTTCAGTCACACCATCGGCCAGCGAACCCAACATGATCGCCCGATGAGAAATCGACTTATCGCCGGGCACCTGCAGCCGACCACGTAGCGCACCGCCTGCGTCGGCAACAAATATCAGTACTTCCTCGCTCATGTGGCATCAACGCCGCGTATCAGTTTATCCCGCACGGTCTTTGCCCTGGTGAACAGGGCCTGCAAGCGCTCTCCGTCCGCAGCATCGACCAGCTTGGCAAGTTGATCGATATCCCCGGAGAATTTTCCCAGCATGCCCAGGATTGCCTCACGGTTGGCGAGGCAGATATCCCGCCACATCACGGGGTCGCTGGAGGCAATGCGGGTAAAATCGAAAAAACCGCCGGCTGCATAGCGTAACACTTCCTTGCTGTCGTCCATGCCAGCCAGTGTGTCCACCAGTGCGTAGGCCAGCAAATGAGGCAGATGACTGGTGGCCGCCAGTATCTGATCGTGATGAGTGACATCCATTTCGCTGACCCGCGCGCCCGCAGCACACCATAGCCGCCGCACCTGCTCCACAGCCGCCGGGGCGGTTTCTTCCAGCGGCGTCAGAATAACGCAGCGCTCCTGAAAGAGTGTGTCGGTGGAAGCCGCCGCACCACTCTGCTCCGTGCCGGCGATAGGATGCCCGGGGACGAAATTGGCGATGTGTGTGCCCAGTATCCTGCGTGCCTCTACTGCAACACAGCCTTTGGCGCTACCAACGTCGGTCACCACAGTGGCGGCATCAAGATGGGGGGCAATCCGCCGCAATACCGTTGCCATAGCGCCCAGGGGCACTGCCAGAACCACCACATCAGCCCCCTCCACTGCGCGGGCAGGATCATCAGAAATATCATCAATAATTCCCAGCGCCAATGCCGTTTCCAGATTTCCACGGCTGCGCCCGCAGCCAACGACCCGACGGCAATAGCCGGTTTTTTTCAGTACCCGGGCCAGTGAAGCACCGATCAGGCCGACGCCGATGAGGGTCAGTTGCGAAATGATCACAGCTTGTGGCATTGAGTCGCTTCCGTACTGCTTTTCCGCACTGTAGATTCCTCCGGGACCGGCGACGTGGTGGACAAGCTTATAACATGGCGCTGGGATAGGATCCCAGGACCTTGACCATGGCAGCCTCTTTCGCCAGCGCCTGCAGGGCGTCCGCCACCGTCGGTTCCTCTCTGTGACCGAAAATATCGATGAAAAATACATATTCCCACATTCCCTGGCGTGATGGCCGAGACGCTATCCGGCTCAGGGAAATGTTGTGCTCTGCCAGAGGCTTTAACAGACGAAACAGCGCCCCTGGCTGGTTGCTGGCCGATACCAGTAACGAGGTTTTGTCCCTGCCACTCGGCCCCGGCGACTGCCGCCCGATTACGAGGAAGCGGGTGGTATTATCCGGCTGGTCCTCGATATTGGCGGCCAGGACAGACAGATGGTAGATATCGGCAGCGCTGTCACCGGCAATGGCGGCACTGCCCTGCTCATCCCGCGCCAGGCGGGACGCTTGGGCATTGCTGCTAACGGCAATCCGTTCGGCCCGCGGTAGCTTGCGGTCCAGCCATTCTCGACATTGCGCCAGTGCCATCTGATGGGCATAGAGTCGTTCAATATCCGCCAGATCTACCGTTTTTCCCAGCAGGTTATGATGAATGCGCAGCTCCACCTCACTGCAGATCTTCAGGGGCGAAGTGATGAACATATCCAGCGTATAGCTCACAGCACCTTCGCTGGAATTTTCAATAGGCACCACACCATAGTGCATGGCGCCTGACTCGACCTCACGAAATACTTCATCGATAGCGGCCAGCGGGGCAATCTTGACCGCATGACCGAAGTGCTTATACAGTGCCTTCTGGGTAAAGGTTCCTTCCGGCCCCAGATAGGCCACCTTCATGGGATGCTGTAAGGCCAGACAGGCGGACATGATCTCCCGGAACAAACGATTGATGTCTTCATCCGGCAGGGGCCCCTGGTTACGCTTGATCACGTTGCGTAGCACCTGCGCCTCACGTTCCGGCCGGTAATAATCGGACTCATCACCGCTGATGTCCTTCTGCCGGGCGACCGCCTGCGCACAGCAGGCGCGTTCTGTGATCAGCGCCTGGATCTGTTCATCGATCTGATCGATACGGGCCCGGGTTTGCTGCAATTTGTTTTCGTCTGCCATGAATCAACAGCGCCTCGTTTCCCAACTGCCGTCTCTGTGCGTCAGCAGTTTTCGTCTCAGTGGCACACACGCTATCAATGGCGGCACCCCCTAATAACCCTGACATTCAGGACACCTTCAATCTGTCTGAGACCCGCTTCGACGGCTGCGGGAACATCCTGGTCGACATCAAGCACGGTGCAGGCCAGTTCGCCACGGGACTTGTTCAACATGTCAAGGATGTTGAGGCTGCCTTCCGCCAGCAGCGTGGTAATCTGCCCTACCATATTGGGTGTGTTGGCATTGGCCACGACAATGCGGGACTCACCACTGCGTGGCAGACTCACATCGGGAAAATTGACAGCATTGTGGATATTGCCGTTTTCCAGATAATCCCTGATCTCATCCGCCACCATCGCAGCGCAGTTATCCTCCGCCTCGCGGGTAGAAGCCCCCAAATGCGGCAGGGTAATCACATGTTCATGGTCTTTCAGCAGGCCATTGGCAAAATCGCAGACATAGGCGTAGAGCTTTCCCGTCTTGATGGCCTCGCTGACGACGCGGTCATCCACAATACCATCGCGGGCAAAATTCAGAATCACTGCGCCGTCTTTCATGACTTTAATACGCTCGGCATTGATCATGTGATGAGTGGATTCCCAGCGGTACATGAAAAGTCACAAAATCGGACTGTGCCAGCAAATCCTCGATACTACTGGCCTGCCTGACCTCGGATGACAGTTTCCAGGCGCTCTGAACGGTGATCTGGGGATCGAAGCCAACCACCTTCATACCCAGTTTCAGGGCGACATTGGCCACCTTGATGCCGATCGCACCCAGCCCGATCACCACCAGGGTCCGCCCCGGCAACTCAAAGCCGACAAAGTCCTTTTTTCCCTGTTCCGCCTGCTTGCGAATAGTGTCGTCATCGCCCTCTAGCCCACGGACATAGCCCCAGGCCTGGCAGATATTGCGACAGGCCAATAGCATGCCTGCAACGACCAGTTCCTTGACGGCGTTGGCATTGGCCCCGGGCGCATTGAACACGGGAATACCACGGGCACTCATCTCGCTAACGGGTATGTTATTGACACCGGCGCCTGCCCGTCCTACTGCCTGCAAGCTGGGCGGAATCGCCATCCCGTGCATTTTGAAGGAGCGCAAGAGGATCGCATCGGGTCGCTGAATCTCCGAAGCAATCTCATAATCATCACGGGGAAAACGCTCCAGCCCCGCCACCGAAATGTTATTCAAGGTCAGTATTTTGTACATGTTTATAATCTATATTGATCCAAAGCGCACCTTAATCAGGCGTGATGTTTTTCAAAGTCAATCATAAAATCCACCAGCGCCGCCACCCCTTCCTCTGGCATCGCATTGTAGATACTGGCACGCATTCCGCCCACGGAGCGGTGACCTTTCAGATTAACCAGGCCGGCCTTTGCCGCCGCTTCAAGGAAAGCCCCGTCCAGGGTCGCATCGGCCAGGGTAAAGGGAATGTTCATCCAGGAGCGACAGGCCGGGTCGACCGGGTTGTAATAAAAATCCGAGGCATAAATAAGGGTATAGAGCCGCCCGGCCTTGCGCCGATTAACGGCGGCCATGGCATCCAGACCACCCTGCTGTTTCAGCCAGTCGAACACCATCCCTGCCAAATACCAGCTATAGGTGGGCGGAGTATTGTACATGGAGGCACTGTCGGCATGAACCCGGTAATCATACATTGTTGGCGCACCCGCCTGCACGTGGCCAATCAGATCATCCCGTACAATTACGATGGCCAGTCCCGCCGGACCAATATTTTTCTGGGCACCGGCATAGATCAGACCATAACGACTAATGTCTACAGGACGCGACATCAATGTGGAAGACATATCGGCAACCAGGGGCGCAGCCCCGGTCTCCGGAATCCAGTGAAACTCAACCCCGCCAATGGTCTCATTCGGGGTGTAGTGAACATAGGCGGACTCCGCATCAAGGCGCCAGTCCGCTACCGTAGGGATACTGGTGAAATTGTCCGCCTCGGAAGTGGCGGCAACATTGACGGTACAGAAACGTTTGGCCTCAGAGATGGCCTTTTTCGACCACTGCCCGGTATTGATATAATCCGCCGATGAGCGACCCTGCAGCAGATTGAGCGGCACCATTGCAAACTGGGCACTGGCACCACCCTGCAGAAACAACACCTTATAGTTTTCCGGAATGGCCAGCAGCTCGCGCAGATCATTTTCCGCCCGTCTGGCGATAGCGCTAAACTCCCGCCCGCGGTGACTCATTTCCATCACGGACATACCGCTACCCTGCCAGTCGAGCATTTCCTCTCTGGCCTGGCGCAGGACGGCTTCCGGTAACATCGCCGGCCCGGCGCTAAAATTATAGACTCGTGACATCGTATTGCTCACCTGTATTATTTATGCTTCATCAAGACTCTCAAACCTGTCCACACCCACGACCCGTTCTCCATTACTGAGTCTGATCAGCCTCACGCCCTGGGTATTACGACCCTGCACGGAAACCTCATCCACTTTGGTGCGCACCAAAGTGCCCCCATCGGTGATGATCATGATTTCATCACCGTCATTCACCAGTTCAGCCCCCACCACATCGCCATTACGGGGCGAGGTTTGGATAGTGATCACCCCTTGACCACCACGCCCCTACACCGAATAGTCGCTGACCGGGGTACGCTTGCCGTAACCCCGCTCCGTCACACTCAGCACGTAGCCTTCGGTGGCGATCATCAATGAGATCACCTGTTGCCCGGTCTGCAGGCGGATGCCACGCACCCCGCGCGCATTGCGGCCCATGGCTCGCACCATACCTTCGTGAAATCGAATCGCCTTGCCGGCGCTGCTGACCAGAATGATATCCCGTTCACCATCAGTGATATCCACGCCAATGAGCTCGTCATCAGCACCCAGGTCTACGGCAATAATACCGTTGCTGCGCGGCCGGGAAAATTCGTTCAGAGAGGTCTTCTTGACGATGCCACTGGCCGATGCCATGAAGACAAACTTGGCCGGATCATATTCACGCACCGGTAGTATGGCGGTAATCCGTTCGCCCTCTTCCAGTGGCAGCAGATTGACAATCGGACGACCGCGGGCAATACGCGATGCCTGGGGCAGCTCGTAAACCTTTTTCCAGTAAACTTTTCCGCGCGTGGAAAAACACAGAATGGTGTCGTGAGTGTTGGCGACAAACAGCTTGTCGATGAAATCCGCCTCTTTCATGCTGGCCGCTGACTTGCCCCGGCCGCCACGTCGCTGGGCATGATACATGTCCAGCGGCTGGGATTTTGCGTAACCGCCATGGGACAGGGTAACCACCACATCCTCCTCGGAGATCAGGTCCTCCATGGTCAGATCCAGATGAGTGGTGAGAATTTCCGTGCGGCGCTGATCGCCGTACTGATCCCGGATGGCGATTAACTCATCCCGGATCACTTCCATGAGCCGGTCCGGATTGGACAATATATCAAGGATATCATTGATTTTATCCAGTAACTCATTATATTCCTTGAGTATCTTATCCTGCTCCAAACCAGTGAGACGGTGTAGACGGAGATCCAGAATAGCTTGTGCCTGGGCCGGAGAGAGGCGATAGCCGTCATCCCCCAAACCAAATTCCGGCGCCAGTCCCGAGGGCCGGGAGCTTTCGGCATGACTCACTGCCAGCAATTCCGTCACCGCACCCGGTTGCCACACACCGGCCATCAGCGCCTCTTTGGCCGCTGCCGGGCTGGATGCTGCCTTGATCAAAGCAATAATCTCATCAATATTTGCCAGGGCAATGGCCAGGCCTTCCAGGAGGTGAGCCCGTTCCCGGGCTTTGCGCAGATCAAACAGGCTTCTGCGGGTCACGACTTCCCGACGGTGCATAATGAATGCTGCCAGCATCTGCTTGAGATTCAGCAAGCGGGGCTGGCTATCTACCAGAGCGACCATGTTGATACCGAAAACATTCTGCATCTGGGTATGCTGATAAAGATTGTTCAGGACGACCTCGGCTACCTCGCCCCGACGTAGCTCGATGACCATACGCATGCCATCCTTGTCGGATTCATCGCGCAGTTCGCTGATGCCCTCGAGACGTTTTTCTTTCACCAGGGTGGCGATCTTCTCCAGCAAGTGGGCCTTGTTTACCTGATAGGGCAGTTCAGTGACGATGATGCGTAGGCGATTGCCGGACTCATCAATCTTTTCCACATGGGTTCGGGCACGAATATGGATACGGCCGCGACCGGTGCGATAGGCCTCATGGATGCCATGGACCCCATTGATAATGGCGGCGGTGGGAAAATCCGGGCCAGGCAGATGCTCCATCAGCTCACCGATGCTAATTTCCGGGTTGGCGATCTGTGCCAGACAGGCAGTAATCACCTCGGTCAGGTTATGCGGTGGTATATTGGTCGCCAGGCCCACTGCAATACCGGCCGACCCATTGATCAGCAGATTCGGGATCCGGGCAGGCAGTACCGCTGGTTCACTCTCCGATTCGTCGTAGTTAGTGACGAAATCAACCGTCTCTTTCTCCAGGTCGGCCAGCATCTCGTGGGCAATACGCGACATGCGAATTTCGGTATAACGCATGGCTGCGGGGGAATCCCCGTCCACTGAACCGAAATTCCCCTGGCCATCAACCAGCATGTAGCGCAGCGAGAAGGGCTGCGCCATGCGGACTATGGTGTCGTAGACGGCGGTGTCGCCGTGAGGGTGATATTTACCGATGACATCACCGACAATACGGGCGGATTTCTTATACGCCTTGTTCCAGTCGTTGTTCAATCCATGCATGGCGAACAACACCCGGCGATGCACTGGCTTGAGGCCATCCCTGACATCCGGTAGCGCGCGCCCCACAATCACGCTCATGGCGTAATCCATATAGGACTGCTTCATCTCCTCTTCGATATTTGTGGGGAGAATCTCTTTGGCTGTGTCGGTCATCAGGATCCTGTTTTTTCGTCGCGAAGGGGCGTGTACGGTCTATCGTCGTTTAGCCGTGTTTGTTGTTTTTTTAAAACCACGATACATAAGCGCGGAATGATAACATAAATCCGACAGGCGGTGACAGCGGGGGACTACAGACGAGCGTCTCGGGTGCGGGCTCATGCTACCCTGGCGGGCGCTGGTTAAGCCGCCATCAAGGTGGCCATTTTTGCCGCATCGGGCGCCTCAACCACACCTTTTTCCGTGACGATGACATCCACCAGTGCTGCCGGCGTGACATCAAATACCGGGTTCCAGGCACTTGCCCCGGGCGCTGCAATACGCTGCGTCTGCAGACAGAGTAATTCCTCCTCGGCCCGCATTTCAATAGGGATAGCAGCGCCCGCCGTGGTGTTCATATCGATGGTCGAGCTTGGCGCCACCACCATGAAACGAACCCCATGATAACGAGCGGTCACCGCCAGATTATAGGTGCCGATCTTGTTGGCCACATCGCCGTTGGCGGCGATCCGGTCGGCACCGACAATAATCCACTGCACCTTCCCCTGCCGTAACAGGTGGGCCCCGGCCCCCTCCGCCACCAGGGTGACCGGAATGCCGTCCTGCAACAGCTCCCAGGCGGTCAGTCGCGCGCCCTGTAGCCAGGGCCGGGTTTCATCGGCAAACACCTGGCGGATGCGCCCGGCTGCAAAGGCGCTGCGGATAACACCCAGGGCAGTGCCATAACCACCAGTGGCCAGGGCACCGGCATTGCAGTGGGTCAGCACGGCACAGGGGGACTCGATACAGGCAGCCCCCAGGCGGCCCATGTGATAATTGGCATCGATGTCCCGCTGATGAATTGTCTGCGCCTCAGCCAGCAGGACATCACCGGGATCACCATCAATCCGTCGGATGCAATCCCGCATTCGCGCCAGCGCCTAAAACAGGTTAACCGCCGTCGGCCGGGTTGCTGCCAGACGCTCCAGATCGACCTCAATATCCTGCTGCCAGCTCGTGGATGACTGGCGAAATCGGGCGCGACCGGCCAGGGCCACACCATAAGCAGCGGCAATGCCGATCGCAGGTGCGCCGCGCACCACCATGCTTTCAATGGCCCGGGCGACAGCGGCCACATCCTGGCAAATTATTTCTTCGTGTTGCTGCGGTAGCCGTCGCTGATCAAGGAGATACAGCATACCACCGCGCCAGACAATCGGTCTGATGCTATCGAAGTTTTTTTCCGGCATTCGTTTTCGTCTCTTCTTTGCAATATTGTGGAAGCAACCCTGATGATTGGCTTGCCTGTCATTCGATAGATCCGTGGGTCCCGGTGCTACGCTGTACTTCTCCCCGAATGGCAACAATCAGAGCTTCCTGAAGATTATTCAATGAAATCATACAGCTATTAATTAAATATACAAGCCGTCAGCAATCCCGCATCAAGGCATCAGGAATTTTGCCGATATGAATGCTGTCATGAAACGCTCAAGGTTCCAAAAAAATTTACTGGTGATCAGCACGCTGCTGTGCGCCTGTCTGCCCCCCGCGCTGACAGCAGCGCCCGCCCCACCGCCACCGGAACCGGAACCGCTGGCAGACAGTATTCCAGTCATTACGCCTGCCATGGCCGGGCATGCCCGCCATGGGACGACTGCTGCGGCGTCGGAATCCATCGACAGTCTGGTCTCCGCACCGGTCCCGCTTGACATCATCAGTATTGAACATATCTTTTTTAAATTCGATAAAGCAGATCTGGATAAGCGAGCGAAAAAAACCCTGGATGCCACGGCAACCTTCATTCAACGTCACAATAAAGTCCAGCGTGTCCTGATCGAGGGCAATACCGATGCGATTGCCAGTAATAGCTATAATGATAGCCTGGCAGATCGGCGCATCAGCTCGGTGTGGAACTATCTCACTGCCAAGGGTATTCCGGCCGACTTGCTCTACACTACCGGCCTGGGAGAAAGCCGCCCGGTGGATGAGAACTGGACTCGCCAGGGCCGCCGTCGCAACCGTCATGTGGAAGTCTATCTGATCGCCTATCCTGCCAGCAGGCTGTAGCCACCCGGCGCAGCTGCCTTTCCCGAGCCTAAACCGCTATAATCAACGCTTCGTCGCTTCTTTTCGAGGCGCCCTATTCATACAACATCGATGGTGCTTTCGGTATGCAACAGATTGACACACTGATCAATGCGCGCTGGATCGTGCCCGTGGAACCGGAAGAGACGGTTTATCGGGATTACAGTCTGGTATTGCATGAGGGCCGCATTCTGGACCTCCTGCCACAACAGGATGCCAACCGGAAGTACGACGGCCACACCACGCTAACCTTAGAACACCATGTACTCATCCCCGGCCTGATCAATACCCACACCCATGCCGCCATGACCCTGTTCCGGGGGCTGGCGGATGACCTGCCATTGATGACATGGCTCAACGATCACATCTGGCCTGCTGAAAGCCGCTGGGTCGGTAATGATTTTGTCCATGACGGCACCCTGCTGGCAATCACCGAAATGCTGCGGGGTGGCACCACCTGCTTCAATGACATGTACTTCTTTCCCGAGGAAAGCGCCCGGGCCGCCAGCACCGCTGGCATACGAGCGATCATCGGACTGATCATGATCGATTTTCCCACCGCCTGGGCTGCCAGCCCGGAGGAATATCTCAGCAAGGGTTTGGCGCTACAAGACCGCTTTCGCAACGACCCTCTTATCAGGACTGCTTTCGCACCCCATGCCCCCTATACGGTGTCCGACGGGCCACTGCAGCAAATTCTGACCTATGCAGAAGAAGTGGATATCCCCATCCATATGCATGTCCACGAAACCGCCGATGAAATCAGTGGCAGCCGGAAACAGTATCAGGAACGCCCGCTACAGCGTCTGGAACGCCTGGGACTGTTATCTCCGCGCCTGCTGGCCGTACATATGACCCAATTGACTGATGATGAAATTGAGCTCGTTGCCAGAAGCGGCATCCAGGTCGTCCACTGCCCGGAGTCCAACCTCAAACTGGCCAGTGGCTTCTGTCCTGTCCACAAGTTGCATCAAGCGGGCGTCAATATCGCGCTGGGAACTGATGGCGCCGCCAGCAACAATGATCTGGATATGCTGGGAGAGATGCGTACCACCGCCCTGTTGTCCAAGGCAGTGGCCCGGGACGCCAGTGCAATCCCGGCGGCCACCGCCCTGCGCATGGCCACTCTCAATGGTGCCCGTGCACTGGGCATTGATGACATCACGGGTTCCCTGCGCATCGGCAAGGCTGCCGATGTCGTGGCCATTGACATGGGCGCACCGGAATCCCAACCGCTGTATCACCCCATTTCGCAACTGGTTTATGCCAGCGGCCGCCATCAGGTCAGCGATGTCTGGGTGGCCGGCAGACACCTGCTCAAGGAACACCGGCTGGCGAGCATCGATGAGCAGGCGCTCGGCCTGCGGGTGCAGGAATGGCAGCAGAAGATTGCTGCCGCCGATAACACATCAGCAAACGCACAGGATCAGGAATGAGGTAGAATAACCGCCATGAATGAGACAAGTGCCAACATCGACCCCCGGGAAGTCGCCAAATTTGACGCCGCCGCCGCACGCTGGTGGGATCCGAAAAGCGAATTCAAGCCTCTGCACGACATCAATCCGCTAAGGCTGGATTTTATCGACACCCACGCCAGACTGTCCGGCAAGCAGGTGCTGGATGTCGGCTGCGGCGGTGGCATCCTGGCCGAGGGCTTGGCGCGACGTGGCGCGGCAGTCACTGGCATCGACCAGGCGGAAAACTCCCTGCAGGTCGCCCGCCTGCACCTGCTGGAAAGTGAACTGGAAGTGGACTACCAGTGTATCACGGCGGAGGCACTGGCGACGCAGCAGGCAGAGGCTTTCGATGTGGTCACCTGCATGGAACTGCTGGAACACGTCCCCGACCCCGCCTCTCTGGTCAATGCCTGTACCCGACTCGTCAAACCAGGCGGGCAGGTTTTTTTCTCCACTCTCAACCGCAACCCAAAAGCCTATCTGTTTGCTGTGATCGGCGCGGAATATCTGCTGCGGATGCTACCTACAGGTACCCATGATTACGCCCGCTTCATCCGCCCGGCGGAACTGGCCGCCTGGCTGCGGAAAAACGGCCTGGACCTCCGGACGCTCAGGGGTCTCAGCTACCAGCCACTGACCCGGCAATACCGGCTGAGCGACGATGTCTCAGTCAACTATCTCGTGCAGGAGGTCAAAAGCTGAAGCGCAGCCCCTTTGTTGAATCTTCACACGACACATGACATCAGGGCGGTACTGTTCGATCTGGATGGTACACTGGCGGATACCGCACCTGATCTGGCCCTGAGCCTGAACCTGCTGCGCCGGAAACAGGGACTGCCCGCATTAAGCCTGGCACAGATCCGTCCCGAGGTTTCCCACGGTTCGACCGCACTACTGCGCCTGGGCTTCGGCCTCGAAGCGGGGCAGCCTGAATATGCTCCACTGCGTGAGCGCCTGCTGGAAATCTACCTGAATCATCTGGATTGTGAAACGCGCCTCTTTCCCGGCATGGACAAGCTGCTTGCCCGCCTGGAGGCACAGCACATAAAATGGGGTGTGGTCACCAATAAACCCGCATCCCTGACTGAGCCACTGATGTCAGCGCTGGGTCTGGATGGGCGTGCCGCCTGCATCATTAGCGGTGACAGCACCGCCCAACGCAAGCCGCATCCCGAACCTATGCTGCAGGCCTGTCGTATTATTGACGTGCCCGGCACACAGTGCCTCTATATCGGCGATGCCCGGCGTGATATTGAAGCCGGCAACCATGCCGGCATGAAGACTCTGGTGGCCCTGTTCGGTTATCTCGCCACCAACGACAGCCCCGAAACATGGCAGGCCGATGGCATGATTTCCCATCCCCTGGAAATCATCGACTGGCTCAGCTGCCCGGGCGCCTGACAGCCATGAACCTCATGACAGCCAACACACTAACCCTGATCATCGTTGCTATCGTCGCGGCCCTCCTGGGCGGCATGCTGGTCTACCTGTGGGCACAGCGCCGCATCATCCGACTCAGCGAACAAAATACCATGCTCGACACCACCCTGGAACTGGAAAGAAACAGCCACCAGGAAAAGCTGGCCATGCTGGAGGAAGCGCGCGAACAACTGAGTCAGAGCTTCAGCACACTATCCAGTGAAGCACTGAAAAACAATAATGAAGAATTTCTCAAACTGGCACGGGAAAAACTGCAACAGTTCAATCTTCAGGCACAGCACGAGCTGGGCCGTAAGGAACAGGCCATTGAACACCTGGTCAAACCCATCCATGAAGTGCTGGAAAGAACCCGCCGACAGATCAGCGAAATGGAGCATACACGTCAGGAAGCTTATGGCGCCATCAGCAAGCACCTGGAAGGTATTGCCCAGACTCAGCTGCTGCTGCAGGGGGAAACCCACAATCTGGTCAAGGCCCTGCGTCGCCCCGAGGTCCGCGGCCAGTGGGGTGAACTGACATTGAAGCGCCTGGTAGAACTGGCCGGCATGGTGGAACACTGTGACTTTTACGAACAGGAACACACCACTGATGCTGAAGGTGCTATTCGTCCTGATATGATCGTGCGCATGCCCGGCGGGAGGGAAATTATCGTGGACGTCAAAACCCCGCTGGATGCCTATCTAAACGCCATCGAGGCCAACAGTGAAGCAGAACGGCAACTGGCACTGGCGCAACACAGCCGCAAGGTACGTGAACGGGTCCAGGAACTGGCCGGCAAGGCCTATTGGAACCGTTTTAAACGCAGCCCCGATTTTGTGGTCCTTTTTATTCCTGGCGAGCATTTTCTTAGTGCCGCGCTGGAACAGGATCCCGCACTGCTGGAAGATGCCCTGGGCAAAAAGGTCATTCTCGCCACACCCACCAGCCTGGTGGCCTTACTGCGTGCCATCGCCTTCGGCTGGAACCAGCAGGCGGTCACTGACAATGCTGAAAAAATCCGCGAGCTGGGTGAAGATCTTTACAAACGCATCAGCACCTTCTCGAATCATCTCATCAGACTGGGCAAACACCTGGGCAGCAGCGTTGATTACTATAACAAGGCGGTGGGTTCTTTCGAACGCCAACTGATCAGCGGTGCGCGCAAATTCACCGAAATGGGTATTCATACAGCCAAGCCACTGGAAAGCCCTGAGCCCCTGGAAAAAGGGGTCAGACCTCTGGCGGAAAACCGGCATGAGGATTAACCCGGGTTTTGCAGTTCAACGGACCTGTAGCGCCCCCCAGGACGAGCGCATTGTGCCTCTGAATCTGCTGAGGCCTAAAAATTTTGATCACACCTTTATACGATCAACTGCGGCATTCAGAATGAAGCAGACTCAGACAGCAAGCACGTCATCATGAACCGCTTAGCCCGCCACGACCATCAACTCGTCGAAGATGCCTACAGCTACTGCCTGAGCCTGGCACGCAGTCACTATGAAAACTTCCCGGTCGCCTCGCGGCTAATACCCGCTGCACTACGCCGGCCGGTTGCCGCCATCTACGCCTTCGCACGCAGCGCAGACGACTTCGCTGATGAAGGCAAGCTGGCAGCGGAGGTACGACTGGCAAAGCTGGCCACCTGGGAAGAGAAGCTGCAGCAAGCCTGTCTCGGCGAGCATGGCGACGATCCCATCTTTATTGCTCTGCAGGACAGCATTGCCACCTACTCCCTGCCGAACTCATTGTTCATTGATCTACTGACCGCCTTCCGCATGGATGTTATCAAGAAACACTATGAAGATTTCACTGGGATATTGGACTACTGCCGTTTTTCGGCCAATCCCATTGGCCGTTTGCTGCTGCATCTCTACGGACAAGCAACAGAGGACAAGCTCCGGCAATCCGATGCCGTTTGCAGTGCACTGCAATTACTCAATTTCCTCCAGGACATCCGCCAGGATTATCAGGAAAACGGGCGCATCTACCTGCCCGGCGACGAAATGGCCCAACTGGGTATCAACGAACAGGATATCGCCAGGGAATGCAGTGGTAGTGCCATGAAAAAACTCATTCATCGACAGCTGGCCAGGATCTCCACGCTACTGCAGCAGGGCGCTCCCCTGGCCTGGCAGCTGCCCGGACGCCTTGGTCTGGAACTGCGCCTGACCATTTTCGGCGCCACCCGGATCCTGCAAAAACTGGCGGCAGCCAGTAATCCCTATACACGACCTCGCCTCAGCAGAACTGACTACTTGCGAATTTCATGGCAATCTCTCTTTTCCAGCACCACCACCCTGAACAAACTTATAACCCGCGCCTAAGCAGGAGTACGCTGGCGTGTCCTGAACGGTCTGCATCTTTGCGCTTTGCGCTTTGCTCTTGTATCTTGATCCCCATGACTCCAGAACAATACTGCCAGCAAAAAACCGTCCGCAGCGGTTCCAGCTTTTATTACAGTTTTCTGTTCCTGCCAGGCGAGCAGCGCCGGGCGATCACTGCCCTCTATGCCTTTTGCAGGGAAGTGGACGATGTCGTCGACGAGCACCTGGATGAACAGGTAGCCCGTACCAGGCTGGCGTGGTGGCGCGAAGAAATTACCAGACTGTTCGCTGGGGGCCCGCAGCACCCGGTCAGCAAAGCGCTCGGCAAGGCAATCGAGGACTTCAATCTACCCCAGGAATATTTCCTCGAAATCATCGACGGGATGGAAATGGACCTGGATTATTCCACCTATAAAAACTTCCGGGATCTCACACTTTATTGTCACCGGGTGGCCAGCACTGTGGGCATCATGGCCGCCGAGATTTTCGGCTACCAGGACCGCCGCACCCTGAAATATGCCCACCACCTGGGCATGGCCTTTCAGCTAACCAACATCCTTCGCGATGTACGGGAAGACAGTCTGCGAGGGCGAATCTATTTACCACAGGATGAGCTAGGCCGCTTCGAGTTGAGTAACGAAGATTTGATGAGTTTTCGCACTGACGGCAGAATCCGTGGGCTGTTCGAGTTTCAGGCGCAAAGGGCACGGGACTACTACCGACAGGCCTTTGCAGCGCTGCCGGCCATTGATCGTTATAGCCAGCGCTGCGGACTGATCATGGCGGCAATCTATCTGCGCACCCTGAACGAAATTGCCGGCGATGGCTATCAGGTGCTGGAGCATCGGATCAGTCTGACCCCGCTACATAAATTGTGGCTGGCCTGGCAGACCAACCGACGGGAAAAGAGACGTTACCGGCAACTTGTCAGAGTCTGAGCGGGATGCCTGAAACTATTGTTGTTGGCGGCGGCTGGGCGGGTCTGGCAGCGGCAACCGAATTATGCCGTCGGCGGCAACCGGCCCTGCTACTTGAAGCCGCCGGGCAACTGGGCGGCCGCGCCCGCAGTCTCAATCATCGTGGCCTGCGCCTGGATAATGGCCAGCATCTGATGATCGGCGCCTATCATGATTTACTGTCACTACTGCAAACCGTAGGCCTTGGCGAATCAACCGCCTTTCACCGTCTACCCCTGCAATTGCGCATGCAATCCGCCAATGGGCAAGCCGGCTATCGGTTGATCCCGCCGCGCCTGCCCGCCCCTCTGCATTTACTGGCGGGATTACTACAGGCAAACGGTCTGTCATGGCGGGAACGCGGCCAGGCACTCAGGCTATCCCTCATGCTCGCCGCTGGCGGAACTGACGACGGTGATGATCTGCCACTGGCGACGCTACTGCAGCACCATGGACAGTCAGCGTCTCTGATCTGTAAATTGTGGCAACCCCTGTGTCTTGCCACCCTGAACACCGCAGTTGAACAGGCCTCCTCCCGTGTATTTGTGCGGATGCTGCGAGACAGTTTTGCCCATGACAGCCGGGATTCAGATCTACTTATCCCGCGAACAGATCTGGGCGCCCTGTTACCTGAGCCCGCCAGAAGCTTTATCGAAAAATACCACGGCCAAGTCAGACTCCAACAACGGGTCAGCGATCTCCTGATCGAGAACGGACACGCTGTTGGCGTTACATTGCGCGATGGTCGGCAATACCGGGCAAAGCATATCATTCTCGCCTTAGCGCCCCATGCCTGTCGTCAGTTGCTGGCACCGCATCGCCAGTTGCGGGAGACCGCTGACCGGCTGGGACAAATCGAACACGCACCCATTTGTACAGTTTATCTCCGTTATACGCCAAGCATCCGCCTGAGTTATCCGATGATAGGCCTGTTGAACACCACAGCGCAGTGGCTCTTTGACCGCGGCTACAGCGGCCAGGCGGGTCTGATGGCCGCAGTCATTAGCGGCCACGGTCCGCACATGATAGATAGCAATGACAGACTGATCACGCGGATCAGTGGGGAAATTGCCACACACTTTCCCCACTGGCCCCCGCCCGAAGACACTCTGATCATCAGGGAAAAACGGGCCACCCTGCTGTGTAGCCCGGAGAACAACCAGCTGCGCCCGGGCATGAGCACCCCCGTAACGGGTTGCTGGCTGGCGGGCGACTATACACTCAAAGACTACCCCGCCGTCCTGGAAGGCGCTGTGCGCAGTGGCCTGGCCTGCGCCCGAGCAGTCAGCGCTGCCCGTCGTTAAACCTGGGTGAGATGATTTCAGACGGCACTGATCGCCAGGGCATCGCCCAAGGTCGTTCGGCCGGTACCGGCCAGCTGCATTGCACAATCCCGCATCCGCTGCATCCCCTGCTGCACGGCCAGATCCATCAGTTCCTGGTGAGATGCCTTCTGGCAGATCAGCCGGGACAATTCCCGGCTTAACGGCATGATTTCGCTGACCAGGGTACGCCCCTGATAGCCGGTATAGTGGCAATGACTGCAGCCCACACCATGCAGATAGCTGGAGGGACCTCCTGCAAGCGGTTCAGCCCCGGCGGCAGCCGGGTCTGCTTCCAGGCAATGGGGACAATTGAGGCGGATCAAGCGCTGCGACATGACACCCAGCAAGGTAGCGCCCAGGATATAAGGCGCCACACCCAGGTCCAGGAGACGAGTGACTGCGCCGGGGGCATCATTGGTATGTAGGGTGCTCAGCACCAGATGCCCGGTCAATGCCGCGCGGCTGGCAATGACGGCGGTTTCCCGGTCCCTGATTTCACCTACCATAATGACATCCGGATCATGGCGCAGGATATGGCGCAGAATCCGGGAAAAATCCAGCCCCTTTTTTTCCAGGACCTGGATCTGTTCAACCCCATCGATGCTGTACTCCACAGGGTCTTCCACAGTAATGATATGTGGATTCTGTTTCCTGATCTCGTTTAGCAGGGCGTACAAGGTCGTGGATTTGCCCGCACCGGTCTGACCGGTCACCAGAAACAATCCCTGGCGCATGGGCAGCACGGCATCAATGATAGATCGCTGCCTTTTCGTCAGTCCCAAATCGTGCAAACACTTTAGACCGGTTTCGCGGTCCAGAATACGGATCACCACGCTTTCACCATTCACTGTAGGTAGCACAGACAACCGTAGATCGATACACTGCCGTCCCCGCACCAGACGGGCATTACCATCCTGCGGCAGACGCCGTTCGGCGATATCCATATGAGCAATGATCTTGACTCGGCTCACCAGTGGAGGGAGCAAGGAACGATCCAGAGTGCGCGAATACTGCAGCTCGCCGTCAATACGATAATAGATCATTACCTGTTCACTGCCGGGACGGATATTGATATCCGAGGCGCCCCGCAAGACCCCTTGCAGCACAATCGCGTTCAGCAAACGGACAATGGGACGGGTACGTGCCTGTTGCGCCATCATCTGTGGAGATAACTGCAAATCCGGCCGGGCGCTAACGGCATCCAGGCGGTTTTCCTGCAAGGCCCGGTCTTCGTCGAATTTGCTGTAATACTTGTTATGCGCCAGGGTGATATCCTGAGCCGGCGCCATCACTGCAGCAATATTGGCACGGCTATTGAAGCGCAGTGCCTCAAGACCATCACTGTCCAGGGGATTCTCCATGGCCACAATCAGCGCGCCATCGTGTTCACCCAGAGGCATGAGATTGTACTGCAGCGCGACGTCCACCGGCACTCGTGCCAGCGCCTGTTCACTGATTTTCAGCGCCTCCAGGCTAACGCAGGGAATGCCGAGTTTTCCCGCCAGGGCGGCATTGACCTGTGCAGCGGAAAGCACACCCATTTCAACCAGGATCCGCCCCAGATGTCTACCCGACTGTTTCTTCTGCCGCTGCAAGGCAATCTGCAGCTGACATTCCTCAACCCCGAACTCGGCACACAGAATTTCTCCGAGCAGACGATCAGGTGTATTGCCTTGTTGCTCAAGTAATGAAACCAGCTCGTGAAGTTCTCTAACGGCATATTGCTGCATCGTTTTGTCCTCCGTGACAAATGCCTCCCCTGTTTTCCACCAGGGCCGCAGACACTTTTATACCCCATCAGATCTTCTCAGTACACCACCCTCCCTTAAGGAAGCTCAGATTAATTCATGAACCGGCGTCTAGCGGCTGAGATGTTCCGGCTTTGTGTTGAAAATCCTGGCAATAGCGCGCTACAAGGTGAATCACGCTGGCGCGAGAGAGGGTGCCCTGGGATATTAGCTGCGCTTTTCGCCTTGATCCGGAACATTTCATCTCGCCATCCATCCGGCCCGGAATTAATCGGCTTCCTTCATCAATATCGATAAGCCAGACGTCGAGTATTTGACGTTCAGGCATTCGGGAAATATTCCTTTTCCTGACAATTTATGGTAGTTAAGCGGAGTGCACACTAAGAAATCTCTGATTAATTGCTTTAACGGCATCCGCCGGGATGATAACAATCAGTTGCCCTAAAAAATATGCACGAGATAGCACCTTAATGGAATAGAGACGGGTTGGCATGGACATTGCATTTTTTCCTGCACATTCTATTGTCTGCCGGGTAGGAGGAAGTTATGCAGATACCCCACAGCAAGTACAAAAATCAGCCGGTATTTGAGGCCGGAAATCTTGCGCTATTATCAAGTGCGATCGAGTCCGAAGCAGGCCAGGAGGGCCACAGCAAGGCGTTGAAAATTGCCAGCGCCTTACAGACGACGCTGGAGATCGATAAGCTTATTGATGTTTTTTCACAGGAGATCCGCAGCCTGATCCCCCACGACAGCATCACCTTCGAAAACAAAGCGCAAAATATTAATGTCACCATCGGGAACAAGGAAAAACACTCCTGCTCATATCAGTTGGTGGTCACCGCCCAGATGCTGGGACAACTGACATTTACCCGCAGAAAAAAATTCACTAATAATGAGACCCTGCTGCTGGAAACCTTGATCTGCAGCCTGGTCTACCCCTTGCGTAATGCCAGCATGTACAAGCATGCGCTCAAGGCAGCACTCACCGATCCTTTGACCGGGGCCAACAACCGCAGCGCCATGAACGCGGCCCTGATCCGTGAAACCGAACTGGCACGGCGTCACACCACACCCTTGTCACTGCTGGCGCTGGATATCGACAAGTTCAAGTCCATAAATGACACCTACGGCCATCTGGCCGGGGACTTTGTCATCAAGTCCGTTGCCGATGCCGTCATGGAATACACCCGGAGTTCGGACATCCTGTTCCGCTCCGGCGGCGAAGAATTCATCATCCTGCTGAGTAACACCGGCAAACCGGGGGCGCTGATGCTCGCAGAACGCATTCGTCATACGATCGCCACTAACGAATATTCCTATGGCGATCATAATATCACGGTATCCACGAGCATCGGCGTTGCCTGTTTCGACAAAAATGACAACAGCGAAACCCTGTTTGAAAGAGCGGATATGGCCTTGTATACCGCCAAGGCGGAAGGTCGCAACTGTGTCCGTTACAGTGACTCGCTATGAAAACGATGCGTCAGGGATTTTATATCACCCTGCTGCCCATGGCTTTCATCGCCGTGGTGGCGCCACTCCAGGCAGCCGATGGGAGTACCCGGCAGCAACAGACTGCCACAGTGGTCATGGGGGTAACGGACATGCCCGCCAGAGGGCTCAGCATGAAACAGGTGCGGAAACGCTATGGTAAACCTCAGAAAGTCATCTCGCCTTCCGGACATTTCAGCAAACGCCGCCCTCCGATCACCCGCTGGGTCTACAGTAATTTTATCGTCTATTTTGAAAACAGGATTGTGCTCCACAGTGTACGGCCCCGCTCGGTGAAATTCCGCAGGCCGGCTGAGAAAAAACCGCCAACACAAGCGCCGGTAGCGAAAACCGCACCCGATAAACCCCCTGAATAGTTAATTTTTACTTGCCAGAATATCATGGTTGCGGCAGAGTGCCGTGGACATGAGCCCTGCAAAATGGCAACTGCCCCCTGAATGGGCGAGCCAGTCCTGTGTATTGCTGACCTGGCCCCACCGGAACAGCGACTGGTCTACCTGGTTGACACAAGTGGAAGCAGTCTATTGCGAGCTCGCCACCCAGATCAGCCGCTTCGAAGCGCTCATCATCATCTGCCGGGATCCGCATCATATCCTGCACGTCAAGAAACAACTCGCAGCCAGTGGTGCGGTGACGGCAAGAATTAACTATCACGCTATTCCCACCAATGATACCTGGATCCGGGACTACGGACCCATCAGCCTCATGGGTCATCGACAGGCCCGTTTGCTTGACTGCACTTTTAATGGCTGGGGCGGCAAGTTTGCCGCAGAACTCGATAACCGGCTGAGCCGGCGGCTTCATCAGCGTGGTGTCTTTCCCCAATGGTCCCTGAAAACGATCGATTTCATCCTCGAGGGCGGCAGCATCGACAACGATGGCAATGGGACCCTCATGAGCACGAGCACCTGCCTGCTGAACCCGAATCGCAATCCACGCTATAACCGCTAGGAAATCGAAAAAATGTTGAGGACACAGCTTGGTGTCAAGCGTGTTTTCTGGCTGGAGCAAGGTCATATCATCGGCGACGATACGGACGGCCATATCTACATGCTGGCGCGTTTCTGCGATACACAAACCATCGCCTATGCCAGCTGCGATAATCCGGATGATGCCCATTTTACATCACTCCAGGCCATGGAGCGCGAACTGCGGAGGCTGCGCACGCTGGCTAACAAAGCCTACCACCTGGTACCGTTGCCCCTCCCCACACCCCTGTTTGACCCGATGGGACAACGCTTACCCGCGAGTTATGCCAATTTTCTTATCATTAACCGGGCCGTACTGGTGCCACTCTATGACGACCCGGCCACCGACACCCTGGTGATGAAGCGCCTCAGCGCCTGCTTCCCCGGACGGGAAATTATCGGCATTCCCTGCCGCACGCTGATCCTGGAGCATGGCAGTCTCCATTGTGCTACCATGCATATCCCTGCAATTCCGGCTTACCGGGACTGAATCAAAGTACGAATATGAGCGCTTCCCCATTGAAGGCAGGGTTGATACAGCAAGCCTGTACAACGAACCGTGACACCAACCTGGACGCTACCTGCAGTGCCATACTACAGGCAGCGGCATCCGGCGCCCGGCTCATCGTCCTGCAGGAACTGTTTACCAACCGTTACTTCTGCCAGTCAACCTGCCAGAAACATTTCCAGTTGGCCGAGGCCATTCCCGGCCCCACGGTGGAAAAACTGGCTGCGCTGGCTGCACAATTGAAAGTGGTTATCGTCACCCCGATTTTCGAGCGCCGCGCGGCGGGGCTCTATCACAACACCGCTGTCGTGATCGAGACAGATGGCAGCATTGCCGGCAAATATCGCAAAATGCACATCCCGGATGACCCTGGCTATCACGAAAAGTATTATTTCACCCCGGGTGATCTGGGATTTACGCCCATCGACACCTCGCTGGGACGGCTCGGCATCCTGATCTGTTGGGACCAGTGGTTTCCGGAAGCAGCGCGCCTGATGGCGCTGGCGGGCGCGGAGATCCTCATCTACCCCACCGCAATCGGCTGGGATCCCGGCGACACACCGGCAGAACAGGCACGCCAGCTCGACGCCTGGCAGACCATTCAGCGCGGCCATGCCATTGCCAATGCCCTGCCGCTCATCAGCTGCAACCGGACCGGTTTTGAAGATGCGCCGGAAAATAACCGTAGCGGGATCAACTTCTGGGGATCTAGTTTCATCTGCGGGCCCCAGGGTGAAATACTGGCACAGGCACCGGCAAATGAAAGCACCCTGCTCCTGGCAGAGATCACACCTGGAAATACAGAGCTTGTTCGCCAGACATGGCCTTTTTTGCGCGACCGGCGCACCGATGCCTACACGGGGCTGGCGCAGATATTGATGGCTAAGCACCCATAGACTCATAGCAGAAAAATATTAGCTTCAATGATCCCTTCACTTGTCATATAGGGTAAAATGCCCGTTATTTCCCAGGAAAAGTAAATCATGATTTTGATACTGACCCCCAATATCAATCCGGACAGTCGGGAATACCGCCAGCTCATGGAACATATCAGCAATCTGCCTAACGTCCAGGCGCGCCTGCACCGTGAAGTCGGCACCCAGCAATCACTGACCGAGATCTATCTGGTGGGTGATACCACGCCATTGTCGCTGGATGATATGCAGAGCCTGCCCGGTGTGGAACGGGTAGTAAAGATTTCTGAGGAATACCGCGTCCTGGGCCGGCACAAAGATGATAATCGCCCCACTTTCTTCAATTACAACGGCCTGCGTTTCGGTCAGGATACACTGCATATCTTTGCCGGGCTGTGTGCCATCGACAATCCGTTGCATGTAGAACAAATGATGAAGGCCCTGCAGGAAAATGGTCAGGTTTGCACCCGCATGGGTGCCTATAAACCGCGTACAAATCCCTATTCATTTCAGGGCCATGGAAAACAATGCCTGCCCTACGTTTTTGAGCTGGCGGGAAAATACGGCATCAAAGTGATCGCCATGGAAGTCACCCATGAACGGCATATCGATGAAATCAGGGCAGCGCTGGAACAGACAGGCAACCCCACCGGTATCATTCTGCAGATCGGCACCCGGAACACCCAGAATTTCGAGCTGCTGAAAAAGGTGGGACAAAACAGGAATTCCCGGTGCTGCTGAAACGCGGCTTCGGTATCACCCTGGAAGAATCACTCAATGCCGCTGAATATCTGGCCAGCGAGGGTAACCGCAAGGTCATTTTCGCCCTGCGGGGAATGAAAACCAATATGGGCGATCCCCATCGCAATTTCGTCGATTTCGCCCATGTGCCGGTCATTAGACGGCTGTCGCGGATGCCGGTGTGTATCGACCCATCCCATTCAGTGGGTACCCGCGATGCAGATCCTGACGGCATTCTCGATATCATGCATGTCATCGCCCAAGGGGTTATTGCCGGCGCCAACATGATTCTGGTTGACTTTCATCCGGCACCGAAAGAAGCCCTGGTTGACGGCCCCCAGGCCATGACGCTGGAGGAGTTGCCCTACTTCATCGAAGACATCAGAATTGCCCGGCAGGCCTATGAAGATCGCCTGGCCTTAATCAGGAGCAAGCACTGAAACGGTCAACTCCACCACAATCCGGATTCACACCCTCTGTTACAACGACATGAAAGACGCACCAGGACATGTCATCGCTGAGAGGAAAATCACCGCCGGACTGGCTTGAGACCTTTCCAGAACTAGCCGGCATCACCGAACCTGCCTGGCGACGGGCGCTGGACACCGCACGACTGGTGGACCTGCCCGCCGGTCACGCCATTTACCAGGATGGTGAAAGCTGTGAGACTTTCATTCTGATCCTTGCCGGTACCGTCAAGGTGGAAAAGGTCTCCCCGTCCGGGCAGGAAATCACCCTATATCACCTGCATCCCGGGCAAATCTGCGAACTCACCACCTCCTGCCTCATGAGCAGCAAGTGCTACCACGCCAATGCAACCACCGAGACCGCAGTCCGGGCGGCCATGATCCCCAAAGCTGAATTCCAGCTCGCCCTGGCGGAATCCGCGAGCTTTCGGCATTATATCTACGCCACCGTCGAGCAAGCCATGGCCGATCTGGTCACCCTGCTGGAAACCGTGATCACGGAACCCATGGGACAACGCCTCGCCCACTACCTCCTGGAACAGGCACGCAGTGAAAACCCGCTCATCCGCACCCACTATCAGATCGCCACCGAACTGGGCACCGCACGTGAAGTCATCAGCCGCCTACTTAAAGAGTTCTAACGTCGCGGCTGCATCAAACTTTATCGGGGAAAAATAGCAATTCTGGATATCACCAGGCTCCAGAAACTTGCTGACGAAGCGTAGGCCAAATAAACTACCCAGCACGGGCTATTCACATCACACCGGGAAAGGCCTCGTACCACTGGAATAAGGATATTCGCAACTCAAGCTGCAAGGGGTAGAACCCAGGGTCATTCAGTCACTTCTGACAAGCTCCCTGAGCACGCTGGTGGCATAGCAGCCGGGAGGCAAAGCGAAGGACAGACGTAGGGTATTCGGGGCGGGGAAGTTCCAGCATAAGGCTCGGGGTATAACGCGCAAGGCCCGACGCTGTTGTTTCAGACCGGCGGCTTCCAGGCCAGTTCTCCAGGCAGCGGCGTTGGCAAGAAACTCACTTTCCTGCTGTGCAACGAGCTCGCGGGTGGGCAAGGGACCGAGCCCCCAGAGAGGGCCGGTGGGATGGATATCGCCGTCCTGCAGGCGTGCGGTAATCTGTAGATCTGCAGCTTCGCAAGGAAAAATGCTTTTGCTGCCATTAAGCATCATGATATCTCCCGGCAGTGCTGTATTCCAGCTGCCCGTCTTTACCCGTTCGCTCGCCACCTGATTGGACAACCAGGCACGGACCGCAGACAAATAGAGGCCGCGACGTTGACGGTCTCGCACCTGGATCCTGCCAGCGAACAGAGCTGCCGCTTGTGCAAGATTGTTGTGGCCAAAACGTTGGGCACCAAAATAATTGGGCACCCCCCCCTGCCTGATATGTTGCAGGCGTTCTATGAGAACCCGCCAGTCTGCATTCAGATGACGGAGGGTAATGATAAAGCAGTTTTCCCTGAGGGCGCCACGGCGCAGTTTCCGCCGATGGCGGGTAACTGTCAGCAGACTGATCGATTCGTCGTCGAGCTGTGTCCAGTCCGGTTCCTGTCTGCCAGCCAGATCCACACTGAACCACTGACTGGTTTCCGCGTGCCGGTCCTTGAGGCCGGCATAACCGATATCTCTGCTGTGCACCCCGGCCAGGCGCGCCAGGAAGCGCGCCACCTGTTCCGTATTGCTATGACGTTTACGGATCTGCAACAGGGCATGGCTGCCCTCATTGTCAGGCACGAAGGACAGACGCTCGACCACCTGAAAATCTTCCGCCTGCAAGCGCATCACCCCCGTGGCCTGGGGCAGCCCGTAGGCATAGGCCAGTTCGGCAAGGCTGTTGTTATCGTGTGGCACTGCGCTCGTAGAACGCCCGTGCATCTGTCCCTCAGTCACGCCGTCAATGCGGTCTTTTCCGCTGCTGGCTCAGTAAAACCACAGCATGTGCGGCAATACCCTCACCACGCCCGGTGAAACCCATGCCTTCCGTGGTGGTGGCTTTGATATTAAGACAGCTGCCATCAAGTCCGAGATCGGCTGACAGATGTTTTTTCATGGCCTCAATATGGGGAGCCAGTTTCGGTGCCTGCGCCACCAGGGTGATGTCCACATTGAGGATGCTATGGTGTTGCTCTGTCAGTAACAGCGCCACCCGGCGCAGCAGAACCCGACTGTC
>Ga0114931_10001293_pt1 | contig 31932 bp, 33 predicted proteins | sample 2SBtaG_FD_89579 | JGI IMG/M metagenome (GOLD analysis project Ga0114931, IMG submission 89579) | Deep subsurface microbial communities from Kolumbo volcano to uncover new lineages of life (NeLLi) - 2SBTROV14_V59a metaG | ecosystem: Environmental > Aquatic > Marine > Volcanic | place: Kolumbo...
CAACGCCGTTGGCGCTGCCGCCGGAGACCAACGCGTTACCAAAACCAAAAGCGGTAACACCGGTATCACCCGTTGTCGAATTGATCTTGTTGATCAGGTTGATACTGTTGTTTTGGAATTCACTGGCCGTGGAAGCCGCGCCACCCAGGTCAATACCATTGAGAGCGGCACTGTCGGACAAACCGGAGCTCAGGTAGCTGCGCATGGCCGATACAGCAATATCAGAACCGCTTAAGGTGTTGCTGAAGTTGGTGGCCACACCCATGGTGTCCGGCGAGATATTGGCGGTGGCGATATTGATGGTTTCCTTAACCTCCACACCCACTTGAATGTCGATGCTTTGCGCTTTGTTGAGGAAGGTATCACCATTGTAGCGGGTCTGGGTGACAATCCGATTCATTTCCGCCACCAGTTCCTGTACTTCCTCGTTCATTGAATTACGGTCAGCGGAAGTGTTGTTACTGGCCCCTTGGTTGGCCAGTTCGTTGATCCGTTGCAAACCGCTGATCATTTCATTCATCGCTCCCTCAGCGGTTTGCGCAAATGAAATACCGTCGTTAGCGTTACGCATGGCCACGCCCAGACCGCGAATTTGACGGGATTGGCGGGTGGCGATGGCGAGACCTGCAGCATCGTCTTTGGAAGAGTTAATACGCCGACCGGAAGACAATCGTTGCATGGCTTGCGCCAACGGTGATTCCGTACGCCGCAGGTTCTTTTGCGCAACCAGCGACTGCATATTAGTATTAATCGTTAAAGCCATGAATATGCTCCTCTTTCCAACTGCTGGAGACACTGCTGGAAAGTACATTTTACGTAGCGGATATACAGCCAATACGGCGTATTTACCGCCTCCAACGGTGTTATCGGAATAGCCATGGAAGTTCTTTAGTGGGAGTCCGAGAAACGGCAGGCCGGCCACTTGCCTATCGTTGGCGGATAGCGTTGTTAGTTCACTACGGCAATTGACGGTTCATGGCCGCGACGACGACTGTCTATATATGATGGCGACCGTCAAAAATCCAGTAAGTCCCCGGCAAAGCCAATATAGTCTTCCGATTTGGGAGTAAGGCCGACCCATTTGGCAAAAAAACCGATGTTTCCCCGCCAATCGTCGCTACTGGCTTGTAAGTACGCATCGTGCAACAAAAACAACGCCCCTTCACCCAACGCAAACGGAATATTTTGCGCCGCCGCGGTCAGGCAAAAATCAGCCTCAACAAAACCGGAGGCGATACGGGGGTCAAAACCACCGCAACGGCTGAAATGCGCGCGGCTCATGGCGATAAATCCACCGCCTACCGCCTGCAGTGGCTGGCTGTCATCGACACGGAAACGCGGTACCGCGTTAAAATCGTAGTAGTAGCCCAAACTATACACGTCGCCTTCGGTATCTCGAATGGGTAATCCCACCACCCGTTCCCGCGCCAGTTGGGTAAAATCCTCGGCTTCCAAATAGGCGATTCCGGGCCGAATAAACGCCAATACGTCGCCGCCGGCAACGGCGGAACCCGCGTTATATAACGCGCCTAGGGAAGTCTCATCGCTGTCCACGATGTGTAAATCGCCCGACACGCCACCGAGCGCTTCGCGGATCGGTTGATCACCGACCACGACAATCGCTTCCCAATCCGGGTGTAAACATTTATCCGCCAACGTCGTCAGCGTGGCAAACAAAATCTCCGCGTCATCACCGGCGGGAATAATGATACTCAGACGGCCGCTTACCGTCACCGGCTGGTCATGGGTTTGCGGCTTGGGCTGATGGCGGATTTCACAGATGTATTCAATAACGTCGGCGGCCGATTCCACGGCGATTTCATTGCGCTGGAAAAAGTAGTTGTTGAGGAATTTATCGACTTTTTCCTTTACTTTCTCCGGCACACCGTGATTCAAAACCTCATCAAGCCGCTGCCAATCGCCGGGCGGATAGACCGACATCGCGATACCGCGCATCACATACTGGTCGGGTGTTTTATCGATCCCCGGCAGGGAAAATACCGGCTTGCCAAACGATAACGCTTCCACCGCCAGCGTGGTATTTCCCAGCGTGACACAATAATCGGAAATAGCCAACAAGGGATAGGGATCGAAATTTTGAACCACTATGCAATTGCCTAAATGCCCTTTAAAGACTTTACGATCGACTTCGATAAAGCTGTGCTGGGCGACTTTTGGATGCCATTTTAATACGACCGTAATATCTTCACGGTCATTGAGCGGCCACAGCAAATCCAACCAGGCTTTTTCATCGATGATCATGCCCCATTGCACGCCGACCAGAAACAATACCACCGGCTTGCCCGGTGGGATATTCAATTGGGTGCGGATTTGCTGTAACTGCTGTTCGCCGAACCATGTTTTTTTTACGTTATCCAGGTGGGTATTACCCACGTTAATCATTTTTTCCGGGGCCGATTTAAGTCGCGTTAGGCGACCCTCGGTATCGTGCCCCCATAACAGCAATGCCGTGGTGTACTCGGTATGACCGCTGAAACTCAAGCGGTCTTCATAGTAATCGCCCTCCTGCAGGGTGACATAGGGAATACCGTATTTACGCGCGTAAAAACCCAGCAACTTTCCCCAGCGGTTGCGCTCATGCAACGCCATGATGACATCGGGCTTTTCTTTTTCGATCATTAAATCCAGACACAGAAACTCTTCAAAACCACAATTCAGTAAACTGGCCTGCAGGACAAAAGGCCAATGGCGGTAGCCGTCCCAATCGAAACAACGCGGTGTCCAGGTTTTAAAAAACTCATCCAACATGGCTTTGCGCTGATAGCCGGTTTCCGGCGTGGCATAGCTTTGCAACAGTCGGCATTCGCGGCCTTTTTTAATCAGATCCCGTTCAAACGGAAAATCCGACAAAGTGGTGAAAAACAGCGCTTCGGCGCCGCGTTTTTCCAATGCTTCCAGAACCGGGAACAAGAACCGGGTATGATGGGGTAAGGCGACAAAGCAGGCGACTTTTTTCCCTTGCACGTTCATGAGGCCACCTTTTCAATGATGTCACTGATATGAACAACCTGTTTTTTCCTCGCCAACTGATCTTCCAGCGCCTGGGTTAGTTGGCCGGTATCGTTAATAAAATCCACTTCATCAAACTCCGGGACTTTTTTAATCAACGGATTGAATACCACGCCCAATTTGTTGTACTTGCGGGCAAAACTCAGCGGCAGAATATAGTCGGTGGCGATCATGACGTCGCCGAGCATTAGGGATTTGATGGCGCCGCCACATTCCACGTTATACCAACGCTTGACGGTTCGCTCCATGACCGGCTGGATTAAATCTTCAAAAACATCTTTTTCATGCAGATCGCGAACGGCAAAGTCCACGTACACAAAAAACAACTTGTACGCAATGGTCAATTGGGAAACGATCTCAAGAACCCGATGAATCTGGGTACGGTTTTTCGCCGTATTAACCAGCACGATGCCCAGTTCGTCGCGCTCAATACGGATCTCTTTGTCCAAACAGAAATTTCTGTAGGGATCTTCGATTGGACATATGGCGTAACTTTCCCGAATATCTTCGAGTAGATGAATGCGTTCATCCGCGATGTTTTCTTGGTTGAAATACCGACGATCCCGCTCGGAAGTCACCACAAACTGGTCGATCAGGTACTTGAAGTTCGGCGGCAGGCTGTAGATAGGATGTATCTGCAACCCCAAGGTGGTGACACCATACTCCCGGGCGTAATAAAGTACATTGGTGTAAAATACATCGCAGATTGACGACGGTTGCTCATGAAAGGATGGTATCGGGAATATGATTAAATCATACTTTTCGGTAATACGTGGAAAGGCACTGGCGGCCACATTCCATAGAAAATCGTCAAATCCCACCAGTTTCCAGAAGTGAAAATCACTGCCGGGTATCATGAGTTCATAGTTAAGCTTGATGAATGTACGGGCAAAATTATCCCGTAGCTGCATCGTCCAGAAAGGTTTTTCCGGCGGCACACGCATCACATTGAGATTGGCAATCGCCATGAATTCCTCACCGGCCCGTTGCGTCAATTCTTCATGGTACGTCAATAAATCGACTGTATATCCCGCCGCCGCCAGTCCCTTGAAAAAATCCAAAACGCGCCAATCGGTGATTTCAATTTCCCGCTCACCCAGAGGAAAAAGCAGGCGTTTTGGCCTGCTCATGACGCCGCGCCCTGCCTGTCTTCACCCGGCAGTCCAATGTCATCGATGGCATTGAAAGCGTTCTCAAATAAATAATGTCCGGTTTTATCCAGCAGTTTTTTGATAATGGCCTTAGCTTGCCCCGCAACCCGGGCATGTTTGTAGGCCAAAGGCAACAGGGTTTTAAATAGCTCCTTGAGCGCGGCATCGGACGTGTAGAGGAAATGATCGCCGTCGGTTTCACCGGTGACCAAAACCGATAAATACTGCACGATACAATTCAGCATGCTGTCGTAGTCTTTTTCATCCATGCGACATAATGCCGACAGATACAGCAAATCCGGATGGGACTTGCTGGTCTCCAAGCCCCGCTCGATTAAGCCAACCGCCTTTTCCCGGTCGCCGTTTTCCAGGGCCAAATTGGCCAGTAACGACAAAGCATTGATATAAGCACTGTTCGCGGCTTGCTGCTTGTCCGCCGGACATTCGTCCAGGGCCCGTTCCAGGGATTCCCGGGCGCGATCTTTAAAACCCGCCTGCAAATAGGTGATCGCGGTGTCATAGTTTGCTAGGTAACTCATGAGGGACGCCGAGTATTGAGTAAGTTGGTGGATTACCAAGCAATTTTCGTGCCCGTATGCTGCAAGACACCGGCCACCGGATTTTATGCAGGACTGATATCAACCGTTAACGGCAACACAGCAGCCCCACAACTGGTATCATCCAATTCAGCCAGGGAAAATATCACCCGGGTCAAAGCTTGATGGCGATCGGGCTGATGATGAAGCATGGGCATGGCCGCACAGGCACCGGGATCCCAGCGCATAACCACTTGCCGCCGATTGTCACCAAGCGATAACTCGCCTTCGGTGGCACCGACACCACTGCGACAGGACACCAGGCGCGAAGCCGGTTCACCATGGGATAGGGCCTGATTCAAATAGAAGGTTTCCGGCGCATAACCGCCGTTGTGACAATGCCAATACAAATCCGAAAATGCATGCGGCAGCAAGGTAAAATGGCCGACTCGTAAAACACCTCGAACAGGCTGCCAGCCGGGAAAGCTGACCCGATAACGCAAGCATGGTGCAAGACGCGATAGCCACCACTGTTTCTCGACCATTCCAAGCGGCGTAGTCTGGTTGACGCTCACCACCAGCCATCCATCGTTAACCGCCAGTTTTGCTTGAACCGGCAATAAATCCGTACAGCGCGTGGGACCGTGCGCCGTTTCAGCGATCACATGCCCGGTGTAATAGTCCGCGGCCAATTCGGGACTGCGAAAAAATCCCAGAGCAATGCTGCCCATGACCGGCATCCATTGATGTTGCGGATAAGCCAGCGAGCGCAGGCTCGCACCTTTGCGCAAATTTAATTGCACAAGAACATGCTCGGTACGCAGGCTTAAAGTCTGCTGCTCAGCGTCCATATGATGAAAAATACCCAGCGCTTGAAAATCGCGGGCTCGTATCAAATGCCGGGTTTCTTGCAGCGGGGATTCGGACTGCTGTGAAATATTCAACCATTCATACCATTGCCGGATTTCCTGCTGCAAGGCATCCCAACGATGCTCGGTAATGTGCGTTCGATAATCACTGCTCCACAAACGCACCAGCCGGCGCCATTGTTCCGTACCGCCGCCACGCGCTTTTAACGCCGCCAACAACCGGTGGCAGCAAGTATTGAGCACCAGGTCCCCGCGGCCACTAACCGCCCAGCGACTGATATTATACTTGGGCAACTTTTTAACCGGCAGCGGATTAGACGGTGACTGAAGGCACAGCACCTGGCCACTCATCGGTTGATCATAAAGCCGGGAGACCTCGGCCGGACAAATAAACGCTACGCCCGGTTGCTCCCGTACAAGCCGAATCATCTCTATCAGTCTCTGCCATTCATGCTCATGGTATGGATCCGACACTTGCTGCGGTCTGTAACCGATCACTTCCGCATCGTTGCCATACCAACACAGTGCACGCCGGCCACTGCCCCGATGACTGAGAATAAACTGCAAGTATTCGCTGTGGCTGATTTCACGGTACACAAACTGTTGGCACTTCCGCCACATGAGCGATGACGTCCATGTCAGCCGTATACGGTTGCCTTGCGCGTCTCGCGCATAGTGCGGCAGATAACGCCATTCGTTTTGCCACCGCTCAATATTACCGCTGACATTGTCACAGTCCATATAAATAGTATTGAAGCCTGCTTTTAAATAATGGCTTACCAGACCGCCGGCATATACCTGCTCGTTGAGCAAAGCCTGCGATGGACGTTGTTGCAAATAGGTTTGATAAGCGGCCTGACCCAAGCTCAGGTTTTTTTCATTAATCACCGCAGGCACCAAGGGCCCGATAATCTGACTGTCACCGCTGCCAATCAACTGGCAGCGACCATCGCGCAATCGCTGTTTGAAAGCCGTCACCCAGTTTGGGTCCAATGAATTCAACCATTCCAGGCTGTGGCCGCTGATTTCAATGCCCACCGGCATGTCACATTCATCCGCCAGTTCCAGCAAAGGCCAATAGCATCGCTGAATCACTTCGTGACGTTGACGTTCCGGAATGGAGGAATAACACAGATTGATATGGAAAACGCAATATAAGCACAATTCTTCTTGCATGGCACACCCCATCCTTGTGAATGCCGAAGTGTCAATAAATTGACCCTCGCCGGCTGTGGCTGCCCCAATCCGCTCACCCCAATCCGCTCACAAGCAGCCTTTATGACAAAAGAAACACTAATTCTTTTAATGTATACAAGCTCGGACAAGCACCAATCATTGCTGTTTCACAAATTCATATTAATCATCATAAAAAATGTTAATTGATGTCCATAACATGAATCTATTTTTACCGTCATACCACGGGACCCATGGACCCTGGTAGTGTCTCATATAAAATGCATATTGTGACGAGATAGACTTGATGGTTGCCTAAAAAAATCTATCTCGCCCTCCGGGAAGCCACTCAAGGTGCGATTGCCGCGTTCCAGACCTTGAAAAGGTGACCACCATTGCCGGCGGTCTGCGCCTTGCTCTCGAACCGCTTTGATAGGCCACCTTGAGTGGCTTTCTCAATGCACGTTTTATCGGAGACTCTATACTGGCAAACTGGACAAATAAACGCCATACCACATCGCGTTGAGCGACCCAGTCGGGCCGATGGCCGCGACATCCGCCATGGATTTCTGTTTTCCCTTGCGTTCATGCCCTTTCTGCCTTAGCATTTTATCTACGCCGTGCTGGTATTCCGGCCAAGCTGCTCATGTTACAAGGAATGACAACCTGAAAAGGGGAAACACTTGGCTGTATCCGATGTGATACAAGAACGTCTTGCTTTCAATACGCAAAGTGCCTTACGCGACCTGAACGGGTTTATTCCCGATCTTCGTCGACTCAATCATGTCGACTGGTTCTATAACAATGTCTGGCGTGACCCTGAGCTGGTGCGTTTGCATTGGTTGCCCCGAATTACACGCATCGTCGAACAAGCCGCCCAGCGCGGTGGGCGGGTGCTGGAAATAGGCTGCGGCAACGGTTTTCTGGCCCTGGAACTGGCCCGTGCCGGCCTGCATGTCACCGCCGTGGACATTTCCGACACCAGTATTGATATTGCCAATCGAACACTGGCGCAAAACACGTACAGCGCATCATTCGGCTCGTTACACTATGTCTGTACCGACGCCAGTTGCATGGAACTGGCTCCCGCCCACTTTGAAACCGTGGTCTGCTTCAGGTCACTGCATCATTTTCCGGACGCCGGCAACATGCTTGCCCGTATTCACCAATGGCTACGACCCGGCGGCCTGCTATTGTTATCCGAACCGATTCGCGCACGCTTTTCCGCATTGTCCGCCAACATCGCCGGCCTTTTACGCGCGCTGCTGCCCACCTGGATAGCTTTCGACGAAAAACTAAACATCCACGATACCATCGGCTGGGAAAGCTATATTCAACAGATACATGATGAATACACCCGCGAACACGAGCACCGCCAATCGCCCAACGACAACAGTATCGATGACGACGCAACGCTACTGGCCTTGCTTGATAAAAACTTTTCAATCACAACGCTACAGTACAGTGACGCCATCGTCGACAAACTCATTGGCGGTCTGCGCGGCCCCCAGCGTCTGGCCATGGCCGGATTGCTTAAAACAGTTGACGATTACCTGGTACGACAGGCACTGCTTCCGCCCACGTCCGTGGAGATCGAGGCCGTCAAAGTATGACGATTCCAGTCACGGTGATACCCCGTCCCGCCTTCGTACCTTCGACAACCCCATGTAAAAATCGACGCAAAAAAACATTATCCGCACCCGTCATGGTCAATTTGGAACTGACCTCGGGTTGCAATATCAAATGCCGGCATTGTTACAACTATTGGCGTGAGGACGCCGACAATACCGACGATGCTGTTTCATCGCAAACCCTGCGGGCGTTTGTTGATCGCTTTATGGAGGCAGGCGTTTTTCACGTGGTGCTGACCGGTGGTGAACCCTTGCTGAATTTTAATACCCTGCTGCAAGGTTTGGACATGCTGCATAGTGCAGGCATCTCCACCAGCGTCAATTCCAATCTTATGCCGGTCACACCGCGCCGATTGGCAAGGCTGAAAAAACACGGCTTAGATCATATCTTGACCAGCCTAAATTCCCATGATCCGTCCACCAATGACTACATGGTCAACCGTAACGGGGCATTTCGTAAAATTGTCCGCGGCATAAGCCAGGCGATTGATTCGGGTATTCGGGTGAGCGTCAATATGATTATATCCGAACCCAATCAAGACCATGTCTATGAAACGGCAAAATTGTGTGCTCAACTGGGTGTGCAAAAACTGTTTGCCACGCGTCTGGTACCGTCCGTGCGCGTGGCCGACCCCGCGGCAACCGACTTAACGCTGCAAGGCGACAACGTCCGTCGTGCACTGGACGCCATGCTGCAGGCGAAAAACGATTTTGGTATCGCCATCGGCACCTTGATCAGTTATCCCCTGTGTGCACTCGGTGATCTGCAACGCTATCAGGATTTCGTCGGCCGAGGCTGCCCCGCCCAATCCGGCAATCGCATGAGTGTCAACGCCGACGGAACAGCCCATGCCTGTACCCATGAAGAAACCGGCTATGGAAATATTCTTCAAGAGGGTATCCGCGCGGTTTTTACACGCATGCGGGCATGGCACAACGGTTCCTATCTTTATCCAGGATGCCAAGGCTGCGATTATATCGACATCTGCGGGTCCGGTTGCCGTATGGCCGCGCAAGCCTACCAACAAGGTATCAACGGTAAGGATCCCTTGTTTCGAGGATTTACCCAAATCACCCGCGATTATGTCTTGGAGGTTCCCGCCGCGCTCATTGACGGCATTGAAAGCGGTGAACGTTTTCGGGTACCGCCGCGTGTGCGTTTTCGAAAAGAAGACGGCTTCTACAGCATAAACGTTCGCTGGGCTAATGCATTTACCATTGCTGGCGAATTAGCGGAGTTTCTGATACACAAACAAGCGTCGCAACAAGCATTTCATGAAGGCGACCTGCCGGGTGACCACGGTAAACGGGCATTACTGTTTCTTGCGTTTAAAGACGCCGTGGAAGCGGAAAACCGGCAATTGCAAGCCCGCTTAAGCGAACGTCACAAACTCGGGTGCAGCATTAATCCGTTTGAATGTTCAGACGCGGTGACGATTCAATGCACAACATAGCATTGATACCCGCGCGCGGCGGCTCCAAAGGCATTCCCGGCAAGAACATAGCTTTACTTGCGGGTAAACCGCTGATTGCCTATGCCGTCGAACAGGCCCTTGCCACACCCGCCATTCACCGGGTCATCGTCAGCACTGACGATGAAACCATCGCCAAAGTTGCCGAACACCACGGTGCCGAGGTACCTTTTTTGCGCCCGCGCGAACTGGCCGGCGATGCCATACCGGATTTCCCTGTCTTTGATCATGCGCGCCGATGGTTGCAACGTTGTGCTCAACATGCCGACATCTTTGTGCATTTACGACCCACCACGCCGTTTCGAACCGCGGCACTGATCAGTGCGTGTATTGAGGCGTTTTACACCTGCCCGGGTGCGGACAGCCTGCGTACGGTCAGCGAAAGTCCCATCACGCCGTACAAACTTTGGCAAATTGAAAAAGGTCGTATGAAACCTTTTGTGCGCTTACCCGGCACGGAATCCTATAACATGCCTCGCCAACAACTGCCTCGAACCTATTGGCATAACGGTGTTATCGATATTATCGCCGTTAGCACCCTGGTACAAAAACATTCCGTATCGGGAGATTTTATCATTCCCTTTGTCATGGACGATTCTTTACCTTTGGTGGACATCGACACACCGGCGGACTTACAACGCGCCGAATGGTTTATTCAACAACGCAGTTTTCAACAAACAGGATCTTGACCATGCCAAACATAGCTTTTCAAGATTTAGTGCAATACGGACAGGACATATTTGTTGCCGCCGGCAGCCCTTATGAGAGTGCCCGTTATGTAGCCCAACGGTTGGTACATGCCAACTTGACCGGCCATGATTCCCACGGCGTCATTCGTATAGCCCAGTACTTGGCGGCTATACAAAACAGGGAACTATTACCCGACCGGTTACCGAAGCGGCGAAAACAAGAAGGCAGTTTGTTATGGGTCGACGGGCAGCGGGGATTCGGCCAGTTAGCGGCTAAATTCGCCGTTGAACAGGGACTTCAGTTGCTGCAAGAACACCGCTTGGCCCTGGTGGCCTGCCATAATCTGAATCATGCCGGACGCATCGGTGATTATACCTCCATGGCTGCTGAAAACGGCGCTCTTGCGCTGTGTTTTTGTAACGGCGGTGGTCCCAATGTTGCACCTTACGGCGCCAAACAACGTATTATGGGAACCAACCCCATGGCACTCAGCGTTCCGCTAAGCCCCGGCCGCTGCATGGAAATCGATTTCGCCAGCGCCGCCACAGCCGAAGGCAAGATTCGCGTGGCACGCAACCGCCGCGCACCCTTGCCTCCCGATCAAGTCATCGACAAACATGGGCATGCCAGTACCGACGCAAACGCCTTTTATGACGGAGGAAGTATTTTACCCATGGGACGTCACAAAGGATCGGCGCTAAGCTTGGTGCTGGAGATCCTGGCAGGGGTGTTTACCGGTGCCAAGTGTTCGGTATTCGACGAGTACGAAGATGGGAACGGACTATTGTTTTTACTCACGGCACCGGACGCATTTGTACCCCGCCATCAGTTTGATCGCGATATCCGCCGCTTACACGACGCGGTGGTCCATGCCGAACCGGCGGCGGAGCAAAGCGCGCTTTTTCCAGGCGGCCCGGAACACACCCAACTGCAGTACCGACGCCTGCACGGCGTGGAATTGGATGGTCGCAGTTGGGAGACCGTGCTGGAAGCCGGTAACCGGTTGAATATCATCCCACCCGCATTTAGCTGAAAAGGAAAACCATGACACAATTCTTTTTGGATACCGCCGACCGCCAGGCTATCGCACGATGGCAGGACATGGGTTTGGTGGAGGGCGTAACCACCAACCCGGTGCTGCTGGCCGCGCAAAAACAGGAACCCAGACGCCTTTTGGAGTCCATTTGCGCCGAGGATACCGGCCCTGTTTCGGTTGAAGTTACCCATACCGAACTTAATGCGATGTTTAAACAAGCGATGGAAATGAGCAAGATCGCGCCGAATATTTATATCAAAGTTCCCGCCAGCCCCAATGGGTTTCTGCTGGCTAAGCGACTGCAGGAACAAAGTATTCGAATCAATGTCACCTTGATATTTCACGCCAGCCAGGCGATACCGTTTATCCGGCAAAGTTGCGACATTATCAGCGTCATCGTCGCCAAACCCGAGGACTGCGGCGTTGACAATCGGCATGTGGTCGGCGACACTAAAAAAATCGTCTATCAATTGCATAGCGCAAGTCAGATTTTAGCCGCCAGCATTCGACAGCCCTCCTTTCTTGTACAGGTAATCAACGACGGCGCTGATATTATTACCGTACCACCGTCCACCTGGGAAAAGGTGTTCGACAATCCCTTGTTCCACGCCGCCGAACAGGAGTTTCTGGGAGCGTGGGAGCAGATACCCGAACAACTGAAGATCGGACTGCATTGATGGGCGCAAGTGCCTTGCGTCTTAAAGACAAAGTCGCCGTGGTTACCGGCTCCAGTCGTGGTATTGGTGCGGCCATTGCCAAGGCCTATGCAGCGCATGGTGCCAAGGTTGTTATCACCTATCGCGAATCCGAACAACCGGCACGGCAAGTGGCGACGCAGACCGGCTCACACATTGTAATGCCCTTGGATGTATGCGACCGGCCATCCATTCGCCGTGTTTTTGAGGCAACCCGGGAAACCTATGGTCGACTGGATATTCTGGTCAATAACGCCGGCGTCAATCATACCGCGGATTTTGACAAACAAACCGACGAGCAATGGCAGGCTGTATTGGATACTGACTTGACCGGGGTTTTCCGCTGCTGCCAGGAAAGCCTGCCGTTTATCAGCGATTTCGGCAAGATTATCAATATCGGTTCCCTTTCCGGGGAGTACGGCGGACCCCGTACGCCCAGTTATGCAGCCGCCAAAGCCGGCGTGATGGCCTTAACGCATAATCTTGCCCGCTTTCTCGGGCCGCGCAACATATGTGTAAACTGCTTATCGCCGGGTGTCATCGGCGGCGAGTTCACCGATCGAACCATGGCGCCGTCGGTGAAAGAACAGGCATTTTCACTCATGTTGATTAAGCGTTACGGTGAGCATGAGGACATAGCGGCCGCGGCTGTCTTTTTAGCCAGTGGCGACGCCAATTACATGAACGGACAAACCTTATCCATCAACGGTGGAGCCTGGGTATGAACGAGAGTCAGGCATGCGTGGTTGTCATCGACGCGGGCATCGAGCAAATTCCCGTTTAGCAAAAAGCCAGGGACATGAATATTCCCATTGTGGGCACCGATATCAATCCACAGGCTCCCGCGCTGGATTTGGCCGATCACGCGATCATCGCCAGCAGCAGGGATCCACAACAAAGTCTGCATGCCATCAAAGCCTTTGCCGCCAAACACCGGATACGCGGGGTATTGACCCTGGCCAACGATTGCGTGGATACGGTGTCCGCCTTATGCCATCACTTTAATCTACCCGGTCCAAGCCCCGATACCGCCAAACGGTGTGCCGATAAACTAACCCAATTGAAATATCTTCGCCATGCCGGCGTTAAAGTACCGCGGACCATCAGCATTCACAGCGCTGAACAACTGCAACAATTGATCAAACACCGTACCAAGCCCGTCATCATCAAACCCACCGACGGCCGCGGTGCCCGCGGCGTTATGTTAATCAACAGGGACATGGACGCGCGTGCCGCGTACCGCCATTGCCGGGGCCAGACCCGCCAACCTATTATTCTCATGCAAGACTTTATCGAAGGACGGCAGATCAGTGCCGAAGGTTTTGTCATCAACGGTAAAGCCCATACAGCATTGTATTCGGATCGCAATTACGAACTGCTCCAGCAACTTGCCCCGTTTGTCATTGAAAACGGCGGCAACTTGCCCGCCAGTTTATCGGCAGAGGAAAATGCCGCCTTGGATGACGTGGTACAACGTGCCGCCGAGGCCCTCGACATTTGCAATGGTCCGATCAAAGGTGACTTGGTTATCAGTAAGAAAGGTATTTACGCCCTGGAATTTACCGCGCGACTTGGCGGTGGTTACGCATCATCCCACTCCATTCCGTTGGTCAATGACATTGACCTGTTAAAGCTGAACATCCAGTTTGCCATGCATCAACCGCTTGACACACAAGCGTTGACGCCGCATTTCAAACAGTATGCCGCGCTGCGGTTTTTCTTTCCAAAACCCGGTCGCATCACCGCCATCTACGGTTACAAAGAATTGTCTGAAAAACCCTGGGTAAAATTAAGATGCTTGTATTACGAAGTCGGCGATCAAATATCAAACTATGCCCACCATGCCAATCGCGCGGGATGTGTCATCGTCGTCGGCGGCAGCCGCGAACAAACTGAACAACGAGCCAAAGAAGCTGTGGAAAATGTACGAATTTTAACCGCTTAGGAGGAAACTATGGAATATTTCCTGCGTGATGCCGGATGCTTATTGCCGAACACACAAAACGACTACAATGCCCGCATGGATCGTGCCGTCGCACTGTGCCGAAAGCTATCTATCCAAATCCAAATCACGCTAAGCCAGGAGCAATTCCTTGATCAGGATGGGCGATGGATTGAACCCATGGCCGCGCAGTTGCAAGGTTTTAACAACGTTCTGGTACATCTTCACACCCGAGACAATTTGCCGTTCGGTAACAACAGCTATACCGCAACGGTTTTCCGTCAATTGCGCCGCTTTTCCGATTTGTGCCCGTCATTGAAGGGTATTTGTGTGCATCCGGACTTAATCAGCCATTACGACATCTGGCGCGAGCTTAGCTCACCCCGCTATTATATAGCCATCGAAGTACTCGACGGCAATGCGCTGTTTGGCCATCGCAAGCGGCATATTGAAACGTTACTGAACAATTATGCCTACTTTGACCTGGTATTGGATACCGCCCACATCATGGAAACCCAGGCCATGGGTGAACCCAGCCTGAGTCAATACGCTTCATTGTTCCGCTCCCGCATTCGCGAGATTCAAGTATCCCACAACGGAAATTACTATCAACGTATGCCGGAGTCGTTCACCACCGCGCACAGTTTGTTCGCGGTTGCCGGCAACAGCGAGGAAACCATCCGGGTAATTAAGGATCTCGACGATATCAATGTAGTCATTGAAGGCGTGATTCCTCCGGGACCTGACGGTGAGCAGCTATTGGAGCAGGAGTTATCTATCCTACAGGATCAGCAACAGCTGCCGCCAAACAATGCCCGACAATATGGCTGAACGATCAAACAAACCGAATGCACGGTGCGAGGATAACTCCAAAGGGTGCCCATAGCCGCATGATTGTGTGGAAAAACCCCGTCATGACTTAGCATGCGGCACGGTCGGTTATAAGCGAGTAAACGATATATGACAAACTGATGTTAAACGAAGCCCTTCAAATTTATCAGGTTTATCGAAAAAAATTTCATAGCCCATTCATGCGAACGTAACCCGCCCCACAGCCAACACAAAGGTTGTTAGAGCCGTATTTAGTCTATAATATAATAAGTGTTAATTATCGCATAACAACCAGGATCTCCAGTGATTCAAATTAATAAGCAAAGCATTCAGGCATGTGAAGATCAACTCCGGCTCGCCATGCTAAATTCGGATGTAAAACTGCTTGACAGCATGCTTGCACCGGACTTGATCTTTACAAATCATCTTGGCCACATCATGTCGAAAAATGACGATTTGCAGGCACATCGAGAAGGCATGATACAGATCCACCATTTAAGTCTTAGCGATGAAAAAATAATCATTTCCGACACCACCGCGGTTGTCTGCGTGCGCGCCCGTATTAAGGGTGTTTTTGCCGGAGAGACATCGGAAAATGACTTTCGTTTTACGCGAGTTTGGAAGCAAATAACACCTGAACATTTTCAGGTTGTGGCGGCTCACGCCTGTTTGATTCAATAAATCCTAGTGTAGTGTCTGCTATAAAACGTGCATTTAGAAAGCCACTCTAGGTGCGAGTGCAAGGCGCAGGCCGCCGGGAATGGTGGTTACCTTTCCAAGGTCTGGAACGCAGCAATCGCACCTTGAGTGGCTTCCCGCATCATCGACAAATTTCCGAGCCTTAATCGCCTGCTCAGCCCGCGCCATCCGTTTCGCCTTGGACATATCCACATCTCCTATGCAAAGTGACAAATCCGCCACCGAATAAATCCATTAATCAATGAGACTGTTTACCCCATTCAGCGTGACTTTATGCGATTCCCACCAAAAGCATGAATGGTTCTTGTACCGGCCCGGCATTTACCCCACTGCTCTACTCCTTTAGGAATATGAAGTTCACAACCCGGCGTCAAGACAATCGCCTCGTCATTAACATAAGCAATATACTCACCGCTTACACAAAGAATATATTCGTCAAAATCATGAGTATGCCGGCTCGATACCTTGTCCGAACGACACTCCCAAAACGCCATCTGAGAGCCATCATTGCCTTCAAAGAAATAGCCTTCAATGTCCTCGGTATGCTGTTGGGAATCCGCGATGCGGTTTTTGATGTTTTTCATAAATGACGGGAATGTTTCCATGTCAGCCATCCCTCATCATTGTCTTAATACAAAATAATGGCGCATGCCGGTGGATAAAATCCTTTTGCTGCACTCAATCATGGGAGCCGTCAGACAAATACTGTCGAACCAAACCTGCCATTAAACTAGACTGCTGGTCGCCGCGCCCAAGCAAACCCGCCATCACACCCAGCTTATCAGCCTCCGGTCTATTCTGACTGACCTTCCACTTACCAACAATTTTCGTAATCGGTATTTCGATACCGACAATGGCCTTCAAAAGCTTCTCGGTAAATGCCGTCGGCGCGTCGGCAACCTTCCACGGCAGGGCTTGGGCCTCTTCATGTTCGTCTGTCAGCTGATTGAGATGCCGGTATAAAAAATCCCGGTCATCCATCACGCGGGGTAAGCCGTGGGCATGGACAACCGCATAATTCCACGTCGGCACCGCTTTGCCGTGGGCGTGCTTGCTGGGATACCATGATGGCGATATGTAAGTTTCCGGCCCTTGGAACACAACCACGGAAGGCAAATCGTTGGCGAATGACTGCCAGATGGGATTGGCTCGCGCAACATGACCGGCCAGGACGCCGTATGTTCCACGCGTGGTATCCAGCAGGAACGGTATATGATCCACCAGCAGTTCACTGTTTCCGAAACTGATCCACGTCGCCAGAGGATGGGATTTTATGAGCTTATGCAAAACGGATAAATCCGTTTCTTCATGCTGTTTTGGAATATACATGCATTTTCCACGTCGTTGTATAAAATTCTATTAGATCAACCACCCTGAGCCGCGCCATGCCGTACATGGATTATCTGGAGTTCCTCGGCGTCAAGATCCCGACTGCTGCGACCATACATACCAATAACCAACGCCGATGTCCGCGCGTTAAATCCGCTTTCATCCGGATCCACGTAAGTTAAGAATATCCGGATGGTGGCTGGTCACGACCCACCCTGGATAGTCATCGAGGTAAATCGCGGAAAAATCGCCCGCTGACGAACCCGGCTGTACCGGGCCCCATGCCTTTAAAAGCTCAACCGCCTGAATTTCCAATTGATCCGAAGGCTCGGTCATCACGACGCATGTACCGTTGGCAAAGCACACCAGCGACTTTTCATCATTATCTATAATTTTTTCCCAAATCTCACCGTACTGCATGGTCAATCATTTCCCCATACGATTCCAGCCAGGGGTTGTCAACAAAACCCGCCCTATAATGACAATAAAACAGGCATGCGACATGCCAGAGGGGTCCGTTCGGAAAAGCAATACCCCCGTCGCTTTTACGCTGTCGACGCAAGCTCATGCGTCATAGTTAATCCATCGCCTACCGCGAGGGAAAAAGGGCGACAGTGTAAAAAGGCCGCAGCCCAGTGTCACGGAACTTTCCGCACGGCCTACTATAACATAATCACCCGCGCCCTCCACGCTATGCACAAAAGCTGTACCAACCCGAGGACTATGAAAATCTCGAGTTATCGTCTAAAATGATTACATCAAAACTTTATGGCTATTTGAACGGAATTAGTCAGTGAATTTATATATAGCAATCCATAGGAGCCGACGCATAAATCGCGCGGCAGAATTTTAGCTCCGGACCAAATGTTTTACAGACAACTTTTAGTCATACTGGTTTCTGCGCTGGTCGCAGGATTGGCGGCAAATGCTTATCCTGGTGTCACAGCCTGTATCGCCAGCGGTGAAAAAGGTCAGTTTTCAATAACTCAAAATAGGCTGCTTCAAGAAGCAAGCGATAGGATTGAAAGCGAGTTTGGCCCAATGAAATCAAAGCCTACCGTTATATTTTTGATGAAGGGCTTGCCATGCAGGTAGATCATCCATGCAGGTAAATCATAGAGAGCGGTACAATTTGCTAAAAGGCACGGACACATCTTATATCAAGCAGTTTAATGCAACCAGAGATTTTTTTGTGCCTGATGATAAATTGTTAACAAAGCATTATGCTTCGGCTAAATCCGAAGTGGCACTGTGGGTCTCGAAGGTAGGCACGGGCTTGGTCTTCGACCATCTTGATCGTATGAAAAAGGGTAAATCTTTTGAGTCCGTATGGCTATCTTCAAAATCGAAGCCATCAAATCCTTCCAGCGAACGCAACCGCTAACACAGAATAGCTACATCTTTTCTACCTGTTTTTTCCAATTCACTAATCGCCACCTTTTGCTCCGTAACTATCCGTATAGGCACCACTGAGCAATCTCGAATAAACAAGTGACGCCATATTTCGGCACGCCCGCAATTTTGATAAGCACTGTGCAGAAGGAGACGCCATCATTGCCGCAAAGCAGATAATGGCAGTTTCCCAGTGAACGCTGAGTTTGGTTTACAAACACCAATCTTTCCCACATCGCTCACTTCCAGTTCATTTGGGTGATACATGCGGGCTGAAGAACCGATTTCCATGCCTGAGCTATTCGCGGGAGATTCAACCTCGAAAGCCGGCCGGGACTATTGAAGACTACTACCGTCAACGGGAAAGGCTGTTGACAGGTCAGACACAACCCGCTGGGCAGGGAGCAAATAGCCGCGATGACAACGCCTATCCACGAAAGATCGGGGCCGCTTATTGAACAATAAAGAGCCGGCAAGGCTTCCTGCATTCGCCACCCGGCTGTCCCGCCGGGCAGGGACATGCTGTATGTACGAGCAGTGTATAGCATCTTGCACGTGAACGCAATAAGAATGCTTTGTTTTTGTACATTCGTTGATTTATCGCCTCGCAAAGGGCATATTAGGCAGATAACTAACGCTTTCAGCATAGTATCCTGGCGTATATCCACATAAGCCATTGTACTATAATACTGTATATATATACATTTACTTTAAGTCCGGCCGTTGATATTATACGCGCGGCTTCCGAGGGATCGGTTGACCGATTGTCAGCGCGTTATATATGGAGAAGTTAATGAATAAGTTGTTTAGTATTTCAGCAGTTGTATGCATTTTTCTTTTTTCCGTCAGTGTACACAGCGAAGGTTCCGTCACAGACGGTGGCTCACAACAAACCACGATAACAACGACCAAGGATGATGGCCCACCTGATTCCGATGTAACGGTTACCGATGACGACTGCGATTGAGCAAGAATAATGCTATAGGGGGGCTTGATCCCCCCTTTTATCCACCGGCGTTTATCGTGTTAGATGAAACCGAATGGAGGAAGTTTTTTTAACTAGTTGATAATAATTGTGAAAATTTTGTAGGACAATGGCCATGGATGGCCTTTCGCCGGTTAATTCCTTTTGACGATTTTTGTATGAATTATCAAGATATTCATTCAGTTATGAAAGGAATATAATGTAGCCAACCAGACAGCAGGCATGGAATCGATATGAGCAAAAAATCCATTTTAATCGTTGTTACCAGTCATAGCCAAATTGATCATAAACACACCACCGGCTCGTGGTTTGAGGATTTTGCCGTACCTTTCGAAATATTTGTTGGTCACGATTTATCTACGACGGTGGCAAGCATCGAAGGTGGAGCCGCGCCCATTGATCCGCAAAGTATGCCCAATGACATACACCACAAGGAAACCCGCTTGGCCCTCGATGCACTTAGCCATACCGAAGCATTGGGTGAACTGGATTTCGAGCGCTTTGACGCGGTTTTTTTCCCGGGTGGCCATGGCGCCATGGTTGACTTGCCTGAAAATCCCCATGTGGCGGCCATAGTCGGTAACTATTTATCCAAGGGTAAAGTCGTTGCCGCATTATGCCATGGCACAGCGGCATTGCTGGGCGCCAAACGCAAAGACGGTAGTTATTATGTGCGTGACAGGGATATCGCCGTGTATTCCGACGCGGAAGAAGTCGATGTAAAAATGGATACACTGATGCCGTTTATGTTGGAAGACAAGTTTTGCGCTATCGGCGCGGTGGTGCATACCACACCGAAATGGCATGTTCGTGTGGTGATCGATGAAAACCTGATTACCGGTCAAAACACCCAGTCTGCTGAAAACCTTGCCAAGGCCGTGGTGGATGCCTTGCTAAACGCCTGAGGCAGGCGAATAGGCGACGTTGCCAATCTTGTCAATTTATGACAGGCGAATCCGTTGCCGGGTAATGCCGCGGGCAAGGGCAGAGATAGAATCCCGCCCGCATGGTGAGGCACGAACCCGGGTCATCGAAAATAAAATCATTATGCAACTTATAGTATTCCAAACAGCTTTCCAAAGCAGGGCGAGAATTGGCTGCGATAGAAACCGCCGCGGTAAGCGGCGTTGTCAAGGGGAGGGGTTGTGCGAATTTAATAGAAGTAGCGCTCCCATTCCAGCATCAGTGTAACGATGCCATGGTCGCTTTCCGGGGTCAACCCAAACAAGTAGCCGGCTTTGTAGCCTATCTTGGAAAACTTAGTCAGACGTACTTTACCGCTGATCACGGGTCCGGCAAAATGGCTGTGATGGTTGTTGAAAGCCACTTTTGAGGTTTTACCCAGTTCGCCATAGATTTCCACGGCAGGCTGCAGCCAGCGGTGGTAGCGCCAGGCGCTGCGCCAGGCATAGGCCAGTTCCAGGGCCGAGTCCGCCCGATCACCGACATGCTGCTCAAGGATAAAATTGGCAGTATGGGTAAATCCGCGCAAGGATTTTTCCACCAGCGCCTTGGCTTCCCATTTATTGGTCGCCTGTGCCCGTTGCGATTGTTCGTATTCCAGGTACAGGCCCCAATCGGCCCAGTATTGCCCCTGTTCGGTTAATTGCAAAACGTTTTCCCAGGCCACGGCATGAAACTGCAAGCTGTCTTCGCCCTCGAATTCTGAATACACACTGGTAAACCAGTGCTCGGTCATGCCATAACCGATTTCAAGTTTGACTTCGCGATCCGTAGATCGGCTTTCCCGTTTGATGTTTTCCGCATACTCCATCTCGGCTTCTCCGGGCTCCACGATCGGGCTATAGACATTTTTTGCCGCCACGGCTTCATCGGGAAAAGTCACGGCAAATACGGTCAACACCACCATGGCAGCCAAGGCGGTGACGGTCGATTTTCCCAACACGTCCTGAGTTTGACCCATCAGAATCATGGATCCACTCAACAAACTCACGATCAACCCATGGGCGACGATCTGAATACCGTTCGGCCACAACACATTTCCTGTCAATGATTGGATCACCTGGCCGATCACGGAAGGTTCGGAAAGGAACCAGGATGTATCCCACGCGGCAACACCCAGCAGGACACCGGCGAAAAAGGCGATTACGAACGCTACCAAGCCCATCCACGGACGTAGCTCGGATACGCCTTTCGCCGCTAACAGCATGTTTTTCAAGATTTTTCTCCAATTGGCCATGATCAAGATTCAATAATGATAATTATAATGATTATAAATATCATTATCAAATAAGCGGACGAGCCACTGAAACATGAAGCCGGGCCACAAGTCGCGGTTTTAATAAGAAATCGTTCACGATCGCGTAAAACGTAGGCACTTCCAAAAAATGCTTTCAGACCGCAGCAAGGCGCCGTGCACGTTGGCCGAAGTTATGAGACGATGACCAATTGCCAAAATCAATCGTAAAACACTCCGCCACTGGCCTGAATGCCTTCCTGATCCACCAGAACGTGATGTTAATAAAATAGCTTATAACGGACTTACAATATGGCCCAACCTCATAGCGAACAGATCGATTTAGACCACACACCTTTCTATCAATACAGCCCGCAACGAAATCAGCAGCGGGTAGAAGTAGCCCAATGAAAGGATCAACGGGCCTATCCCGCTGGATCGGGGATGATGGACATTTTATTACTCACAGCGTTGCAGACCAACAAGTTATTCGCGTCATTAGGATAGTAAATATCAAATGCATTTTAATATACATATTGCTGACGCTAATGAGTTTTGCCTCTGTGCATGCAGAAGAAAATATCAACAAAAAGTCTTTTCATCTGCTACCAATGTCTACTATGGCGGGTTTTGTTGTTAACGTAACGATGGTACGAATGTATCATTCAGACCACTAATAACGAAACTGTACACCCTGCATCACCGTCTCGCTAAAAGTTCGCGCATGCTGTTGTTCATCGGCGGTTACCAGGACATAAGCCCATAAATATTTAAAAACACCATTATGATGGTATTTTCCGAGCATTGGCTGATCCACATGGATTTGCACAATTTGCTCGGACGGCGGGGTGTTCACGGTCGCATGTTTGGCCAGTGGCGCCGGATGGAGAAAATAGTGAATGGCGGCCGCCTGCCGGGGCGGCGGTGCGGTTTGCACCGGCTGGGACAGGAAAGCATGAACGCAATTGGCAAGTAAATCGTAGTCATACGCTAACGGGGCCAGTTTCAAGGCATCGTCCAAACAATTTTTTATGTCAATAATATACAAGCCACCTTCCCGGTCCAGCAGAATATTGGAGTGCAGTACGGCATGTTGCAATTGAAACGATTCGCACAATTGAGAAAACAATGCTTTGACCACTTGCTCGATAAACATCGGGCAACCCCTGCCCATGGTTTCACCCACGGGTAAACCGGTGTTTTGCATATCCCGTATGGTTTCACCGACACTCAAAAACGGAAACCGGCCGTTTTGATAAATCATATTCACGTCGAATTGCGCGCCATGCACATAACGCTCGATCAAAACTTCTTTGTTACCGCCATGGGCCCGCGCCAATCGTAACGCCGCGGCAACCTGGCCTTTGTCGGCAACGATGCTTACCCCTCGTCCACCATGACCGCCGACCGCCGGTTTGATGACAACCGGATAACCAATTCGATCCAATTCATTGTACGGATTTTGATTTTCAACCAGCACGGCATACGGCAAAGGACACGGCTGTATGCTGTTTAATACTTCGCGCAACCGGCCCTTATGCTGCATAATCGCCGTCATGGCGTGCGGTAAGGCAGGCAATTTCAAACGCCTGGCAATATCGGCCGCCGTGCACGCGCCAACGCCACCGATGGGCGATAGCACCTGTTGAAATTCCGCCGTATAGCATTGTTCCTGCAGGGTTCGCCACAACAATTCCCCATCATGCATGCTGCTGATTATTTTTTTATCCGCATAGTTAAATCCCGCTGCCTGGGGATTGACATCCACCACGGTCAAGCGATGTCCGCTTTTTTTTAAATGCTTAATATAGTCCAGTTGGCCGGCTCCGGCTCCCAGCATAAGAATGTTCATTACGCTACTCCTGCGTATCGAGCAATTGTCACCGCGATGCGCGAGGCTCCGCAACCATCCACCAGCCTGCGTGCCTGCTGGCCCATTAACCGCAATCGATACGGTTGGGCCAACAGGCGGGACACGCTTTCACACATGTTGGCGGCATTTATATCTTGCATGAAACCCAGATTCCGGGCAAAACCGAATGCGGAAAATGCACGGGCACTGGGTATTTGTTGCCGGCTGAAATTCATATACAGCGCAGGCAGTCCACGCCTGGCTGATTCGTAAGCGGTGATACCGAAACTCATCAAACCCAATCGGTGGCTGTCCAATAAGCGGATAAACCTGGTCACGGATGGCGCTTTTTCAATGTGCACATCATGGTGACTCGTTCGACCCAACCGTTCAATGGCTTTGACATCCCGGCACTGTGGCCCCACGACCACAGTAAGCGTATAGCCGTGAAGTCTATTTAGATAATACATGCTTGTGACGGTCAAACCAAACGGATCGCTGGCCCCGGCACAGATCAGAAGATCACGGCGACGAGGGACAATGCATGCGCGCATAAATTCGCCCCGCAAAACCATCCAGGGCAATCCCGCCAGGACACGGCCGGTATACCCGGACCAGTTCAGTTCGGTCATGGCCTCACCGTGAGGATAAAATGCCAACGCCGCCCGTCGCCGCCATTCGAACCGGCAATCGATCACTGCTGTGACAATCCCGACACCCTGAAGACTATGAAAAATGTCACCGTTTATGTCCGATGGCAGGTCAACAATCAAAGCCCGAACGGCCTGTTGCAAGCATAACTCGAACAACTGTTTATGGCTATGGATGGTAACATGGTCGAAACCGCAACGGTTTATCCATGGCCCGGGCGCAGGGTTTTGGGTGACAAATAAAGCCCGCCAACCCAGGCCGCGCATGGCTGACGCCAACGCCATGCCACGGGAAATATGGCCATGGCCGGTTTGATGGCCACCGTCACACCAGATGATGACCCGCGGTTGCATGCTGACCCGACACGCCGTTACGGCCATGTTCGTGGATCCACCCAACAGCCGGTTTTACATTGTTGGCGGATAATAAATGTCCGTAGTGCACCGGGCAACGGCCCTTGACTTACCGCCGCCAAGGCCTGTTGCAGTTCTATACGATTACGCAAACCGAGCAATATCACGGCCACGCCCGGTTGAATACAATAGCGTAATGCAATCTGCGGCAGCATATGCCACGGGCAGCCCAGTTCGGATTTAATATGCAGGATATGTTTTTTTAGTGGCTGCAATGCCTTGGGAAATACATGAATTTGCTCACTAAGCGCACCTTGTAAAAACACCGATCGCGCCCAAAACGCCACCCGCCGACTGGCTAGTTCGTGCAACATGGTATTGGCAATGGCGCCGTTAAGCATATTGTACGGAGCCTGCACCGTTCGGATCATATCGAGCTGTAAACTGGCTTGCACCTCATGCTGCTGATACACGGACACACCGACCGATTGTACCCGTTGCTTGTGGACCAATGTCGCCAGGGCATCGTCAAGGCCAGGCATTCCGGTTTGCTGAACCGTCATATTGTGCAGTTTTAGCAGCGGTAAACATTCCCGTTTAAGCCGCCGCAGACTGTGTACCACGGCCCGTTCCAACGATGCCGCCAGTTGCGTCGCCTTCACTTGGGGTAATGGAAATTTGCTGCAAATGACCGCGTCTGTCGTTCCCGCCAAGGCCCGGCCCAACAAGATTTCCGCATCACCGTAACCTCCGGCGGTATCAAAATAACGAATACCTTCGGTATAGGCATGACGTATAAAACTAATGCTGTCTTGAATGCGGCCGCGACAATACCCGTAACCGTATTCCATGCCCAGCGCGGCGGTGCCCAACGCCAAGCGCGGGCTTTGCACCCATGCACCTTTGAAATTCAGCTGGTCGCCGGCGCGGGGTCTTCTTGCAACAGAGGAAAACATGTTTCCACCGCCTGTTTTTCAAATAGTACGGTTTCAATTTGACTAAAATCGTCGGCGTTCCAGTGCTGCTGGTGAAAAATGGGTTTCATCCACAAGGTGGCGTTGAGCAAGGGAATATAGGACATCTTATAAATCCTATAGGCTGCATTATGCTCGTAAATAGTGCTGTGGGGCTTCGGCGCGGTATAATCGCTCAACAGTAAATACCGATAACAAACCCGAACCGCTTCACCCAGAGTCTGAACAAAATAGTCCCGATCGATGGAATGCAACACCGATCGCAAAATCACCAAATCGAAGGTATTGCTTTCGAACGGCAGGCAAACGGCATCATTGACGACAAACTCCAGTTCCGGAAAAACGTTTTTCACGGCCGCAACCGTTTGCGGCGATGATTCCAAACCCACACCGCGCCGGCAGTTAAAATGTTTCATAATTTGGTGTAGGTTCACACCGGGTCCGCAGCCAATATCCAAAACCGAGGTACCATCCAGATAGATGTTTGACTGATGCAGAACGTCCATCAACCAGGGGCTGGCCGACAGTCGGCGCAGATCCTTACCAGCGTAATGACGCTGAAAATACTGATAACTTTCTTCCCGCCAAAAACGCCGTTGCCGCATTACAGTACCTCCGTATTGCAATGACGCTTGGCATTGTGGGCAAAATAGGCTTGCAAACTTTGCTCAAGCTTGATCATTAAATCGTGTGTGTGTGCCAAAGACGGCCTGAATTGATTGCTTACCAACAAGCCCTGTGCCAGCATCGCATGACTCATATTATCAATAAGCGATTTGGACCCTCGCAGCGAGGGCATGCTGGGCAATCCGGCTACCGTTAATCCAAGCTGGAAATCCCGGTTGAGTTGTTGCCATACATGCTTCATATGCAACCCAACGGCCACGACATGTTCATGAACTTTGCGTTGTTCGAATTTTTTCAAACATGCCAGGGCGGCTACCGGACCCAGGCGTTCACTCCAGTGGGTGCTGCTGATAAAACTTTGCGTGGCGCTTCGCATCACCTGCCGCGTACCGATCACCGCCGCCATGGCATAGCCGTTGGCCACGGCTTTGGCAAACACGGCCAAGTCGGGTGACACATCGTACAACAAGTGCACACCGCCGCAACACATACGAAAACCGCTGCTGATTTCATCAAATATCAATACCGCGCCGTGCCAACGGCACAGTTGTTTCACTTCCGACAGGTATCCGGGATCCGGTGCAACGCCACGCTGGGGTTCCATGACCACCGCTGCGGTATCACCACGCTGCTGCTGGAATACGCGCGCCAAGGCATCAATGTCGTTATAGGTAAACGCCTGGACGGTGCCGCGCAGGGAGCGGGGAACGCCGTCCATGGGCACATGACCAAACAACATACCTGCCAACGGATCGCCACCAAGCAGATTGGTCGCCAGATACCAATCATGCCAGCCGTGGTATCCGCAAACGGCGATTTTATCCCGACCGGTATGGGCCCGCGCGATCCGCACGGCAACCGCCAATGCTTCACCACCGCTGCGGGTAAACCGGGCTTGTTGCGCCCAGGGATGCAGCGCGCACAAGCGTTCGGCCAACTCCACTTCTTCCACCGGATTGATGCTGCAACTGGCGCCGTTGACAACGGCTTCCTTCACGGCGGTATCCACATCAGGGTCCGCGTAACCCAGTATACAGGCGCCCATGTTCATCATGCTGAAATCGAGAAATCGATTTCCCTCGGTATCGATAATTTCAATGCCACGAGCCTGTGTATAGTGACTGGGCCAGCCACGCACAAACCGGTCCGCCCTTTTGGAGAGTAGCTGGGAACCGCCGGGTATACAGCGTTCAGCACGTTGCGTGATGTTTTCAACCAATAGTATGCCCCAAATGCTCACGTTCAATGTTTACCGATAGCGGCTGGTTTATCTTCAACAAACCGGCATGCACGTTTAAGAACGCCACCACGTCATCGAGTAAAAACGTATTATTCTGGTGACATAACTTCTGGTAAATTAGTTTTGCCAAACGGTAATCCTGCATGGTGTCCACGCTTAAGTGCAGGTAAGCGTAGTCTTGTGCCGGTGCCAACGTACCAATCGAAAACCGTTGCGGTTGACGCCAAATAAACGGGGTCACATGCTCACGGTCCCGGTTGTCCTGTGCTTCGCGCCAGGCGGTTTCCAGACATGAAAAACGCATGATTTCCGAGTCCAAACCGTACGGGTATTTGGGACCGATGACATGGGCGGCACCCACGCCGGTTTGAATACCGGCATGATCCCAGTTCGATGCCAGGAATGCCCGCACCAGGCGCCCGGTGATCCGTGGATCGACAAACGGGCAGTCCGCGGTAATTCGCAATACGGCCTGGGCATGATACGCCTGCGCCGCACGGTAGTAGCGTTCCAGTACGTCGCACTCGGAGCCGGTAAAAACCGCAATACCGTTGCGCTCGCAATAATGTTGAATGACTTGATCCTGGGGTTCGTAGCTGGTCACCACCACGGTTTCATGCACCCGGGGTATCTGCCGCACCCGCTCAACCACCCGCAAAAGCATGGGTTTGCCGTGCAGTTTCTTCATCACTTTACCGGGCAGTCGTCGCGATGCCATCCGCGCCTGAATCAATGCAATAACGCGCACAAGCTATCCTCCTTGATATCGTCGTAGACGTACATCCAACAGTGGCCTTAATCCGTCACTGGGATCGGCCCGCCACTGCCGCTCCTGGCGCTCCTGTTCAGACATGCGTTTAATGGCATGTCCGTCCGATTGCTGACCCAATTGCAATGTTTCGATACACTGACCGATGGCCTGTGGCAGCCAGCAGTGGCCCTGGTCATATTCCGCGCCATGGCCGTCCAAATCCAAATGAAACTCAATCATATGGGCACGCCAGGTACTCGCCGCCCGGTAAATAACCGCGGGTTCCGCCGAGTGGTCGGACCAGCCCACCGGCAACGCAAAGCGATTGCGCAACGTGGCGATAAACGCCAGATCGCATTGCGCCGGCGGTGTCGGATAATGGGAAATGCAATGCAGTAAGGTCAATTGCCGACATCCGTTTAGCTGCAGGGTTTCCACGGCCTTGCAGATTTCATGCATATCCGCCATTCCGGTGGACAGCACCACGGGTAACCCGGTCTGCGCGCAGGCGCGCAATAAATCCAGCCACAAGATTTCATAGGAAGATATTTTAAAGAAATCCACATACGGCTGCGCCGTTTCCACCGCCTGTAAATAAAACGGCGTGCACCCAAAGGCCAGGTCAAGCTCGCGACAATAGGCGGCAATTTCCGGAATATAGTCAAGCGACAACTCCCATGCTCGCCGGTCGGCGTGTCGCGGGCTTTGTCGGATGACTTCAGGCGCGAATAAATCGTCGATGCGGAACAGTTGGAATTTCACTGCGTCACAACCGATGGATTTCGCCGTTTCTACCATCTTTAAACAACGTGTTAAGCGTTGATTGTGATTGCTGCACACTTCGGCGATAAATTGCGTCATAGTGCATACACCGAATGCACACTGTCGATGACCGCTTCGTTCACGTACTGGACTTGCTGATCGGTCATTGCCGCGAATACCGGCAGGCTTATCAACTGTTCGGCTACGGACTCGGTAACCGGGCACAAACCGGGGCCGGTCGCGTAATGCTCGCGAAAAAAACTAAACAGATGAATCGGTACGTAATGCACATTGGCGGCAATACCGCGCCGGTGCAGTTCACGCAACATGGTATTGCGACGGCCGTCGGTTCTTATCGGGAAAAAATGCCAGGCATGTGCAACGTTATCGGCTTCGCCCGGCAACTGCAACGGTGCAAAATCATATAAAGCGTGTCTATATGCCGCGGCAATGTCGCGACGCCGGCTTATCCAACCGGTCAGTTTTTTGAGCTGGCTGACGATCAAGGCGCATTGCATCTCATTAAGCCGGTAGTTTTGACCAAGCTCCTTGATGTCGTAGGCAAAACCGTTTTGCGATCGGCGATCGGCGGCCTGTCGATCGGCGCCGGCATGGCGAAACCGTAGCGCGCGCCGGGCGAGAGCGCCGTCATGAGTGCTTAACATCCCGCCTTCACCGCCGGTAATGGCTTTGACCGGATGAAAACTAAACACGGCAATATCCGCCATGCAGCCACTGGGCAGTTCGCGCCAACGCCCGCCCAGGCCATGGCAGACATCGGCGACTAAGGCCACACCGGCGCGGTCGGCCAGATCTCTAAGCCGGTGGTATTCGCTGGCATGGCCGGCGTAATCCACCGTGATAATGGCTTTGGTGTTTGGGTTGATCAATGCCGCCACACTATCCGGATCCATGGTTAGCCGAGTGCCGTCCACATCCGCGAATACCGGCGTCGCTCCGCGATACACGATGCAAGCCGCGGTAGCGACAAAACTTAATGCGGGTACGATAACTTCATCACCAGGGCCGACACCAAGCGCGGCCATGGCGGTGTGCAAAGCGGCGGTCCCACTGCTAAGCGCAACGCAATGCATGCCCTGCATATACCGTGAAAAATCCGCTTCCAGCCGTTCCAGACGCAACCCACCGGTTAAACAGGAGGAACGTAATACCTCAACCACCGCGGCAATATCGTCATCATCGATTTGGTGTTGAATGGCACCGATCATAGCCACGGAACCTGTAATCGGCTTACAATACCCCGCAGGTCTTTGGGTGACAGCCACGCCTGGTTGGTATCGCTACGGTAACCAAACCCTTCGGGACAACGCTCGCCTTGCAACTGACATGACTTTTTCTGAATTTGCTGTCTATCCAACAAGGGATAAATGGCGTAATGATCGTCAAACGCCAGCGTGTTGCGGGCATCATCTTCGGTGACCATGACTTCGTGCAGTTTTTCGCCCTGCCTTATCCCGACCCGGTCAATGCTACAGTCCGGTGCCAGGGCTTTGATTAAATCGATCACCCGCATACTGGGATTTTTCGCGACAAAAATTTCACCGCCCTGCATGGCCGATAATCGCCGCAATACGAATTCGACAGCCTGTTCCAGTGTGATCCAAAACCGCGTCATACGCTCATCGGTCAGCGGAACCGTCGCGGCTTTGCTGTTGAGAATCGATGGCACCAGACTGCCGCGGCTACCGATGACATTGCCGTAACGGGTCACACTAAACAACGTGCTCCCCCCGCCGGCGTAATTATTGGCGGCGATAAACAATTTGTCAGCGCATAATTTGCTGGCACCGTAGAGATTGACCGGATTGGCGGCTTTGTCTGAGCTTAACGCAATAACCCGAGCAACACCCCGGTCAATGGCCGCATCTATCACATTGGCCGCGCCCAAAACATTGGTTTTTACCGCTTCCAGAGGATTGTACTCGCAAGCCGGCACCTGCTTTAGCGCGGCCGCATGGACGACGATGTCAACGCCTTGAAAAGCCCGATAGAGTCGTTCGCGATCTCGAACATCACCGATAAAATAGCGTATCGGTGGAAATCGTTCCTCATTAAAATGCTGCCGCATCGCGTGTTGACCGTATTCGTCGCGGCTGAATAGGATGAGTTTCCTGGGACGGTAGCGCTTTAAAACGGTTTCGGCAAATTGATAGCCAAACGAACCGGTTCCCCCGGTAATTAGAATGATCTTGTCATCAAGCACTGGCGCTTCCCAGCGATGACGCTTGAAACGCCCGTTGACGAACGGGCAATGTATATAAGGATTCCGTGGTCAAAGCGTTGGCCAATCCTTTTGCTGAGAACGATTATTACCGGTAGGCAACAACCATAGCCAACTGCCTATAATGATTCTACCTGAGTTAATACAAAGTGCAAGTGTACGAAGGAAAAATCGATAATCGGATTTTATGGAAGGTCATTTAAAAAAATTATACGAATGAAAATTGTTATCAGCGAGGCTGCGCCGTGCGGAAAGTTCGAAATCAAGATTCCCAGCGATTGTTACACAGTCGGGGCAACAGTGTAAAAGGGCGCCGTCAGCCGGGATCCGTGCCTAACATACGCCCCGAAGGGTGGGTGCGATGTGCAAAGCACCGGCGGGACGAACCCGGTCACGCATTTCAAGGCCATCCAGACCGGATATTCCATGAATTTTCGTTGTCATGGTGATTTCGAACCTGGGTGGAAATGCACACGGACTGGTGGGCGACGAAGGCGGGCGTGACGCAAGGATGTGCCGTGATGGAGCGAAGAATGCATAACTGACGGTATGTTGATGAGCACCAAAGCAATGCGTGCCGGCATACGCGTTGCCAAATGGGCCACGGCAGATCATCGGTGAAACAGCCGGGCTAGGGCTACCCTTTACCCATAAATCGGGATAGGGAGGCCCTCACGGGCTTTCCCTCCCACACCACCAGGCATACGGGTCCCCCCTCTGTCAGGATAGTTGTCCACCCATTAGAATGGGACTTCAATAACCAATGAGAGTGGGCAGAGAGAGTAATAATGGGTTATCCACGAGAACGGAAAGAGGCGGTGC
>Ga0114931_10001294_pt1 | contig 31926 bp, 33 predicted proteins | sample 2SBtaG_FD_89579 | JGI IMG/M metagenome (GOLD analysis project Ga0114931, IMG submission 89579) | Deep subsurface microbial communities from Kolumbo volcano to uncover new lineages of life (NeLLi) - 2SBTROV14_V59a metaG | ecosystem: Environmental > Aquatic > Marine > Volcanic | place: Kolumbo...
CCAGTGAAGAAAGTCGCCGGGACCATCAGGGAACACCTGTGGGGCATTCTCAATGCCGTTGTTCTGAAAGCAGACAATGGTGGTGCTGAAAGCCTCAACAGCTGAATCAAGATGATCAAGGTGCGAAGCCGGGGTTTCCGGAACAAGGAACGGTTCCGTAACGCGATCTACTTCCATCTGGGTGGCCTGGATCTCTATCCGGCAGGGATTAAGCGGTAGGTCTTACCCACTCAATGTGGTGAAGATCCAACTAAAAAAACAGGGTGGTTACACTTCGATTTCTATCGCCCTGTTGACAGAGAACGACTTATGGGTGACCCCTTAAATCCTATCGCTCCGGATAAATTTCATCCAACGGCACCTAACGCTGGTTCTCCATCACCATACGGGCATGAAACCGGCGAAACTCCCGCGGTGAACGCAGCCCGCAGGAATGGGCGATGACGCCGACTTCGTACACGATGTTCTCGATGTAATGCGTAACACGCCAGGACTTCTGGCTGGACACCAGGCCGCGCTGGAGTTTTTTGTTGTGGGTGGTGATGCCGGTGGGGCAGGTGTTCTTGTCGCACTGTAGCGCCTGGATACAGCCGAGGGCGAACATGAATCCGCGGGCGGAGACAATGAAGTCGGCGCCCACGCATAAGGCCCAGGCAACTTCAGCCGGGGTGATGAGTTTGCCGGAGGCGATGATCTTGATGCGGTCTTTGAGGCCGTGGCTGCGCAGTTTATCTACGACCAGTGGCAGGCTTTCCTTAATGGGCAGGCCGACATAATCGATCAGGCTCATGGGGGCGGCACCGGTACCGCCGTCGGCGCTGTCGATGGTGATGAAGTCCGGTGCGGATTCCTTGCCGCGGGCATTGATTTTATCGAACAGGTCATCCAGCCAGCCATAGGCGCCGATAACGGTTTTAAAGCTCACCGGTTTGCCGGTGACTTCACGGATGCGCTGAATCATATCCAGCAGTTCGTCGTTATCCTTGATGTCGGTATGGCGGTTGGGGCTGATGGAAGCGTCGCCTTCGGGTATGCCGCGGATTTGTGCAATTTCCCGAGTGACTTTTTTCGCCGGCAGGATGCCGCCTTTGCCGGGTTTGGCTCCCTGGCTCAGTTTGATTTCAAACATTTTTATTTGCGGAATGGCGGCCAGGTTTTTTAGTTTTTCATCGGATAAATTGCCTTGCTCATCGCGCACACCGTACTTGGCGGTACCGATCTGGAATACCAGGTCAGCGCCGCCTTCAAGATGATAGGGGGAGACGCCACCTTCACCAGTATTCATCCAGGCGCCGGCCTTGCGTGCGCCGTGGGACAGGGAAACGACCGCCGGTTTCGACAGGGCGCCATAACTCATGCCGGAAATATTAAAAATGGACGTGGTGGTATAAGGCTGTTTGCAACCGGGGCCGATGATGACCGGTTCCGGGTCGACCGCATTCTGTCCCAGGGTGGGATAAGGGCAGTTAACGAACATGATGGTGCCTTGCGGGCGCAGGTCGCGGGTGGAGCCAAAAGCCACCACATTGCTAAGATTTTTAGCGGCGCGATAAACCCAGCTACGTTCGGCGCGGTTGAACGGCAGTTCTTCCCGGTCCATGGAAAAAAAGTACTGGCGGAAGAACGCACCCAGGTGTTCGAACATATAACGGAAGCGACCGATAACCGGGTAATTTCTACGAATGGCGTGGACGGTCTGGCTGCGGTCGATGATGTACAGAACCACAATCACTACCAGGCTAACGCCAACTGCGATGACAAACGCCAGCGCCAGGTATTCCAGGGTCTTTAACAGAAAGCCATCCGTTATCATTTGTGTGCCTTTGGGTGATGCAAAAGTGTTATGTCAGTATGTAATGTTTTATTCAATTTATAGCAGATGGACGGCCTGATTGTTGGACAACAAATAACCGCGGATGACAAAGCCATAAAAAAAGCCCCGCATTGCGGGGCTTTTTTGTACGCCGGTATCGGTGCATACCGATGCGGTGTCAGCCGGTTTTAGCTTTCACCAGATGGGCTTTTGCCGTTACCGCATTTGGGTTTTGGTGCCGGGTTCTTGCCATCACCGCACTTGCCTTCTTTGGGAGGCGTGGCTTCTTCTTTGCCGCTGTCATCCGACATGTCCATGTTAGCGCCGCATTTGCCGGCAGCACATTTCTCACTGGCGACATGGGTTTTGGCGGTTTGCAGGTCTGACATGCCAAACGGGTTTTGCTGCGCGTTGGCGCCGGTTGAAAGCGTCAGCACAAACAGCAGGTTGAAGGAGGTGATGAGTGCTTTGATGAGTTTGTTTGTCATCTTGGTTTACCTTTACTGGTTTGGAAACGGTTTAATGGAGTGTATCCGCTTCGGTTTTTGAATGACAGATCATTGAATGCGATAGTGATCACAAATCGATCAGGTTTTTTTTATGCCGGCACGTTGCTGCAGGCACTGGAGATAGGCGTTTTCATCCGGTGGGGCCTGGTTACTCTGGGCCTGCCACAGGGCTTCTGCCAGGCATTCGATCATCTCGTGTTCGGCGTCATGGGCGGAACCGGTTTGTTCGCATAGCTGCTGGTAGCAAGCGAGGATACCCGGCGGGCGCGAAGTACTCAGCTGTTCCTGCAATGCCAGGTGCAGGCCCATGTGCAGGTAAGGGTTGGACTGGCCTGACTCGGGGGTGAAATCCGCTTCCAGCTGGGTCAACTGGTGATGGTATTCCGGGTGGTTTTTTATGACCGCTACCATCTGTTGTTCCAGCGGTTGTAACGGCTGGCCCTGGGTGGCTTTTTCCCAGGCACTGGCCCAGGCTTTACGCAGTTGCTGGCGATCGCGGCTAAACATGTCAGTCGTTCACCTTGTGTTTGTATTCGCACAGGTCTTCTATGATACAGGAACCGCAGCGTGGTTTGCGCGCGATGCAGGTATAACGGCCCAGCAATATCAGCCAGTGATGGGCGTCGTGCTTGAATTCTGCCGGCACGAATTTCACCAGTTTCTTTTCCACTTCCCGCACGGTTTTACCCGGTGCGATGCGGGTGCGATTGGAGACCCGGAAGATGTGGGTGTCCACTGCGATAGTGTCATGGCCGAAGGCGGTGTTCATGACCACATTGGCGGTTTTGTGGCCCACGCCGGGGAGTGCTTCCAGGGCTTTCTGGTCGTCCGGCACCTGGCTGCCGTGCTCGTTTATCAGCAGATTGCAGGTTTTTATAATGTTTTTGCCCTTACTGTTATACAGGCCGATGGTTTTGATGTATTCCTTCAGGCCCGTCTCCCCCAGTTTATAAATGGCTTCCGGGGTGTTGGCGACCGGGTACAGTTTGGCGGTGGCCTTGTTGACGCCCTTGTCGGTGGCCTGGGCGGAAAGGATGACGGCGATCAGCAATTCGAACGGGGAGGAATAGTTCAGCTCGGTGGTGGGCTTGGGGTTCTCCGCCCGCAGGCGGGTAAAGATTTCCCGACGTTTATCGGCATTCATGAATCAGGCGGTGGCGGCGGTTGGCTGGGTGGCTACAGCGCGACGGGCCTCGCGGCGTTTATCGATGATGTTTTTCACGGCAATGATCAGTCCCAGGCCGATGAACGCGCCGGGAGGCAGTATCGCCAGCAGGAAGCCACGGTAATCAGGGATAACTACCATGGTCCAGCTACTGGCGGCATGGCCGAACAACAGCTGGGCATCGGCCAGCAGGGTGCCTTTGCCGATCAGTTCCCGCAGCGCACCCAGGGTCACCAGTACCGCGGTGAAGCCTGCACCCATCATCATGCCGTCCAGGGCTGACGGCAGGATCGGGTTCTTGGAAGCGAAGGCTTCAGCGCGGCCGAGGATGCTGCAGTTGGTGACGATCAGCGGAATGAAAATCCCCAGCACGGTGTACAGCTGGTGTAGCCAGGCATTCATGGACAGCTGGATGGCGGTGACGATGGAGGCGATGATAATGACGAATACCGGTACCCGCACTTCCGGGCGCACCCAGTGGCGAATGGCGGAGACCGAGGCGTTGGAGAGTATCAGGGTGAGCATGGTGGCCAGTCCCAGTCCCAGGCCATTGATAACGGTGCCGGTGACTGCCAGCATCGGGCATAGCCCAAGCAACTGAACCAGGGCGGCGTTGTTGTTCCACAGGCCGTTGCGGCTGATTTCGTTGTAACTGATGTCACTCATGATGTCTGGCCATGGTTTTGATCGGGTACTGGCGTGTTGAGTAGTTTGTCCTTGAATGCCCGAAAGTATAACAGAGTCTTATGCACCGCTTTTACCACTGCCCGTGGGGTAATAGTGGCGCCGGTGAACTGGTCGAACTGGCCGCCGTCCCGTTTTACTTTCCAGCCGCGGGTGCCAGGGTCTTCCAGGGATTTATGCGCAAAGCCGAGAATCCATTTGCTACGGGACAGGTCGATGGCGTCCCCCAGGCCGGGGGTTTCCGAGTGATGCACCACGCGCACGCCGGCAATGCTGCCGTCTGCATTCACCCCCACCAGCAGCTTGATGGCACCGGCGTAGCCGTCCGGGGCGATGCTGTTGAAAATCACCGCGACCACCTTGCCCTGTCGTCGCGCCAGGTAGGCGGTGGATGCTTCCTCCTGGCCCAGGCGCTCATCCGGCGCCAGGGTGACGGTGTCGTCCAGCAGTTGGTTGTCGTACTGGTCGCGAGTGATGATCTGGTTGAGGTTATCCAGCATGGTCTGGCGTTCGTTTGCCGCGATCTTGTCGGCGGTGGACTGGTAAGTCGCGCCCACCAGCGCCCCCCCCAGGATGGCGAAGGCCATCAGGATCAGGCCGGTCATGACTATCTGCTTGCCCTTATCCATTATTCTTCCGGGCCTTTCTTGTGGTGGTGGGTAAATTCTTTCCAGCTATGGCCGAAGGCCCGTGGCATGGTGTAGTAATCCAGCAGCGGTGTGGACAGGTTCATCAGCAGTACCGCAAAAGCGATGCCGTCCGGATAGCCGCCCCAGGTGCGAATAATAAAAATGAAAAAGCCAATGCCCATGCCGTAAATCCAGCGCCCCTTGCTGGTGGTGGCGGCGGTGACCGGGTCGGTGGCGATGAAAAACGCCCCCAGCATGATGCCGCCGCTAAACAGTTCGAAAGTGGGGGCAGGGAAACTGGCATAGTCGTACAGGGCAAAGCCGTTGGACAGCAGGAACAGCATACCCAGCAGGCCGGCAGGGATGCGCCAGTCCAGTACTTTTTTGAAAGCCAGCCACAGGCCGCCGAGTAAAAACAGGCCGTTGATCCACTCCCAGCCGATGCCGCTGATGGCGCCGAACATGGGGCCGTAGGTTTTGCTGTCGTGAATATCCTTGATGCTGAGTTCCAGCCCCAGCTGGGTTTTCATGGTGTCCAGCGGCGTGGCCATGGAAATGCTGTCCCAGCTCATACCCTCGGGGGGTACGCCGGCAAAAATGACTTTAAGGGTGTCCATCAGTCCCAGGTGGTCGAAGCCGGCCAGGGTCTGGGGAGGGACCCACTGGGTCATTTCCCGGGGGAAGGAAATGATGGCGACCACATAACCCACCATGGCGGGATTGAACGGGTTGAAGCCCAGGCCGCCGTACAGGTGTTTGCCGAACACTACTGCAAATCCGGTTGCGAGGGTAGTGAGCCACCAGGGCGCCAGCTGGGGCAGGGCCAGGGCCAGCAGCCAGGCGGTTACCAGTACGCTGTAGTCGCTGAGATAGGGTTTGATGGGGCGATGCCGCAGACTGAGCATAATCGCTTCGGTACCCATGGCCACCACGGATGCGATCAGCATGTTTACCAGCACACCCCAGCCGAAGAAATAGATGGCGGCGGCGGTGCCGGGGATCAGGGCGAGAAGCACATCGCGCATGATCTTGTTGACCCGGGTTTCCGGGATGCTGAAGGGCGAACTGGCGGTAGAAAACTGTCTCATGATTCGCTGGAAGACTCCGGTTTGCCCTGCTGGCGTCGTTGATCGGCGTCATTGATCTGTTGCTGCTGGGCGGGATTCAGGTTTTCGGTATTACTGGGCTGATTGTCAGCGGCGGCTTTCTTTTCCTGCACCCGTTTCATGGCTGCGGCAATGGCGGCCTTCTTCGGGTCGTCGGCGCTGCTGGATTGTTTCTTGGCCAGGGCTTCTTTTTTCTTGCGCAGGCGTTCGTCTCGTTCCCGTTTCTCGTTGTCCAGCCGTTGCAGGCGGAATTCGTGGCGCTGGCGGGCATGATCGGATTTCTGCCGTTCCCGCTCCTGGTGCCAGATTTCGGTCTTGGCAAAACGGTAGTACTGCACCAGCGGGATGTGGCTAGGGCAGACGGCGGCACAGCAGCCGCATTCGATACAGTCAAACAGGTTGTAGTCCTGCACCACGTCGAAGTTACGCGAGCTGGCGTGCCAGTAAAGTTGCTGTGGCAGCAGGCTGGCGGGGCAGGCGCTGGCACAGGCACCGCAACGAATGCAGGGCATGGCGGTGGGTTGCTGGACGGGAGGCTGTACCAGCAGGCAGTTGCAGCCCTTGATCACCGGCAGGTAATCGGTCTGCATGGCGAAGCCCATCATCGGACCGCCCATGATCAGGCTGCCGGCCTCGTCGGTGTAACCACCGCATTGTTCGATTAACGGGCCCATGGGAGTACCGATCAGCACTTCCAGATTTCTGGGTTGTTCCACGCCGCTGCCGGTGACGGTGACGATGCGGCTGATCAGGGGACGGCCGTACACAATCGCGTTGTACACCGCTACCGCAGTGGCGATATTCTGGACCACCAGACCGATATCTGCCGGCAGGCCGGAACTGGGCACTTCTTCCCCGGTGAGTACCTTGATGAGCTGCTTTTCACCGCCGGTGGGGTATCGGCTGGGAATTTTTACTACCTGGATATGGTTCAGTCGGTTCTGTTTGACGTAATCAGTCAGGTTGCGGATGGCGATGGGTTTGTTGTCTTCCACCGCGATCAGGCATTCCCTGGCTTCCAGGGCGTGCATCATGATTTCGGCGCCCTGTACGACTTCGGCAAACTGCTCCCGCATGAGCATGTCGTCGCAGCTGATGTAGGGTTCGCACTCGGCACCGTTGAGGATGAGGGTGTCGATGCGATGGGCGCTGATATTGAGCTTCACCGCGGTGGGGAAGGCGGCGCCCCCCATGCCGACGATGCCTGCCTTGCGCACCCGGTTGCGGATTTCGATGGGGTTGAATTCGGTGTAGTCCTCGCAGCCGGACAGTTCCGCCCATTCGTCCTTGCCGTCGGTATCAATGGTGATGCACAGGGCCGACAGGCGTGAGGGATGGGGCACCGGACGTTCGCCAATCTCGCGCACGGTACCGGAGCTGGGAGCGTGCACCGGTGCGCTGACATAGGCGTCGGTGCGGGTGAGGGGCTGGCCCTTGAGGACCCGCTCGCCCACGTTCACCAGGATTTCGCCGGCATCGCCGATGTGCTGGTGCACGGGCAGGATCAGCTCGGGGGGTAGCTCGGCTTTTTCAATGGGGCTCTGGGTGGACATGTCCTTGTGGTAGTCCAGCTCCAGACCGCCGTGGAAATGGGACAGGTGATCGAGTAAGCGGCTCATCCGGCTCTCGGCGCTCCCAGTTGCTGCGCCGGCATGGGCCAGCGCCAGGTTTCCGGTTCCACTTTCACCGGCACGATATGGATACAGTCCACCGGGCAGGGGGGGATACACAGGTTACAGCCGGTACATTCGGATTCGATAATGGTGTGCATCTGCTTGGCGGCGCCGAGGATGGCGTCCACCGGGCAGGCCTGGATACACAGGGTGCAGCCGATACAGGTCTGTTCGTCGATGTGGACGACGGTTTTTTCCGGGTTGTCGGCATGTTCTTCCGCCAGGGGTTCCGGTTCCATGCCCAGCAGGTCCGCCAGCGCCAACATGGTGGATTCGCCTCCCGGCGGGCAGCGGTTGATATGTTCGCCACCATTGGCAATGGCTTCGGCGTAGGGGCGGCAGCCGGCGTAGCCGCACTGGCCGCACTGGGTTTGGGGCAGGATGGCGTCGATCTTGTCCACCACCGGGTCGCCTTCCACATGGAACTTGATAGAGGCATAACCCAGTAGCAGGCCAAACAGTATTGCAATCACTGCCAGGGTGGCAACGGCTATGAGCAGGGATGTCATTTACTTGACCAGCCCCACGAATCCCATGAAGGCCAGTGACATGATTCCAGCGGTGATCAGGGCTACGGCATTGCCCTGGAAAACCTGCGGCACGTCCGCTACCGCCACCCGCTCGCGGATGCCGGAGAACAGGATGAGTACCAGGGAAAAACCCAGTGCCGCACCGAAGCCGTAAAAAGCGGATTCCAGGAAGCCATGTTTTTCCTGCACGTTCAGCAGGGCCACCCCCAGCACGGCGCAGTTGGTGGTAATCAGGGGCAGGAAAATGCCCAGCACGTTGTACAACAGCGGGCTGGTTTTGTGCACCACCATTTCAGTGAATTGCACAACTACTGCGATTACCAGGATGAACATGATGGTTTGCAGGTACATCAGGTCCAGCGGCGCCAGGATGTATTCGTTTACCAGGTAACTGCAGATGGAGGACAGGGTCAGCACGAAGGTGGTGGCCAGGGCCATGCCCATGGCGGTTTCCAGTTTGCGGGACACGCCCATGAACGGGCACAGACCCAGGAATTTCACCAGAACGAAATTATTCACCCAGATGGTGCTGATCAAAATAAGTGCGTATTCAGTCATTTATACGAGGTTCTTTAGCCGGATAAATCGTTGTGAGTTTACTCTTTATAAAGCAGAACTACACCTGAGTGGGGGTGAGGGTTTGAATATTAGCAAATATTTCTATGCAAATGTTTGATTCAGGCCGGTCTGGCGTTAACATTTTGCCGACCAATGGGCTTGCTGAAATACTACCATTTGGTTTAAAGTGGAATCATTCTCAACTCACTGCTGCATTGCGCAGAAATCCGGAGTTTAGAATAACGGGTCAATTATTTAGCAATAGCGTGGAAATCCGTAATGTTACGGGGCCGGCCTTCAAGCCGGCTTTTTTTTGCCCGCTAAAAACTCCCCTTCTTCACTGGTAAATCAGCCTGCGTCTGCTAGAGTCAAAATAAACTCCCTCTGAAAAATGTGGTTCTCGAGTATGGCTGACCTCCTTCCTGATAGTCCTGTCGACCGACGACGCTGTGAACGCCTGGATCTCCAGTACCTGATTGTTCTGGAACTGGGTGATGGCCGTGAAATTATCGGGCGCTCCCGGGATATCAGCCTTAGCGGGGTCTTGCTGTCGTCCGGGCAGTCAGTGGAAGCCGTGCATGTAGGGGATCGCGCGGTGCTCAAACTGGATGTGCGCGGTAAGGCCCAGGCCTATGCCTGCCAGATCACCCGGGTCTCGACTACCGAAATCGGCCTGGAAGTGGACCGTAAGCAGGCAGCCGCATTCGGTTTGCAGGTTACCCAGGGTTTACTTAAGCGACGTCTCTGAGGCTCATCCGATGTGTATCAAGCTGGGCAATAATGAACTGGATACCGTGCAAGCGCTCATGAATATGAGCCTGAATGCCATCCTGGCAGACGTGTTCGAGCTGGATCTGGATGACATCCATACCGGCCTGAGCCTGAGAGAGGATCTTGCCATGACCGCTGCTCAACAGCAGGGCCTGAGGGAGCTGGTGGATGAATATTTCGACGGCCTGGCGCTGGACTTCGCCGCCATTAATACCGTCGATGACCTGTTTCAGCAGGTCGTAGCGGTGGAATTCGAACTTCAGCCGGCTGCCTGATTCCCAGGCGCACTGCCCAGCTATTTTACTTTCATGCCCGGCTGGGCACCATCATCCGGATTCAGTATCCACAGATCCTTGCCACCCGGACCTGCTGCCAGCACCATGCCTTCCGACATGCCAAAGCGCATTTTACGTGGTTTGAGATTTGCCACCATCACCGTGAGTTTGCCTTCCAGGTCTTCCGGGGCGTAGGCGGATTTGATACCAGCGAACACATTGCGGGTTTCACCGCCCAGATCCAGGGTCAGTTGCAGCAGTTTGTCCGCACCTTCCACATGTTCGGCTTTGGCGATGCGGGCGATGCGTAAATCCACCCTGGCGAAATCGGCAAATTCGATTTCTTCGGCGATGGGGTCATCGGCCAGTGGGCCAGTTACCGGGGTTGCTTTGGTTGCCTGTAAATTGTCTTTTGAGTCTTCCACGATTTTCTCGATCTGTTGGGTTTCAATTCGGGTCATCAGCGCCTGGAATTTGTTAATGCTGTGATCCAGCAAGGCGTTGCCGGTGTCCTGCCATTTCAGCTCACCGCAGTTGAGGAAGGCTTCCGCTTCGGCAGCCATCTGCGGCAAGATGGGTTTCAGGTAAATCACCAGGATGCGGAACAGGTTAATGCCCTGGGTGCAGGTATCCTGCACTTCCTGGGCGAATTCCGGTTGTTTGATCTTGACCCAGGGTTTCTGTTCGTCGATGTACTGGTTGGCGCGATCCGCCAGCGCCATGATTTCGCGGATGGCATGGCTGTATTCCCGGTGCTCGAAGGACGCGGCAATTTTTTCGCCCGCATCCACCAGTTCCTGGTGCAGCGATGGCGACGGCAGGCTGGCGGAGAGTTTGCCGTCGAATTTTTTATGGATAAATCCGGCGCAACGGCTGGCGATATTAACCACCTTGCCCACCAGGTCGGCATTCACCCGTTGCTGGAAATCCTCCAGGTTCAGGTCGATGTCGTCCACGCCGGAGGATAGTTTGGCGGCATAGTAGTAGCGCAGGTATTCCGGTTTCAGCTGTTCCAGGTAGGTGCGGGCCATGATAAAGGTGCCGCGGGACTTGGACATTTTCTGGCCATCCACGGTGAGAAAACCGTGGCAGAACACTGACGACGGAGTGCGGTAGCCGGCGCCGTGCAGCACCGCTGGCCAGAACAGGGTGTGGAAACGGGCGATATCCTTGCCGATAAAATGCACCACCTGGGCTTTGGACTCGGCGCTCCAGTATTCGTCGAAATCGAGGCCGTTGCGGTCGCACAGGTTTTTGAAGCTGGCCATGTAGCCCATGGGGGCATCCATCCAGACATAAAAATATTTGCCCGGCGCATCCGGAATTTCAAACCCCCAGTAGGGGGCGTTGCGGGAAATGTCCCAGTCCTGCAGGCCTTCGCTGAACCATTCTTTCTGTTTGTTGGCGATTTCGCTCTGGGTGTGTCCGGCATCCAGCCAGTGTTGCAGGAAATCCTGGAAATCCCCCAGTTTGAAAAAATACTGTTCCGAGTCTTTCTCGATCGGGGTGGCGCCGGAGACCGCTGATCTGGGATGGATCAATTCAGTCGGCGCATAAGTCGCACCGCAGACTTCACAGTTGTCGCCGTACTGGTCTTCCGCACCGCAATTGGGACAGGTGCCCTTGATGAAACGATCCGGCAGGAACATTTTCGCTTCCGGGTCATAGGCCTGGCGCACGGTGCGGACATCGATATGGCCATCAGCCTTGAGGCGCTGGTAGATGCTGCTGGCGATGTCCCGGTTTTCGTCCGAATGGGTGGTGTAAAAATTATCGAAGCCTACCAGGAAATCGGCAAAGTCCTGGCTGTGTTCCTCGTGCATGCGATCGATGAGCTGCTGTGGTTCGATGCCTTCCTGGCGTGCACGCAACATGATTGGGGTGCCATGGGCATCATCGGCACAGACGTAGTAACACTCGTGCCCGCGCAGTTTCTGGAAACGCACCCAGATATCAGTCTGGATATATTCCACCATATGTCCCAGGTGGATCGGGCCATTGGCATAGGGCAGGGCGCTGGTTACCAGAATTTTGCGAGTTTCAGTGGTCATGTGGTTACAGGTTAAGCGATTACGAGGGCGCATAAAGTAGCACTTTAACGGGGGATTTTCATCTTTATGCGTGGCTTTAGCCATGAATTTGTGCTGAAGTTGAGTACTCATGTCGCCGATGCCCGGACGCCGGGCTGGACAGCAAACCTATGCGATTCATTATTAACCAGCACGAGAGTTTTCCCACCGGCCTGACCCTGCCCTGGCAAACGCCACTGGCGGACTGGCCCAAACAGCGGTTACTGAATGTGCCCCGGGGTCTGTCGCGGCACACGGTGTGCTTTGTTGCTCACGAGAATCGCATCTATGCCATCAAGGAATCACCGGAAATCATCGCCGAGAAAGAATATGGCTGGTTGCGCACTCTGGCGGATAAGGAACTGCCGGCGGTGGAGCCCATCGCCCTGGTGGTGCAACGCTTTGCCGACATACCGGTGGAACAACGCAACGGTCTGCTGATTACCCGTTTCCTGGATTTTGCCTTGCCATATCGCACTGTCATTTCCGGTGGTGCCACCGATGAACGCCTGCAGCAGTTGCTGGATGCACTGGCGGATTTGCTGGTGCAGTTGCACCTGGCGGGGTTTTTCTGGGGCGACTGCTCTTTATCCAATACTCTATTTCGGCTGGATGCGGGCCGCCTGGTCGCCTATCTGGTGGATGCGGAAACCAGTGAACAGACTGACGGCCTGTCAGAGAAGAGACGTGAGTTTGATCTGCAACTGGCCCACACCAACATCGGCGGTGAGCTTCTGGATTTACAGGCGGCGGGCGAACTGGCCAGTGACATTGATCCGGCCGTAAGTGCTGACCGTTTGCTGGAACATTATCGCGGCCTGTGGCGGGAGCTGACCCAGGATGAAGTGGTAGCGGCGGACGAGCAGTACCGGATCGATGAACGCATTGAACGACTGAACCAGCTTGGTTTTGACGTGGAAGAAATGGAAGTCGAAACCCTGGACGATGGCCATCGTTTGAAAATGACTGTGAGGGTGGTGGAACCGGGCTATCACAAACATCGCCTGGAGCGTTTGACCGGGCTGGTGGTGGAAGAAAACCAGGCGCGGCGTTTGTTGAACGATATGCAGCAGTTCAGTGCCTGGTACCAGCAACAACCGGGGATGAAGAAACTGGCACGGGGCATGATTGCCTATCTCTGGTATAACCAGGTGTATCTACCCGCCGTGCAGGCGATACCGGATGAATATAAACAGCAGATGGATGAGGCGGAAATATTTCACCAACTGCTGGAGCATCGTTGGTACATGTCTGAGCGTGCCGGTGTGGATGTGGGTCTTGATGTGACGATTCAATCATATATCGAAACGGTACTTAAACCGGGGCTGGAGCGGTTGAAAACAAATCCTGTCCCGAGGGAAAATTCGACGGAGGATTGAATTCAATTTACCGCTTCAATGCGAGAAATTCCAGGGGAAATATTAGGTGCTTTAGTAGCGGTTTGAGCCTGTCAGTCACGGATTCAGGTATTCCTTTAAATACTATTTCCGCCTGATCTTGCCACTGTTGTGCCAGTCCTCTGGTGCGCTACTGGCAAGCCCCGACGTTGTCCTGTTTTTGGCTTTGAGAGCCTTCCTGGGCCGGGTCTGGGTGTTTTTTTTCGTAGGCTGGATTGAAATCCGCTGATCCGGTCACATATTCATGCTTCCCCCCGGGTGGGTGCCGTCAATAACAGTGGGGTTAAATATTCGCCGCTCTGGTGTAGAATGCGCCTCTCTAGTTAATGGGCCCGTTGCCCGATTTTGGTTTTTGGAGTGTTCCATGAGCGTATCTCAACAACAAGTCGAAGATGCAATAAAGAATTATATTGATCCCTATATGGAAAAGGATCTGGTATCCGCTGGTGCAGTTCGCGATATCGCCATTGATGGTGACCAGGTATCTTTTAAGGTGGTTCTGGGTTTTCCCGCCGCTGGTTACCAGGAAAAGCTGATCAATGAGCTGAAAAAACAGGTCGAAGGCCTGGACGGTGTTGGCGCGGCCAATATCGAGGTTAACAGCAAAATTATTGCCCATTCCGTGCAGTCCAGCCTGAAACCGCTGGCAGGCATCAAGAATATTATCGCCGTTGCCTCGGGCAAGGGTGGTGTGGGTAAATCCACTACCGCAGTTAACCTGGCGCTGGCGCTGAGAGCCGAAGGCGCCAGCGTGGGTATTCTGGACGCCGATATTTATGGCCCCAGTGTGCCTCGCATGCTGGGCATTTCTTCCAAACCGGAATCCAGTGACGGCAAGACCCTGGAGCCCATGCAGGGACACGGCATTCAGGCCATGTCCATCGGTTTCATGATCGACGAAGAAACCCCCATGATCTGGCGTGGCCCCATGGTTACCCAGGCTCTGGAACAGTTACTTACCGACACTAACTGGAAAGACCTCGATTACCTGGTTATCGACCTGCCGCCGGGCACCGGTGACGTACAGTTGACCCTGGCGCAGAAAGTCCCTGTCAGCGGTGCGGTGATCGTAACCACACCTCAGGACATTGCCCTGCTGGACGCCCGTAAGGGTCTGAAAATGTTCGAGAAAGTGGAAGTACCGGTACTGGGTATCATCGAGAACATGAGTGTGCACATCTGCTCCAACTGCGGCCATGCCGAGCCGATTTTCGGGCAGGGTGGTGGTGAGCGTATGTCCGAGGATTACAATGTGAGCTTCCTCGGCGCTTTGCCGCTGGACATTACCATTCGTGAAAACGGTGACGAAGGCCAGCCTTCCGTAGCCCGTGATCCGGATGGCACGGTGGGAACCATTTACCGCGAAATCGCCCGCTGTACAGCCGCCAAGCTGTCACTGCAGGCCAAGGATTACAGCACCAAGTTCCCCAATATTGTGATCCAGAACAACTAGTTGAACTTGCTCATGGCGTCGCGGCGGTAGTGAGTCTGCGTCCTGCATGGCAACAAGCCTGGATGTTCATGCTAGAATGCCGCCACTATTTTATTGGCGGCATTTTTTTTGGGTGATCTATGAGCATTAAATCGGATAAGTGGATTCGCAGAATGGCTGAGAGCGAAGGCATGATCGAGCCTTTCGAGCCGGGCCAGATGCGGGATTGTGACCAGCGTGGCCGGATGATTTCCTATGGCACTTCCAGCTACGGTTATGATGTTCGCTGTGCCGATGAATTCAAGATTTTCACCAATATCAACTCCGCCATTGTCGATCCCAAGAATTTCGACGACAACAGTTTTGTCTCGCTCAAGTCCGATGTGTGCATCATCCCGCCCAACTCCTTCGCCCTGGCGCGGACGGTGGAGTATTTCCGTATTCCCCGTAGTGTGCTGACTATTTGCCTGGGCAAGTCGACCTATGCCCGCTGTGGCATTATCGTGAACGTGACCCCGCTGGAGCCAGAGTGGGAAGGCCATGTCACGCTGGAGTTTTCCAACACCACACCATTACCGGCCAAGATTTACGCCAATGAAGGTGTGGCCCAGATGCTGTTTCTGGAATCGGATGAGGTGTGTGAGACGTCTTACCGGGATCGTGGCGGCAAGTACCAGGGCCAGACCGGCGTCACCCTGCCGAAGACCTGAGGCTGATAACCGGCCAGTGACGTTCCTCGGCGGTATGCCGCAGGATATCGTCCGGGTCCACCGCCACCGGTTTGGTGACCAACTCCAGCAGTGGCAGGTCATTGTGGGAATCGCTGTAAAACCAGCTGTTGTCCAGTGATTCTTCCCTGCCGTTGAGCCATTCCAGTATCCGTTTTACCTTGCCTTCCTGGAAACAGGGCGTGCCAGCTACCCGACCGGTATAACCGGATGCGTTTTTTTCCGGCTCGGTGGCGATCAGGTTGTCGATACCGAAAGCCCTGGCGATGGGGGCGGTGACGAAGCTGTTGGTGGCGGTGATGATGGCCAGTGAATCGCCCTGTTGGCGATGCTGCTCGATCAGATCGAAGGAAGCCTTGCTCATCAACGGGCGAATAACTTCATCCATAAAGCGTGTCTGCAACTGACGCAGGGTCTTTGCATCATTTTCTGCCAGCGGTTTCAGTGAAAACGCCAGGAATTCATAAATATCCAGATTTCCCTGTTTGTATTCTTCATAAAAACGCTGGTTTTCCATTTCATAGGTTTTCCGGTCCACAATACCTTGCTGGGCCAGGAATACGCCCCAGAGGTAATCGCTGTCGCCGGCCAGGAGGGTATTATCGAGATCGAACAGTGCGAGGCTCATAAAATTAATACTTATCGAATAATTTGCTGATAAAAAGGGTCTATAGTTAAACTGGAGGGATATTCTACAGAAACAGACGTTGAATGGTCCGACGAATTTTGAAAAAATCGGATCAGGTTCGAGATTAAGGAATGCAGCAGTGATTGATTCAGACGGATACAGGCCTAATGTGGGCATTATACTGAGCAACCCTGAGGGTAAGGTATTCTGGGCGCGCCGCGCCGGGCAGGATGCCTGGCAGTTCCCGCAGGGTGGTATTTGTGTGGATGAAACGCCGGACCAGGCCATGTACCGGGAGCTGTTCGAAGAAACCGGACTACTGCCCGAACATGTGGAGATGGTGGGTAAAACCCGTAAATGGCTCCGCTATCGATTGCCCAAAAACATGATCCGTAAGAATTCCAGCCCCGTGTGTGTCGGCCAGAAACAGATCTGGTTTATGCTCAGATTCACCGGTTCCGAGGAACAGGTGAATCTGTCGAATATGGATCGTCCTGAATTCGATCAATGGGCATGGGTGGATTACTGGCACCCCATGCGCGAAGTGATATTTTTCAAGCGCCAGGTTTATATCAAAGCGCTATCCGAGCTGGAACGCTACCTGCCTGGTGTCTCCAAACTGACGGTTTAGTTCAGATCGGTTTGACGATCACCAGTATCACTACCCCTATCAGCAATAGCACCGGCAGTTCATTGAACCAGCGATACCAGACATGGGAATGGCGGTTACGGTCGTATTTGAAATCCTGCAGTAATTTCCAGCAATAAAGGTGGTATCCAATCAGGATCAGGATCAGCGCCAGTTTCAGTTGCATCCAGCCCATGCTTAGAAATTCGGGTGTAATGCCGATGAGCCAGAATCCCAGTACTGCGGTGATAATGCCACCGGGGGTCATGATGCCGTAAAACAGTTTTCGCTCCATGACTTTGAAGCGTTCGATGCCGGTAGCGTCTTCGGACATGGCGTGATACACAAACAGTCGTGGCAGGTAAAACAGACCGGCAAACCAGGTCACCATAAATATCACATGAAACGCTTTCACCCAGAGCATGTTGTTCTCCACTGTAACCAGTGGCACATGATACAAGTTTGCAACCGGGGTGCAAGGGAATCCCGGCTTCTGTATTCCTGGGCGAGCGTCTATACTATGTGCTCGAAGAATCTTCATATCAATAAATCTGCGTGAATAGCGTAAATAGAAAGGCTGATTGGTGAGGTGAAATATGATCAAAACCGGTATTGTCGGTGGCACCGGTTACACAGGCGTCGAACTACTGAGGCTGCTGGCGAGTCATCCAGAAGTCGAAGTCGGAGTGATTACGTCAAGATCTGAAGCCGGGAAACCGGTGAGTGAATTATTCCCCAATCTGCGTGGTTATCTGGATATTCCTTTCAGCATACCGGATACACAGGCCCTGAAAGAATGCGATCTGGTGTTCTTCGCGACGCCTAACGGCACCGCCATGACAATGGTGCCGGAGTTACTGGGAGCCGGCGTTAAGGTCATCGACCTGGCTGCCGATTTTCGGCTTCGGGATGCGGATACCTGGCATACCTGGTACGGCATGGAGCATGCCTGCCCGGAAATTCTCAACGACGCGGTGTATGGTTTGCCGGAACTGAATCGCAAACAGATTACCGGTGCCAGCCTGGTGGCCAATCCCGGTTGTTATCCCACAGCCGTGAGCCTGGGTTTTATGCCCTTGCTGCGTGCCGGTGTGATCGATGCGCAATACCTGATCGCCGATGCGAAATCAGGCGTCAGTGGTGCCGGTCGTGGCGCCAAGGTTGGCAGTCTGTTGTGTGAAGTCTCAGAAAGTTTCAAACCCTATGGTGTCGATGGCCACCGGCATTTGCCGGAAATTCGCCAGACCCTGGCGCAGGTAGCGGGTGAACCGGTGGAGCTGACCTTTGTGCCCCATCTGGTACCCATGATTCGTGGCATAGAAGCTAGTCTGTATGCACCTCTCAAGCAGATGGATGTCGACTTGCCGGAACTGTTTATGCAGACCTATGCCGATGAACCTTTTGTCGATGTCCTGCCTGCCGGCAGCCTGCCGGAGACCCGGAGTGTAAAAGGATCGAACTTTTGTCGTATCTCCGTGTTCAGACCTCAGCAGGGAAGCACAGTCGTCGTGTCTTCCGTCATAGATAACCTGGTGAAAGGCGCTGCCGGACAGGCGGTACAGAACATGAATATTATGTTCGGCCTGGAAGAAACCAGCGGACTGGATCAGATAGCCCTGCTTCCCTGAGAAGCAGCGTCTACACTCTTAATTCATTATTAAAAGCTAGAAAACATGAAGCGGGCACCTGTACATAATAAGCATCTCATTACCATCCACCGGCCAGAACTGTGGATTATGTCCGGCATAGCCTTTGTGCTGATACTCATATTGCTGGTGTGGTTCACGTTTGAATTTGGACGACGGGAAGCCGGTTTCGATCTTTCCGAAACCGATCAGGTCATATCAGAACTAAAAGACAGAATCATGCAATTGACTGCTGCTAATGACGCTCTGAAACGGGAAAATGCCAAGCTCGAACGCGGCCACGAAATCGATAAGGATGCCGGCGGCAAGGTAACCCAGGAGCTGGAGAAAACCCAGGCGAAAATGATGGAGATGCAGGAAGAGCTGACCTTCTATCGCAACATCGTCCAGCCGAATACCACGGAACGCTCCGTGGTTATCAGAAAATTGCAGGTAACACAGAAAGACGATGCTTACCATTACAAACTGGTGTTGATCCAGAGTGGCAGGCACGACAGGGTGGTCAGGGGTTATGTGCAATTAACCTTTGGAGGCGACCGCAATGGCCAAACTGTGCGGCTGGACCTGCCGACCCTGTATGCGGGCAATGGTAAGGTGGGTAAACGGCAAAAGTTCGGCTTCAAGTACTTTCAAAATTTTGAAGGTGATATCAGAATACCGGATGATTTTGTGCCAAGCTCCGTCTATGTAAATGTATTACCATCGACTTCCCGGGTAAAAAATGTGAATCAGGATTTCCCCTGGGAGAAAATCACAGTTGAGGAGGCACACTAAAATGTGGGGCAAACCTAAATCGAAAACAACCAAAATTGAAACGCTCATCGGTAACACCATTGAAGTCCGCGGTGATCTGATTTTTTCCGGCGGGCTGCACGTAGACGGCAAGGTCATAGGTAATGTGATTGCAGAAGAAGGCTCCAATTCCATGCTCATATTGAGTGACCATGGCAGGATTGAAGGCGAAGTGCGGGTGCCTTATGTGGTGCTCAATGGCGAAGTCATTGGCGATGTATACGCCACCGAGCGGGTTGAACTGTCCGGCAAAGCCCAGGTGAATGGCAATGTGTATTACAATTTGCTGGAAATGGCCATGGGGGCGGAAGTTAATGGCAGCCTGGTGCACTGTAAAAATGAGAAAAAACTCATTGAACATCAACAGGATAAGGACGCCAAGCCGGCTCATAGTGTCGAGCCCACTCCGGCCAGCTAGGGGAACCCCTATCGTTAAAAGTTGACTAAATTAGTCAGGTAATGGTAAGTTTGCCTTAATTAGTACTGACTGTTGAATTCTGGAGAAGTTATGTCCGCTGATACTGCTGAAAATACTGAAATTCCTGCACCCCTCATTTTTACTGATGCAGCGGCTGCCAAGGTGAAATCCCTGATTGACGAGGAAGATAATCCGAACCTGAAACTGCGGGTTTTCATTTCCGGTGGTGGCTGTTCCGGCTTCCAGTATGGTTTTACCTTCGATGAGGCCATGAATGATGGCGACACCAGCGTCGAAAACGGCGGTGTTACCCTGTTAATCGACCCCATGAGCTACCAGTATCTGGTGGGGGCAGAGATTGATTATAAAGAAGACCTGCAGGGTGCCCAGTTTGTCATCCGCAATCCCAATGCTCAGACAACCTGTGGCTGTGGTTCTTCTTTCTCACCGGCCTGATCACCGACCGGGTCAAAGACCAATCACACGCAATACAAAAGGGTGCCACTGGCACCCTTTTTTTATGTCTACTGCATGATAGCGTTACAGGTTATTGAAACGGTAATCAAATGCGCCGTTCCAGTCGCTACCATCAGGATAAACGCTGGTGAGGTAATCTGGGCTAGCCAGGGCCGTACTACGCCAGTCACCCGGGTCGCTGCCCTGGTTGCGTTCTGGACCCCAGGCGTACAGGGTGTCGTTCAGGATGGCGTTGAGTAACTGGTTACAGTCGTCACCCACGTTGGCGCACTTGCTGCCGGTGAAATAGTCGGCATCCAGTAACAGGGCGCCACTGATCATGTCCAGGGACGGATTGAAGGGCAGCAGCCAGGTACCGCCAGTGGCTGCGGTGGTGCGCCCACCGCGGTATTCCGAGCTCACAATGGCTTTATGAATCCAGTCCCAGTCCTGGTCGTCCTGGAAGAAGTAGGTGTCTTTGCTGCTGAACAGGTAATTCCCCAGATCGTTGCCGACGAAGACATTCAGCGGCAGTGGCAGGCTGATATTGTGGAAATCAGCTACGGCGGCGCCGTTACCCAGCCGGTCTGAGACAGTATAGATGTGTACATCCGGAACTTCGCCAATACCACTGACTGGCAGGAACTGGGCCTTCATCTGCACCAGGCCGCGAGCGGTGAACACCTGTCCCAGTGGGCTTGCTGTGAGGTCTTTGGTGACCTGGATACGCATGGCGTCGGCCCAGGCGTTGCCGGCATCGAATTGCAGAAACATGTCGGCGCTATCGGCGTCCTGGGTCTGGCTAAAGTCCATGCGCATGCGGGTCGGATCATCCGGTTTACGTTGATCCGGGTTAACCAGGGTGGCATCAATAATCAGGCGACCGTTGACATCGCCATTCACCGCCTTGTCCCAGGCGATATAAAACTGCGGGTCGTCGTTCGGCTGGGGTGGATTGTTGCGCGCATAGCCGTAGTACAGTCGTATGCTGACCTGGGTCGCGCTGTCGTCGGTGACGCTGTAATGGGTGGGTTCATCCGGATCGAAGCTGGCAGAACTCACGTCATTGTCGGTCTGGTACACCACGCCGTCATGGGGGGTATAGGCGGAAATATCGATCAGGGTGTCTGCAATACAGGTCCAGCTGGCCACAACGGCGTTCAGGAATTTACTCATCTCATAGCCGTTACGGAAGGGATTGTCCTGGTCGCCACCAATAAAGCTACAGGGCTGGGATGCCTGTGCGGCAACCACGCTATCGCCGGATTTGGATAACTTGCTGGAGCTGACCACCGCCTTACCGCCGGTGAGGCTGTCTGGCATGCTCATATCCAGCGATAAATCGGTGTACGGCGCATTGCTATCGGGTGCCGGCCCACAGCCGGTCACCGCCATGCTGGCGGCCAGTAATACAGGGACCAGGTACTTGGTATTCATACTATTTCTCCTTGATACTGTAATATTCAACCAACCGGCATCCGGTTGCCTGTGTTTTGCTACATACTTAATGGGACGCAGGCGGTGGCTGAATTTGAAAAATGCGTATACATTTTTTAAATCCATCACATTTCTGTGTCTCATCCTCAATAGGGAAATCGGAACGGATCTGTAATCACATGGTGAAAGTTATTCAGGCAATATTTTATCTGGCAATAGTGTTACTGAGTATGGGCAAGCCTGTCCATGCTGGCGATCTGCGCCTGCCGGAAGATCCGCAGCAGAATATTCGCTACTGGAAGCCCCATGTCATATCAGCCGATAAAGATCCACAGGTAGCACTGGCGCACCGGATTTTTGCACGCCTGTTGCGAGGTTGGGATCAATCCCGCCTGGAACCGGATCTGTATGTGGTGGAATCCACCAATGGCCCCTGGGCGGCATCACTGGCGGACGGCAACATTTTACTGAGTCGAGAAGCAATCAGGATCTGCCACCAGGCGGGAAAAAACCGGGAGCAGCATTTGCTGGCATTTGTGCTGTCCCATGAGCTGGCGCACCAGCGTTCTGACGATCTCTGGCACCAACGTTTTATTCGCCTGATAGGTAATACCCAATCCAATGATCACAGCCAGTGGTTGACGGACATACAGAGTAAGGACGCTGCCGCATTACAGAATATCGAAGCCCAGGCGGATCATGATGGACTGATCCTGATGGCGAGTGTCGGCTATGATCCCTATGCCATTCTCGATCACAAAGATTTTTATACCACCTGGGTAGAAAGTATCTGGGGCGAAAGTTGCCAGAAGAATCAGTCCAGTGAACTGCAGGCCCTGTGTCAGCAAGCCGGCCAGCGAGCTCGTCGCACCCGGGCGCAACTGGCTGTGGTGGCGGATCAGTCAGTCATTTATGAACTGGGGGTACAGGCTTTCGTCGCCGGGCAGTATTCCCAGGCAAGACAATATTTCAAACTGTTTGCCCGGGAATATACCAGTCATGCACTGCTGGCTGCCATTGCATCAACGTATCTCGCAGAAGCGCTGGAGATTCAGGCGCAGATCAATGGCATAAATCCAGAGAAACAGGTCGATTTTTATTATCCCCTGATGCTGGATGCGAGTTACCAGGCGGCTCCGGCAGTCTCTGTCGACAACAAGCGTGCCTCTATTGATATCACCCTGGCAGCATTAAAAATACAACGTCACAAGAAAATTACCAGCGCAGTAAATTTCTTCGAAAAAGCCATACACCTGGAGCCCGACAATCGACGTAGTTATCTGCAACTGGCTTTGGCCTATTTGCTGGATGGTAATACCTACATGGCCAGGGGTGTGATACAGGGACAGTATATTCCCGCCTTTCATCAGGACGATACAACCACATTAGCGATGGCCATGATCAATGCGGCGGAAGGCAATCAGAAGCCGGCATCCCGTCTGTTTCGCCAGTTGACGCGTCAGTTTCTCACGCACTTGCCCAGTGATAATGACGTGATTGTGTATAGCGGGTTCTACAATGCGACCGCTTATGCAGTCTTCCAGGGAAATAAAACCGGAGCGCAACAACTGTGGAAACAGCTGGCAAAAGTCGCTAGCAAACAGGTGCATCCCGGTTTGTTTCAGCTTGCCCTGTTGCAACTGAAAAAGCATCGCACTGCTATCCATCAGGCAGCAAAAAATATTCGTATCGATGGCATGGCTCTGGGACAAACCCTGGCGGTGAGTCATAAGGATGCACGCCCCGTATGGATTGAAGGCGAGGAATACCAGCTAGTGAGAAAGCCGGATGGTAGTCGACTGGTTGTGGATAAAAACCAGCGCATCCAGAACCTGTGGGTCATGAATACCGAAATTACTGGCCACCGGCTGCCGGATTTTACCGGTGATGCAACGCGACCGTTGATTGCCCTGGGTATGCCAGAACGGCAATTGTATTTACCCTCTGGTGAATACCTGGCGTATGACCGCTATGGCCTGGCTATTCAATTGCAGGGTAATCAGGTCGCCGGCTGGTTTTTATATCAACCGGTGAAAAAATAATCCGTCGTCAGGCTCGGTTAAATGGGAAATTTTCAGTTACACTTTCGTTCATGGAATCCGATAAACATGCAGACTTGCTCCTGGCGCAACAGGCACAGGCTGGCGATACCAAAGCCAGGCTGCGGGTTAATGCGATTGCTAACCCGATTATTCAGTATCAGAACAGCCGCTTTTGTAAACGTTTTTGTCGTGAGCACCAGTATCAATACCGTTGTACCCTGGAAAAGCCTGTTGGCAATCCATCGGCTGACGCACCATTGTGTGAATGGGGTAATGCGGGTTACGCCTGGATGCTGGATGAGCTAACCCGGCCAGAACGTTTAAAGCGATATGCTGCGAAAAATGATGCCAGTTTAAAGTCTTATTTTTTTTATATTGCCAATTCGTTGGCATTTTATGAACGCTGGAAAGACTGGCGTTTCGGGCGCCGTGTTTATGTGCCGGAATATATTCGCGATATTTCGCCCCATGCGGCGAAAGTATTCTTTATGTTGCGCACGAGTGAATCACTGGAAGCCATTGCACAGGCCATCACCCAAGATAAAGGCGCCACCGAAAAACTGGTTAGCCAGATTGTCACGGAGCTGGTAAAGCGTAAACGTTTATATCTGTTGAATGCGCCTGAAAATGTGTCTCTGACGCATGCTGAGGATGCCACGGATATTGAATTGCCCGTGTCCGGTTTTGATGTGGAACAGGATGAGCAACGAGAGTTATTTGTACAGGCATGGGAACAGCTGACAGAAATCGAGCAATTTGTACTGGAAGCCATGCTGCTTGAAAAAAAGTCTGCTGATGCAGTGCTGCATGCCCTGAACGAAATGGGTGTTACGCTCAGCCAGGCGGAGCCGGCTTCACCCAATAACCGGCAGCAACTGTATTATTTCCGGCGCAAGGCCCTGGACAGGCTAAGTACGATCATAAAATCAAATATGGGCTAACTATGTGTCTACTTATGCAGTAGACGAGAGAGAAGATATGAAAGACCACCCACAGGAACAGGCATTGCAGTATTTTATCGAGCATCCGGATTCGGATGCTGCGGATATTGCTCTGCATCTGGCGCAATGTGGTGATTGTCGCGGAAAATTCCAGGCCATGGAAATGCTCATGCATCATGGTGAGTGGATCGGGGCTACGGATCAGGTGGAAGAGGCAAGCATAAAGTCGCGCTTGCACGCTTTGGCCGATGCCTATGAAATGGAGCAGGATATGGGGGCTGATGTAAAAGCCGGTGTTTCAATATCTGCACCTGGTGCAGGTCTGTGGCGAAACTTCATTGCTGCCCTGGCAGAATTACGGAATTATTTTCCTTTACCTGTGACAGCAGTCACGCTGGTAGCGCTGTTAATGGTTCTGGTGCCGCTGCTATTATCTCATAAGCAACCGCGCCTGATCGCCTACCAGGATAACCCGGTAGTGCAATATACCGATGAAAATCCGCTGCCGGGTATTGGTTTCTTCGCGGCACAAAAGCCGGAATCCGTGCCGTTTGATGCCATGGTTGTCGAACTGGAAGGGCATCAGGTTATGTTGCACTGGCCTGAACTTACGATGGCTGTGTCTTATAATTTATCGGTTTATTCCATTTCGCAGGGAGAACGACGCCTGATTGCACAGCAGCAAAGTATCAATCCCGAAGCCTCGATTGTGTTAAATGATAAGCCTGGCGGTCACTATACCTGGCTGTTAACCGGGAAAACCGATGCAGGTAAACGATTCAAAGCGGAAGGCGGATTTGTTATTTCTCAATAGAGTATTTTTTATGTATCGAATGCAATTTTCTAGCTATTTTAGTTTCATCATTATGATTGTGCTGACAGCGGGACTGGTAATGCCAGCAGTGGCAGAAACACGTGGGATTGCGGTTGAAGCGGTAAAGTCAAAACCAGCAAATGTGATTAACACGGGAGTCTACCGCGCATTGATTATGGGCAATAACGATTACCGGGATCAGGCGAGTCGCTGGAAATCTTTAACCACACCCGTCAATGATGCCATGGCCGTCAAAGATGTGATGGCAAGGGAATATGGTTTCAGTGATATCAAGCTGCTGAAAAATGCTAGCCGGCGAGACGTGATTCTGGCATTACAACAGCTGGCGGAACGTGTGTCGCCTGATGATAATGTACTGGTTTATTATGCCGGCCATGGTTATCTGGACACCGAAGCCAAACGCGGTTTCTGGGTACCGGTTGATGCAGAAGGGGATGACCAGACCACCTTTCTCCGAAATTCCACCATTCGTGATGAGTTATCCCTGATCGCTTCACGTGTCAGGCATACACTATTGATTTCTGACTCCTGTTTTAGTGGCGCGTTGTTGCGGGGCATGACTCGTGGTATCAGCCCGGATCGGAACGATGCGTCCTATTACACCAAGGTGGCGCAGAAAAAAAGCGTGCAGATCCTGGCGGCTGGCGGGCTGGAATATGTTGATGATAATTACAAAAATACCGGTCATTCACCCTTCAGTTATTTCTTGATTAATGAGTTAAAAAATAACCAGAGCCCAATGCTGGCATTGAGTGAGTTGTCCACCGATGTGGAGAAATCCGTCGCCAATAATGTTGATCAGGTGCCCGAAAGTGGTGTGTTGCAGGGTGCAGGTGATGAGCGAGGCGAATTTATCTTTATCAAGCTAAAAGTGGGCGTTAAAGGAGTGCCGGCAGATAAGGTCAAAGTTCAGGTCCAGGTTGTTCCCGCAGATGAAATCAAACAGGCACGGCCAGTCACTGATCAGAACCGATTCTATTCCATGCCCCTGCCGACTTTATAACCATGAGAATTGAAATGCGTTTATTAACAGGAATATTAATTGTTGTCGGTTTTATGTCTCCGGTGTACGCGGACGATTCGTATCACCTGGGCCTGGGAGTATCTCTACAGTCATCTAGCTGGCAGGGTGAAAACCTGAGTTCTGGAGAGCAGTATGATACCCAGGGCGGCTTGTCTGAACTAAGCCTGTCGCTGATGAAAGGACGGTTTTATACCGGCATGAGTCTACAGGGTTCGCGATTTGATTTTAAATCCGGCGCGCCGGATCAGGTGAGTGCTACCGGGGTTACCACGCAGTCAGTCGCTGAACTGGAACGGGGTGAGTTTGATCTGGTGGCGGGTTATTTTTTCTGGGATCGGGTGTCTCTGTTCCTGGATTTCAAATCGGCGAGTTACAAATGGAAACAGACTGGCCTGGAGCAGCAGTTGCACGGGCTGGGTCTGGGTGTGTCCGGTAACTGGCCAGTGAGCGCCAACTGGAATCTGTTCTCCAGCCTGGGAGTGGTGTCACTGAAAGCGGAAGCTTCTGGCGATTCTATTGGCGATGGCGCCAGCAGCCTGTTCAGGTTTGGTGGTTCTTATGCCATGACCGCAGCTGATCATTTTCAGGTTGGGTTAAAAATTCAGTCCCACAGGCTGTCATTCGATGCGGGTACTGAGCAGAAGTACGGTGTCAGTGGTGTGTTTGTAGGCTACCGTCATGTTTTTGATCTGAAGTGACGTATAGAATGCCAATGAAATCAGTAATGTCTTTGCAACAGTTACTGGTCACTCTGTTTTGCTGTCTGGTTCCCGCTGTTGTTATGCCAATGGAATCACCTGCATCGATTAAAGTTGAAGTTACCGGCATGATGGGTGACAGGGCTATCTATCAGCAGGGAGATAGCATCGAAGTTTATATCAGCCTGGATAAAACGGCTTATGTACTGATTCTGTACCAGGATGTGGCGGGTAACCTGTTGCAGGTTCTGCCAAACAAGTTTGAACCGCAACATCATTTTACCGCCGATGACTTTATCGCTTTTCCTGCATCAGGTAGTTCATTCCGTTTGCGGGTACAGCCGCCCTTTGGTCAGGAATCATTATGGGTGCTGGCTACTGCGCAGCCGCTGAAGGATGTGCCTGGTAAATGGTTGGGGTCAGGGGTTAAAAAACTGGCTGTTTCGCTAGACCAACTCACCAGTGAGATTCGCTCAGGCCGGTACTCGGATTTCGGAATTGCGAAGCTTAAACTGGCAACCCGGCCCCGCTAGCATAAATGTTGCCATAGAGCAGTGCCTGCTCGGAACCGGTAATTGTCTGCAATGACAGTTTTTGTTTGTGTATGCGCTGTCTTGCCAGCCATGCAAACGCAATTGCCTCAACCCAGTCAGCATCAATGCCATGCAGATTGCTGGGGTCCACCTTGATCTTTTCCAGGCGTGCTTCCAGTTGCTTCGTCAGGTGTTTGTTATGTACGCCACCACCACACACAATCACCGTTTGTGTCTGCGGATAATGGGTTTCGATGGCCTTCGCGATACTCTCAACACTGAACTGGCACAGGCTTGCCTGGATGTCCTCGTCCGATAGATTCGGAAAATTTTCCAGGATGCTGTTGAGCCAGGATAAATGATAATGCTCTCTACCGGTGCTTTTGGGAGGATGCTGTTTGAGGTAGCTGTCGGCTAACAGTGTTTTCATCAGTTGAGAATTTACTGTTCCCGTAGCGGCCCACGCGCCATCTCGATCAAATGGCTGGTGTTTTTTCAGCTGTATCCAGGTATCCATCAGGGTGTTTCCCGGACCGGTATCGAAGCCGGTAATAACAGCCTCGGAATCTTTCGGTAGCCAGGTGATATTGGCTATACCACCAATGTTGAGTATTACCCGGTTTTCGTCGGGAGAATAAAACACTTCACGATGAAATGCCGGTGCCAGTGGGGCACCCTGCCCACCGGCCGACATATCCATGCTGCGAAAATCCGCGACGGTGGTGATACCGGTTTTATAGGCAATGGTATTGGGGTCGCCGATCTGAAGCGTAAATGCTGAGTCGATACCCGGGGAATGACGAATTGTCTGTCCGTGTGAGCCGATGGCAGTTACCTGTTCGGGTTTCACTTCTGTTTCTTGCAGGAGTATGTTGACTGCTGCGGCAAATTGTTTACCCAGCGCAATATTGGTTTGGCCCAGCATGTCGAGATGAACCTGTTCCGGTTTCTGGATGAGCTGGGCCAGGTTTTGTCGGAGTTCATCTGGCAGGCTATGGCTATAACAGCCGATGCTGGAGGGGGGCTGATTTTTACCTTCAAACTGTACTAGCGCGGCATCAATGGCATCCATGCTGGTGCCAGACATGAGGCCTATGTACAGCTCGGTCATGTTAGTTGTTTAAAGCGAGAACAGTACGGGACAGTACATCCAGCTGGGCAACATATCCGCGCGTGTTTAACAGGAAGTTATCCATATAACGCTTGGGGATAGGCCGTGAGGTGGGTAATTTAACAGTAAGCGGATTACGGTGGACTCCGTTAACCCGGAATTCATAATGCAGGTGCGGCCCGGTGGCGAGGCCGGTAGAGCCAACATAACCGATAACCTGGCCCTGTTTGACCTTCGAACCCAGACGCGCGGTACGATTAAAGTTATTCAAATGTCCGTACAGGGTTGTGTAGCCCTGGCCGTGTTGCAGGATGATAGCATTGCCATAGCCACCTTTGCGGCCACGGAAGATGACTTTGCCATCACCGGCGGCTAACACCGGGGTGCCGCGTTTGGCGGCATAATCCACACCCTTGTGTGCGCGGAATTTGTGCAGTAATGGGTGATAGCGCCTGGTTGTGAATCTGGAAGAGATGCGGGAGAAATTAACCGGGCTGCGCAGGAACGCCTTACGCATGCTCTTGCCATCGGGGGAATAATAACCGGATGATCCTGTGACTGGATTTGTGTATTTGAGCGCGCGATAGGTTTTGCCCTGGTTTATAAACTCAGCGGCCACAATATCGCCATCCTTGATTTTCTCGCCTTCCTTGTAAACTTCTTCATAGATGACCATAAAACGGTCGCCCTGGCGGATGTCCAGGACAAAATCGATATCCCAGCCGAAGATGTTGGCCAGTTCCATGATCAGATTCTGTGACAGGCCGCTCTTGGCCGCATCCAGGAACAGGGATGACTGTATTTCACCGGATGCATGTGCCAGACGTGTTTCGACATCGTATCGATGCAGGCTGGCTTCGAGCCTGTCATTACTGCGATCGATCTGCAGGTAGTTTTCCAGGTCGATGTCAAATTGCAGTGCCAGTAATTCGCCCTGGGCATTTTTTTCAAACCGGATAATGTCGCCGGGATGTAGGTATCTCAGGTTTTTGGCTTCGGGGCCGGAATGCACGGCCTTGTAGACTTCGCTTTTGTTGATGCCTTCCCGGTTAAACAGAACCGAGAGATTCTCGCCACGGCGGACTTTGGCTTCTGTCCATTCATGCTGGGCGGCGGGTGTATTGTCCTGTGGTTCCGCGGGTTGCTCAGAGAGTTCAGGTTTCTCTGGCAGGGCTAATGGGCGTGAGTCCAGGTAAGTTACACTGGGTGACTGGGCCTGGGGTGCCGTTTCCTGCACCGGTATGGGTATGTCTTTTACCAGGCTGGCGCTGGTTGATTCCTGTGTGGGTACCGCGTGATTACTGGCTACAACAACGCCCAGAACGACACAGCCAGCCGCGAACACAAGCCAGCGCAAGCCGCTATGTTTAGCGGCTTGTGGTCGATTGCGAAAGTCTTTGTTGATGTATGTTTTGTAATTCACGGATTATTCAGGAAAATTTTATAATTAAAAATAGACTGTTTTTGGGGAAAATTCAATTGGATTGATGACTTGTTTGGGTTATTTGTGTCGGGGGGTCCAAAATTACCCAGATTTTGGGTCCGTGTAAAGAGCGTATGATGAAGTAATGACAGGCTTATTGAGTATATCTATCAATGAGTCTGTAGCATTGTCTGCAAGGGGTTGGGGCTAAAAACTCACTGATATTCATTGTATTAAAGAGGGGGTTAGCCCTAATCTGGTAAATGCGATGCTGCTCTAATTCGATATTGTCAATCATGTTGCTCATACAAAATTACGGAAATCAGTGGCAGGCCGGTTAGGAGCAACGGGTGTGCAATTTTCCGGGTTTGGGTTGCCATATCTGCAAGGCTCTTGTATAACGCCCTGCTCAAGTTTGCGCAGGGCTGATTTCATCAGTCATGTATAGTTAATCGTATAAGCCCAGCTTCCCGGAGATAGTGAATGTCCTCAGTAGAGCAGGCCCTGGAAATCATCCGCCGGGGTGCCGAAGAAATACTTTTAGAAGACGAACTGGTCAAAAAACTGAAAACCGGGGAATCCTTACGCATCAAGGCAGGCTTTGATCCAACTGCGCCGGATCTCCATCTTGGGCACACTGTCTTATTGAATAAACTCCGCCAATTCCAGGAGCTGGGGCACGAAGTCATTTTCCTGATTGGTGATTTTACCGGCATGATTGGCGATCCCACCGGCAAAAGCATCACCCGCCCGCCGCTTACCCGCGATCAGGTAATCGAAAACGCCAAAAGCTATGAAGATCAGATCTATAAAATCCTGGAGCCTGAAAAGACCCTGGTGATGTTCAACTCCAGCTGGATGGTGGAAATGGATGCTGCCGACCTGATCCAGTTAGCGGCCCGCCATACCGTGGCACGCATGCTGGAACGGGATGATTTCAGCAAGCGCTACGGTGGCGGCAAGCCTATCGCGATCCATGAATTTCTGTACCCTCTGATTCAGGGTTATGACTCGGTGGAGCTACGGGCGGATGTGGAGCTCGGGGGCACGGACCAGAAATTCAATTTGCTCATGGGCCGCGAGCTGCAGAAGCAGTTCGGCCAGGACCCCCAGGTGGTGCTGATGATGCCGATCCTGGAAGGCCTGGACGGGGTGCAGAAAATGTCCAAGTCCCTGAATAACTACATCGGCGTACATGAGTCCCCGGATGAGATGTTCGGTAAAATATTGTCAATATCTGACGAGCTGATGTGGCGTTATTTTGAGTTGCTGAGTTTCCGGCCCATGAGTGAGATCGAGGACTTTAAACAGGCTGTAGCCAAGGGTGAAAATCCTCGGGATATCAAGTTTAGGCTGGCAGAGGAGATCATCGAACGGTTCCACGATGCAAATGCCGCAGTCGCTGCTCGGGAGAATTTTGTCGCCCGTTTCAAGGATGGGGCCATGCCGGCGGATATGCCGGAGGTGGATCTTGATGCGCCAGATGGCGTTATGGGTATCGCAAATGTCCTCAAAAATGCGGGCCTTACGGGCAGCACCTCTGATGCCATGCGCATGATCAAGCAGGGTGCGGTAAGGATTGATGGTGAGAAAATCAGTGATACCAGGCTGCAGGTTGAGGCCGGTAGCGAACGCATATACCAGGTAGGTAAGCGCAAGTTCGCCAAAATCCGGATTCAATAACCGGCTACTGTAAAAAATAATTAAAATATCGCTTGTGATTCGGCCGAAGAAGTATATATAATTCGCGCCTCGATTTAGAGACTGGTTCCAGTTTCTCATCAGACAGCAGGCCAAATTTTTTAAAGTAATATTGGCGTTAACCGTCAGTGTTGTTATAATGGTCAGTTCCCGCCCTTGAGGCGAGTTATTTAACAAGTCGAACACGTAAAGATAATTTGTGTGGGTGCTTACGTTGTGAGCATTGGACAAGAGATGTACAGGGTACCTTGGCTGAGAGGTTAAGGAGTCTGCC
>Ga0114931_10001295_pt1 | contig 31910 bp, 33 predicted proteins | sample 2SBtaG_FD_89579 | JGI IMG/M metagenome (GOLD analysis project Ga0114931, IMG submission 89579) | Deep subsurface microbial communities from Kolumbo volcano to uncover new lineages of life (NeLLi) - 2SBTROV14_V59a metaG | ecosystem: Environmental > Aquatic > Marine > Volcanic | place: Kolumbo...
ATAGTAGATGACAAAGATACTTTGTTTGTATTTGCACTTGGAATGGACAATGCCCTATATGATATCTATCAAGGTAAAGAATCATTAGATGCGTGGCCCTCATTTGATGATTTGCAATCATTTCCGGCTGGAATTAATTATATTGAAATTAATGCATTTGATGATTCCGGAAATACATCTACATGTAATTTGGAAATTCATGTAGAAGATAGAGATGCTCCTACAATTATTCCCGATGACCAACTCGTTATAGATGTACAAGGTATTATGACTAAAGTTAACTTCGATGAACTTAGCATACCAACTGTCTATGATAATGTTGATGAGGAACCTAAAGTAACCAATGATTTAGATCCTGATGGATATCTGGTAGGCATCAACACACTCAATTGGTACGCAGAAGATTTTTCAGGAAATGTAAATCACGTAGTCCAACAAATATTGATTAAAGATGTTGAACCACCGACATTTGAAGAGTATGATGATATAACTTCTTACGGCATTAATGGATATTCTAATACAATTGATTATGAGATGCCAAAAGCTCATGATATTGGTGGAATTAAAAACATCTCATGTCATCCTACTCCTAATGGCAAAAACTTTACACTTGGTACATCATTGATAATGTGTACTGCAATTGATAATGGAGGAAACGGAGCAACCAAAATCATTCATGTACATGTTTTGAGTAAAGATTCTGACAATGATGGAATTGCTGATATGGTTACAACAGAATCCGAATATGGCTTCTCAGATATTAGTTTGGGTGGTAAGACTAAAGGCACTGTGACTTATCCAATAGAAAACTTTGTACAAGTAGAAGATGATCATCGTGAGGAGTATGGTGTTTTCATTCAAACCAAAAAGAATTCGATTAATGTTAATGATGATAGGGACTGTAAAGTCAATGGTGAAATAAAACACGATTTCAAAGGAACAGGAAATCCTTGTTATGATGAAAATGGAAATCTAAAGTCTGGTGTAGAAGAACTAATTGATGAGGATCCAGAAAATGGAATTGATGATGATGGTGATAGATTCATTGATGAAGACCAAGGAATTGAATTCGGCAGTAATGATGCAAAATTATCTCTATGTGATGAATCTGTACTTCCTTCCATGTTTGCAAATGAGGCACTAAGCATTACGTGTGGTGATGAATTTAGAATTGAATCATTAGGTGGTGAACCAATTGTGGTACTTGACAATGATTCATACTTTGGATTTGTTTTAACCTTTAACAATACTCTATTTTATGATCCAAATACATCTACACTACGAGCATTTGAAAATAACACCTCAACTATTGGATTATTCACAGATACGGCACCTCGACTTGTAGAATATCAGCATAACAGTCAATACACTTTACCAAACAAAACCACTATTGCACCGGGTGAAGAAATTCATTCCATCAATACAATATTTCCAAAAACTAACATTGCTGATCTTACACTGTCTGACGGTACACAACCAGAAGAAATTTCAAATGAATCTAATCCCTAGTCTAAAGAATCATAATCTTAACAGATTGGTTATCTAGGTTCACACCTAAAGTAATCTTTTAACTATCTAATGTTGTACTTATACAAGAACTAATAGAACAAACCGCTAACGGCATCTGACCTCTAGGGTCCATACCCATGACGGTATAATTTTTTCAACAATAAATTACAAAACAACACCAACATTTTAGAAAAATACAAAATTAATTACAAGAATTCATACAAAAAAGGAGTCTGACCCCACAGTGGAGTCGGACCTTGATGGACCGGATGGGATTTGAACCCACGACCTTTGCGGGAATTTCTTCCTTACGCAGTGTGAGTGCGTCATCCAAACCAAACTAGACGACCGGTCCAATAGCATTACAAATAGACGAGTTTTTTTATCTTTAGGTATCTGAATATATTGTTATTACCTTGACCTTTTCTACTATTTTTAAAAAAACTAATCATGTCGCTACAAGAATTTGATGCTCTAATTGATAGAATGAGGTTGGCATTTGAATATGCTGACAATCTTGGTCAGTATGTAGAATCTGCTAAAGTCTTGTATCAAATGAATGATCAATTGCCTGAAGATTTGCAATTGAATTTAGAAGAATTAGAAAATCCTGATTCTGCAAAATCATTTATCATAAAATACTATCCTGAGATAAAATCCGCAATTGTAAATTATAGACAAAGATTGATGAATTTTTAATTCTATTTCTTTACGCCCAGATTTCTATTCTTTAGTCTCAAGTATGGGTTTCTACATTTTCTACATCTTGAAGCGTCAATGTCATTTCTACATCCACAGTTAAAGCAAATTCTCATTACAAGACGTGCTTGTTGTGCAATTCGTTTCTTTTCTGGGTCTGTGATGGGCATTTAATTGTCTCCTGAACTTCTCTCTTTTATTCTAATCGGATTTTTCCATCTTTCCTGCGAGTAAAACTGGTACTTCTGCAGGCCTTTTTGCAACTGGGATGTTTGCCTTGTTAAACATTGAAACCTTGGATTCTGCAGAACCATATGTTCCCATAACAATTGCCCCTGCATGCCCCATTCTCTTCTCTTTAGGAGCTGCTCTTCCTGCAATGTATGCCACTGTTGGTTTGTTAAATCCAGTATCGATAATTCTTTGTGCTAAAATTTCTTCTGAATCTCCACCGATTTCACCTACAACTACAAGTCCTTCTAAATCTGAAATGTCTTTTACCATCTCAAATGCATCAATTAGTCTTGTTCCGTTAATTGGATCTCCGCCTATTCCAATTGTAATTGCTTGTCCAAATCCTGAATTAGTTAATGCATCTGAAATTTCATAAAGCAATGTTCCACTCTTTGATAACACAGCAATTTTTCCTGCTTTGAAAGGCATTGCTGGCATGATTCCGATCTTGATTAGTTCTGGAATCATTATTCCTGGAGTATTTGGTCCAATAATTATGGCGCCTTTTTGGTTTGCTAAATCTAATGCAACCATGGTGTCTCTAATCGGAACGTGCTCTGGAATGGCAACTAGTAATTTTATTCCTGCATCTAGTGCTTCTTTTGCAGCTGACAAAAAGAATTTTGCTGGAACAAAAATAATTGAAATTTTTGCATTAGTTGCATCTACTGCTTCTTGCATTGTATTGTAAATTGGGACTTTGTCTTCAAATTTCTGCCCTCCTTTACCTGGTGTAACTCCAGCAACAACATTTGTTCCATATGTAATCATATTTTTTGCATGTAGTGAACCATAAGCACCTGTAATTCCTTGAACTATTACTCCTTTATTTTCATAATCCGGATCATCTGGCTTTCCTTTTAGTAATCCAAAAATGTCTGTCATTTCTTTACTCCCATCACTGCTGCATTGATTGCCTCTTCTACTGAATCAAAAATTTTGGTTCTTGATCCTTGAAGCATCTCTTTTGCTTTTTCTGATTCTGTCCCTTTCAGTCTTGAAAATACTGGCAAATCAATTAGATTATCTTCATATGCTTTTAGAAATGCTTCTGCAACCACTGTAGTTTTTACAATTCCTCCATAGAGGTTTACAAGAATTCCTTTAACTCTGTCTAATTTACTAATCAAAGTTAATGCTTCATAAACTGATTCTGTAGTTGCACCGCCACCAACATCTAAGAAACATGCAGGTTTTCCGCCATTATCTGATAACATGTCTAGCGTAGACATTACAAGTCCTGCACCGTTTCCAACAACTGCAATATCTCCGTCCAATTCTACTAATGAAAAACCACTTTTTTCTGCTTGTTCTTCAATCTCTGTTTTCTCTTGATATTTTTGTAGTTCTGGATGTCTAAAGTTACTGTTATCATCTGTAACAAATTTGCCATCAAGTGCCATGATTGAATCATCTTGCATGATTGCCAATGGGTTAATCTCTACTAGTTCAGCCTCTTTTTCTATTGTAAGTTTTGATAATTTTTTCAAAGTATCTACAACTCCTTCTGCGGGTTTTCCTTCTAACCCAATCTCTTTTGCAACTTCTCTTGCTAGTTCATCAGATACTTCGCCTAATCCAATTTCTTTGATAATTTGATTTTTGACTGATTCAATCTCTATTCCTCCTTCTGCTGATGCAATAATTGTATAGCATCTTTTTGAACGATTCAAAAATATTGAAAGATACAACTCTTTTTTAATATCTGCCATTTTTTCAAGTAAAATTGCTCTTGCTTTTTCTCCTTTAATTGTCAAATCCATTACCTGTGGATATTTTAGTTCAAATTCATCATCATTTTGACATTTTTGAATGCCGCCTGCTTTTCCTCTGCCTCCAACTGGGACTTGAATTTTAATGACAAATGGATATCCTAACTTTTTTGCATGTTTTCGTCCATCTTCGATATTTGTAGATGAAATACTGTTTAGCAGGTTAATTCCATATTCTCGAAATAATTCCTTTGCCTGAAACTCTAATAATTGCATGCAAAAATCATGAATTTTACGGTCTTTATTAATTATGATGCTATTTTAGCTGTTCTTCAAGAAAATCAATAATTTCTAAAAAGCGATCTTTGCTTTTTCTCAATACTTCTTGTGGGTACTCCTCAATAGTAAATACAAATTGTTGATGGAAACTTGGAACTAAAATTCCTCCTGATGTTACCATTTGTTCAATCACATACCCTTTGGTAAGTGTACATACAATCTCTTCGTAAGATTCATCCTCTTCTTCTAGAGTTTGTCTGTATAGTACAATAGGCTTGTTTGTCTTTGCTACGATGTTTGAACCTTTTTGTAACAGATCTGATAATTGTTGTATTTGCCAAGCATCAAGACTAATCTGTTTTACCATGATACTCCTAGGTGATTTTTCTATTTAACCATGATAAAACAAACCCTCTTCACAACTTGTCGTCAATAAAATCATACTATGTTTAGAATTAAAAGAAAGAAAATGGTTTGGCACTTATGCCATATCTAGTGCTCTGGAGTGCTTTCTAGTATGTGGTCTTTCGCCAGAATATTTTCGTCTCATATGACCTGATGGTCTTCCATAGATTAGTTCTAGGAACCAAGATTCATGTTCAATTTCTTCAGCTAGAATATCTTTTGCAATATCATATGTGGCAGGATCTTTTCCTAGCGTCATCTTGCAAATTTTATCCCAGTTGACAATTGCACCTTGTTCAGCTTTGAGACATTTCTCTAGAATTGCTTTGTGATCTGTTGGATTTGGTGGAAGTTGTAAGAATTCACAACCCGAAATTTTGATAAATTCTGTTGCATCATTTGGTAGAGACCCTCCTAATTGATAGATTCTCTCAAGACATGATTCAAAGTGGCTAAGATCCTCTAACCTTGCATCTTCGATAATTCCTTTGAGCCCTTCTCCTTCCAAGCCTGTACAATGTGCTCTGAGATTGGTAAAGTAATAGTATGCCGTAAATTCAACTGCTGCATTTTTGATTAATTCTTTTACCAATTCATCGACATCAAGGCCATTTTGTTTTAGAATATTAATTCCAACAACATTTGGTACGTTTGATTCGGACATTTCCTTTTTCAATTTTTCATTGTAATAAAAATATTTCATAGATTGTTAGAAAATGAACTCCAGAGGAGATGTGGAAAATACTAGTTGGGGTATATGTTATGCACCTCTGAACTATCTTGAATTTGATTTTTAATTATCATTAAAAAGAATGATTGCAGTACTTTCGTTCTCAGATGCTAGGATAATCATTCCACTGAAATTTTGATTTTTTGTCCGTCAATATCATCATCTTTGTATTCTTTACAAGATTTTGAAAAATTAACTTGTTTTACTCTGACTAAAAATGCTAGTTCTTCTGCTCTGTTTTTGATCATCTCTAATGATTCTTCATCTAACTCCAAAATTGATGCTACATCTAAAACATCTGTAGGATTATAACCTCTTTCTTTTCTTAATGTCTGCAGTCTTCTTGCAACATCCTTGATTAGTCCTTTTGCCATCATCTCTTTGTTTCTAGATGTTGAAATAAATACAATGTAACTGTCCCTTTTTGACATTGCAAAGTTTTCATCTGCATCAAAATCTACAATAAAATCTTCATTATCTAATGAAATGATTTCTCCATCTATATCAAAATCATACTTTGTATTTTCAAGTAATGTTGATACAATTTCTTCAGGATCTGTTTCTGAAAATGATGCGACAAGTTTTCCCATGTGTTGCTTTGCTTTTGGACCGATTCTCTTTCTCTCTAATTCTGTAGTTGCTTTAACAGGAAGTCCTAATTGTTTTAATTCTGATATTTGCTCTAATCCTGATTCCTTTTCTGTTTCAAAGATGCTAAATTTTTCTACGTTTAATTGTGACTTTAATAATTCTGATAATGATTCAAGTTTGCTCTTCTGACCTTTTTTCACACAGATTTGTGCTTCATTTAATGGCCATCTTCTCTTTAGTTTACCTTTCATTCTTGCTGCAGATGAAATTGATACTACCTCTTTCATGATGTCAAAAGATTCTTCAATTTCCTCATTGACTAGTGAGCCTTGGTATTGTGGCCATTTGTCAAGTAAGATACTTTGTTTTCCCTCAAAAACTGTTTGGTAAAGATACTCACTTGTAAATGGGCAGAATGGATGAATCAAAATATCTAATTTCATGAGTACTTCCTCTAAAACCGCATAGATGGCTAATCGTCTGTTTTTCTTTTCCTCGTCTTCATCCCATAACTCTCCTCTTGTAATTGGAATGTAAATCTGGCTTAGATTGTTAATAATAAAATCATCAATTGCTTTTGCCCCCTCGTGAAATTTGCATGTTTGATTTTTTTCTGTAATTTTCTGAATTAATTTTTGAAGTTTGGATAAAAGCCAAATATCTGGAGATATCAACAAATTATTTTCTTTAGCCCACTTGATTGTGTTTGATTTATCAAAATTATCGTATTGACTATTTTGTTTAAAGTATAGGTGCAAATTGAATAGTGTGTTAATTACCTGGTATGGCCTTGACATTAATTCATCCGTACTGAAACTTAGAGGTTCAATAGGACTTGCCTTCCATATAAAATAAAATCTAATTAAATCTGCGGGATATTTTTGGAGTAATTCTGCGCCTTCTAAAACATTTCCTTTGCTTTTACTCATCTTACCTCCTTTTTCATCTAATACGTGTCCTTGAAACAAAAATGCCTTGTATGGTGGTGTTGGGCCATTATTTAGAATCACATTTTCAATTAGCAGCGTATATGCCCACCCTCTAGTCTGATCAATCCCCTCAGTGAAAAATGGGGCAGGAATTTCTTGGGAATATTCTTCATCTGTTAATGATGAATATGGTGCAGAGCCGCTATTGTGCCAAGTATCTAATACATATTCTTCTCTTTTTGTTTTTACACTGTTGCATTTTTTGCACTTTACTGTAATGTTATCAATCCATGGCCTATGTAATTCAAAGTCTGGACCATCTGGCAAATTATCTGCCGCATCAACTATTTCTTTTCTTGTAAAGAACCAATTTTTCTCACCACAATCCTCACAACTCCAAACAGGTAAAGGACACCCCCATATTCTTTCTCTAGAAATACACCATGGATGCCTCTCTTTAACAATTCCAAGAAATCTATTTTTTGGCTGCTCAAAAAAATACTCTACGCTTTCTGCAGCATCAATTGCCTTGTTTTCAAGCCTGTCTAGCTTGTAAAACCAACCTCTTCTGGCAAGCCATACAATTGGATGATGTGATCTCCAACAAAGCGGATACTTGTGTTTTATTTTCCCAATCTTTACTAACGCATTGCATTCCTTTAGATCTTCCACAATAGTTCTGTCTGCATCTCTTACAAACATCCCTTGATATTTTCCAGCCTTTTCTGTGAATTTTACTTCATCATTAATGGGGCTGAAAATTTTGACTTTTCTCTTGTTTGCTATTTTGATATCTTCCTCACCATTGGCTGGTGATAAATGAACCAGACCACTTCCTGTACTTGCATCTACAAATGTCTCTGATACTGCAACGTGATAATTTTCTAATTTTGAATATTCTTTTAATTCTGGAATCTCACTCATTAGTGGATGAATATATTTTTTCCCTTCAAATTCTGAACCTTTTGAGGTTTTCTCAATTTTATAATCTTCAATTTTTATTTCTGCCATAAATTCTTCTAGTCTTGTTTTTCCAACAACCCAAGTTTCATTTTCTACTTTGACATATACATAATCCTCTTCTGGCTGAAAACCTACCATTGCATCTGTAACTAGGGTAAATGGCATAGTAGTCCATACAATCAAAAATGCATCTTCATCAACAAGTTTTACTTTGTAATATAATGAAGGATCTTTTACCTCTTCATACCCTTGATTGACTTCTGCATGACTAAGTGATGTTTGGCAACTTGGACAATATGCAATCACTGTAAAGTCTTCTTCTAAAATTCCATTCTCATGTGCTTTTTTTAGAACTTGCCATTCTCTTTCAATAAATTCATCCCTAAAAGTCCAATATGCTTTTTCATGATTGAATGACATTCCAAGTAAATCATCCACTTCTACCCATATCTTGTTATATTTTTCAACAACTTTTTTACATTCAGAAACAATTCTTTCGACTCCAAACTGCTTGATCGCTTCAGTTTTTCCACCTGTGACTCCTAACTCTTTTTCCACCTGTAATTCTACTGGTAGTCCTTGAGTGTCCCATCCTCCATTAAATTCAATTTTTTTCCCTTGTAATGTATTAAATCTGTACCACAAATCCTTGATCACTCTACCTCTAAGATGTCCTGCATGAGGAATTCCATTCATTGTTGGTGGACCTTCGATAAACCTGATTTTCTCAGGTTTATCTGATGCAAAAATCTGTTTTTCTAAATCGATTGATTTGATGTACTCTTTTACTTTAGATTCAATTGCTTTTGCATCAAATTTTGTAGAAAGCTCCATCTGGATTTTGATATGTGTGTGGCATTATAAAGCTAAATTGATTTTCTGAGACTTGGATTATATAATTGACTAAAAGATAATTTTTATTGGTAAATATTCTGGTGATTGGTTCTGGTGGCAGGGAACACGCATTATCATGGAAATTATCTCAAAGCCCAAAAGTTGAAACTGTTTTTACAGCTCCTGGCAATGGCGGAACTGAAAATAATGTTCCAATAAATGTTGATGATTTGGATGGATTAGCTGATTTTGCTCAAAAAAATAATTGTTTTACTGTGGTGGGTCCTGAAGATCCACTAGCTTCTGGAATTGTTGATAAATTTAACGAATTAAATCTCAAAATTTTTGGCCCTTCTCAAAAAGCTGCTCAACTTGAATCAAGTAAGATTTGGGCCAAAGATTTCATGAAAAGAAACAATATTCCAACATCTCGGTTTGAGATTTTTGATGATGCGCAAAAAGCTCAAGACTATGTACAATCCCTTGATTACAATGTCGTTGTAAAAGCTGATGGACTAGCTGCTGGAAAAGGTGTGATTGTGTGTAATAGTAATGAGGAGGCAATATCTGCAATCCAAACAATTCTAGTTAAAAAGACCTTTGGTGATGATGGTAATAGAATAATCATAGAGGAGCGAATTGATGGAATAGAGGCTTCATACATTGCATTATCTGATGGGGATGTTGCTATTCCTATGGCATCTAGTCAAGATCATAAGCGAATTTTTGATAATGATCAAGGTCCCAATACTGGCGGGATGGGGGCATATTCTCCAACTCCTATTATTGATGATAATTTGGCAAAAACAATACAAGAAAAAATCATTGAAAAAACAATTCATGCAATGAAAAATGAAGGAATTCTGTTTAAGGGATTTTTGTATGCTGGAATAATGATAAGAAATGGAGAACCATATGTTTTGGAATACAATGTTAGAATGGGTGATCCTGAATGTCAACCAATTACCATGAGAATGAATTTTGATTTGTATAGATATTTTGTTGCAAGTGTGGATGGTACATTATCTTCATTACCTTTGCCTTCGTGGAAGAACCAATCTGCAGTATGTATAGTTTTAGCATCAGAAGGATATCCAGAATCTTATCCTAAAAATGATGAAATTTCTGGTTTTGACTCCATTCCAAACAACGCTTATGTCTTCCATGCAGGAACAAAAAAACAAAATGAAAAGATTTTTTCAAATGGTGGTAGGGTTTTAGGAGTAACTGCATTGGGTGATTCTCTGGAATCTGCAATAAACAATGCATATGTAGCAGCTGAAAAAATATCTTGGTCTCATAAATATTGCAGAAAAGATATTGGTCAAAAAGGGCTTTCTTATCTTTGAGTCTGAAACATTCTGTCTTCGGTAACTATCCAATCAATTATCATGTCATGATCTGATTTTGGAATATTTTTTACAATCTGTTTTTCCAAAGTCAAAGAAATCGTTGTAGTTTTGTTTTCTACTAAAAATCTGTCATAATACCCATGTCCATAACCTAGTCTCACTCCGAGTGGTGAAATTCCTACCGTGGGAACTATGATTATGTCAAGAACATTATCCACAGGACAATCATCTTTTGGCTCCATGATGTCAAAACTACCTTTTTCTAGGCTCGAAAAATCCGTTATTTTCCTAAATTCCATTTTTTCACCTATTACTCTTGGAAGAAAAACATCTTTTCCATTACTGAGCAATTCTTGGATTATGTCTTGAGTTAAAATCTCACTTCCAATTGGATAATAAGCCCCAATTTTTTGTGCATTTCGAAATGCATGAATTTTCTTTATCTTCTTTTGCATCTTCACACTTGCAATTTTCATTAAATCAAATGATGTGTTGTCCCTTTTTTCTAAAAGAAGATTCCTTAGTGATTTTTTTTCAGAATTATCTTCCAATTTGAGTGCTCAACGATGCTGCCGTAATTGTGTTTTTTAATAACATTGCAACTGTCATGGGTCCTACACCTCCTGGAACTGGTGTTGCAAAAGATGCTTTTTGAATAATTTGATCATAATCTGCGTCTCCCACTAGTCTCTCTTGGAATTTTGATATCGCAACATCAATAACTATTGCTCCTTCTTTTATCATATCTGGGGTCAGGGTAAACTTGTTTCTATCTCCAACTGCTGTAATTATGATGTCGGCTGATTTACATAACTCTGTAAGATTTTTGGTTTTAGAATGACATGTTAAAACAGTGGCATTTTTTTCTAACAATAAATGATATAGTGGTTTTCCAACTAAATTACTCCTGTTAATTAAAACAACATTTTTTCCTTCTAGTTCAATTCCATGATAATCAAACATTTCCATTACTCCTGATGGAGTACATGCAACTAATGCTGCTTTTTTCATTGCAAGTAATCCTGCATTATGTGGAGTCAATCCATCCACATCTTTTAATGGCGATATTCTTGATGTGGTTGCAAATTCATCTAGTTGTTCTGGTAATGGAAGCTGGACTAAGATTCCGTGTACAGAATCATCATTATTCAAATTCTCAATTATTTCATTTAGTTGTATTTGCGTGGTATTTGCATCAAGTTTATGATCTTTAGTTATAATTCCCACTTCTTCACAAGCTTTGTGCTTATTTCTTACATATGTGGCAGAAGCTGGATTATCGCCTACTAGTACTGTGGCTAAACATGGGGTGATTCCTTGATTTTTCATCTCAACTACTGCCATTTTGACTCTATCTTTAACTGCTTGAGCAATTATTTTGCCGTCTATCTTGACACCGGACATATTCTTTTTTTTAATTGTAGATATTTAATTCTTGGAATTCTTTGATGAAAATCTTAGAAAAGAAATTAAATGGCTCTTTTTTTAGTCATAACATGTTTGTAATGATGGCAGATGTTCAACTAAATGATGGTGCTGAAGAAGATTTCAAAAAATGGTTTTCAGAATCAAACAAAGTCTTGGCAACCTTTCCTGGATTTATCTCCAGACGCTTTCTAAAGGCTAATGATGGAAGCTATAGAATCATTGTAGAACATGAAAGTAAAGAGACTTTCATAAAAATGCATAATAGTCCTGAACATGACAAACTTCATCCTGAAGGACATTCTTACATGAGTGCACCTCCTGCACGAAAAACATTTTCAATTGCTGCTGAATAAATTGAAACTAGATTATGATTTAAATTCATATCTTGAGAAAATCAAAAAAAGCAATTCATATTTTCATACTTTTATTAATCGAGATAGTTTGGCTGCTGGAATTTTACTATTACAGCCTGGTGAAGAAGACACACAAGTTCCTCATGATAGCGATGAAGTATATTATGTTATTTCGGGTGATGGATTCTTAAAAATTAATGATAAAGATTACAAAATTTCAAAAGATAAACTATTTTTTGTTGGAAAAGATGTAGAACATTTCTTTCATGTCAATACCCAAGAACTCAAAGTATTGTATTTTTTTGGTGGATCTGACTCTTAACTGATAATTGTCTTTCTCCCTGAAACTCTGATTTTTTTTCTTGCAAAAAGATTAATTGCTTCTGGATAAATCCTGTGTTCCTCTTTCAGGATTCTTTTTGATAATGATTCTTCAGTATCGTTTTCTTTGATTTTTACAATTGCCTGAATTATTATTGGGCCTGAATCCATTCCTGCATCGACAAAATGAACTGTACATCCTGAATATTTTGAACCGTATTCTAATGCCTGTTTTTGTGAATCTAATCCTGGAAATGCTGGCAATAAAGCTGGATGTATATTGATAATTCTATTTTTATATTTTTTAACAAATTCTGGACTAATGATTCTCATAAATCCAGCTAGACAAACAAGACCGTTCTTTGGCGTAACCCCGTTTTCTGATAATACTTTGATAACTTCTTTATCATATTCCTCTCTATTTCCCTTGAAGTTTTTACTTTCAACTACTTGAGTTTTGATTCCTAATTTTTGTGCGATTTTTAATCCCTTTGCATCTGGTTTGTTTGAAATAACTATGGCGGGATTAACTGGAATCTTTTTTTTCTTTATTGCTGTAAGAATAGATTTCATGTTGCTCCCACGACCTGATATCAAAATTCCTATATTTAGCAACTAACCCTAGTAAATCAATCCTACAATTAATGTGTGTGGTTGAGAATTAACTAATCGCTTTTTTTATACTGTCAATTGTATATGGTTTAAAAATTACCTATGTAATGCCTCTTTCTTCTAGTTTCTGAACTGTGTCCATTGAGGTATCTGCCGTAACTACAATAATTTTTGAACTTACATCAATTGCATTCATCTTATCAATTCCATAAAAGATGTCATATGGAGGCATTGTTAGATCTGTGAAAATGAAGTCTGGTTTATGTTGAAGATATTGGTCAAGACATTCTTGTCCGTTGGAACCTGTACCAACTACATCAATATCTAGTGATTCAAGTGCTACACATAACATATCTACGAACTCGTCATCATCGTCAATTACAATTGCACTTTTTTTCATATCATATGAAAAGTTCTTTTTTTATGTTAATTGCGTGTTTATCAAGATAAACAAACAACACTCGAGATTTTTTTATTATTTTATTATATTGGTAATAAAAAATTGTGCCTAAAAATATCTATCCTGTTTTTTATGATCTGTGATATGATGAATCTCTAGAATTTGTTGAAAAATAGTTTAATCTGTGGTTCGGTTAAACTAAACTTGCAATTTATATCAAATACATAAAATCAATTTTTCATTGCCTAGCCGAGTCAGAATGACTAAAAACGGGATCTTATGTGAAGTAGATGAAAAACGAGTTTTTTTAGATCCAAAAAATAGTGATTCTGCTGGAATTAATTTTGTTTCACATGCTCATTCAGATCATCTTCCTTCAAAAAATGGTGGAACAATTTTGTCATCTATTGAAACAAGCGAAATTGCAAATCTTAGAGGTTTTAAGATGGAAAACCATATTGAATTTCTTGATGACTTTTCATTAATCGACAGTGGTCATATTCTGGGTGCAAAAGGATTGCTATTTGATGATATTTTCTATACTGGTGATATTTGTACGAGAAATAGAGGGTTCCTTCATGGTGCAAAAATTCCAAAATGTAAAACTCTGATTACTGAATGCACATTTGGGTTGCCTGAATTTATTTTTCCAAAAATTGACGAAATCCAAAAACAGGTAAATGAATTAATCTCAGAACTTTATGGGAAAGGGATCCCTGTAATTTTGATGGGATATCAATTAGGAAAAGCACAAACCATCACCCAACTTTTTGGTCATTCGGGCCACTATATTTTCACGATTCAGTAAAAGATATGAATTCCCTGCACCAAAAATTTGGAGTTTCTTTAAAAAATGGAATTGGTCATACTGAAGCTGAAAAAAATGGTTTACTTGAAAAAAAACCTTGGGTGATGGTTGCACCCATGATGTCAAGTAAAAATAAATTCATTCAAGATATGAAATCAAAATATGGTGTTGTGACAATTGGGTTTAGTGGATGGGCGCAATCATCTCGATTTCCATTTGGTCGCAGAACTGATTATTCATTTCCAATGAGTGATCATTGTGATTATGATGAACTGGTAGATATGGTGAAAAAGTCAGGTGCTGAACAAGTTTATACTATTCATGGCTTTGTTGATGAATTTGCTGAAAATTTACGCAAAATCGGCATTAGTGCTCAACCTTTATTGGAAAATTCATTAGATGATTTTATCTAATTTGAAAATTTTCTACATTCACATTCTTCTACTAAACATGTTTCTGTATTTCTAATATGATCATGTGAAAAATGCTTACATTTTTCATTTTTACATATTCTCCTTTGTGCTTCCTTCTGTACAACTGATTGTGCAATTTCATTGGCCTTGTCTTTTGAAAATCCCTTTTTGTCAATGTAGAAATGAACAATTCTGTTATACAGCATTTCTGTGTTGAACTGTTTTTCAAGCATGGTTACCTAGTCCAAATACTCCTTTATTCTATTAAAATATCCTCATTTAGGTACATTTTCTATGCACAATTCGTATGTTTATTCTGAACATAATATGCCTATTATCTTAAAAATTGGTTTTTATTTTATGAGAAAATTCATGCATAGGGGTGTATCTGAATCCGATGATCCTATGAATGCAACAAAGAGGACAGTTTTTTTCAAAAAAGCCAAACCCTCACAATCTCAAATAACAATTGATCTTGAATCTAAGCCTGAAAGCAAAAAAGAAATTGAACAAAAAAGTAATGATTCTAATTCACAAATCCTTGTAACAGAAATTGAAGATGACATTTTAGAAGATACTGCAAAATTAGTTTCATTAGAAAAGGAAATTGAAAGTGCAAAAGAATCTCATAAAAAAACTAAAGAAAAATTAGAAACAAAATCAAAATCTCTTAAAAAAGCAAGAAGCAAGTTATCTCAAACTAAAAAACAGCTAGATTCTGTTTTGGCATCTGAATTATCTGCTTTTGAAAATAAAAAATTAGAGATAATTGGTGAAATGTCATCTAAAATGGCACATGATATGAGGAATCCGTTAACTGTTTTACAATCTCAAATTGATTTGATGAAAATCAAACATCAAGCAAAAGAAGACGAGGTCTTGTCTGAATCATTGTTGAGTATGGAAAATGCTATACATCATATCACCAACCAGATAAATGATGTCTTGGGTTTTATTAGAAAGCCTGAACTAAGATTAACTTTTTGTGATTTAAAAGAATTAGTAAAAAATTCAATTAATGAAGTTAAATTTCCTAAAAATATTGAACTTGTATTATCTTTGGAATCCTGTCTTACAAAATGTGATGTAGTAAAAATTCGAGGGATTGTAACTAATATTTTACAAAACGCTGTTCAAGCTGTTGGTTTGAAAGGTGAAATCAAGTTAATATTAGAAAATGGAGAAAAGTCAGTTTCAATAAAAATTATAGATTCTGGTCCTGGAATTCCTGAAGATCATCTAGAGCAAATTTTTGAGCCAATGTTTACCACAAAATCTGAGGGAACTGGTTTGGGGTTGGCCTCTTGTAAACAACTTCTCGAAATGCATGATGGAACAATTCGTGTACAAAATAATCCCACCACATTTACAATCACAATTCCAAAAAAAGATTCCACAGATAGTGTTTATTCTGAATAGCTATTGAAACTCTTTTTTATTAATGAAACTGAATGACAGTATGGGTTTTTTATCAAATTTTAGAACAGATCTGCAAACTGCAAAAAGAGAAAAAGCATCTCAAATAAATGGTAAAAATCTAAAAGAATTATTAAAAAAATTCAAAGAAGAGCGTGACAGAATTGAAAAGGAGATTGGAAAAAGACCTCAAATCGATGATACCACTCAAATGTTTATGCAAAAAATTCTAAATGTGTGGATTTCAGAAGGAAAAGAAATCGATGAAGAAAAATTCTGGAACGAAGTTGATTATAACAGGCAGTTTTCTCATCCAGTGGAATATTATGAAATTCCAAAGTCCTAAAATTTCTAGAAATAAAACTATCTCAAAATTAGACCTATGTCCATTAGATTTGAATGTGTAAAACCTGTCTTGATATTGGCATTTTGTTTTTGAAAGAATCTTCCAGAATCACTGTTTTTTAGAAACTCTTTCATTGTGTTTAGTTCTACTTTGATATTTTCTGTAATGGCTCCCGCAAATACTGAATTCCCATCAATTCCATCTGTTCCCATTGATGCAATAATTATTTTCTTTGATTTTTGAGTATTTTTTAATAGTCTTAATACTAATTCTTGATTTCTTCCACCCATCCCTTTACCTAGAACTCTTACAGTTGTTTCTCCTCCAAAAATTAAACATGTTTTTTGTTTATCTGGTATCTTTTCAAGAATTTTAGTTACTGCATCTTTGATATCTCCAAAAATATGAATTGAATTTGTTTCATATCCTATTTCTTTTGATTTTTTTTGCATAGCTTCTAAACAATTTTGATTATTTGCAACAATGAAATTATCCATTTTTGATTTTTTTATTTCTGAACTTTTGTTTGTAATGCCATTTTCTAAAACGTATAAAACTTCAATGGGCGTCTTTCTTTTTAGTTTATATTTTTCAAGAATTTCTAATGCGTCTGCATATGTTGTATTATCCATGTATGTCGTACCTGATGCAATAGCTGAAAGATCATCTCCCTCAACATCAGACATGACCAATCCTATGCCACTGCATTTCATATTTTCAATTAATTTTCCCCCTTTGATTTTTGATAGGTGTTTTCTGATACAATTGAACTCTTGAATTGTTGCTCCTGATTTTAGTAGTAAATTAGTTACAAAGATTTTGTCCTCAAGGGTGATATTATCTGGCATTGCCAAAAGAGATGAGCCCCCTCCTGACACAAGAAAAATTATTAATTCATCACTTCGCTTATTCTGAACAAATTTGATTACTTCTTTTGCTGCTTTTACGCTTGTTTGATCCGGTTTTGGGTGTCTTGAATTGAAAATCTTGAATTTTTTGCCCTTGATTTTTGCTTTTGACCCCTTAGGAATAACTATGATTCCGCTCTTTATTGGAACTATTGCATTTAGAGCTCTAGTCATAGAATCTCCTGCCTTCCCAAATGCAACTGAATAAATGTTAGAATAATCTCTGAGATTGAATGTTTTTCCTGCGATCTTAATCTCTTTAGGTGTAACATATTTTTGAATTATGTTTTGTGGGTCAGCAGCTTCAAGTCCTGCCTCTAAAATTTCCAAACAATCTTTTTTCTTATCCGTAACTGCTAACTCGTCAAAATTTTGAATAATCATATTGGTACTCATTAATGCAAGATATAATAATAATCAATGATGCCACTGATTTATGCACACAGTACGCATTCCAAAAGTTATCAACTTTGGAGAAAATGCACTTGGTGAAACAGAGTATCCAAAAAACGCCCTTGTTGTCACAACCGTTCCGCCAGAACTTTCTGATAAATGGTTGGCAAAAATGGGAATTCAGGATTATATGCTGTATGATCAAGTTAAACCTGAACCATCAATTGATGATGTCAATACTGTTATTTCGCAATTCAAAGACAAAGATCCATCTGTTCTTATTGGATTGGGTGGTGGAAGTTCAATGGATGTAGTAAAATACGCTGCACCAGAGATGAAAAAAGAAAAAATCTTAATTCCAACAACATTTGGAACTGGAGCTGAAATGACAACTTATTGTGTTCTCAAATTTGATGGCAAAAAGAAATTGTTACGCGAAGATAGATTCTTAGCTGACATGGCTGTAGTTGATTCATATTTCATGAATGGAACTCCAGAACAAGTCATCAAAAATTCTGTCTGTGATGCATGTGCTCAAGCAACCGAAGGCTACGATAGCAAACTCGGAAATGATTTGACAAGAACTCTTTGTAAACAAGCATTTGAGATTCTATATGATGCAATAATGAATGACAAACCAGAAAACTATCCATATGGTTCAATGTTGTCTGGGATGGGATTTGGTAATTGCTCAACAACACTTGGACATGCTTTGTCCTATGTTTTCTCAAATGAAGGTGTACCTCATGGTTATTCCTTATCCTCTTGTACCACTGTTGCACACAAGCATAACAAGTCAATCTTCTATGATCGATTCAAAGAAGCAATGGATAAACTCGGATTTGATAAATTAGAACTCAAAGCTGATGTTTCTGAAGCTGCAGATATCGTCATGACTGATAAAGGACATTTGGATCCAAATCCAATTCCAATATCAAAAGATGATGTTGTAAAATGTCTAGAAGATATCAAAGCAGGTAATTTGTAAAAAATTCCATTTTTTTACATTTTTTCTATTTTCTTTAGAAACTGCGAAATTGGCAGCTAGATGAAACTTTTTATGCTAATACTCTAAGGTAATTATACTTGGTTTCAAAACAACTAAAATTCGGTATTCAAAATGGACTAAATGTTGCCAGAGCTGGATATACTGAAGACCAAATTTTGACAGCTTGCATGCTTGCTGATAAAACCGGTTATGATTCAATTTTCTACATGGACCATACCAATGTTCCACAATGGAAAAATGCCATTGTTCTAGATCCTTGGGTTATGCTGTCGGCAATTGCCGCGGTTACAAATCACGTTGAATTAGGAACCTGTGTAACTGATGCAATCCGAAGACATCCGTCAAATATTGCATTGGCAGCAATTACCCTTGATAGAGTTTCTAAAGGAAGAGCTATTTTGGGTATTGGTGCAGGTGAAGCTCAAAATCTAAAAGAATTTTGCATCCCATTTGAAAAACCAGTTTCAAAGTGGGAAGAGCAAATTGAAACTATTCATACTTTGTACAAATCAACTCCTGATAGCACTGTAAACTATGAGGGAAAATATTACAAACTTGAAAGTGCATGTTTACAAGCACCTCCAATTAGAAAACCTCGTCCACCTACTTACATGGCTTCTGGTGGAAAACGTACACTTGCACTAACAGGAAAACTTGGAGATGGATGGTTACCAATCGGTTACACTCCTGAATTATTTGAAGATCATAGAAAACAAATTGAAGTTTCAATGGATGCAAATAACAGAACACAGGAAGAAAAAGATAACTTCCAAATGGCCCTGGATATTGATGTATATTTTTCTGAAGATGCAGAAGAATCATGGGCAAAAATGAAAGAAGCAGTTAAAGTAAGTTTGTTCAAGCCTGAAGTTCTGAGAGTGCATGGATTAAAAGAGATAGAAGGATTTGATTTTGTCAAATACTTTACTGAATACTCTATGTCTGATCAAAGTTGGATTGTGAAAATGAGAGAAGCTGCAACAAAAATTCCTGATGCAGTTGCACGTTCCTCTACTGCTGTTGGAACTCCTGAGGATATTATTCCAACCTTTGAGAGATTTATGGATGCTGGTGTAAACCACTTTGTAATTAGATTCTGGGGTAAGAATTACTTTGGTTCAATTGATAAATTTGCAAGTCATGTTATGCCTGCTCTTAGAGAAAGAGCTAAACAATAAACATCACATCTTATACATACAGAAAGCATTTTACATTACAATTTTTAAGAATCATTAATGGATGATGAATTTCCTGAAACTGTAAAAAAATGTCTTGATATTCTTGAAGAAAATGTAGAAATCTTGGCAAATATTGAACTTGATTTAGAAAATGAAAAAGAGAATGAACTTACTCCAAACATGGAGCTCCATAATCTTTATGATATGACTGAAGATGTTTCAGAATCTATAAAACTCAAAAATGCTGAATTAAGTTTTACTAGACGGCAAGCTGAAGATTCATTGAATTTATGATTTATGTGGTCTTTTCTTTTTTGTAAACGATTTTGCTCTACGTTTATTTTTCTGTTTTTCTAATCTTTTTCTTGTACGTTCAGTAGCTTTTGTTGCACCATGAATTACTTTTGTTTTACTGCCATCTCTTAACATGATTTCTTTTCCTTTGAATCTAAACTCAACATCTCTGCATTTGATATAATATTTTTTGAGACAAAAAAATATCCTATTGTTTGTCCCATGCATATCTTTGATCTCTTTTGATTTTTTTAATTCATTTAGAATATTACGTAGTAATCCTTTGTCAACATCTGTAATTCTATGAAGTTCTCTAAACCAGATGAATTTTGACTCTGAACCCCATTCTTCTAATAATTCTAATACTTTTTCAATGGCCTCTTCTTTTTCTTCATCAATTTCATTCATTTTCTTGCGTACTTCTATCCTAAATTTAGCAATTTACATTAATGAAAAGTTTAGACGAAAAAAGTCAATTTTTTGAATGTTCTTTCTTTTTGAAAATTTCCGTTATTACTTACAATGAGCACAGAATTTAAAACTGAATGCACAGAATTAGCTTGCAAAATTTTAGAAATTAAAGCAATGGAAAAAGAACTAGACGAGGAAGAATAATCTTATTTCTTTGACTTTTTCTTTCTTTCTTGAATTCTTGATTTTGTAACTTTTACTGATTGTTTTTGATTGGTTTCCATCTTGTTTGCAATAGAGTCGATCTGTTTGATAATTTTTTCTTGTGCTTCAATTGAATTCATTTTTAGCAATTTCTTTTTTATTTTTTTTAAATGATTTGAATAATTTTGAAAGTCATTTCTTAATTCATCAAGATAAGGATCATTCACACTAATTTTCTATTTATCTTATATTTTAGGTATCTTTATGATCTGGATTTATAATATTATTTAGAAGAGTTGGTATATGCAGCTAGTAGGTATTCTTCAAATAAAGTCATATGAAAAAATTAAAGAATTTCTTCATGAAGAACATGTTGGGAGATTATCCACCATTGATGAACGCGGGTTTCCGCAAATAATTCCGATGAATTTTGTGTTTCTCAACGATGCTATTTACATGCATTCACATGTTAAAGGTGAAAAATTAGACAACATTTCTAGAAATAATAAAGTGGGTTTTGAAGCAGATCGTGAACTAGAATTTTTACCATCATACTTTGAGGATCCACATAATGCATCTCTAGCTGACACATTGTACGTTAGTGTTGTGATCAAAGGAACAGGAATATTTGTTTCAGATAGAACAGAAAAAACACTTGCTCTAAATGGATTAATGAAAAAATATCAACCTGAGGGCCAATATGATCCAATTGAAGACGATATGAGGGTTTTAGATGCTGTAAGCATTATCAAAATAATTCCACAAACCCTTCATGGAAAATACAAGATTGGGCAGCATTTGAAGCCTGAAGATAGAATGAATTTAGCTCAAAATATTTTGAAGAAAAACTCTCACTCATCTAAAAACACTCTAAAAATTATGGGTTTTGAGGAAACTAGTGAAGGTTTGAGAATGGTTGATGAACCTGTTTGGTGATTCTTTTTGAATTTTGAGAATTACACCCAAGTTTGTACAAATTGAACACGCACAAATAAAAAAATTATTTACTGTCTTTTTTTGAATATGGCCAAAAGTTTCAAGTGTGCTGATATTGGTCAAAATTGTACATGGGTATCAACTGCAACTACTACATCTGATTTAATGAAAAAAATCATAGCTCATGTAGATTTTAAACATGATATGGCACTGACCACCGGTGAAAAAATAAAGATCCAATCGTCAATCAAAGATCGTTAGATATGTGAATTGAATAAAAATTAATTTTTGTATTTTTCTAGTTCTGCTGGGTTACTTGTTTACCATTGGTTTTTAATCGATAAACGTTAGCTATAAGTTCCGTTTTTGAGAATTATACATGTTGGAACAAACTACTCAATTTGAATTGGTATCTGATTATGGCCCTACTGGAGACCAACCACAAGCAATTGATACATTAGTTGAGAGTGTGAAAAAAGGATCAGTCCAAACATTACTTGGGGTTACTGGAAGTGGAAAGACTTTTTCTATTGCAAATGTAATTGCAAGAACTGGAAAGAATACTCTTGTAATATCTCATAATAAAACACTTGCTGCACAACTATATTCTGAATTAAAACAATTTTTTCCAAAAAATAATGTTGGTTATTTTGTATCTTATTATGATTATTATCAGCCTGAAAGTTATCTTCCTCAAACTGATACATATATTGAAAAAGATACTCAGATCAATGAAAAAATTGAAAAATTACGACTAGAAGCAACCGCAATGCTTCTTTCGGGGGAACCTACAATCATCGTTTCTACTGTTTCATGTATTTACTCACTTGGTAATCCTGAAGATTGGAATGATTTGGCAATCATGATTAATACTGGTGATGAAATTAAACGAAACGAGATTATTAGAAAATTAGTTGAGGCAAGATATGAAAGAAATGATACTGAAGTTGCTCCGGGAAATTTTAGAGTAAAAGGTGATACTATTGACATTACTCCTGCATATTCTGAAGATTTAGTTAGAATCTCCATGTTTGGTGACGAAGTAGAAAAAATCACAATATTAGATCATGTGTCATTAAAAGAAAAAAAGAAAGTCTCACAAATGAAAATTTTTCCTGCAAAACATTATCTGATTGCAAAAGATGTTAGGGAGAAAGCAGTAGAATCAATTAAAGATGAATTAGAAAAGCGCCTTCCAGAATTAAATGAATTAGAAAAACAAAGACTAGAGATGAGAACAAAATATGATTTAGAAATGATTGAGGAATTGGGTTATTGTTCTGGAATAGAAAATTATTCTAGACATTTTGATGGAAGAAAAGCAGGGGAAAAAGCATTTTGTTTGATGGATTTTTTTGGCGATGACTATCTTTTAGTAATTGATGAATCCCATGTCACATTGCCTCAACTACATGGGATGTACAAGGGGGATCATTCTAGAAAGAAAGAACTTGTAACTTATGGTTTTAGGCTACCTAGTGCATATGATAATCGTCCCTTAAAATTTGAAGAATTTGAAAAATATGTCCAAAACACAATTTTTGTATCTGCCACTCCTTCTGAATATGAGAAAAAAATATCGTCAAAAATTGCTGAACAACTAGTTAGACCTACTGGGTTACTTGACCCACAAGTTGAGATTAGACCCTCAAAAAACCAAATGGATGATCTTATTCAAGAAATTAACAAAAGAGTAACCACTTCTGAACGTGTTCTAGTGACCACTCTTACCAAAAGAATGGCTGAAGATCTGGCTGAATATCTCTCAAAAAAACAAGTCAGAGTCCGCTATATGCACTCAGAAATTGAAGGACTACAACGAACTGAATTAATAAGACAATTACGTTTGGGAGAGTTTGATGTACTTGTAGGAATTAATCTACTTCGAGAGGGTCTTGATATTCCTGAAGTTTCATTAGTTGCAATTTTGGATGCAGATAAGGAAGGGTTTTTGAGAAATTTTACTAGTCTTATCCAAACATGTGGTAGAGCAGCTAGAAATGAAAATGGAACTGTGATAATGTATGCCGATACTAACACACAATCAATGAAAAATGCCATATTTGAAACAAAACGTCGTAGAGAAAAACAAATGCAATACAATAAAGAGCATAACATTATTCCTAAAACCATCATAAAATCTGTCCCAGAACAAGAAACAACATTGGATGATTCAAAACTAAAATCAACCCATGATCTTACAACTGATATTATAGATTTAGAAGCTCAAATGAAAAAATATTCCGAAGATTTGGATTTTGAGAAAGCAATAGAATGTAGAGATAGAATAAAAAGAATAGAAAAGGAGATTCAAATAAAAGATGGAAGAAAATAAATTAAAAATCCGTGGAGCACGACATCATAATCTAAAGAATTTAGATATTGACATTCCTAAAAACAAATTAGTGGTAATAAGTGGATTATCTGGTTCTGGAAAATCTACTCTGGCCTTTGATACAATTTATGCCGAAGGACAAAGACGATATGTAGAGTCTCTTTCTGCATATGCAAGACAATTCTTAGAAATGATGGATAAACCTGACGTGGATTCAATTGAAGGTCTATCTCCTGCAATTTCAATTCAACAAAAAACCACTAGTAAAAACCCTCGTTCAACTGTTGGAACAACTACTGAAATTTATGACTATATGAGATTGCTCTTTGCACGAATTGGAATTCCGTATTGCACTAATTGTGGTCGTAAAGTATCAACGCAATCTATTGAGAGAATATGTGATTCTGTTCTAAAAGATTTTTCAGGAAAAAAAATTCTGATTTTGGCTCCAATTATTCAGAGGAAAAAAGGCACTTATGAGAAACTATTTGAGCAAATCAAAAAGGATGGTTATTCTAGAATCCGTCTAAATGGAGAAATTTTGAGCCTAGATGGGGATGTTCCTCCCCTTGACAGACAAAAATGGCACAATATTGAGATTGTAGTTGATAGGATTATATCTGACAAATCCGAACGCTCTAGACTTTTTGAAGCTATTCAGACTGCAATCAAAGCTTCTAAGGGTGATGTGATGATTGCATCTGAAAAATCTGAAAAAATTTTCTCTCAAAACAATGCATGCCCTCATTGCGGATTAACTATTGGTGAATTAGAACCTCGTTCATTTTCATTTAACTCTCCATTTGGTATGTGTAAAACATGTAATGGATTGGGTGTGAAGATGGAGTTTGATGCTGATTTAGTAATACCTGATAAGAAAAAATCTATTTTAGATGGCGCAATAGTTCCTTGGAGTGGGCGTTTTTCATCCTTTAGACGACAAGCATTAAGAGCTGTTGGAAAGAAATTTGGCTTTGATCTTATGACTCCAATTGAAAAAATAAAACCAAAACATTTTGATATTATTTTACATGGAACAAATGATCTTATAGATTTTAAATATCGCTCTAAATCTGGAGACTCGTCTTGGCAATACACTGATGCATTTGAAGGGGTATTAGTTAATTTGCAACGTGTCTTTATGGAGACTGATTCTGAATCAAAACGTGAGTGGTTAAAACAGTTTATGCGTGATACTCCATGCACTACATGTAATGGAAAAAAACTCAAACCTGAATCATTAGCAGTCAAAATAAACGAAAAAGGAATAATGGATGTTTGTGATATGTCTATTGATAATTGTTATGATTTTTTCTCTACTCTAAAATTAACTGAAAATGAACAATACATTGCAAGAGATGTCCTAAAAGAAATAAAAGAACGCCTTGAATTTTTAATGAATGTTGGATTAAATTATCTTACTTTAAACAGATTAAGTTCTACTTTGTCTGGTGGTGAGTCACAGAGAATCAGACTGGCAACTCAAATTGGTTCAAATTTGACTGGTGTTTTGTATGTGCTTGATGAGCCAACTATTGGCTTGCACCAACGTGATAATACGCGACTCATTAAAACGTTAAACAAGCTTCGAAATCTAGGAAATACTGTAATTGTTGTAGAGCATGACGAAGAAGTTATACGAAATTCGGATTGGATGGTTGACCTAGGTCCTGGCGCTGGAGTTCATGGTGGTAATGTTGTTTTTGAAGGAACGGTAGATAAAATTCTCAATGAACATAAATCAGTAACTGGGGATTATCTAAAAGATAGTTCGCTAATTTCATTAAAAGAGAAAATACGAAATCGTTCTGGTTCATTAATTGTTAAAAAAGCTTCAGAAAATAATCTGAAAGATATTGATGTTGAAATTCCCTTAGGATTGTTTGTATCAGTTACTGGCGTTTCCGGTTCTGGAAAATCTACCCTGATAAACGATATTCTGCTTAAAACATTAGAGAATCATTTTTACAAATCACATGTTAGGCCTGGAAATCACAAAGAAATTATTGGACTTGAAAATATTGACAAGGTCATTGCAATTGATCAATCCCCAATTGGAAGAACTCCACGTTCAAATCCTGCAACATACATTGGTGCATTTACCCCTATTCGAGAATTATATGCAAATACTGCATTATCAAAAGAACGTGGATATACTCCTGGACAATTTTCATTTAATGTGGCAGATGGTAGATGTTTTGCTTGTGATGGTGATGGCGTAAAACAAATTGAGATGCAGTTTCTATCTGATGTGTATGTTAAATGTGATGAATGCAAAGGAAAAAGATACAACTCTGAAACGCTTTCTGTGTTGTATAAAGGTAAAAATATTTCAGATATTTTGGGTATGACTGTATATGAGGCATTGAATTTCTTTGAGAATGTTCCTGCCATTAAACGAAAATTACAAACGGTCTATGATGTTGGATTAGGATATATCAAACTTGGACAATCTTCCACTACTTTGTCTGGTGGAGAAGCTCAAAGAGTGAAACTTGCATCTGAACTATCAAAACGAGGAACTGGTAAGACATTGTATATCTTAGATGAGCCTACAACAGGCCTCCATTTTGCTGATGTTCAAAAGTTATTGGATGTTCTAAACAGGTTGGTAAATCTTGGAAATACGGTAGTGGTGATTGAGCATAATATGGATGTCATCAAAAATTCTGATTGGTTAATTGATCTTGGGCCTGAAGGTGGAGATGAGGGGGGTAGAATCGTAGTGACTGGAACCCCTAAGCAAGTCGCAAAAGCACCTGGAAGTTATACTGGAAAGTATCTCAAAAAACTATTGAAAAAATGACTTTTGATATTTCAAAAATTACTATTCCGACTGATCCTGGAATATACTTAATGAAAGATTCTGAAGGAAAAATAATCTACATTGGGAAAGCAAAGAATCTGAAAAATAGAGTCCGATCATATTTCCTAAAAAATCAGAATTACAAGACTCAAAAATTAGTTGAGAATATTTCTAAAATTGAATTTGTAATGACAGATAATGAAAGTGAGGCCTTTCTTTTAGAATCAAACATGATAAAAAAACATCGTCCACGATTTAACATTGAGTTAAAAGATCAACAAAGATATACCTATCTTAGAATTTCTGATGAAAAATATCCTAGATTATTAGTTGCTAGAAGAACTCGAGATGGAAAATTTTTGGGAAAAGGAAAAACTTTTGGTCCTTTTACTCAAGGTAGCTCAAAATTACTTACTATAGGTGCTTTGAGAAAAGCATTTCAAATCAGAATTTGTAAAACACTGCCAAAAAAAGTTTGTTTGGAATATCATTTGGGAAATTGTGAAGGTCCATGTGAATTTAAGCATGCACAAGAACGATATCCCAAACATGTTGCAGCATTAGAAGATGTTCTTAAAGGCAAAAATCAAACAAAAATTTTTACAAAAAAATTAAAAGAAGAAATGCATCTTGCTGCCGAATTACAGCAATTTGAGCGTGCTAAAGATATTCGTGATACTCTGATTAGACTGGGAAGTCTTCAGACTAAACAAAAAATGGAATATGTTAAGAATTCTGATGAAGAGTATTTTGGAATAGGTATACAGGAGCAATCTGCTACTGTGATGAATTTTAGAATGATAAACGGTGTGATCAGAGATAGCGATAAGTTCTTTTTTGATTTGGTAGGTGATAATTCTTTTTCAAATTTTCTTTACCAGTATTATTCTACACACAAAATTCCAAAATTCATTCTAGTAAATGAACTTCCCAAAAATCAAATAATGTTGGAATCTTTGTTCTCAGAACAATCTGGATTTGATGTCAAAATTTTGGTACCTACTAAAGGAAAAAGACGTGATATCATAAATTTAATTTTAAAAAATATTAAATTGATTTATTCAAAAGGGGGCAATCCTGGATTAGTTGAATTAAAAGATATTCTGCATTTGCCTACAATTCCAAATATCATTGAATGCTTTGATATTTCAAATCATGGTGCTGACTTTGCAGTTGGTTCAATGTCTCGTTTTGTAAATGGAATTCCAAACAAATCAGGATATAGAAAATTCAAAATTAAAACTGTTTCTGGAAGAGATGATTTTGCTATGATTGGAGAAATTATCAAAAGACGCTACTATAGATTACTCGAAGAAAACTCAGAACTGCCTGATTTGATAGTAGTTGATGGAGGTAGAGGACAACTCAATGCCGCAATGAAATCTCTTGAATCCTTTGGATTGAGATTACCTTGTATATCCTTGGCAAAAGAAAATGAAGAAGTCTATATTCCAAAAAATAAAAATCCTGTAATTATTTCTAAAGAAAAGCCCTCTCTGAAAATTTTACAATACGCTAGAGATGAAACTCATAGATTTGGTGTGGCATATAATAGAACAATAAGAAAAAATCAAATAAAATAAGAAAAAAAGAAAAGTTTTTGGTTAGTTCACTGTTACAGTACCGACCATCCAAGGATGAACCATACAGAAGTAATCATACATTCCTGCATCTTCGAAGGTAAATGTATACGTTGCATCTGCCATGACTAGACTGCTGTCAAATACGCCCGATGGACCATCTGCTGGGCTGCCGCCAGTTACCGTATGTGCAGCTGTGTCTGCATTAACCCATTCTACTGTGTCTCCAGCATTAATTGTAATGTTTGCTGGTAAGTAGCATGCATTATTTTCTTCACATCCTGGAACTGAACTTCCTACTGGAATATCAACAGTGTGTGTTGTTGGTCCTGTTGGTTCTTCCATGGTTTCTTCCATCGTGGTTTCTTCTTCATGAGTTTCATCCATGTTGACATTTTCTTCAAGTTCTACAGTATCAGCCTCTTTTTCTGTAAGGTCTAATATTTTGTAATCAACTTGGAATGTCTTTGTATTCATTGTGTGAACTGCCAGAGCATTACCGGAAAAACCCCATTCACCTTTTGCATTATTTGGATCAACAAATGTTAATTCAAAGATTGTTTTGCCATCTGGAGTCCAAGTCTTTGCTGGTTTTTCATCAGCTCCTATTGGCCCTCTAAGTGAAACCAATTGAATATTTTCAGATGCATCATAAAGGAGTGTACCTGAATATACTTTGTCACTTGGTGCCAATAGTACTGCAAGTTGGTGTGATTCATGACCTATACCTGGATCCTGAACAGATGTGGCTCTCTCCCAACCAGATTTCAATGGTTTTACTTTTTCTTTCATCATAGTTTCTGATTCCATCGTATTGGAAGCAGTTGGAGCTGAGACACTGGGACCGGCGGTTTGAGTTGCATCTCCATAAAGTGCAAATGCAACTCCGATAGCTACAATCGCGATTGAAAATCCAATTGCAGCCTTGTCTATCCCTGCCATATTGATTCATGACTAGATGTATGCTAAATAAATCTAATCGATCATTGATTTTTTCATCTTATTGAAATTAATTCAATTTGGTTTCAATATTTTTAATTATTTGAAATTTTCAAATAATTACAAATAATTCAAAAATATATTGGAATTCTCATATGATCGCTCTAATTTGACCTTGACCTTTGTCAATCATCTTGGACAATTCTTTCTTTTATCAATCATGATGATATGGTAATTATAAATTGTAATTGAGCTGTCACCAAACAACTAATCGTTTTTAGTCTTAAGCTCTTTTACATTATTTTTATGCATAATTTACTTAATAAGACACTGTATTTTGATTTGATTGACCTTGTTTTTATTATGAATAATTCATAAAAATAGTTTGAAGTTACAATGAATAAATCTCTGATATTGCTACCCATAATTGCGATTCCTATCCTTTTCATCATGTTACACTCTGAAGAAAAGACGATTTATTCTGATACTGACTTTGTAGGTCAATCGGCAATATTGAAAGTCGGAGAAGATTTTATTGAACAAGCAACAAAAGAAAACAGTCCATCTGATGACTCTCATGTGTTAAATGAATTACGAGAAATTACTGACGCAGAACTGCTTGAAGAATTTAAAGTTCCAGATCCTACTGAAAGTGAAAAGATCTTTAATAATGGAATTAAATTAAGCGACAACTACAATCAAATTAGTTTCGAGTATTCAACAGAAAAAATTAGTGACTATGAATATCTTTCAAAATTACTTGATTTTCAAATAAAATACCAGAAATATATGACTGCTATTGATTCCTATGTTGGTGCTGAAGATATTTTAATTCATAAAAATTCTATGGTATTAGAACTGAAAAAAATCAATCAGGATATCACTATTTTAAAAAATTCTATGGGGGTTGAAGGTAATCTTGAATCTGGATCAGAATTTGATAAATATAAAAAATTCCTTCCATCAATGTTTGGTCCTTAATATGTGTCTAAAAAATATCGATAAAAAATAGTGAACTGACATAGACTAGACCGAAGTCCAACAAAAAAGGTATTTTTTTACTGTTTTAGTCTTGACTCGTTACTGTTTTTAATTTATTTTACATTATCTTAATTTTAATAAATGAATTTGCATGTTTTTTTTGAACTAGCTGATTTCTAGATGGTTTGAGATCTTTTCAAGGTTATGACGCTATCCAGTAAAGATAATTCTAATTTTTTATTTAACCCTTTTCTTGAATTTTTAATTATCACCTTTTCATTAATTGTAATTTTAATCCCATTGAGAATATTTACAAAAATTGTATTAGTTGATCATTGGATTGGATCTATTGGAATAATTTCTGTAGTTTTTGGTTTTATCTTGTTTTTATCTAAAAAAGAAAAATTAGGAATATTTGGTCAAATGTTTATTCGACAAATTATTAGAAATCATAAAGGAAAAAGAAAATGGATGATTTATTCTCAAACTGGCTTGTTTTTATCTATTGGAATATTTACTATTTTTAGTATATATTCAGGAAATACTGTATATCATGTTCTCAAAGATCAAGTAATTGAAGAATTTGATAATCGTGGAATTGCAATTGATTCCACCTTGAATTTTGACGCAATTAATCAGATCTCATCTCAAGTATCCCCAAAACAAGAGATTGGTGCAATTGCGGCATTACCTTTATTGACAATACAAAACTTTGAAATTTTTTCAGTAGTTCTAGCTGTTACTGATCAAATAATGGGTGGTTGGGTAATGTATTTTTGGCAAATTATGGTGATTGAAACCCTTGAGATTGCAATATTTTTGGGAATTACTAAAAAGTATATTTCTAAAAATATTGCATCAAATTAAATTATTCAATATTTATTTTTAAATTAACTAAATCTACAATCATCTTGCTTTCTTTTTTAATGTATCTTTGTATGTTTTTAATGCATTATCTTTTGTAATTTTTGCAGCATTTAAAATTAAATTCGTTGAATCAATATCTTCCTGAACTCCAGAACTTTTTGCAGTTTTATAATTTTCTTTTGCCACTTTCCATGCTTTGAATGCTGCCTTGTATGCTACAAATGCGTCTCTTTTTTCTTTTATGACGTCTTTTTTATTTCCATCTTTGTCAAAATCTTTAGATTTTTCCTCTGCTGCCGTCCTATCTTTTTCATTTTTAGGATCAGAATTGTGAGTCGCTTCAACCATTGATATTGATTGAGCTAAAAGTAAAGCCGATATCATTATCAATATTAAGGGTACTGTACTTTTATTCACATTTTTTATGGTTTTCTAAAAGATATAATCTAATGTTTGTATAATTAAAATGAACAATAGAAAAATTATTGTCGATAAACCTACAATTATCAGATTAATTCATTTTTCTCAATCAGTTTCATGGATTAGAATTTTCAAATCAAACAGACAGATAGTTTTTAAATTGTTTTTATGTATTTGTATATGTCTTCTATTAATTGTAATTGTTGTAGTCTTACATTTGATTCTGAATCAAAATATTATGCACATTATATAGAAACTCATAAAAGCACATCGCCTTCTGTTAAAAAAATTTTAATTTTGGGTGGAGGCTTTGGA
>Ga0114931_10001296_pt1 | contig 31895 bp, 27 predicted proteins | sample 2SBtaG_FD_89579 | JGI IMG/M metagenome (GOLD analysis project Ga0114931, IMG submission 89579) | Deep subsurface microbial communities from Kolumbo volcano to uncover new lineages of life (NeLLi) - 2SBTROV14_V59a metaG | ecosystem: Environmental > Aquatic > Marine > Volcanic | place: Kolumbo...
CCTCGAGCCGGGGACCAAGACGGTGGTCAACCCGGGCCTCTCGTGTGGCGTGTGCGAGGCGTGCCTGCACGGCCACGACAACCTGTGCCGGCGCTACCGCCTGCTGGGCGAGAACACCCAGGGCGGGTTGTCCGAGTACATGGTGGTTCCGCGCGCCAACATCGCGCCGTACCCGGGCGACCTGTCGTTCGAAAAGGCAGCGGCGTCGCTGCTGACCTTTCTCACGGCCTGGCAGATGCTGGTGGTCAAGGCCAAGGTCGGTCCCGGTGACACGGTGCTGGTGCAGGGCGCCGGCAGTGGCGTCGGCGTGGCGGCAACGCAGATCTGCGGCCTGTACGGTGCGCGGGTGATCGCCACCGCCGGCACGGACGAAAAGCTCGAGCGGGCGCGCGACCTGGGCGCCGAGCACGGCATCAACTACCGCACCCACGACTTCGTCGCCGAGGTCAAGAAGCTGACCGGCAAGCGCGGGGTCGATATCGTCTTCGAGCACGTCGGCGGCGAGACCTTTGCCAAGAGCATCAAGGCGACGCGCAACGGCGGCACCGTGGTCACCTGCGGAGCGACCAGCGGCTTTACCCCGGAGATCGATCTCCGCCACGTCTTCTTCCGCCAGATCTCGGTGCTGGGGTCGACCATGGGCTCCAAGGGCGACCTGCTGGAGCTTCTGCCCCACGTCGCCGCCGGGCGGCTGCGCCCGATCGTCCACGCCGTGCTGCCGTTCGAGCGCGCCGCCGAGGCCCATCAGATCCTCGAGGATCGCCGCGCCTTCGGCAAGGTGGTGCTGACGCCGTGAGCCTGCTCGAGGTCGAAGGGCTGTGCAAGACGTGGGGCGATCGCCGCGCGGTGGACGGGCTGTCGCTGGCGGTGGAGGAGGGGCAGATCTACGGCCTCCTCGGCCCCAACGGCGCCGGGAAGACGACCACCATCTCCATGATCAGTGGCGCCGTCCCGCCCGGCGGCGGTACCGCGCGGGTTGCCGGCCACGACATCGTCCGCGACGCCATGGCCGCGCGCCGGGCGCTGGGCATCGTGCCCCAGGACCTGGCGCTGTACGAGGAGATCACCGCGAGGCAGAACCTGCGCTTCTTCGGCAGCCTGTACGGCATGCGCGGCGGCGAGCGCACGGATCGGATCGACTGGGCGCTGGGCGTTGCCGGGTTGAAGGATCGCGCCGACGAGCCGGTGGCCAAGTTCTCCGGCGGCATGAAACGCCGGCTCAACCTGGCCGCCGGACTGCTCCACCGGCCGCGCCTGCTCATCCTCGACGAGCCGACCGTCGGCGTCGATCCGCAGAGCCGCAAGCACATCTTCGACAGCATCCGCGCGCTGCGTGCCGATGGCATGACCATTCTCTACACCAGCCACTACATGGAGGAGGTCCAGGCGCTGTGCGACCGCGTGGCCATCATGGACCACGGCAAGATCGTCGCCGACGACACGGTTGACGGGTTGGTCTCCAGCCACGGCGGCGGATCGATCGAGCTGGAGATCGACGGTGACGTCGGCGCCGCGCTGGCCGCGGTGACCGGCCTGGGCGAGATCAGCGCCGAAGGGCAGTCCCTGCGCGTGAAGCCCAGCGGCGATCTGGGGCCGATCGTCTCCGCCGTCGAGGGCAGCGGCGCCACCATCACGTCGCTGCGAACGCTGTCGGAGGATCTGGAGACCGTCTTCCTGCTCATGACCGGCCGTACCTTGCGACGACTGATGCTGATCCCGACCATCATCAAGGATACGCAGCTGCTCCTCCGCGACCGCGGGGCGCTGGCCAGCCTGTTCGTGTTGCCGATCATCTTCGTCGTCACCTTCGGCTCGATGTTTGGCTCGAGCAGCAGCGACGAGAAGCCGCGCGAGCTGGCGGTCTACTACCCGCAAGGTGACGCGCGTGCCGAGTCGGTGGTCGCGGCGATCCGCGAGTCGGGCGCGTTCGTGCCCCGGCGCGAGCCGACCGCCGACCGGGTGCGCAAGCTGGTCGCCGACGACACCGTGCACGTCGGCCTGATCCTGCCCGCCGGCTTCGATCCGGCCGCCGGCATCCCCGGCGAGGTCTCGATCGACCTGGCGTCGTCGCCGCGCTTCCGCGGGCCGATCGAGGGGGCGCTGCGCGGCATCGTCACCCGCGCGCTGCAGGGCGGGCCGCCGGCCCAGGTGCTGGTGGCCAAGAGCCCCCCCGGGCTGGCCGAGCCGCTGCACGACGTCGGCGGCTTCCAGCTGTCGGTGCCGGGCAACGCGGTCCTGTTCGGCTTCTTCCTCGCCCTGACCGTGGCGCTGTCGTTCGCCGAGGAGCGGCGCAGCGGCACCTGGCGGCGGCTCCTGGCCGCGCCGGTTCGCCGATCCACCTTGCTGATCGCCAAGCTGGTGCCGTGGTTCCTGGTCGGGTTGATCCAGTTCGCGTTCCTTTTCGGCGTCGGCGTCGGCGTCTTCCACATGCGGATCGCCGGCAGCGTGCCCGCGCTGATCGTCCTGACCGCGGCCGTGGTCGTCTGCGCCATCGCGCTGGGGCTGTTCATCGCCTCGTTCGGCGGCACCGAGAAGCAGTTGGGCAGCATCGGGTCGATCTGCCTGCTGGTGATGGGACTCCTCGGCGGCGCCATGGTTCCGCGCCTGACCATGCCCGAGACGATGCAGCACATCGGCCTGGTCACGCCCCACGCCTGGGCGCTGGACGGCTACTACGCGCTGCTCATCCGCACCGGATCCGGTTTTGCCGACATCGCCACACCGGTCGCGGCGCTGTCCGGCTTCACCCTGGTGTTCGCCCTGATCGGCGTGCTCCGGTTCCGCTGGAATTAGTCGCAGCAGACGAGCGTTGTGAAGGTCGTGCTCGCATACGTGGTCTGCGCCGTGGTTTGGGGCACCACCTGGTTCGCCATCCGCGTGTGCATCGGTGACGGCGGATATCCCACGCTGCCGGCGGCGGCGCTCCGCTTCACCATCGCGGTCGCGGTGCTCGTGCCGCTGGCCGTCGCCGGGCTGGCACGCCCCGGCCCGCGCGATCGCCGGCAGCTGTTGTGGCTGGTGGTCGCCGGGTTGCTCAACGCCCTCGGATACGGACTGGTCTACAGCGGCGAGGAGCACGTCTCGGGCGCCCTGGCCGCGGTGCTGTTCGGCACCGAGCCGCTGGCGGTGGCGCTGATGGTCACCGTCACCCGCACGGAGCACGTCCATCGCTCCGACCTGCTCGGCGCCCTCATCGCGCTGTGTGGTGTCGGCGTCATCTTCTGGGATCGCCTCGACGTGAGTCGCGACCAGGCCGCCGGCGTCGGTCTCATCCTCCTGGCCGTGGTCGTGAGTGGCGCCTACGCGGTGATCATCAAGCGCGAGGCCTCGGGCATGCACCCGCTGGCGTCGGCGGCGGTCTTCCTGACGGTGACCACCGTCGCGCTGTGGGCGTTCGTGCTCGCCCGCGGGTGGCAGCCGCTACCGTGGCCGCCGCCGGTGAAGCCGACCATCGCGCTGCTCTACCTGGCGATATTCGGCTCGGTGATCGCGTTCGCCACGTACTTCTACCTGCTCAGTCGCATCAACCTGATGGCGTCGGCGTCACTGGTGTTCGTCCTGCCGATCATCGCGCTGTTCGTCGACGCCATCTGGGAAGACGACGTGGTGCTGGCCGGCCGCACCTACCTGGGCATCGCCATCACCATGGCCGGCGTGCTGGTCAGCGTGTGGCTCCGGCCGCGCGCGGTGGCGCCGGTCATCGAGGCGTAGGGTCGTGCCGGCCGCCGGGCGCTGGCGCCGAAGAAGACCAGGGCATCGGAGGCAACGCCAGTCACGGCTGTCGTCGGCCGCGGTAGCGGCGGATCAGCGCGTTGGTCGAGCTGTCGTGATCGAGCGCCGGGTTACCGTCGGCCTCGAGCTCGGGGATGATCCGCTTGGCCAGCACCTTGCCCAGCTCGACGCCCCACTGGTCGAACGAGTTGATGCCCCAGATGGTCCCCTGGGTGAAGACCATGTGCTCGTACAGCGCGATCAGTGCGCCGAGGGTGCCCGGGGTCAGCTCGTCGGCCAGGATCGTGTTGGTCGGCCGGTTGCCCTCGAACACGCGGTGCGGCACCAGCGCCTCCGGCGTGCCCTCGTCCCGCACCTGCTCCATCGTCTTGCCGAACGCCAGCGCCTCGGTCTGGGCGAAGACGTTGGCCATGAGCAGATCGTGGTGTCGCCCCAGCCGCTGCAGCGGGCGGGCGAAGCCGATGAAGTCGGCCGGGATCAGCTTGGTCCCCTGGTGGAGCAGTTGATAGAAGGAGTGCTGGCCGTTGGTCCCCGGCTCGCCCCAGTAGATGGCGCCGGTCTGGTAGTCGACGCGAGTGCCGTCGAGGGTGACCTGCTTGCCGTTGCTCTCCATGGTCAGCTGCTGCAGGTAGGCGGGGAAGCGGTGCAGGTACTGCTCGTACGGCAGCACGGCGGCGGTCTCGGCGCCGAAGAAGTCGGTGTACCAGACGCCGAGCAGGCCGAGAAGCACCGGCAAGTTGCGCTCGAACGGGGCGGTCAGGAAATGCTCGTCCATCTGGTGGAAGCCGCCGAGCATGGCGCGGAAATGGTCGGGGCCGATCGCCAGCATGGTCGACAGGCCGATCGCCGAGTCCATGGAGTAGCGGCCGCCGACCCAGTCCCAGAACTCGAACATGTTGGCCGGGTCGATGCCGAACTCCTGCACCTTCTCGCGGTTAGTCGACACCGCGACGAAGTGCCGGGCGATGGCATCGTCGCCGGCCTTGCCGCCCAGCCCGCGGCACAGCCAGTCGCGGGCGGTGTGGGCATTGGTCATCGTCTCCAGCGTGGTGAACGTCTTGGACGAGATGACGAACAGCGTGCGCGCCGGATCCAGATCGCGGGTCGCCTCGGCGAAGTCGGTGCCGTCGACGTTGGACACGAAGCGGAAGGTCATCGACCGGTCGCTGTAGTGGCGCAGCGCCTGGTAGGCCATCACCGGCCCCAGATCCGAGCCGCCGATGCCGATGTTGACGACGCTCTGGATCCGCTCGCCGGTGTGACCGACCCAGTCGCCGCTGCGCACGCGGTTGGCGAACGCGGCCATCCGGTCGAGCACCGCGTGCACCCGCGGCACCACGTTCTCGCCGCCGGTGACGATCTCGGCGGTGCGCGGTGCGCGCAGCGCCACGTGCAGGACCGCCCGCTTCTCGGTGGCGTTGATCGCCTCGCCGCCGAACATCGCGTCGATGCGCCCGCGCAGGTTCGACTCGTCGGCGAGCTGCAGCAGCAGCTTCAGGGTCTCGTCGGTGATCCGGTTCTTCGAGTAGTCGAGGTAGAGCCCGGCGCCCTCGGCCGTCATCCGCTCGCCGCGCTTCGGGTCCTCGGCGAACAGATCGCGCAGGTGGACGTCGCGGATCTGATGATGATGGGTCGCGAGTGCGCTCCATGCTGGGCGCTGGGTGACGGATTCGGTCATACCTGCTGCTCCTCGTTGGGTCGCGGCGAAGGTACCATCAACTCGCGGGGCTCCTGCTAGAACTGGTCAGCCGCGAGTAGCGCCGGTCCGCGAGACCGCCTGGGTCTGGGCGACGGCGGGGCGGCGCGCTATCCTGCCGGCATCATGTGCGGGCGCTACACCGTGACGACCCTCGACCAGGTGGTGGCGGAGCTCGACTCCTCGCTGCCGGAGGGGTTCGTCTTCGAGCCGCGGTACAACGCGGCGCCGACCCAGGAGCTACCGGTGGTGGCCAACCGCGAGGAGCGCCAGGTCGAGCTGATGCGCTGGGGGTTGATCCCGGCCTGGGCCGACAGCCCGGCCATCGGCAACAATATGATCAACGCGCGGGCCGAGTCGCTGGCGAGCAAGCCGGCCTTCCGCGACGCCTTCGCCCGGCGCCGCTGCCTGGTGCCGGCCGACGGCTTCTACGAGTGGAAGAAAGAGGGCAAGCAGCGCGTCCCCCACTACTACCACCGCACCGACGGGCGGCCGTTCTGCTTTGCCGGCCTGTGGGACCGCTGGCGCCAGCCCGGGAGCGTCTGGGTGATCTCGTTCACCATCATCACCACCGACCCCAACCCGCTGCTGGCACCGATCCACGACCGCATGCCGGTCATCGTGGCGCCCGACGATTACGCCCGCTGGCTCAGCCCCGAGCCGCTGCCGCCCGAGGCCCTGGAGGACATCCTGGTCCCGTCGCCCGCCAACTCCTGCGAGATCTATCCGGTATCGCGCCGGGTCAGCTCGCCCGCGCCGGACGACCCGCAGCTCATCGAGCGGGAGCTTCCGGTGCAAACCAGCCTCTTCTAATCCGCGCCGAGATCTGCCTACACTCTGCGGCCATGTCCAAGGAGCTCGACGCTCACCTCTACGTCTCCGGCGATCCCGAGCGCGCCCGCGCCACTCTCGGCGACCTGTTCACGCGCGAGAAGTGGCGCGTGGAGTGGAACCAGGACGGTTGGTCGGGTGTGGCCAAGAAGGGCAGCAAGGGGCTGAACATCGCTTTCGGCGCCTTCGCCCAGTACCACGAGGTGTGGTTCGCGTTCGTCACCATGCCCGACCACAACATCCACCTGCGCCTCTATCGCTCGGGCTCGGGCATCGCGGGTGGGCTGATCGGCGTGTCGTCGGTCAAGAAGAGCTTCCGCAACATCGTCCAGCAGGTCGAGGCGACCTACCACAACGCCGGCGTCCTGCTGTCGTCGGCGGGGCAGTAGGCCGCTCGCTCCTACTGGATGGGCACGATCGTTCGCTCGTCCGGCGGTGTGTACAGGTCGACGGCGTCCTTGGTCTGCAGCCGCGCCGCTTCCGAGCGGGTCGATGCACCGGTCGTCACATCGGGCCCCACGTCGACCTCGAGCTCGCTGCCGTCCAGGGCGTTGTGACAGCCTCCGCAGACGGCGTTGAACAGCGACACCGGGGCCAGCCGGGGCTGCGTTTCCCCCGGGCCGATCTGCTCCTCCTCTTGCTGGGTTTCGATGATGTTGCCGTCCTTGTCGAGGAGCTGCAGCACCAGCGGCGTCCGCGATGGCACCAACAGGCGGATCGAGCCGTCGTCGAGCAGCGGCGCCTCGCCGATGAGGCGTCGCTTGACGTAGACGTGCAGGCCGCCGTACAGGTTCGAGCCGGCCGCCGACTGTGACGTGACGTTGGCGGGCACCGGCATCTGCTCCAGCACGCGGACGCGCTTCACGTCGTCGTTGGGCACGGTGGAGACCCGGCTGTGGTCGTTCAGCAGCGCCGCGAACAACGGCACCGAGTGGAAGACGTACTCGCCGCGCAGATCGTCACCCTGCTGGATCCGGTTGGGCTGGGGGACCCAGATTCGTTTGAACGCCACCACCGGCTCGATGTCGAACTCGCCGGGGGTGTCGAACAGCTTCCACGGCGCCTCGATGCCGTTGGGATCGACCACCCACAGCCCGTAGTCGACGTTGGCGTTCTTGTCGCCGAGGTCGACGCTGCCGGGAGAGTAGGCGACCAGGATGCGGCCGTCGGGCAGCGGCGTCGGTGATCGATACGCGCCCGTGCCGACCACTCCGGGGCGCGCGGCCGCGGACGGGTCGAGGACGTGCGTCGGGTGGGGAAAGCCCTTGTCGGTGAAGTTCAGCTCTTCCAGCCCCAGGGTCAGATCCTGGACGCTGAGGGTGCCGCCGCCGAAGTAGGTGCCGGGATCGGAGGCGATGTAGGCCGTGCGGAAGTCGGTCAGCTCGCGCATCTCCATGATCTGGCCGTAGCCCATGTTCGGCCGCTGGCCGAGCTGTGGTCGATAGCCGCCGCCGTCGTCCAGGCGCAGGGCCCGGGTCGAGATCTGATAGAAGTCGGGCGCCGCCTTCTCCACCGCGTAGATGATCTCCCGCGTGCGCTCGAGCCGGGGCATCAGCTCCGCGCCGTTGAGGTAGCTCAGCTTCTGTGGGGTGCCGCCGGGAGCGAACACCCAGATGTTGGAGTTGGGCAGGAAGTAGCGCGGCGTGCGGGTGGGAACCTGGCGCAGCGGGTCCTTATCCGCTGGATCGCCCATGGTCGAGGCGAAGAGGATCGCCCCGCCCGGGGCGTAGGCGGGGTCGAAGTGGTGGATCGGGGTGCCGTTCGCGTCGGTCCCCTGTGGCAGTCCGAGCCGCGCGCAGTTGCTGCCGTCGATATCCACCTGCCACAAGTCGAGCCCCTCGGACGCCGAGGTGCGCATGGCGAAGACGACGCGGGTGCCGGTGCCGTTGATGTCCGGGCGGCGGACGTCCGCGTCGGCGACCGCGACGCCGCAATTGCCGAGCAGGCTGGTAGGCGGGCCGGCGAGGCCGGTGATCCGCCCCGAGGCGTCGACGTCGAGGTCCATCCGCATGAGATCGGCGCCCGGCCGGTAGTTGTCGAAGTCGATGTGGCGGTCGGGATTCGCCGGACGGCGCACGAACACGCCCACGGTGCTGGGGTTGTCGGTGAGCTCTCCGGTTTCCACCGCGATCTTGCGCTCGAGGCGGAACCAGGTGGCGACGATGCAGGCAGGGCGCGCCTCTTCGAACCAGCGGTGCGACGGATCGGCGCGGACCGTGTCCACGTCCAGGTTGCATTGGCCCATGGAACCGAGGACGGGACCACCGCGGTGGGGGATGCCTCCCTCCGACGACACCAGGTTCTTCTCCAGCAGCCGGCCCTTGGTCGGATCCGGGCTGGCGAGCCCGAGCATGAACCGCGCCTGCAGGTAGTTGTGCAGCAAGAGGCGAGTGCCGAACAGACCGTCTGTGCCCGCGAGCGGCTTGTAGAAGTTGAAGTTGACCAGGCTGTGACACGCTTCCAGATAGCAGCCGCGGGACGCCAGCACCGGCTGGACGTTGAAGCGGAAGAACTTCTCGCCCTCGCCAGCGCGAAGCTCGTACGGCGGGTCCATCGCCGACCAGTCGCGAATGGCGACGTACGCCGGGTCCTGAACCGACGCGAACAGCTTGCCGCCGTCATGGTATGAGCCGCCGGCCAGCGGCTTTTCGCTCAGCTGGCCGCGGCCGCTCGCGCCGCTGTAGGTGCGCGCCATGAGGTAGTTGAAGCGCTGCTGGGTGTCGTCGTCGCCGCACGTGAAGTAGAGCTCGTTGGTCGGGACGCCGTTGCTGTCGCGCATCCCGTGGCACTCGCGACCCAGGCAGCCCTTGCGGTAGTCCTGGCCGTCGGCCCCGGTTCCGCCCTTGATCCAGGGCCATACCTCGCTCTGGAACTTCACGTAGCCGGGCGAGCCGGTGTCGACGGCGTCGAGCGTGGGCTGCGCGAATAGATCGAACCGGATCAGGGAGGAGCAGTCGCCGCGATCTTTCGGCTCGCCGGGGAGCGGGGGCAGCCCGTTCTCCGTGTGGCCGTTCTCCAGCCACATCTGCAGGGTCATGAACGCGTCGGAGTTGATCGTGAGCCGCTGGCCGCCGCCGTGGAGAATGTTGAGCGGGACATCGGGGACGTCGCCGACCTGCATCGTGATCCCCATGCTGCCGTCGATCGACAGCCCCTTCATGAGCAACAGCGGATAAGGATAGCTGCCGAATCGCCGCAGCACGTCTGCCCGGCGCGTCAACGCCTCGTAGCTGGTCACGTCGAGGTTGCCGTTGGCGCGGCCGCTGCCGTCGTCGGCGTGGCACAACCCGCCACCGGCGGTCCCGCAACTGGCCGTCAGGATCGGCTGGATCGTTCGCTCGTAGTACGTCGTGCCCGGCGCGTCATTTCGAGCGCATGCCGTCGTGAACAGAAGCAGGAGCGCCGTGCCGAATCGTCCCATGCTCGCCAGCGTGGCACCTATTGATCCAGGGGCTCTTGACGGTCAGCAAGCGCGGACCTGGCCCCGCGGGCGGGCGCGGGCTACTGCTGGACGAGGACGTCGAGTGAGCCCGTGGCGCTGCGGCCGCACGCGTCGTCGACGTCGACCTTCACCGTGATCGTTTGATTGATGTAGGTGGAGATTTCCACGGTGAACGGCGTGAACACCCCCAGCACCTCGGCGCCGTCTGCGGTTTGGGTGAGACCGAGGTACTCGCGCGCCGAGCCGCCGATGTTGGTGGTGCCCTGGTAGAGCGAGAACGCGACGCGCGGGTCGTCGCTGTTGCCCACCCGACCGGCCTTGCCCGGGGACATGTTCTGTATCCGCACCGAGGGCGTGACCATGTACAGCCCCTGGGGCCCGAGGACGACGGTCATCGGATCGCCGCTCTGCAGCGCCACGAAGCCGACCGAATCGCTGCCGCCCCCGACTTGCGCCGACGCGCTTCCGGACTGGTCGCAGTTGACGCCGCCGGCGATCCCATTGCACGCGGCGCCACCCAACGCCATCGCCGTGCCTGCTATCAAAGAGAGCCAGTACCGCGACCAGGGTCGGTGTCTCACCTCGCCAGTCTAGGTGTTCCGCGGGCGGCGCTAGACGACGAGGATCAAGCCGGGCGACAAAGCATTGCCCTGAGCTGCCGCGGCAATGGCCCTCGCTCCGAGGCAGAATCATTCGAGGATTCGGTAGGTTGGCCGTATAGCGCTGTATTCGACTCAGTGCGTCGGACCGCACATGTGGGCGCTATACTGGCGCCGATGGCGACGGACGGGTCCAAACCGCACCAGCTCGTAGACGCAGACGGGGCGCCGACGCGCGACCGGCCGTGGATCTTTCGCACGTATGCGGGGCATACCAGCGCGCGGGCGTCGAACGAGCTGTATCGGGCCAATCTGGCCAAGGGGCAGACGGGGCTTTCGATCGCGTTCGATCTGCCGACGCAGTGCGGGTACTCGTCGGATCATCCGCTGGCGCGGCCGGAGGTGGGCAAGGTCGGGGTGCCGATCAACAGCCTCGACGATTTTCACGTGCTGTTCGAGGGGATTCCGCTCGAGCAGATGAACACGTCGATGACCATCAACGGGACGTCGATGTGGCTCTTGGCGCTGTACGTGGCGCTGGCGCGCGAGCGCGGAATCGATGAGGCGCGTCTGCGCGGGACGACGCAGAACGACATCATCAAGGAATACCTGGCGCGCGGGACGTACATCTTTCCGCCCGAGGCGTCGATGCGCCTCATCGCCGAGATGTACGAGTACTGCCTGGAGAAGATTCCCGACTGGAACGCGTCGAACGTCTGCAGCTATCACCTGCAGGAGGCGGGGGCGACGCCGGCGCAGGAGCTTGCGTTCGCCCTGGCCAACGCGATCGGCATCCTCGATCTGATCCGCGAGCGGGGGCGGTTCGACGCGGACAAGCTGGAGCGCTGTGTCGGGCGCATCTCGTTCTTCGTCAACGCCGGGATCCGGTTCGTCGAGGAGATGTGCAAGATGCGCGCGTTCGCCGACCTGTGGGACGAGATCGCGCGCGAGCGGTACGGGGTGGGCAATCCCAGGTACCGGCGGTTCCGCTACGGCGTGCAGGTCAACTCGTTGGGGTTGACCGCGGCGCAGCCGGAGAACAACGCCTGGCGCATCTTGCTGGAGACGCTGGGGGTGACGCTCAGCCGCAAGGCTCGCTGTCGTGCGCTGCAGCTGCCGACCTGGAACGAGGCGCTGTTGTTGCCGCGCGAGTGGGACCAGCAGTGGTCGCTCAGGCTGCAGCAGATCCTCGCGTACGAGACCGATCTCTTGGAGTATCCGGATCTGTTCGACGGCTCGGTGGTGGTCGAGTCGAAGACCGCCGAGCTGATCGCCGAGGCCCGGAGCGAGATCGATCGCATCCTCGAGATGGGCGGGGTGCGCGCGGCGGTCGAGTCGGGCTACATGAAGGCGGCGCTGGTCCGGTCGATGGCGGCGCGCATCGCGCGCATCAACCGCGGCGATCAGGTGGTGGTCGGGCTCAACAAATGGACCGAGGCGCTGCCGTCGCTGCTGCTCGCCGGTGACGACGGCGGGCTGTTCAAGGTCGACCAGGACAGGGTCGCCGAGGCGCACGCGGCGCTCGAGCGCACGGTGGTCAACCGCGACGGCGCCCTGGTGGCCAGGGCGCTGGCGGCGCTGGAGGAGGCGGCGAAAAGTGGCGCCAACATGATGGAGCCGTCGATCGAGTGCGCTCTGGCGCGGGTGACGACGGGCGAGTGGTCCGACGCGCTGCGCCGGGTGTTCGGCGAGTATCGTGCGGTCACCGGCGTCGAGGGACAGAGCCTGGATCTCGAGGGCGAGCGGCTCACGGCGCTGCGCCAGCGGATCGCGCAGTTCGCCGAGTCGCACGGTCATCGGCCGCGGCTGGTGGTCGGCAAGCCGGGCCTGGACGGGCACTCCAACGGCGCCGAGGTGATCTCGGTGTCGGCGCGCCACGCCGGCTTCGACGTCATCTACTCGGGCATTCGCCTGACGCCGGCCGAGATCGTGGCCAGCGCGGTGGAGGAGAACGCCGATCTGATCGGCGTGTCGATCCTCAGCGGGTCGCACCTGGAGCTGGCCAATCAGATCATGGCCGAGCTGGACGCGGCCGGCGCCCGCGGGCGCATCCCGGTGATCGTCGGCGGCATCATCCCCGAGGGCGACGTCGCCACCCTGCGCGCCGCCGGTGTGGCCCAGGTGTTCACGCCGTCGGACTACGAGCTCATCGACGTGGTCGAGCGGATGCTCGGCGTGATCGAAGAGCACGCCGCGGCCGCCGCATGAAGGATCTGGGCGACAGCGCGCGGGCGCTCGACAAGCTGTCGATCGGTCGCCTGGTTTCGCTGTTCGAGGACACGCGCGCCGAGGTCGCCGGCGACCGCGCCGCGGTGCTGGCGGCGCTGGCCGACTCGCCGCGGCGAGCGCGCTTCATCGGCATCACCGGCGCGCCGGGGTCGGGCAAGTCGACGCTGGTCGGGCAGCTGGGGACGCGGCTGGTCGCCCGCGATCCGGACGCGGCGGTGGCGGTGCTGGCGGTCGATCCGTCTAGCCATGTGTCGGGCGGGGCGCTGCTGGGCGACCGCACCCGGGTGCGCTTTGCCCCCGGCGAGAAGCGGCTGTTCTTCCGCAGCCAGGCCTCCGATCGCGATCTGGGCGGGGTCGGGCGCGGTACCTTCCAGGTCTGCCGCCTCCTCTACTACTTGTTCGACTACGTCCTCGTCGAGACGGTGGGCATCGGCCAGAGCGAGGTCGAGATCCAGCATGTCGCGGACTACACCTATCTGCTGGTCCAGCCACTGGCCGGCGACCAGGTGCAGTTCATGAAGGCCGGTATCATGGAGGTGCCGGACGCCTTCGTGGTCAACAAGTACGACCAGGTGGAGGCGGCCGAGCGGGCCTATCACGCGCTCGAGGCCAGCCTGCGCATGGCGCGTCTGGGACGCTCCGGCCCGCCGGTCATCTTCAAGACCAGCGCCACCACCGGCGTCGGCCTCGACGAGCTGGTGGCCGACCTGGCCCGGCCGGACCTGCCGCGCAAGCCGATGGCCGACAAAGAGGCCTACTTCTTCGAGAAGTGGGTGCGGGACCAATACGGGCGCGTGGGCCTGCGCCGCCTCGACGGGGGCGCCGCCACCTGGCTCGCCGCCCACGACGGCTTCGAGGCCGCGCAGCAGGCGTTTGCGGCGCGCATGGTCTCATCCCCGCGAGCCGACTGACCGGGGCCGTCCCGGGCATCGCGACCCTTGTCGCATCGCGCCATCGGGAATAGAGTGACTCCGCTCGGAGCAGCCATGGGTATTAGTGACATCTTCCGCCCCAAGCACAAGCACAGCGATCCCGACGTCCGTGCCGAAGCCGTCCGTTCGCTCACGGCCGACGACACCGAGACGCTGCTCGGTATCGCCCGCGAGGACGAAGACCTCGAAGTGCGTCGCCTGGCCATCGAGCGACTCGCGGATCCCGAGGCGCTGGCCGAGGTCGCGCGCGCCGAGTCCGAGGCGTCGCTCGCCGCGGCGGCCACGCGGCGCGCCGGCGAGATGTGGGTAGCGCGGGCGCTGGAGGCGCCGGTCCCGGAGGCGATCGAGATCGCCGCCCGGCTGGCTCATCTCGGCGACTCCCAGGGGCTGGCCGACCTGGCCATGCGCGCCCGCGAGCCGGCGGTGCGCGACGCGGCGCTCGACGAGATTCGCGATGCCAAAGCGCTGGCCGACGTCGCCAGGTCGGCGGCCGCGCCGCAGCTGCGCATCGTCGCCATCGGTCGCATCTCCGACGCTGAAGTGTTGCGCGCCATCGCTGTCGACGAGCAGGACAAGTCGATCGCGCTGGCGGCGCTCGATCGCATCGCCGACCCGGGGATGCTGGAGGTGATCGCCAGCAAGGCCAAGGGCAAGGCGGTGCGCGCGCGGGCACGCAAGACCCTGACCGAGATGGGCCGCGAAGAGACTCCCGACGAGCGCGCCGCCGAGGACAAGCGGGTGCACGCCGAGCGGGTGCAGCTGTGCCGGCAGGTCGAGGCGATCGCCGGGCGCCACGAGTGGATCGAGTCAGCGGCCCAGCTCGACCGCGCTGAAGAGGCGTGGCGAGAGCTGGGACCGTGCGACGACGCCGAGCTGGCCGAGCGCTTCAGCTCGTCGTGCACGCGCTACCGCGAGCGGCGCGCCCGGTACGGCGCCGAATCGGTGGCTGCCGCCGAGGCGAAGGCGATGCTGGCCGAGGTCGAGGCGAAGGCGCCCGAGGTCGAGGCGGTGCCGGAGCCTGCGGCCGACGTGCCGACGGCGCCGGCCGCTCCGCGCTCCGACGCAGCGGAGCCCGAGCATCATCACGGCGGCAAGCACGAGCACGGCCACGAACACGGCGACAAGAAGCATGATCACGATCACGCCAGTGCCCGGGCCGAGAGCCTGGCCGCGCTCGAGCGGATCGTTGCCGAGCTGGAAGATCTCGACGGCCTGAGGAAGCTCAAGACCGCCGAGAGGAAGCTGACCAAGACCCAGGCGGCGTTCGACGGCCTCAGCCCGCGGCCCCACGGCGCCCGCGCCGACGAGCTGGTCGGTCGCTACCACGCGGCGCACAAGGCCCTGTTCATCAAGATCCAGGAAATGCGCGAGGCCGACGAGTGGCAGCGGTGGGCCAACGTGCCCAAGCGCGAAGAGCTGGTGGCCAAGGCCAAGGCCTTGCTCGAGGGCGAGCCCCACGCCGACCTGGGCAAGCAGCTCAAGGATCTGCAGGCCGCGTGGAAAGAGGTCGGCCCGGTGCCGCAAAAGCGCGGGCAAGAGCTGTGGGACGAATTCAAGGCCGCCTGCGATCAGGTCTACGCCAAGGTCAAGGAGGTTCGCGCGCAGCTGGGCGAGGAGCGCAAGGGCAACTTCGAGGCCAAGAAGGCGCTGTGCGAAAGGGTCGAGGAGATCCAGGACTCGACTGACTGGGCGACCACCGCCGAGGAGATCAAGCGCCTGCAAGCGGAGTGGAAACGGATCGGCCCGGTGCCGCGCAAGCACGCCGACGCGCTGTGGAAGCGCTTCCGCGGCGCCTGCGATCACTTCTTCGAGCGCCGCAAGCCCCACCTCGAGCAGGCGATGGGCGAGCAGCAGAAGAACCTCGAGCGCAAGCAGGCTCTGTGCGAGGAAGCCGAGGCGCTGGCCGAGTCGACCGACTGGCGCGAGGCGCCCGATCAGCTCAAGGGGCTGCAGCGCGACTGGAAGCGGATCGGCCACGTGCCGCGTCGCGACTTCGACGCGATCAACAAGCGGTTCCGCGGCGCGTGCGATGCGTTCTTCGCCCGCCGCGAGGCGCACTACAAGGAGCTCGAGGCCGAGGCAGACCGCAAGCTCGACGACCTGACCCGGCGTCTCGACGACGTGCTCACCAGCAACACCGAGGCGGCCGAGCGGGTGAAAGAGCTGCTGGCCTTGCGCACCGAGGTGCTCAACGCCCGCGGCAGCCGCGAGCGCCTGGCCGGGCTGCGCGAGACCCTGCGCGCGGCCCAGTTCGCGGTCGCCGAGGCGCACCCGGCCGAGCTCGCCGGCACCGAGCTCGACCCGGCGGTGTCGGCCAAGCGGATGGCCAAGCTGGTCGCCCGCGCCGAGGAGCTGGCGCCGAGCGCGAGAGAAGCGTCCAAGCCGATGTCGGCGGCGGAGATGGCCGAGCGGCTCAAGCAGGCGCTCAGCAACAACGCCCTTGGCGGCGTGCTGTCCAAGACCGGCGGGCGGCCGATGCGCGACGTGGTCGCCGAGCTCGAGGAGAGCTGGGCCCGGCTGGGGCCGGTCCCGGGCGAGGAGGGCGCGTCGCTCGAGCAGCGCTTCCGCGCCGCCTGCGAGCGCAGCCTGCAATCGGCCGACTGAGGCCGCGAGCGAAGCCGGCGAGTGACGATCAGCCCCGCGTGTGCCATGATCGTCAGGTGAGCAGCACGCTGGTGCAGTGGCTTGGCGGGGCCGCAGGCCTGGCGGCAACGGCGGTCTTCGCGTTCGCCTACCGCTACGCAGCCCGCCAGACCGGGGCCCGCTCGACCGAGCCGGTGCCCCGGGCCGAGGTCGTCGCCGGCACCGGTGATGAGGGCCGGCAACAGGTGATGCGCACCGTGCGCGTGCTGCAGGCTGGGGCCATCGCCTTCGGTATCACCGCAATCTTCTTCATGGCGCTCTGCCTTGTCGCCGTGGTCGCGCTGCTGGTCGCAGGTCCGTAGAACCGGGCGCGGTCGCGGGCCTATACTGCCCGCGATGCCGCCGAGCGACCCCACCCGCGCGCCCGCCGACCTGGCGGCGGACTGCGCGGTCGAGCGTCTGACCGCCGCGCCCGGCTGGTACACCGCGCTTCTGCCGCCGTCGTGGAGCTTCCGCACCCCGTCCGGCGGGGTGCTCATGTCGGTGGCGCTGCGGGCGATGCGCGCCGAGCTCGACGACCCGGAGTTCCCGCTGGTGTCGGCGACCACCCTGTTCTGCTCACCGGTCCCGGACGGTCCGCTGGAGATCCGGGTCGAGGTGCTGCGCCGGGGCGGCGCGGCGGCGCAGCTGCGGGCGATGCTGTCGTCGACCACCCTGCCCGGGCCGGGGCTCGAGGTCAGCGCGACGTTTGCCCGCAAGCGCGCCGGCATCGACGTCGTCGGCGCCGAGTTTCCCGACGTGCCGATGCCGGCCGATGCGCTGCCGATGGACGAGGACGCTCCGGGCAACCCGCACACGTACTATCCGTTCTTCCGCAACTTCGAGTGTCGACACGCAGACGGGCCCCGCTGGTGGATTCCCGGCTGGAGCGCCGGGCCGGCGCGGCACGGGCGCTGGTTTCGCTACCGCGCCCCGCAGCTCGGCGCCGACAGTTTGCTCGATCCGCTGGCGATTCCGCCGATCGCCGACACCATGCCGCCGGCGTTGATCAGCGCGGTCGGTCCCACCGATCAGCGGCTGCGCGCGCCCAGTCTCGACCTGACCGTGCACTTTCTCGAGTCGACCCGCTCGCAGTGGCTATTGGCGCGGTCGTACGCGCGGCGAGCGTGGGACGGCTACGCCAGCGCCGAGATCGAGATCTGGTCGGACGAGCGGCGGCTGGTCGCGTTTGCCACTCAGACGATGATGCTGCGCGGCGGCGCCACGGCGCCGACGAAGAGTCCGGAGAATCGATGATGGAAGAGCTCAGCACCCTGACCTACGAAGTGACCGGGCGCATCGCGCGCATCACGTTGAACCGACCCGACCGCGGCAACAGCATCACCTTCGAGATGCCGCGCGAGCTGGCCGCGTGCGTCGAGCGCGCCAACCTGGATCCGGGGGTTCACGTCATCGCGCTGGCGGGCAACGGCAAGGGCTTCTGCGGCGGCTACGATCTGGTCGCCAGCGCCGAGGGCGGCATGAAGGAGCTGGCCGAAGCGGCGACGTGGCCCGCCGGCTCGCCGATGGATCCGATGGTCCAGGCCGAGAACCACAGCCCCGACCGGCCGTGGGATCCGATGGTCGACTACCAGATGATGTCGCGCAACGTGCGCGGCTTCATGAGCCTGTTCCACAGCGACAAGCCGGTGGTGTGCAAGGTGCACGGCTTCTGCGTCGCCGGCGGCACCGACATGGCGCTGTGTTCGGATCTGCTGGTCATCGCCGACGATGCCCAGATCGGCTACCCGCCGGCGCGGGTGTGGGGCGTGCCGACCACCGCGATCTGGGCCTATCGCATCGGCCTGGAGAAAGCAAAGCGGCTGTTGTTCACCGGCGACTGCCTGACCGGGCGCGAGGCGCACGACTGGGGCCTGGCGATCGAGTGCGCGCCCGCCGACGAGGTCGACGAGCGGTTCGAGTGGCTGCTCGGGCGCATCGCGCGCATGCCGATCAATCAGCTGGTCATGATGAAGCTGCTGCTCAACCAGACCGTCTCGGCTCAGGGCCTGCAGGCGACGCAGATCCTCGGCACCGCGTTCGACGGTATGGCTCGGCACACCGCCGAAGGCTATGCCTTCGCCGCCCAGGCGGTGCAAGAGGGCTTCCGCGCCGCCGTCGCCTCCCGCGACGATCCGTTCGACGACTGAAAATCTATTGGGATTGCCGGTCTCCCATCCCCGTTCGCCCTGAGCGTAGGCCGCGCGCAGCGCGGCCGAAGTCGAAGAGCGCGCCAAGTAGCGCCCTTCGACTCCGCTCGCTTCGCTCGCTTCGCTCGGGGCGAGCGGGCAACGTTAGAAGCAGCCGGTGACGAAGCTGTACTCGAGCTCGTAGGGCGTGCACTCGTAGCCCGGGCTGTTGCCCGGGTAGATGTGGAAGTAGCGTGAGTAGCTGTCGTTGCCCGGGCAGTCGCCGCCCAGGGTCCAGGTCCAGGTCACTGCCTGGCCGGCGAGCACGTTGGTGCAGTTGCCGTCGACGCCGCCGCAGCTGTCGCCGGTGCAGAACCAGTAGGAGCCGGCACCGCTGGGCACGGTCAGCGTGACGTTGAGCTGGTACTCCTCTGTGAGGCAGAGGAAGCTACAGCAGCTGCAGCTCGAGTCGGTCTCCTCGGCGTAGATGCGGTAGTAGTCCTGGTCGCCGGCGCCGTAGACGGTCATGGTGTTGAGCGTCTGCGTCTGGTCGGATCCGACCGTGGGCAGGGTCTTGTAGCTCGAGCAGTTGTTGTCCGGCTCGTAGCTGTCGCTGAACGATCCGTTGTCGACCGTACCGTCGCAGTTGTCGTCGATGTTGTTGCAGGTCTCGGTGGTCGCCGCGCCGGAGTTGGGCACGCAGGTGTTGGGCGAGCCGGACACGCACCTGGGTACGGTCACCTGGCAGACGCCTTTGCCGCAGGTCTGGTTGCCCTGGCTGACGTTGGTGCAGGCGCCGGCGGTGGTGCCGCTGCAGGTGCCGCCGGTCGGATCCTGGCAGAAGTCGTCGCAGGTGACGGTCGCCGAGCCCTTGCTCGAGCTGGGGCACTCCTGCGCCGCCGTGCGGCAGGCGCCGCCGCCGTCGCAGGTGGCGCCGGCGGCCGACACGTCGGCCCGCTGGTATCAGGTGTTGTTGCCAGTGCCGCCCCAGCCGTAGTAGTAGCTGCCGCAGCTGATGGCGCCGCACTCGTTGTCCGGGTCCTGACCATTGGGCACGTCGGTGCAGGTGCCGACGCTGCCGCTCAGGTCGCACGCCTGGCAACTGCCGTTGCACGCGGTGTTGCAGCAGACGTTGTCGACACAGTAGAGGCTGCTGTCGCAGTCCGACGGCTCGTCGCAGTAGCCGCCCTGGCCCTGGTCGGGGACGCAGGCGCCGGCGTCGCAGTGCGCCGACGGGTCGCAGTCGCCGTCGACCGTGCACGACGACGGGCAGGTCGGCGCGCTCTGGGTCTGCGACGCGGTGCACGACGCCGCCGGGTACGGCCCGCAGTCGTTGGCCTCCAGGCCAGAGCAGCCGGAGTCGTCGTCCACGGTCTGGGCGACGCACTGGTAGCTGGCGTTGCACGCGCCGTCGACGCGGCTGCCCTGGCAGGTGGTCGAGTCGCCGCATACCGCCGGCATGTCGTAGGCGTTGCAGTCGTTGCCGGTGGCGCAGCAGTCGCCGCCCGAGCAGCAGTGGCCGTTCTGGCAGTGGTCGCTCTGGCACTCGGCGTTGCCCTGGCCGTCGATGTCTGCGCAGACGCCGCCGTCGGGTTCGTCGGGCACGCAGGCGCCGCTGCTGCAGTGGGCGTTGGCGTCGCAGTCGGCGTCGCTCGAGCAGGTCGTGGGGCAGACCGGCGCGGTCTGCACCGAGTCGCCGGTGCAGTAGATCGGCAGCCACAGACCGCAATCGCTGGCCAGGGTGCCGCCGCCGCAGGCCGAGTCGTCGGGCACGTTGTTCGACGTGGTGCAGACGTTGCTCAGACATTGGGCCACGTCGGCGTCGCCCTGGCAGGCCGACGGCGTGGTGCAGACCGGCGGGCTGGAGTAGCTGGCCGGGCAGTCGGTTTCGGTCGAGCAGCAGTCGCCGCCGGAGCAGCAGAAGCCGTTCTGGCAATGGTCGCTCTGGCACTCGGCGTCGCCCTGGCTGTCGCTCTGGTTGCACACGCCGCCGTCACCCTCGTCCTCGACGCACTTGCCGGCAGCGTTGCAGTAGCCGCCGGCGTCGCAGTCGGCGTCGCTGGAGCACGAGGTCGGGCAGGCCGGCGCGGTCTGGTTGGTCCCGCCGTCGCAGTAGAGGTCCTTGTACCAGCCGCAGTCGTTGGCCAGCGTGCTGCTGTCGCAGGCGCTGTCGTCCTGGACCATGCCGGTCGACGCGCAGGTGAAGCTGCTGGTGCACACCGCCTCGCCGCGCGAGCCCTGGCAGGTGGTCGGGCTGTCGCAGATCGGCGCGATGGTGCCGAAGGTCGGGCAGTCCGACGAGACGCTGCAGCAGTCGCCGCTGGCGCAGCAGAATCCGTTCTGCGAGTGGTCGCTCTTGCAGTCGGAGTTCTCGTCAGACGCCTGGCCGTCGGACAGGTCGTCGTAGCAGACCGAGTCGTCGCAGTGCGCGGTGGGGATGCACTTGCCGTCGTCCTCGCCGTCGCAGGCGGTGGCGCAGTGATCGCCCATCTCGCCGCCGCCGTCGCAGGTGTAGAGGCCGCACTGCACAGCAGACTGCGGGGTGCACGCGCCGCTCTCGCACGGCTCGGCGGCGCGCTCGAAGTAGCCGAACGCGCCCAACTCGCACAGACCGGTGGCGCAGTCGGTCGGATCGACGTCGATCCCGCCCACGCAGTCGTTGTCGTAGCCGTCGCACACCTCGACGGCGTCGTCGTAGACGTCGGGGTTGTTGTCGTCGCAGTCGGTGGTGACGCAGCCGGAGCCGTCGCCGCGCATGTCGCCGTCGGCGTCGATGCAGCAGATGCCGTTGAGCGGCATGCACTGCATGCCGACGATGGTGTCGCCGGTGCCGGCCACCTGCTGGCAGGTGAAGCCGGCGGGACAGCTGCCGGGATCGCCGGTGCAGTCCTTGGTGCAGAAGAAGCCGCCGGTCAGCTCGACGCAGAAGTCGCTGCTGTCGCCGCAGTCAGCGTTGGCGGTGCACGAGTCACAGAAGTTGTCCACGGCCGGCACGCAGACGCGCCGGTCGGTGAAGTCGTCGATCTTGACCACCTTGCAGGCGTAGCCGTCGGGGCAGGTGCCGTCGCAATCTTCGGTGCAGATGCCCGGCTGGTCGGGTCCGTCGGGGTGGTAGCAGATGCTGCTGGCGCAGTCGGTGTTGTCGGTGCAGGGCTCGCCCACGCCGCTGCCAGTGGCGGCGTCTGGTGTCGCCGGGCCGGCGTCGCTGCCGACCGCGGCGTCGTTGGCGTCACTGGTCCGGCTGGATGCGCACGCCGCGACGGACAGGCCCCAGAGGACGACGAAGAAGCGACCGGAACTGCGGATCATGTGTGGACTCCCCCTAGACGGAGAGCCATCCCACGCTCTCCGCGCCGCACAAACGGTGGCGCATCGTACAGAGATCCCGATCGGAACAGTGTGGGGCAGCGCACATTACGGCCCCGGAAACTGTCCCTACAAAGGTTGATGCCGCCTGGGATATGCTGGAGGGGTTGTTTCTCTGGTCGCGTAGATTCACGGTCCTGGCTGCGTTGGCCCTGGCGGCGTGTGCCGGCGCGGCCTCAGGTGATGCTGTCGATGGCGGTGGCGGTGGCGGTGGTGGCGACGGCGGCGGTACCGCAGACGCGAGCGATCCCGGTTGCACCGGCGACTGCCCGGGCGGCGAGTCGATCTACGTAGACGGGCAGCGCGGCCAGGACTCCAACCCCGGCACCAAGGCAGCGCCGCTGGCGACCATCGCCGCCGGCATCGCCAAGGCGGCCGCGGCCAGCCCGGCGGCCACCGTGCGCGTGGCCAAGGGAACCTACGACGAGACGCTCGAGCTGTCGAACGGCGTGTCGATGTTCGGCGGCTACGACGCCACGGCCGACTGGTCGCGCGACGTCGCCGCCAACACCACCGAGATCACCGGTGACGATCGCGTGGTCACGGCCAGCGGCTTCACCAGCAAGACCTATCTGGACGGCTTCACCATCACCAGCGCCGCGGCGACGGCGCCGGGCACCAGCTCGACCGCGCTGGTGGTCGTCGGCTGCAGCGATCTCGAGGTGCGCGGCGTGACCGTCGGCGCCGGCGACGGCGCCGCGGGTAGCGACGGCGGCACCGGCATGACCGGCGGCATCGGCTACGACGGCAAGATCGGCGTCAAGGGCTGCGAAGATTCCAGCGGCCTGTGCTCGAGCTGCTCGCGGCCGTCGGGCGGCGCGGGCGGCCAGAGCGCCTGTGGCATGACCGGCGGCACCGGCGGCAAGCCGGGCAAGGGCGGCAATGGCGGCGACACGGGCGGCGCCGGCACCAGCGGCACGCCGGGCGGCCCCGGCGGCTCCAGCACCCACAACGGCACCGTCGGCACGGCGGGCGCCACCGGCCAGAGCGGCAGCGACGGCAACGGCGGCCCCAACCTGGGCGTGTTCGACGACCAGGGGCTGTACAGCCCCTCGGGTGGCGAGGACGGCATGGACGGTCAGCCGGGCAACGGCGGCGGCGGCGGCGGCGGTGGCGGTGGCGGCACCAGCTACTGCGACTCGTACGGCTCGTCCGGCGGCGGCGGTGGCGGCGGTGGCTGCGGCGGCGGTGGCGGCGTGGCCGGCGGCGGCGGCGGCGGCTCGTTCGGCGTCATCGTCATCGATTCGAAGGTGGTCTTCACCGGTTGCGACATCGTCGCCGGCAACGGCGGCGCGGGTGGTGGCGGCGGTGGCGGCGGTGGCGGCGGCGGCGGCGGCGGTCCCGGCGCGGGCGGCCCGTACGGCGGCAGCGGCGAGCAGGACGACGGCGGCAACGGCGCCGCGGGCGGCCGCGGCGGCGACGGTGGCACCGGTGGCGCGGGCGGTGGCGGCGGCGGCGGTCCGTCGGCGGCGATCGTCTGCCTGGGCAGCTCCAACGTCACCATCCCGTCGACGCAGCTCGACACCGCCGGCGGCGGCGCCGGCGGAACGTCGTCAGGCAACTCCGGCGAAACCGGCCTGACGACGCCCGCCTACAGCTGCTCGCTGTTCTAAACAATGACGCATTGACAACGCGTCATTGGGGAAAAGCAACAACGGTAGAGAACCAACCCACACGCCTGGAAAGGAGCCGGATTTCGTCCGCCCTCACGCAAGAGGGGCGGCGAAACTTGGCTCCCGATCCAGACCTTTGTGTTTAGCGCTAGTTCTGCGCCGGCGGGGCGACGCTGTCGGGGTGCTCGTTCGCCAACACCGAGCGCATCCAGTCGGTGAGCGTGGTGCCGCTCACCACCGTCGAGCCGAGCGGGTTCTCGAGCAGCCAGACGTGCAGGCCGCTGTCGATGGTGAACATCGACAGGTTGTCGTACGACGCCAGCGTCTCGTCGCGCATCTCGGCGATGCCCTCGGCGAAGGTGGCCTCGGGCATCGGCGGCATCGGGTTGCTGCAGTTGGGCCAGCCCCAGCCGTAGAACAGGCGAATGACGCCGTCGCGGGTGCTGGAGATGATGCCGAAGTCGCGGTCCGGGTACTTGTCGCCCAGGTAGGTGACCAGGTTCGACAGGCCGCTGCCGTCGCTCTGCGTGCAGTCAGCGCAGTCGGCCGGCAAGGTGGCGTCCAGGTTCCACACCTCGCGCACGTGCTGCTGCAGGCACGGGGTCATGTACTTGGACGACAGCGGCGGGCCGCTGTCGTCGATCAGCGTCACCGGGACGTCGCCGAACGCCTGCTGCACGCGGTCGTAATTGTACGCGGCGCCGAAGCCGCCGGCGCTGGAGCCGGTCAGCACCACCCGCTGGACGCTGGGGTACGCCTTGACCAGCTCGTCGACGTAGTGGCCCATGTTGCGGTAGCCGGCCTGGACCCGGCCGCCGAAACCGTTGTCGTTGTCGCCGGCAAAGATGTCGCCGCTGCAATAAGGGATGAAGACGAAGCTGTAGCCGGCCAGCGGGTTGTCGGTCTCTTCGCGGTTGAACAGACCGGCCGAGCCGGCGTCGCGAACGAACGTCGCCATCTCGTTTTCGCCGAAGCCGTTGTCGTGGGCCACGCCCGAGCAGGTGAACGAGTTGAAGCAGGCGCCGCCGCCCTCGAGGTAGATGACCAGCTTGGTCGACCCCGGGCGGGTGTTGACGGCCATGCCGGTGGCGCTGCCGTCCATGCACTGGGTGCCGTCGACCGGAACCCACAGCCAGTTGTTCTCGCTGCCCGGGTAGGGGTTGTCGCCACCGGTCGGAGTCGCATCCGGGCTGCCGCCACCGGCGGGGTCAGAGTTGCCACACGCCGCCAGCAACGCGATCAACGCGCACGCAAGGGTTCTCGTCATTACTGCCTCCCAGCTAGTTGCCGGCACCGTACAGCGTTGGTCTGACCAATGTCAGCTAACAGAACCTGACGAATTCGTCACGTTTGCCCCGCTCCCGCTATCGTGTAGGTATGGCCGATCAGCCCAGCGAGAAGAGTCTCACCAAGATCCGCAAGCTCGTGGACAACCTGACCCGGAAGTCGGGGACCTTCACCCACCCCGATCCGGAGATCACCGAAGCCGTGGTGCTGGGGCTGGCCAAACACATGGACGATCTGGGCAAGCCGCTCTGCCCGTGCCGGTTCTATCCCGACAAGGCCGCCGAGGTGCAGCACCGCACCTGGATCTGCGGCTGCGACGACTTCCAGATCTACAAGTACTGCCACTGCCTCCTGTTCGTGAACGAGGAGGGCGTGCCGATCACCGAGTACCTGCCCGACGGACACGAGGGCAAAGAGATGTACGGGATCGTGAAGGACCCGACTCCGGACCAAGGACGCGCTCTCCGGCACAAGGCCGAAGAGCGCGAAAAAGAGCGCGCCGAGCGCCCCAGCTAGGAGTCCGGTGGCAAACGTCCCGTCGCCGCGCTTGCGATGCATCGCCGCCAGCCGCGTTACTCGTCAGGCGTGGGCTACAGCCCACTTCCTCCTTGTGCCTTGCTGGCGGCGCGCATCGAAACCGCCGCTCGGTCCCGTTTGACACCAGCCTCCTAGCGGCCTACTGGCCCTGCACGTAGAAGACCCCCTTGAGGTCTTCGGTCTGCGAGATCTCGCAGCTGCCGTTGCCGCCGGTGGTCTTGATGCTGGTGACGCGGAACTGGTAGTACCCCTCGTACGAGCCGTCGGCGACGTTGACCAGCTGGTAGTTGCCGTCGAGGTCGGCCAGCGTCGAGTAGGCGTCGGCGTTGCCCTCGGCGACGATCAGCACGCCGCGACCGCTGTCGGGCGCGTCGACCGCGCCGGAGATGCTCCCGGCGGGCGAGCCGGCCACGGCCAGCAGGCCGACATCGGTCAGCTTGGTCTGCAGGACGTCGCCGCCTTTGGTCGACGTCGACTGCCGGGTGTCGACGGGCAGCGGCTGGCGGACGCCGCCGGGGGGGATGCTGACTACGTCACGCCGGCTTGTTCAGCCGCGCGGCGATGCGCTGGATCGCCGCGCGCGGGCTGATGCGCAACGCCTGCACCCCCGCCTTGGCGGTGAATCCGTGCACCACCATCCGCTTGCCCTTCATCATTGCCGCGTACGCCTGGCGGGCGATCGCGTCGGATGACGCGACGCCGCTCTTGAACAGTCGCGACTTGCCGTTGCCGGAGACCTCGCCGAACTCGGTGGCGACCGGGCCGGGACAGCTGACCGTGACAGTGACACCGGTGCCGGCGACCTCGTGGGCGATCGCTTCGGAGAAGTGGTTCACGAACGCCTTGCTGGCGTAGTAGGTGGCCATGAACGGCCCGGGCTGGAAGCCGGCGGTCGACCCGATGTTGAGGATCCGCCCGCGGCCGCGCTCGATCATCGCCGGCAGGAACAGGTGGGTGAGTGCGAGCAGCGCCGAGACGTTGACCGAGACCATGTCCAGCTCGCGCTGGCGGCTCTGCTCGACGAAGCGCCCGTTGGAGCCGAAGCCGGCGTTGTTGACCAGAAACTCGATGTCGGTGCCGGCGCCGGTCAGCGCCTCGGCGATGGCTCCGGGCGCCGTCGGATCGGTCAGGTCGGCGGCGATGACGTGGGTCTTCACGTGGTGCGCGCGCTCGAGCTCACCAGCCAGCTCTTCCAGGCGGGCGCGGCGGCGGGCGACCAGCACCACGTCGTGGCCGTCGGCGGCGAACAGGCGGGCGAAGTCGCGGCCGAGGCCGGCCGAGGCTCCGGTGACGAGGGCGGTCTTCGTGGTTTCTTGGCCAGTTCTCTCGGACATGGGATCTCCTGGCCGGTCAGAACCAGCCGAGCTTGCGGAACAACCCGATCTGCACGCCGCCGAGGACGACCATGGCGGCGCAGCGGATCACCGGCGGCAGCGCGGCTTCGCCGGCGAGCCACTCCTGCGAGTCCCCCTGGGCGTAGTCGAGGTGGATCCACATCGGGGCGTCTTCCGGCTTCCACGCCCGCACACCGTCCCAGTCGAGCGCGCGGCCGCCGCCGCTGCCGTCGAGCACCCACGCGCAGATGAGCCCGCGTTCGGACATGGGCCGCACGATAGCAGGTACGATGCCGGCATGGTGCGGGGGACCGTGGCGGCGGTCGGGCTGGTCGCGCTGGCCGGCTGCGGCCGCGACGACTTGCCGCACGACCGCGCGACGGCGCCGGGCATCGAACCGGGCGAAAAGCTATGCTCGCCTCCAGCGTGACCGATCTCGCCGCAGCGATCCCGTACTACCCGGTGCACGACTTCGGGCCGGCCACGCGCGGAATGGTCATCGGCGGACTGGGCATCTTTCACGTCTTCCTGGCCCAGTTCGCCATCGGCGGCGGCATGCTGCTCTGCTACCTGGAGTGGTTGGCGCAGAGCGGCCGCAACCCGCACGCGCGTCGCTTCGTCGACGGCTACTTCCAGCTGCTGGTGTTGGTGTCGTTCGTCGTCGGCGCGCTCACCGGCGTCGGCATGTGGTTCACCACCATCCAGGTCAGTCCGCGGACCATCGGCCTGATGGTGGGCGAGTTCCACTGGTTGTGGGCGACCGAGTGGACCTTCTTCGCCCTGGAGATCATCTCCGGCTACACCTTCTACCGCTACGGCCGCCGGCTCGGCGACCGCGCGCGCATGCGCCTGCTGATCGTCTACTCGCTGGCGGCCTGGGGCAGCCTGTTTTGGATCAACGGCATCCTGTCGTGGCAGCTCACCCCTGGAGACTGGGTCAGCAACCACAACGTCTGGTCAGGCTTCTTCAACCCCAGCTTCTGGCCGTCGTTGATCTATCGGACGTTCGTCGCCATGACCATCGCGGCGCTGGTCGCGTGCGTGATCGTCAACACCATGCGCGATCTCGACCGTGACGCGCGAGCCGGGCTGATCCGGCGGATCGCCCAGTTCATGGCGCCGATGGCGCTGATGCCGCTCCTGGGGCTGTGGTACGTGGCGGTCATGCCAGCCGACAGTCGGGCGTGGATGATGGGCGGCAGCATGGCCATGACCATGTTCGCCGGGATCGCCGCCGGGGCGTCGGCGCTGATCGGTGGCTACGCGTTGCTCGGCCTGTTGCGCCAGCACCTGTACATCAACGGCGCCACCGCCACGCTGCTGGTGGCGCTGGCGTTCGGCGCCACCGGCGCCGGCGAGTTCGTGCGCGAGGGGTCGCGCAAGCCGTACACCGTGCGCGACACGCTGTACGCCAACTCGATCACCCCGGCCGAGCTCGACCAGCTGCGCCGGGACGGCTCGGTCACCGGCGATCCGTATCCGGTCAAGGAGGTGACGCCGACGCCGCAGCTCGGGCTCGGCCGCAAGGTCTATCGCTTCCAGTGCAGCGTCTGCCACACCGTCAGCGGGGCCAACGGCCTGACCCACCTGACCGGAACCTGGACCCTCGATCAGCAGCGGCTCAATCTGGCCAACCTGCAGCACCTCAAGCCGTACATGCCGCCGTTCGCCGGCACCGCCGAGGAGCTCGAGGCGCTGGTGCAGTGGATCCGCTGGGAGAACGCCGGCCGTCCATCGTCGTGGCCGAGCGGGACGGATCCCGCGGCGCTGGAGCGGGCACGGCGCTGGCTGGAGCAGGCCGGCACGGCGCCGGGGGAGAAGGGCTGATGGACGCGAGCTTCCCCGTCGGCTTTCCCGGCCCCACCGCGATGTACCTGACGCTGTACGTCTTGACCCTGGCTGTGCACGCGATCTGCGTGACCTACGTGCTGACCGGCACCGGGTGGGTCGCGGTCGGCGCGGTGTGCGCCGCGGTGCGCGGCGATGGCGGCGAGCGCGGACCGGTGGCGGTGATGTTCTCCGACTGGCTGCCGTTCTCGGTGGGCGCGGCGATCACCGCCGGGGTGGCGCCGCTGTTGTTCCTGCAGATCCTCTACCGCGAGGCCTTCTACACCGCGAGCCTGCTCCTGTTCAACCGGTGGATGGCGGTGGTCCCGGTGCTGGTGATCGGCTTCTACCTGCTGTACGCCGGCAAGACCCAGCGCGTGAGAGGCTGGTCGCCGGCCAGCCGCGCGATGCTGGCGGTGCTGGCGTGGCTCTGTTTCGTCTTCGTTGCCTACTCGTTCACCGAGATGCACCTTTTGGCACTCGACCGCGAGGCGTGGGTTCCGTTCTACGCCAGCGAGTCGCTGTTCTACGGCAATGCGACCAAGCTGCCGCGCGTGGCGATGTGGCTGGCGGCCGCCGTACCGGTGGCGGTGACGATCATGGGCTGGCAGCTGTGGCGCGCGGCGCCTGACGAACCGGCGATGCAGGCGTCCTCCCGCCGTCTGTCGGTGGCCGGTCTCGCCGGGCTCCTCGTCGCGGCGGTGGCCGGGTGGGCGCTGCGCGCGGCGATGACGGAGGCCGGTCGAGCGGCGATCTGGTCGCCCATGGCGCGGCCGTACGCGGTGCTGGCAGCGGTCGGCGTGCTGTGTCTGGCGGTGGCCTGGGCGCTCATGTTGCGTCGCGGCCGGGTCAGTAGTGTGCCGCTCATGGTCGCCACTGCCGGTGTCCTGCAGCTGGTCATCGGCGGCGCCGTGGTGCGCGAGGCCGTGCGCCTGACGCGGCTGGGCAACGACCAGCTCTACGCGCTGCACGCCCGCGCGGCCGAAGCCGGGGGGATGCCGGTGTTCCTGTTTTTCCTGGTCGTCAACAGCGCCGTCGTCTATTGGTGCTTTCGCATGGTTCGCCGCGGGCTCGGCGACGAGAACGCCGCTCGCTAAAAGCGCGATTTGCCGACTCGGGCTGGATCACGTACATTCGGCCTTCACGCCCGAGAGAGGTTTTCGTACATGCCCGACGTCGCAAGCGTTCTCCGTGACGAGATCCGGCGCCTCGCCCGCAGCGAGGTGAAGAAGCAGACCAGCCTGCTCAAGCAGTCCGCCGCCAAGCATCGGCACGAGCTCGCTCAGCTCAAGCGCGAGCTCGGCGACGCCCGTCGCCGCATCAATGTGCTCGAGTCACAGCAGAGCCGCCAGCGCGAGCGGGTCGTGGCGTCCCTGGATACCGACAGCCACCGCTTCTCGGCCAAGGGTCTGCGCTCGCACCGCAAGAAGCTGGGCCTGTCGGCGGCCGACTACGGCGAGCTCGTCGGCGTCACTGGCAAGACCGTCTACCTGTGGGAGCAGGGCAAGGCGCGCCCGCGCGGCAAGACTTTCGCGGCTCTGGTTGAAGTGCGCAAGCTGGGCAAGCGCGCCGCCCTGGCCCGGTTGGACTCCTGATCCGCCGCACGCGACCACGAGCGCGCGGACGCGAGGATGAATTCGATTGCCGTGCTCTTGTGTCACATGCTCGGAGAATGTGCATGTCGTAGACTGGCCTACATCGCCGCCAGGAACGCGGAATCACAGCGAATACAGAGCTTCCTTCGCGAAAATGCTGCATCGCCCCGAGTTGTCGCGAACAGCGTGCGTGCTGGGTTTTTCCGCACTCAGCCGCGCTCGTGATACCGATGGGAGATGCGCCGCGCCGTGCTGATTTCGACGATCGCGACCCTGGTTGCCACCTTCGCCTGCGGCGGAGATGACGAGGGAGGGCGGGGCGACGCATTGCGCCCGGCCGACGCTTCGGTCAGCCTCGATGGTCCCGTCGCCGATGGTCCCGTCGCCGATGGCCCCGTCGCCGATGGCCCCGTCGCCGACGCTACGCCCCCGGACGCATCCATCCCGGACGCGGCGCCCCCGGACGCCGTGCCTCCGGATGCGCTCCCCGGCACCCAGGTCACCCTGACCGCGACCATGGACGCGACCATCTGCCTGAACGGCACCACCGACGGCGCCATCGGTGACGGCAACCTGTTCGTCGGCCGGTCGCTCGAACACACCGTGCGCCGCGCCCTTGTCCGCTTCGACGTCTCGTCGATCCCGTCGGGATCGACCGTGCTCGACGCCGCCCTCCGGCTGCAGGTGGACAAGAAGCAGGGCTCCGTCGCCGCCCAGGCGTTCCTGGTCAGCACCGACTGGGCACAGGGCCCCGCCACCGGCGGCGGCAGCGGTGGTGGCGGCGGCGAGTGCTCCACCCCCGGCGGGTCCGACGCCAGCTGGAACCAGACCGGGCTCGGCGGCAACTGGATCACCGCCGGCGGCGACTTCGCGTCGACCGCCAGCGGCCAGTCGATGCTGACGCCAATCGGCACCTACGATATCACCGGCGCCTCGATCGTGACCGACGTGCAGGGCTGGATCGACGGCACCAACCCCTCGTACGGATGGATCCTCGTCAGCACCGACGAGCTGACCGACGGCAACGCTTCGCGCATCGTCACGGCGCCGACGCTGCTCGTGCGCTACCAGGCGCCGTAGCCGTCGCCGCGATTCCGCGCCCGCCGCCCGCCGGGAACCTCGGCGACCCCGATCAGCCCGTGGTCTTTCCAGCCGCGGCGCAGTAGCCAGTTCTCCGCGCGAGCCACGGGAGCTCGTGCCGGTGGCGGACCCCATCCGTCGCGCCAACCATCGGCGCGCCAGCCATCGAAGTACCAGGCCGAGGAGAACGGATCGGGCCACCGTTTCGACAGCTCCTCGCCGTGCTTGCGGGCGTTGTTCAAGACATACGCCAGACACGCCCGCACCTGCCGCGGCGTGCGCAGAAGCTGCAAATGGTAGCGGTCGAAGAACACCGAGCCCTTGCGCCGCAGCAGGCGATTGAACCCGCGCGCCACCCGCTGCTTGAACCGCTTCACTCCCTTGGCCAGCGCATCCGCATCATCGGCCTCGCAGATCAGATGCAAGTGATCCGCCTGCACGCTGAACTGGCAAATGCGAAACGAAGGGTCGTCGAGCACCGCGTACATCGCATCGCGAATGACCCGACACCGCCTGTGATTGCGCAGGTAGGGAACGTGATCGCCGACCCGCGTCGTCACATGCAGCGGAACCCGCGCGGGAAACCGCGGCCGCGCGCGATGCGACACCCGCCGCGGGCCGGGCAGGGTGCGCTTGCGCCCCGCCCCCCGCCGCTTGCCCCCGCGGGTGCGAAACGCCATCGCCAGCTGCTTGCCCCGGCGCGGCAACCGGCGCTTGCGGCGAGCGGGCTTGTTCGAGCGACTCATCTTAGATTGAGCATACAACTTGGGTCTGACATTGAATTCGACCGCATGAGACGGTCGTAGCACCCGCGCCCGCACCCGCACCCGCACCGCGCCGGCACCCGCGCCGGCACCCGCGCCGGCACCCGCGCCGGCACCCGCGCCGGCGCATACCCGGTCACCCTGAGCGTAGCGAGCGAAGCGAGCGGAGTCGAAGGGTGGGCCCGTGCACCCGCACCCGCACCGGCGCCCGCACATACCCGGTCACCCTGAGCGTAGCGAGCGAAGCGAGCGGAGTCGAAGGGTGGGCCCGTGCACCCGC
>Ga0114931_10001297_pt1 | contig 31878 bp, 28 predicted proteins | sample 2SBtaG_FD_89579 | JGI IMG/M metagenome (GOLD analysis project Ga0114931, IMG submission 89579) | Deep subsurface microbial communities from Kolumbo volcano to uncover new lineages of life (NeLLi) - 2SBTROV14_V59a metaG | ecosystem: Environmental > Aquatic > Marine > Volcanic | place: Kolumbo...
AATACGTCGAGGGCGAAACCCTCGCCGAACGCCTCGACCGGGGCCAGATCCCCGTCGATGAAGCGCTCGAACTCGCGACGCAGATCGCCGCCGGCGTCGAAGCGGCGCACGAAGCCGGCGTCATCCACCGCGACCTCAAGCCCGACAACATCAAGATCACACCCGACGGCCAGATCAAGGTCCTCGACTTCGGTTTAGCCAAAAACTCCGAAACACAAACCTCCGCCTCCTCAACCAACCTCCCAACAGTCACGTCCCCCGCGATCCTCAACTCCCCAACCATCCCCGGCGCCATCATGGGCACCGCGCCGTACATGTCCCCCGAGCAAGCCCGCGGCAGAACCGTTGACAAGCGCACCGACATCTGGTCCTTCGGCGTCATCCTCTACGAGATGCTCACCAACGCCTCGCCCTTCCGGGGCGAGACCGTCAGCGATTCCATCGGCGCGATCCTGCACAAGGACGTTGACCGCGCCCTCCTCCCGCCGGAAACCCCGCGCGCCGTCCGCCGCGTCCTCGACCGCTGCCTCGACCGCGACAAGAACAACCGCCTCCGAGACATCGGCGACGCCAGGATCGAACTCCTCCGCGCGCAGAACGCATCCGAGCAAGACGAATCCGCAGGCGACAGCGCCAAACGAGGCGCCAGCCCCGTCGCCCTCATCCTCGTCGCGATCCTCTTCGCAGCCATCGGCGCCGCCGCTGTCATCTTCACGGCATCACCGCCACCGGCGCCGGCGACACCACCGGTGATCCGTGCAACGATCGACCCACCGGAAGACGCGGTTGTCGTCTTCACCGGCGACCTCGCCGGCCCCGCCGTGATCTCGCGCGACGGCGCCAGCATCGCGTTCGTCGCCAAGCACACCAGCGAGCAACAACAGCTCTACCTCCGAAAACTGGATGCGCCCGACGCCACCCCGCTCCGCGGAACCGAGGGCGCCATCTTCCCCTTCTGGTCGTGGGACGGCCGCGAGATCGGGTACTTCGCCGACGGCGAACTCCGCTCATACAACCTGACGACACGCACCAACCGAACCATCTGCCCGGCGCTGGGCGGCCGCGGCGGCGCCTGGCTGGCCGACGACACCATCGTCTTCTCGCCCGGATTCCAATCCCCCATCCACCGGGTCCCCGCAAGCGGCGGCGAGCCAACGCCCATCACGACAGTCAACCGGGAACGACACACCAGCCACCGCTGGCCCAGCGCCACACCCGACGGAAACAACTTCATCTACATCGCCGTGAGCCACGAAGCCGGGAAGCAAGACGAGAGCGCCATCTTCCTCGCGACGCTCCCCGACCAACCCGACATCGAGATCACCCGCGCCCAATACAGCGCCTCGATCGTCGATGACCAACTGCTCCTCGTCCGTGACGGCACACTCTTCGCCTCGCCGATCGATCTTCAAACCGGCCAACTCACCGGCGAGGCGACGCCCATCGTCAGCGGCGTCGCAAGCGACATCTCCACCTGGAGCGCCTCGTTCAGCGCCGCAGCCTCGGGCGCCCTCGTCTTCCACGAAGCCGCCCCCGATCTCTTCGATGATCGACTCTCTGGCGGCGCCTCGACCTACGGCGAATCCCGACGCACCAAGCTGATCCGGCGCGATGGACGCGTCTCAAACATCCTCGCCGATGGAGTCCCGCAGAACACCGTGTCGCTCTCGCCGGGCTTTGAATACCTCGCGATCAGCGCCCTGACCGAGGGTCAATCGTCGCGCACCGGGTACGACATCTGGCTCTACCGGTTGCCCACAGGAAAAATGAATGAGGCAGCCGATGACGAAAAGGAAAGCGGCAAGAGCAGCGCGGCGACCCAATCCCGACTCCGTGAGCCGCCGCGCCGGCTGACATTCCTCGATGGCGCTGAGGTCAGCCCGCGGTGGTCACCAGACAGCCAGTGGATTGTCTTCGGGTCCTCAGGGATCTCGAAGCAACAGACCACTGGCCAGCTCTACAAGGTGCGGGCCAGCGGCGGGCAACCCGAACTCCTCCTCGAATCAACCGGCGAAACGGAGTCGGCGTCGGTGATGCTCCCGAGCGATTGGTCAAGCGATGGCAGGCACATCATCTACGGCAAGGGCACATGGATCGGCAGTGGGGCCAACGACATCTATGCGCTCGACCTCCAGACGAACGAAACGTTCCCGCTGGTGACCGACGATGGCGATCAGGGAAATGGAAGAATCTCACCGGATGGAAAGTGGCTCGCGTTCGAATCCACCCAGTCCGGCCAGGTGGAGGTGTACGTCATCCCGTTCCAGCCCGGATGGGAGGAAGAACGAGAGCAGGGCCTCCCGACGCCGAGCGAACAATCGCGATGGCGCATCTCGATCGCCGGCGGGGGCAGGCCGCGATGGAGTGCCGACATGGCCGAGATCTATTACATCTCGTCCAGCAACTCGATGATCGCCGTCAAGATCGGCGCCCAGGGCGCCCAGTTCACCAGCGGCGTCGGCACAGCCCTCTTCCCAGCGACAATCGAGCCCGGTATGGGTTTCGATGTCAGCGCCGACGGCAAGTACTTCGCCATCAACTCCTCGATCGAAGAGACAGCCACGTCGATCAGCCTCCTCACCAACTGGACGAGCCTGCTCAATCAATAACGGCTTCGATCCCGCCAGCCTCAGTTCACCGCCACCAGCTCAACTTCGACAATCAGTTTCGCGTTCGCGGGCACCGTCCCGTCGGCGTACCCCGCGCGCCCGTACCCAAGCTCCGGCGGGATCACCAGCCGCCGGATCTCCCCCAGCCGCATCCCCCGGATCCCGTCGTCGAGCCCCTTGATCACCGTCCCGTCGCCGACAAACATCTTGTGTGTCCGGCGGTTGGCCCGCGTATCGACCAGCACGGTCCCATCTTCGAGCGACAGCGTGTAATGCAACTCGATCCGCTTGCCCTCGACGATCGGCGCCCCCGACCCGGCCCGGAGCGTCCGCTGACGGATCTCCGGCTCCCGGTTCCGGGCGATCTTCAGTGTCTTGTCCCGGCAGCCGATCTGCGTCGACAGCAGGCCCACGCCGCCGAGCACGGTCAGCAGCGCACCGACAAGCAGTCTCCGGGAGATGGTCGCCATACCGGTGGCTATCGGCCCAATCCACCAACGACTGCACCGCCGCGCGTCCGAGAACCGCTCAGCCCCCGGACCCGAGGTCGTCCCCCAGATCATCCCGCGTCAGCAGCGACTCGAACCGGACACCCGCGCCCTCGATGTTCGCCCGCGCCCCCTCCATCCGGTCGATCACCGCGATCACGCCCAACACCTCCGCGCCCGCATCCCGGATCGTCCCGATCGCCTCGACCGACTGCCCCCCGGTCGTCGCGATGTCCTCGACGAACACCACCCGGTCCCCGGCGTTGAGCGTCCCCTCGACCCGCTGCGCCGTGCCGTAGCCCTTCTTCGAGTTGCGTACAAACACCGCATCGAGCCCCGTCTCGAGCGACGCCACCGTCACCAGCGGGATCCCCCCAAGCTCCGCCCCGACCAGCCGATCAACCGTCACCCCCGCCTCGCGCTCGATCACCCCGATCCGCTCGGCGAACATCGCGCCCAGCAACCGCAGGATCCCGGGCCTGGTCGTGAACCGGTACTTGTCGATGTAGTAACTCGATGTCTTGCCAGAGCGCAGCGTGAACTCCCCGCGCAGCACCGCCGCCTCGCTGATCACCCGGACAAGCTCTTGGCGCGTGGTCATCGCTTCACGCATCGCTCGTCACCGGCCGCATGAACGGGAACGGGATCACGTCCCGGATCGACGCGCTGTCCGTCAGCAGCATCACGATCCGGTCCACGCCCAGCCCCAGCCCGCCCGCCGGCGGCATCCCCACCTTCAGCGCCTCGATGAAGTCCGCGTCGAACGATCGGAACGCCTGCTCCTCGTCGTCGGCGCCCTCGAGCTGCTCGCGGAACTTCGCCTCCTGAATGTCCGGATCGTTCAGCTCCGTGTACGCCGGGCCGATCTCCATCCCCGCGATGAACAGGTCCCACCGGTCAGCCAGAGACGGGTCCTCCGGATCGGGCCTTGTCAGCGGCGAGATCGCGCTCGGGTACTTCGTTACAAACGTGGGCCGCGATGGATCAATCGTCGGCTCGGCCACCGCTTCGAACAGCTCGTTGATCACAAAGACGTCCGCGAGCCCCTCGTTCTTGAGCCCGCGCTTGTTCGCCTCTTCCCGAGCCCGTGCTGTATCGGTCATCGGGAACCCGAGCGCCCGCTCGAACAGCTCGCCGTAGGTGATGCGCACAAACGGGGAGCCGTAATCGATCGACCACTGCCCGAACGGCAGCGTCACGCTCGCTGGATCGATGTCCCCGGTCATCACGTCCTCGGGCGCCGATTCAACCGCGACAAAGTGCGCCAGCCCGCGCAGCAGCGACTCGGTCAGCTCCAGCATCGTCTCGCAGTCCCCGAACGCCTCGTACGCCTCCATCGCGGTGAACTCCGGGTTGTGCCTTCTGGACAACCCCTCGTTGCGGAAGTTCCGCCCGATCTCGAAGACCCTCCGCATCCCGCCGACGAGCAACCGTTTCAGGTACAGCTCTGGCGCGATCCGCATCGAGAGATCGATATCCAGCGCGTTCATGTGCGTCAGGAAAGGACGCGCCGCCGCCCCGCCCGCCTGCGTCTGGAGCATCGGCGTCTCGACCTCGAGGAACCCCCGCTCGAGCATGAACCGCCGCATGTGCGCGACGATCAGCGACCGCAGCCGCAGCGTCCGCATCGCCTCGGGGTTCGCGTACAGGTCGATGTACCGCTTGCGGTAGCGCGTCTCGACGTCCTGCAACCCCGCCCACTTCTCGGGTGGCGCCGCCAGCGACTTGGCCCCGGGCTTGAGCGACGACGCCCACACCGTCACCTCCCCCGTCTTTGTCCGCGTGATCGGCCCGTGCGCAATCACGATATCCCCCAGATCGACCGCCTTGGCCAGCGCGAAGCCCGCCTCATCACAGTCGCGCTTGCTCACCGCGATCTGGAGGTCGCCGCCGTCCTCACCCGGTTCGCCGACCGTCTCGTCCCGGAGCTGCATCCACACCAGCTTCCCGTTGTCCCGCAGCAGCATCACCCGCCCGGCCACCGCCGCGACCGGGCGCCGATCGATGAACCCGTCTTCCTTTTTGTTCGCCTTCTGGTCCTCGTCGGCCGCCTCGTCGTACATCCGCCGGGCCTCCGCGCACGAAATCAGCCCTTGATGCGAAAACCCATAGGGGTTCAGCCCCAGAGCCGCGATCGTGTCCCGGTTCTCCCGGCGCTGGGCCTCGAGCCGGTGCATGTCCTCGGGCGTCTCAATCGGTGTCGTGGTGTCTCCCATGGACGCCATCCTATCCCCCGGCCTTCGCCGCTGTCACCGCCCGGCGCCGGGGGATCAACACGCTCCACACCGGCGATCGACGCCAGCACAGCCACCCGCACGCGACGACGCTGCACGGGGCAAACCCGCCACCGGGGCCGCCACCGGGGATATAATGGAGGCCGGAATCGACTATTCGGATCCAACCCATCCCACGCGATGAGAAAAGGAGATCGAGAGCTATGAGCATCCTCTCAAAGAAAGTCGCCATCGTCACTGGCGCCAGCAGCGGCATCGGCGAGGCCATCGCCACAGAACTCGGCAAGCGGCAGGTCTCCGTCGTCTGCGCCGCCCGCAGGATCGACCGCCTCGATGCGCTCGCAACAACCATCACCGGCGCCGGCGGCCACGCCATCGCCGTCCAGTGCGACGTCACCGACCGCGATGATTTCGCCAAGCTCGTCCACATCACCCGTGAAACCTTCGGCGGCGTCGACATCCTCATCAACAACGCCGGCGTCATGCCGCTCTCGTTCATGGAAAAGGGCCACATCGACGAATGGGACCAGATGGTCCGCGTCAACATCGGCGGCGTCCTCAACGGCGTCTGGGCCGTGCTCCCGCACATGCTCGAAGCCGGCGCCGGACACATCATCAACGTCTCGTCCATCGTCGGGAGGAAGGTCGTTCCAGGCGGCTCCGTCTACTGCGGGACCAAGCACTTCGTCCACGCCCTGTCCGAGGGCCTCCGCATGGAGCTCTCCAGCAAGAACATCCGCGTGACCACCATCGCCCCGGGCTTCGTCACGACCGAGCTGACCAACACCATCACCGACCCCGATGTCCGTGAACGCTTCAAGGTCTACGACGACATCACCCCCCTGGCGCCGGTCGACATCGCGACGAGCACCATCCACGCGCTCGAAGCCCCGCCGCACGTCGACGTCAATGAGATCGTCATCCGCCCGACCATGCAGATGCTCTGATCCGCTTCGGCCACGCCCGGGATGAGCAGGGCGGATCCCGGGATCTTCTGTGCACCGGATGGAAGTGATGCCCGATCCGGGCGATCTTCGTTCTTCGTGATCTTTGCGTTGTCACGCGGGCTCATGCACAATGCGACCGTGCAGATCCTCGATCGCTACGTCGCCCGCCTCTACCTGATTAACGTCATCGCCATCCTCGTGGCGATGATGAGCTTCGTCGTCGCCGTTGATGTCGTCGTCAACCTCGCCGCGCTCATGGACGCCGGCCGCACCGTCGCCGGCGAGGGCGCCACGACGCTCGAAGTCGCCTGGGGTGTGACCTACGCGATCATGGACCTCTGGGGCCCGCGCCTGCTCCAGCTCTTTAGCTACCTCGCCGGCTTCGTGCTCATCGCCGCGATGGGCTTCACCTGCGTCAACCTCGTGCGTCGCCGCGAACTCGTCGCGGTCCTCGCCTCGGGCGTCTCCCTGCACCGCCTGTTCATCCCGTTCGTCGCCGTGGCCCTGCTCGTCACCGCCGCGCAGGCCGTCGATCAGGAAATCCTCATCCCCGGCATCGCGCACAAGCTCTTCCGCGACCCGGAAAGCGCCGGCCAGAATGTCGGCGTCAGCTTCCGCGTCCCGCTGGTCCCCGACAACGCCAACCGCCTCTGGTACGCCGTCAACTACGACAGCGATGCGCAGCGCATGGACACCGTCTCCATCTGGGAGCGCGACGACGAGGGCGGCGTCATCCGGCGCATCACCGCGGACACCGCCACCTGGACCGGCTCCGCGTGGGCCCTCGAAAACGGCGTCGCCGAAACCCCCGATGGCGAGCGATCAACCGTCGACGCCGTCGCCACGGACCTCGATCCCACCGTCGTGCTCATCAAGCGCATCGAGGGATTCGGGCAGAACCTCAGCTGGCGACAGATCTCGGCCGCCCTCAACCAGCCCGTCCCCGTCAGCGATCAGACCCGCCGCGACCTCAACACCATCCGTTACGGGCGGCTGGCCATCATGGCGGGAAACATCCTTGTCCTGTGCATCAATCTCCCCTTTTTCCTGATGCGCGAGCCGAGGGGAATGCTCAAGCAGACGCTCAAGGTCGCGCCCATCGGCGCCATCGCGCTCATCGGCACCATCATCGCCGTCGCGGCCCCGCCGCCGGGCCTGCCCGTCTGGGTCGGCGCCATGATCCCGATCCTGATCCTCACCCCCATCGCCATCGCCACCGCATCCAACCTGCGCACATAACTACTCTGCCATCAGGCAGGCGCCGGCAACAAAAAGAGGTGATGCCCCCCTCACATCCAACCGCCACGTCGAGCGTTCTTCAGCCGCCCGGCGCTTCCGGAACTCCGTTCCCATCTGGCGCCGCCGGCGCCGACTGCTTCGCCTTCTCGGCCTCCATCGCCTCGAGCGCCTCCGATGCCGTGCTCACATGCAGGCTCATCGCGTACCCCATCTCGCGACCGGACCCGTTCTCACGAAGCGTGAAACCATCCATGCCAGTGCGCATCACCAGGAGGTCCGCGAGTTTCGGCTGGCCACCGCCGCCGAGCGTGCTCTCATCAAAGAGGCACCAGATGATGTACAGCCCGTTCGAGGCCTCGATGCTCATCGGGACCGGCGCCACGTTCTCCGTGAACTGACTGCCCCCCCCCGAGTTCCCGCCGCGCGACCGCTTGTACGTCTCGCCGAACGATTCAAACAGCGTCCCGAAGTTACTTGACGCGCCCTGGATCGTCCCCATCTGCTCGCTGCACGCGGTCAGGAACGTGCGGATCTGATCGTCGGTCAGATCGCCGTCCGCCTTCGAGTTCAGCAGCCCCCGCAGCGCCGGGACATCCCCCGTCTCCGCGGCCTGCATCGCAGAGTCGCCGATTGGGACCATCTGCTTGGTGTAAAACGTCCACGTCTGCAACCCGCCCGCGCCGATCGCCCCCCAGATCACCGTCGTCATGATCCCGACGATCAACCCCGCGATCGCCGCCGTCTTCCCCGTCAAACGACCGTTTGACCGCCCGATCAGCAGCATCGACGAGGCGCCGAGCACGATCGAAAGAACACCCAGAAACGGCACGCAGCAAAGCAGCCCCGTCGTCAGCGACGCCACCGCGAGCACGCTCGTCCGCGATCCCGCCACGGGTCCGTCATCCAGGTAACCGCCGCCATCGATGTATGGATTCTCGCTCATAACCGGGCACCCTACCGCATCTGTCGGTCCATTCTCAACACGCCCCGAGGTTCACCCCGGCACATCCCCCGGGAATCACGCCGGACCAACCCCCGGAGCAACTGCTGTCACCGCCAACGCTTGTTCGGATTCCGAATCTTTTCATTCGGTCATCGAAAAAGAGTGAAACCCGACGCCCCCGAATCTGAATGATTCTCCCGGTGGGATCGCCGCACACGAGGCGTGCTCGAGCGGGACGACAGATCGACGCCACTTACCGGACAACGTTCCGGACGGCGTTGATCCACGCCTCCAGGCGTCCCCCACCCGTACCCCCCGTGCCGGCGTGATTCGTCACCCGGCACACAACGCTCGTCTCCGCCCGAGACGAGCGTTTTTCGTTTTGCCATCTCAAGAATCAACCTCCCCCCCTCTTGATCTAGTGGCACGGGCGTCCCGCCCGTGTACTCCCCCATCTATATCCCCTTTCCCCCTCCCTATCCCCATCCCCCTCCCCATCTTCCCTCCCAAACCCCGCCCCACTCATCATCTCTCCCGATGACCCCCCACCACCCTCGCGTACACTCCCCACATGCTCCTCCCAATCTTCATCACCACCACCATCGCCCTCGCCGCCCTCACCGCCTTCCTCCTCTACCACCGCGCCCGCCTCCGAAACCAACTCAACGCCGCCACGACACGCCTCTCGGACGCCGAAAAAGACCTCGCCATCCTCCAGCAGCGCATCGAGGGCGCCCAGCAGCGCCAGCAGGACGAGCTCGAACGCTACGAGCAGCTCCGCAAGCAGTTCGAGGACACCTTCAACGCCCTCGCCGGCAAGGCCCTCGAATCCTCCAGCGCCCAGTTCCTCAAACTCGCCAACGAAAAGTTCAACGCCCAGCACGAGCAGAACAAGGCCGACATCGACAAACGCAAGGACGCCGTCGACAACCTCGTCAAACCCATCGGCGAGACCCTCAAACTCACCCGCGAGCGCCTCGAAACCATCGAAAAAGCACAACTCGAACGCGCCGCCTCCCTCTCCGAACACCTCAAACAGATGGGCCTCACCAGCGACGGCCTCCGCGCCGAAACCCACAAACTCGTCAGCGCCCTGTCCAAACCCCAGGTCCGAGGCGCCTACGGCGAGATGCAACTCGAACGCATCGCCGAGATCGCGGGGATGCGCAGCTACTGCGACTTCGACACCCAGCACACCGTCAAGGACGACGACGGCGCCAACCTCCGCCCGGACATGGTCGTCCGCCTCCCCAACGACCGCGTCATCGTCATCGACGCGAAGATGAACGCCAGCAAATACATGGACGCCATCAGCGCCAAAACCGAGGCCGAAGCCGAAACCCTCCTCGGCGAGTTCGCCACCCACGTCGCCAAACAGGTGAAAGACCTCTCCAAAAAGGAATACCAGGCCAGCGTCGAGGGCGCGATCGACTTCACCGTCATGTTCATCCCCGCCGACCAGCTCATCGACGCGGCGCTCGAGCGCAAACCCGACCTGCTGGAAGCCGCCTACAAAGACAACGTCATCCTCGCCAGCCCCAGCACCCTCATCGGCCTGCTCAGAGCCGTCCACATCGGCTGGCGCGAAAAATCAATCTCGGACAACGCCGAGGAACTCATCAAACTCGGCACCGAACTCCACGAACGCACGGCCACAGCCCTGACCTACGCCGACGACATCGGCAAGGCGATCAAAAACGCCGCCGACAAGTACAACAAATTCGTAGGCTCAGTAGAAGGCCGCCTGATGCCGACGCTCCGCAAGTTCGAGGAGAAGGGGGCGAAGTCGACGAAGCAGATCGAGGATTTGGAGAAGGTTGAGGTGGAGACGAGGGAGTTGAAAGGATTGTCGGCTTCAAACCAAGAACACTAAGTCACACAGGAATTCAGAATTATGGATCATGCAACCGAAAGCCCGCTAAATTCTGCGCTGCGTCAGTTTGAATTATCAGAAGCTAATCTTGTAAAACTCGAAAAAATTTCATCTGAACTCCGTTCAATCATCGGCACAGGCCCTGCGTTTGGTGACAACCCCGACTATGAATCTTCTTGTCATAGTTTCAATCTACTTTGGGATTCATTGCCAAAAATCGACAACTGGAAGCCGAGTATCACCCTTCTAGATTATGATAAAATTGGTCAAATGCGCCTTGACGCTTTGGATATCAATGAAATTGAATGCACTGTTTCTGTAGAGCATGCTATTGAAGAACCTTTCAGGGCGACTAGGGAATACCGACGCCGATTTAGCCAAGAAAGACGAAAACTTGTTCGCGAATCATTAATAAACACGATTGAAAAAATCGATGGCAATCTACAGTCATTGTCCAAATTGATCCAAGGAAATTTTGAAACTGGTGACGAAGTAAAAAACCCTGAGTTTGAATTACTAAAAGAAAATGCAAATCAAATTCAAACTCTCTTAGGCAGCACGCCTTTGCCAGCCGGATGGCGAAACCTGCGCCGCCACCTCAGCTTCGGTCTGTACGTAGATCTCCACGACATAATTACGTATGACTGGGCGGATATAAAAATGGAATTAGGCCGGTCCCTCTATGGGGACAAAGAACCCGTGCCAGTGCAAGCTGAAGATCTTGGCAATCTCGTCAATTCAAAGCCGCAGGGCCCCGTGGCAACGAAACTACTCTGGGAAAAACTTTCGCCTGATGATTTTGAAAGATTAATTTTTATGCTAATATCTTCTGAATCTGATTACGAGAATCCTGAGTGGCTGATGAGCACTAACGCCCCTGACCGCGGAAGGGATCTGTCCGCATATCGAGTGTATAGCGATTCACTGAGCGGCACGATTCGTAAACGAGTTATAATACAGTGCAAGCACTGGCAGAAGAAAAGTGTTGGCTCCGCGGAAATAGCGATCCTTCGCGAACAAATGAAACTCTGGGACTCGCCCCGCGTTGATGTTCATGTGATTGCAACATCAGGAAGATTTTCATCCGATGCTGTCGCGATCATCGAATCGCACAATCAATCTGACAGCGCGCTTCAAATAGAAATGTGGCCAGAGAGTCATCTAGAACTTCTACTAGCGAGTAGGCCACATATTATTGCCGGATTTTCGCTTCGATAAATAAGATTTATCTCAATGCCCCCACACCAAAAAATAAACTACACCGAATTCCCCGCCAGCGACCTACCCGCCGTCAAGGCCTTCTTCTCGAATGCCTTCAACTGGTCCTTCACCGACTACGGCCCCGACTACACCGCCTTCAACGCCGACTCCGCCGGGCTCGACGGCGGGTTCTTCCAGTCCAACCTCACCGCGACCACCGACACAGGCAGCGCGCTCGTCGTCCTCTACTCCAACGACCTGGAAGCAACACAAGCCACCGTCGAAACCCACGGCGGCGCCATCATCAAACCGATCTTCAGTTTCCCCGGCGGCCGCCGCTTCCACTTCACCGACCCCAACGGCAACGAGTGGGCCGTGTGGTCTGACGCGCAGTAGCGATCAGATCTTCAAGCTTTGAAAGCCGGGGGATTCCAATCCCTCGGTTCTTCGTATCACCCCACCGTCAACTCCGGCGCCTTCTCCGCCCGGCGCATCGACGCCAGCGCCGCCTGCTTGTCGAGTTGCTCCACCACCGTTTCGATCTCCTCGCACAGCTTCCCGCCGTCAGCAAAGTTCGCCGTCGGATCGCCGCCGTCGCTGTTCTCGCGCAGGGCCATGTTGATCGGGATGGCGCCGAGGAACGGAACGCCCAATCGCTGCGCCATCCGCTCGGCGCCGCCACGACCGAAGATGTCGTACTCCTTCCCGTCGTCGCCGATGAAATAGCTCATATTCTCGATGATCCCGATGACCTCGACCCCGAGCGTCTGGAACATCCGCACCGCCCGCACCGCGTCGTCGCGCGCGACCTTCTGAGGCGTGCAAACAACGACAGCGCCGTCAACCGCCAGCGTCTGCGCCAGCGTCAGCATCACGTCCCCGGTGCCCGGCGGCAGGTCGATCACCAGATCATCCAGATCCCCCCACCTGGTCTGCTCGATGAGCTGCTTGAACGCCCCGTGCGCCATCGGACCGCGCCAGATCAGCGGCTTCTCCGGCTCGACCAGCTTCCCGATCGTCACCGCCTTGACGCCGTGCACGTTGAACGGCTGGATCATCCCCTCGTGCACGCTCTGCTCCATCGATTCCAAACCGAGCATCGTCGGGAGCGACGGCCCGTAGATGTCGCCGTCCATCAATCCCACCGCCCGGCCCTTGCGCGCTAGACCAACCGCCACGTTCACCGCAACGGTCGACTTCCCCACGCCGCCCTTGCCCGCGCCGATCGCGATGATCCGCTTGACGTTGGGCAGCCCCGCCGGTTTGGGCGCTTCCTTGTGCGCGCCGCCGACGGCGCCGGGGGGTGGTGGAGGCGCGGGTCGCTCTTGCGGCGCCTCGGATGCGGCCCCGTCGGCATCGCTGACAAACGCGACGTTCACCTGCTTGATGCTCACCCCCTGATCCGCCGCCGCCCGGTACAGCGACACGCGGATCTGCTTGGTGAGCTCCGCCTCATCGGCGCTTGGTTTGATCGCGATGTCGCACGAGACGATCCCGTCGCACGCCGCCACCTTGCGCACCGCCGTCTCTCCAACCGCCGCGATCAACGCCGCCCGTGCCTGCTGCTTGTTCATATCGATTAACCGTTCCCATCGGGCCGGGGCCGCCCACGTGAAGAAGACCAGAACGCCGGGAACACCGAAAAAAGTCCGAAAAAACGACCCGGACCCGCTCCTGGCGCCGGCCGCGGGAGAGCCCGCAGCCAACGACCGATCATAGACTTGATCGCCCGCGTTGGACGATCCCGTGCAATCCCGGCGCCCGGTCGGCGTTCTCCCCGGTGGCAATCATGCCGGATCGGAGCAGCAACCATGAACCGAAACACCGACACCCCGTTCTTCACCCCCCGCCGCCTCGCCGCCGCGATGACCGTGGCCGCCATCGCCGGCCTCGCCACGGCCCAACCCCCGGCCGACGAAACTCAGCTCCTGCGCGGGCCGAGCGTCACCGACACCCACGTCCCGGGCGCCTCCGATGCGTTCGCCGGTCGGCCCATGGCCGGCGCCGCCGAGACGCGCCGAGCCGATCACCCGATCGCGTTGCGGGCATTCGTTGGCAGTGTGCGTCAACTCGACGAGCCGGGCGTCGACCCCGCGCTCCACCTGAACGACGGCCAGCGCGCCGTCATCGAGGTCATGCTCCGCGAGCACCGCGAGGCCGTCGAGGCCTGGCGGAGCGAGCACCGCGACGAGATTCGCGAGCTCCGCGGCTCATCCCGAAAGGGCGACAAGCATCGGGGCCGTCGCGGCGCCGCCGCCCCCGCCCGGGGCGAACGACCCGCAAGGCCCGGCCAACCCCAGGACCGCCGCATGAGCCAGGGCGAGCCCGCGCAGCGCCTCGACGGCAGCGTCCCGCCCCGCGGCAACCGTGATGAACGGCGCCACGGCCCAGGCAACGAGCAGCGCAAAGCGCAACACAAATCGCTCATGGCGACCCGCCCAAACCCCGAGCCGCAGCAGGCGCAGATCTGGAGCACCCTGACACCCGAGCAGCGATCGTTCGTCGAGGCCGATCTTGAACGCCGCAAAGCCGACGCGATCGCCAGACGCGACATGATGAAGCAGCGCCGCCAACGCGCCGGCGGGCCGGCCGACAACGCGGACCGGGGCCCGAGAAACCGCCCGGCGATGCGTGACGGCGAGACCATCAACCAGTTCCGCCAACGGATGCGCAAACGCATCGAGCAGCTCACCCCCGAGCAGCGCCAGCGCGCCCTCGAAAGACTCAACCGCGCCACCAATGAGAACGGCGTTCAGAAGAGCCCCGGGAACAACAACGAAATCTGATAATCAGTTGACCAGCCGCGAGCCGGGACAGGGACCACCCGGACGGGGCTCGGCGCTCCGTGTGATCATGTCTCAGCCGAACATGGTTCAGTCGAAATGGTTCAGTCGATCACGCTGAACGCCAGCTTCACCGGATCGGTCGTCATCGAATCCATCGACACCACCGCCTCGACACCGGGTGTCGAGTCCGCCGCCACAACGTCGATCAAATGCAGCGACACCGTGTCGAACTCCCGGCTGATCAGGATCTCGGCGCGGGCCGCACGGATGACCCGCTCGCGGTTGCTGATCTCCACATCGATCAGGTCGTACGTCACCGGGTCGTACGATTTGGCGGTAACGTCGGTCATCTTGACGTAGCCGCCGTTGACGATCTGCTCGGCGAACTCGCGCTTCGCCTCCGCCTCGGTGCGGGGCTTGCTGTCGGCGCAACCGATCACACCCAAGCCAACAGCGCCGATCATGGCGGCGCCGATGAGCGCCCGCGGGATGACACGGTGTACGCGATTCACACTCTTTTCATCGGGCGATACACCCGGCCCCTGCACCAGATTCCGGGCGTCGACCCGGCGACATTATCGGACCATCATGCCCCGTCCGGAATGATCACCTTTTTTACACCGAAATAGCTTGTCAAAGCGCCCCCCCGTCCGGTAAAAAGGAAGTGACGAGAGCCGGGTTCATCAATCCCCCCGGCTCCGCTCTGGGAGGAGCGTTCCGATGACGATTCGTACCCTTGCCCGGCGCCGCCGTGTTGGCGCTGTTGTCCTGATCCTCGCCGCCGCCGCCCCGTGCTCGCTCGCGGCCATCGACACCGACCCCGCCAACGACACCATGGCCGGCGCCGATGTCCTGACGACAACCATCGGTGAACTGGTCACACACCGCGCGGCATTGATCCCGGCGCCGGGACGGCTCGATGTCGATTTCTTCATGATCAACGCCAGCGCCGGCGACAACATCACCATCACGCTCACCCGAGTGATCGAAGATGGCATCGCCAACGGCGCCGACCTCAACCTCAGGCTCCACGCCTACACGCCGGACGCCAACCTCATCAGCGTCCCGGGCATCGGGCAGAACCCGACGATGAACTTCACGACGGAGTCCGACGGCGCCGTCTACATCGGCGTCGGCCTCGCCGGCGATTCCGATCTCGACGGTGTGGATGACGCCGACCCGACGGCGCGCGGCGACGCCGTCAACCAGGTCGAAACCAACAACGGGCTCTACGACATCGGCATCACCGTCAGCCGGGCGATCCCGTCGAGCGCCGTCCTCTTCGAGGACCTCGCCGATTGTCAAGCGGAGGTCAACGCGCTGTGCCCGCCCGCCCAGACCCTCTTCCCGGACGACGGGACCTGCTTCATCGGCACGCTCGTCAAACGCGACTTCCCCGACTGCGAGCCCGACACCTTCCTCGTCCTCTTCGACAAGGAACTGAACATCATCGCCCAGGATGACAACGGCTCCACCAAGGGCAACGGCTGGGCCTCGGGCCTGCCCTTCATCCAGGACGGGACCGGCTTCATCGATGACGGCGACGGGACCTGGTCCCTCCGCATCGGCGTCACCGGAAGACCCGACGGGCTCGACGGCGACTTCAACGGGCTCTTCCAGAACGCCGGACACCAGCAGTTCGGCGAGTTCACGATCACCGTCAGCTTCTTTGACGGCGGCAGCGGCGTTCTCCTCGGGTCGGAAACCTACACCGACCGCTTCAACACCGGCGCCGAGGCGTTCTACATCAACTACGACGTCCCCGACCACAACGGGCACGCCTCCATCACCATCGACAACACCACCGGCGCCATCGCAGCACTCCCCGATCAGGACGTCTTCCACCTCGAAGGCCTCATCCCCTTCTGCGATTACTTCATCACACAAATCGGCGGGCTCAACAACGACTGCCGTCCCACCGACACGGTCATGGTCTGGGTCGACAAAAACTGCGGCGTCATCTGGGCCTCCAACGAGTACAGCGCCGCCACCGGCTTCGAAGAACTCAACATCATCGCCGACTACAAGGGCCGGGCCAACTTCGCCATCGCCGGCGAAGACCAGCGGGGCCGGCTCCTCTCGACCGGACTCGACATGACCCCCCCGGAGATCATGGCCCGAGCCGCCGGTGAATGCATCCTCCCCGATCCCAACATCGATGAAGGCTGCTACACCCTCTGCTTCCGCCTTGCCCCGCCGCACCCCAGCGCCACCGGCCCGATGGAAAGCGGCGATGTCGCGGCCACCGCAGACACCCTCGAAGGTGAGATCCGCAACGCCATGTCGCGGGGTGACCTCAACATGGACGGACGAACCGACACCGCCGACCTGGGCCTCCTCCTCGGCAACTTCGGCTGGGCCAACTAACCCCCCACCTCCCCTCCCAAACGCCCGGGATGAGCAAAGCGAATCCCGGGATCTCTCCAGCCTCACCTTCCCCTGTTTTTTATCTAAACTGCGCGCCCAATGTCCAGCGCCATCAACGATCAACAACTGCCAACCCGCTCCCTCCGATCCGACAACAACGCCGGCCTCTGCCCCGAAGCCGCCCGCGCCCTCATCGACTGCGCGCCGGGCCACGCCATCGGCTACAGCGACGACGACTGCACCGCGCACGCCACCGCCGCCATCGGCAACCTCTTCGGCGAACAAACCGAAGTCTTCTTCGTCGCGACAGGCACCGCGGCCAATACGCTCTCGATCGCCGCGTTCACCGAGCCCTGGCAGACCGTCTTGTGCCACCACGAGGCGCACTGGTCAGAGGACGAATCCACCGCCCCCGAACGATTCACCGGCTGCCGCACCGCGCCCATCCACCCCGCCGGCGACGATCCATCAAAGATCACACCCGACGACATCCAACGCGCCGCACAAGCCTCCCGTGGCGACGTCCACCAGCCCGCCCCCGGCGCCATCACCATCTCCAACGCCACCGAGTTCGGCACGGTCTACACACCCGCAGAAATCAAATTACTCTGCCACACCGCCCACGCCCTCGGCCGCATCGTCCACATCGACGGCGCCCGACTCGCCAACGCCGTCGCGCACATCGCACAAACCACCGGCGACGACCCCGCAACCATCTGCCGCGCGATGACCACCGACGCCGGCGTCGATGCGCTCTCGCTGGGCGGAACCAAAGCCGGCATGGCCCTCGGCGAAGCCGTCTGCTTCTTTCCCAACGACTTCAACAAGCAAGGCGACTGCTTCGCCCGCGCTGTCCACGCCTTCCCGTTCCTGCGCAAAGGAACCGGCCACCTCCTGAGCAAGCACCGCTTCGTCACCGCCCCCTTCGCCGCCATGCTCGATTCCGACGCGCAGACCTGCCCATGGATCAAGCACGCGACCCACGCCAACAAGATGGCGCAACAGCTCGCGAGCGGTCTGACCAATCTCGGCTATCCCATCGCGCACAACGTCGAAGCCAACGCCGTCTTCGTCACACTCACCCAGGCGCAGCACGACCACCTCACCGCCAAGGGCCACGGCTACTACCTTTTCGGCCCGCAAAAAAACCGCCTCGCCCGACTCATGTGCAGCTTCGATACCACACCCGAAGACATCGAAGCCTTCCTCGAAGACGCGCGCAACATCTCCTCCGCCTCCTCCACCACCTAGTGGCACGGGCGTCCCGCCCGTGGCCTCCCCCATCTCTCCCTACTTCTTCCTCTTCCTCTCCCTCCACTCCTGGGATGAGGCTCCGCGAATCCCAGGATGCCCCGCCTCCCTCTCCCTCTGGGAGAGGGCCGGGGAGAGGGGCTCTTACCGCTCCACCCACCCCCGCAGCGCCCCAAGAAACTCCCCCTCCACTTCATCCTCCCCCGCCGTCGCATCAATCAGCAGATGCCGCCCCGGCTCGGCCATCGCCTGGTGCTTGTACCCGTCGCGCACCCGCCGGTGGAACGCCGACCCCTTCGCCTCCATCCGATCCAGCAGCAGCCCCATCCGGTGCGCCGCCGTCTGCTCGTCAACATCGAAAATCACGACCAGATCAGGCCACACATCCCCGCACGCCACCTTCGCAACGTGCATGATCTCATCCTCGCGCATCCCCCCCGCGGCGCCCTGATAAGCGAGCGTGCTCGACACGAACCGATCCGCCACAACCAGTTCGTTCTTCGCCAGCGCCGGCACAATCCGCTCGGCCACCAGCTGCGCGCGGCTGGCCATGTACAGCAGCGTCTCGCACCGCACGCTCATCTCGTCGTGATTCACATCGAGGAGCACATCGCGGATCCGCTCGCTGATCGCTGTCCCGCCCGGCTCGCGCACCTCGCACACCCCCAACCCGTGCGCGCGCGCCAGATCCGCGAACCGACGGTACTGCGTTGTTTTCCCGCTCCCGTCGGGGCCCTCGAACACAATGAACTTCCCCGCGAGCGCCTTCACCCACGGACAATCTTCCCGAGCCGCGCCAGCCTTCGCCGGCGACATCACAGCGACGCCTTCCGTGCCCATGTCGTCCCCTCCGGACCATCCTTGATCTCGACACCCAGAGCCGCCAGCTCATCGCGAACCGCGTCGGCCTCACTCCAGTCCCTCGCCGCCCGGGCGGCCGTCCTCCTCGCGATCAACGATTCTACCCGCTCAGCAAGAGCGTCATCGCCCGCGTCAGCTGCGGATTTCTCAACAAGATCGAGCGTCCCGAACACACCGTCAAACACCCGCAGCAGCGCCGCGTCGGCGCGGGTCGGTTTCTCGATCTCACCAATCCACGCATTGACCACCCCGATCGCGCCGGCCACATTCAGATCATCATCCATCGCCAGCGCAAACGCCTCCGCAACACCTTCCAATCCTCGTGGCACGGGCGTCCCGCCCGTGTACTCCCCACCCTCCTTCTTCTCTTCCCCCATCCCCACAAACCGTCGCCACCGATCAATCATCCGCGTCGAATCCCGCAGCCCCTGCTCCGTGAAGTTCGCGTTCTTCCGGTAGTGCGTCTTGATCAGCTCCAGCCGGACCGACGCCGCGTCGAACCCCTTGCCGAGCAGATCGCGCAGCGTGTAGAAGTTCCCGGCGCTCTTGCTCATCTTCGCGCCCTCGACCATCAGGTGCCGCCCGTGCACCCAGTACCGCGCAAACGAATCCTCGCCGGTGAAACACCGCGATTGCGCGATCTCGCACTCGTGGTGCGGGAAGATGTTGTCCTCACCCCCCGAATGAATATCGATCACCCCCGCGTGCGCGCTCCCCGCCGGCGCCAACCGCTCGATCGCCATCGCCGAGCACTCGATGTGCCACCCCGGGTACCCCTCGCCCAGGTCAACCTCACGCCCGAGCAGCGCCGACGGGTCCCATTTCATCAGGTGCGATGCGTCCGCTTTCCACAGCAGGAAATCCGCCGGGTGCTTCTTCTCCGACTGCTGCGTCGCCGAGACCCTGCCCCCGGCCCCCTCGCGGATCTTGTCCAGCGTGTTCCCGCTGAGCCGCCCGTACTCCGGGAACGCCTGCGTATCGAAATACACCGCCCCGCACCGCTGGTACGCGCAGCCCTTATCCAGCAACCCCACCACGATCTCCAGCATCGCCGCGACATGCGCAGACGCCCTCGGCAACAGCGACGGGTCCCGGTCCGCCTCGAACGCCACCCGCATCCCCAGCTTCTTCGCGTCCTCGACAAACGCCGCCGCGTAGAAGCTCGCGATCGCGTACGGATCGCCCGGGTCGATGTGGTCCACACCCTCGGGCAGTTTGCCCGATTTCTTCGCATCGAGCAGCCGCTGCCCCGCCGCGACCATCTTGTCCTCGCCAGCCCCGTCAGCCACCGCGTCGTCGGTCATGTGCCCGACATCGGTGATGTTCATCACGTGCGTCACGCCGTAACCACCGGCGCCCGACGGCCTCCCGTCCGGCTCAACCCGCGCGCACAACGGCGACTCCAGCCACCTTCTCAGCGTGTCGCCCAGCAGGAAACTGCGGAAGTTCCCGATGTGCGCGTAGTCGTACACCGTCGGCCCGCACGAATAGAACGAGACCTCACCCGATCCCAGGGGTCGAAAAACCTCCTGCTTGCCCGAGAGCGTGTTGTGCAGCGAAAGCGTCATCAGGCGCCAAGGTATCGCACCCAATCACATCGGTCGAGTCTCCCCACGCCCGGGATAAGGCTTTGCGAATCCCTGGATTTCCTTCCTCCCGCTCCCTCTGGGAGAGGGGCTTGATCAAGCCGCCGCGGCGCGGCGATCATCTCCCTCACTTCACCGCGGCCGAAGATTCCTCATCCGCCTCTTCCCCCCCCGCCGGCTCGATCCGCACCCGCGTGACTTTCGTCGGCTCCGCCTCGAGCACCCGCACCGCGACCCCGTTGGCCCGGAACGACTCACCCGTCTCCGGGATTCGCCCGAGCGCCGAGAGCACGAACCCGCCCACCGTGTCGTAATCGTCCTCGTCCGGAATCGACAACCCGATCGCCTCGAGCGCATCATTGACGTCATCGATGTACGCCCGAGCATCAACCTCCGCCGTCCGTGTCTCGCTCTCGACAACGATCTCCGGCTCCGTCTCGTCCTCCGGCTCGTACTCGTCCTGGATCTCCCCGACCAGCTCCTCAAGCACATCCTCAATCGTCACCAGCCCCGCCGTCCCGCCGTACTCGTCGAGCACGATCGACATGTGCACCTTCTTCGTCTTGAACTCCGACAGCACGTCCCGCACCGGCTTGGTCTCGGGGATGAACTGCACCTCGCGCAGGATCGGCGCCAGCGTGAACTCGCTCGACCCGTTGCCGACAAACGCGAGCAGGTCCTTCGTGTACAGGATCCCCACGATGTGATCCAGATCACCCTCGAACACCGGGATCCGGCTGTGCCCCGCCTTGGTGATGAAATCACGGATGAACCCGAGATCATCCGTCAGCTCGAACCCCTCGACCTCCGTCCTCGGGCGCATGATCTCGCTCACTGCCGTCGTCCGCAGCTCCACCACCGCCTCGATCATGTCCCGCTCCGTCTCGTCGAGCCGCCCCTCCTCCTCGCCCTCGCTGACCACCGTCCGCAGCTCCTCCTCCAGCTCCTCCTCCTCGGTCATCGACTCCGCGCCGACGAGACGCCGGACGACCTCGTCCAGCGCCGCGTAGACCCCCAGCACGGGCCACACGAGCGCATGAATCAACCGGATCAGCCCCCGCAGGCGGATCACCACCGATTCACCCGCGTGCAGCGCCACGCTCATCGGGATCGCAACGCCGAGTAGAAAGATCATCACCGCGGCGATCCCCAGCCCCGCCGCCATCCACCCGTAGTGCAGCGTCCCGTCGTCATCGACAACGCCCCCGACCGCCACGATCGACGCCGCCACCACCGCCAGCGAGCACACCAGCCGCGGGATCGAGATCGCCAGCGCATACGCGTCCGGGTCGTTGAGGATCTTCTCGATATCAATCGGCTTGTCGGTCTTGGCCAGCGCCCGCCGGGCCCGGGTCTTCGAGAGCCGGCGCAGCGCGAACTGAATCGTCGCCAGCACACCCCCGACGACCGCAGCCAGCAGCGCGATCCAAAGCGCCGTGGTGCTCATCGGTCGTCCTCCCCGTCACCGAACACCGACCCCACGCCGATCGCCCGCAGGATCTCGTCCTCGCGCGCGTGCATCAGATCAAAATCGCCCGGATCGTGATCATCGAAACCGATGCAGTGCAGCACGCCGTGCAGCAGGTACAGCAGCAACTCCCGCTCGACGCACCGGTCGCTCGCCTGCCGCCGGGCCTCGTCGAGACACACGACGATCTCCACATCCAGCGCGCCCGTCGGATCATCGCGCAGATCGAATGTCAGCACATCCGTCGCGCCCTCGATCCCGCTGTGAGAGAAATGCAACCCCGCCATCGTCGAATCATCAACAACCGACAACGCCACAACGTGAGCCCCGGCGCCGCCCCCGACGGCCCGACCGACCGCGAGCGCGCCAAACTCCGAGAGCCACGAGAGCGCCGTCGCATGGAGCCGCCCCGTCGTGTCGTTGATGTCGAGATCGATTGAACTCCCGCTCTGTTCCGCGTAGCTGGATGCAGGCTGAGGGGGTTCATCCTCGGCGCTGCCCGGGCGCGCAGCGTCCGGGGCGCAGGGGTCGTTGTTGTCCATTGTTCTGTTCGGGTTTGGCGTCATCGACGTCGCGAGGGCCTCACCACCCGCTTGTGCGAAAACGCGGGTGTCGCCCTGTTATCGTGTCATGCCGAGCGCCCCTTCACTCAAGGGCCGCCACGGCAGCGCCAAGTGTACGTCACCCGCCCCCCAAATCCACAAAAACCACACCGATAACACGATCCCCCTCTCCCCTTGGTGGCACGGGCGTCCCGCCCGGGTCCTCCCCCATCTCTCCCCCTCTCCCCCTTTTCCCTCTCCCCGCTTCCTGACCACCAACCCCCCTCACACCGGATCAGGCGACCAGAACTCCCCCTGATTCCCCGCCGGGTCGTACCAATACACCGACTCCGCATTCATCCACTCCAGCCGCACCGGCTTCCCATCTGCGCCCATGAATACCTCAATCCCATGCTCGCGCAGCCGCTCGATCGCCCCGGGCATCTCCTCCCGGGCTTTTTCGATCGCAAAGTGAACCCGCCCGAACCGCTCCCCCGCCGGATAGGGCGAATCCTCCTGAAAAAACAGGGGCCCCGTCGTGAGCGCCAGCCGAACAGACGAACCAACAGCCCCCGTCCAGAACCACGCCCAATCCTCGCGCCACGCCCGCGACCCCGCATCAACCGACGGTGGCGTCCCGCCGTTCGTTTCGTCGGGTGTCAACCCGACAACCCGCTCATAAAAATCCGCGCACGCCGGCACATCACCAACCACCAGCACCAGCTCGGAAACCCCGCCAGCGCTCGCCATCACTCCGACACTCCCAAAGACCCGAACTCGATCAGCTCCACATCATCGCGCTCGCGCAGCCGATCCATGATCCAGTACTTGTGCCAGGCGCCGAACGTGATCAGGAACCGCTTGCCCTCGCCCGCGTGCTCGTCCAGCGACGCCTCGATCAACGCCCAGTGCGACCCGTTGATATTGTCCCACCCCCCGGCCCCCAGGTCATCGTTGAACAGCCGGTTGTAAGGCTCGATCCCCCGACGCACAATCTCGTCGTACTCGTCGGTATGAATAAACGCCGGGTCGTCCCCATCAAACCCACGCCTCGCGATCTCTTCATCCACCCACGCCTCGGCCGCATCAACCTCCGCCGTTTCCTCAGGACGCTCCACCGCCCACCGCTTCAACTTCGCGTTGCGATCATCCGACATCGCCCGCGTCCACCCCGCGCACGGCACGATCACAAAGTCCATCTCCCGCGTCAGCGGAAAGATCGCATCGACATACTCAGGGAACCGCGAAACCCGAGCCTCGGTGATCGTCCCGTCCCGCGCAAACTCCTCCCTGGCAGCATCAAACCGGTCCGGTGGGATCTCCGCCAAAATGTAATCCGGCTCGTACGCCCGGACGATCTCCTGGATTGTCTCGATGCCGTACTCGTCGCTGTCTACATGCCCGCTGTGGATCATGCCGAGGACGAGGACTTCGGATTTCGGCGCTGTTGAGCAACCGGCTAGCAAAGCTGCAAGAACCGCGAATACCAGCAACGTGATTGTTTGCAAGAATCGATGCATCACCCACCCACCATCGCCCCAACACTCGCCGTCACCGGCACAAACGTCGGCCTCACCCGCGCTTCAAACTCCCCCCGGAACTTGTTCAAAATAGTCCGCACGGCCCAGTTCGTCCCGTCCGCCAGCCCGCAGATCGTCGTCCCGGGCATCGCGCCCATGCTCGTGGCGATCTCCTGCGTCAGATCCAGATCCTTCGTCCGCGTGTCGCCCTCCTCGATCCGGCACAGCAGCTTGTAGACCCACTGGCTGCCTTCCCGACAAGGCGTGCACTGCCCGCAACTCTCGTGGCTGAAGAACCGCGCGATATTCCGCGCCACCGCCACCATGTCCGTGTCCTCATCGAAGATCGTCGGGCACGCCGTCCCCAGACCCAGCACGTTGTACTTGCGCCCGATGTCGAAATCGAGCTCCGCGTCGAACTGATCCGTCCCCAACATCCCCATCGCGACGCCTCCCGGGATCGCCGCCTTGAACTTCTTTCCGCCGCGCATCCCGCCGCAGTAGTCCTCGACGAGCGTCCGCAGCGGGATCCCAAGATCGCACTCGAACACACCGGGCTTCTCGACATGCCCCGACACGCCCATCAGCTTGGTGCCAAAGCTGGGAGGCCCGCCGATCGTCGACTCCGTCCCCATCGACGTGAACCACGCGTGCCCGTGTTCAAGAATGGACGGCAGGTGCGCGATCGTCTCGACGTTATTGATGATCGTCGGCTTGCCAAACAACCCCTCGATCGCCGGGAAGGGAGGCTTGATCCGGGGCCAACCCCGCTTGCCCTCGATCGATTCCAGCAGCGCCGTCTCCTCGCCGCAGACATACGCCCCGGCGCCCCGGTGCACATAGCACTCGACCTTCCACGGCGCGCCCGTCGCGGTGTCCGACCCGCTCAGCAACCCCTTGCCGCCGAAGATCCCCTTGTCGTACGCCTCGGCGATCGCGCGTTCGAGCACCTTCGCCTGGTGGTGGTACTCGCCGCGGATGTAGATGAACGCCTTCTCGATCCGGCACGCGTAGCAGCAGATCGCGATCCCTTCGAGCAACAGGTGCGGATCGAAATCCATCAGCAACCGATCCTTGAACGTCCCCGGCTCCGACTCGTCCGCGTTGACCGCCAGGTACCGCGTCCCGACGTTGTTGATGTCGTCCGCCTTGGGCAGGAACGTCCACTTGAGCCCCGTCGGGAACCCCGCCCCGCCGCGACCGCGAAGCTGCGAATCCTTCACCTCGCCCGTCACCACGTCCGGCGCCATGGTCAGCGCTTTGCGCAGCGCGTCATACCCGCCGGTCTTGCAGTAATCGTCATACGAGACGATCCGCCGATCCTTCGGGTCGCCAAACGGCGGCGTGGGGATGTTCTTCGTCAGCGCCGCGGTCTTCATCTTCGGTTCCCAGGTCATCAGTCGTTGTTCCCGTTTCCGTTGAGTTCCACTTCTTCAATCACCGTCCGCCGCAGCGTCGCCTTTCCCAAAGGAGTCTCAACCCCCTCACGAACCTCCGTCTCCCGCCGAACCTCCCGAGAATCCTTCCCGACATCCGCTTTCACCCCACCCAACAGATGCCCCCAAAACCGACCAACACTCCGAGCCAACCCAACCTTGTCCTGCGAATCACTCATTCATCGATCCTCCCTCTCCCTCTGGGAGAGGGCCGGGGAGAGGGGCTCCCCAACCTCGGTGGCACGGGCGTCCCGCCCGTGTACTCTTTCCCTCTCCCCCTCAACTCCTCAACTCCCACTCACCCCAGATCACTCGTCGAAACCCCAACCACCGCCCGCTTCCCACCCATCACCGCATCGATCGCAGCCCCGATCGTCTCGGGCGTCAACTGCTCGTGCAGGTCCTCATCAATCAGCGCCACCGGCGCCGACCCGCATGAACCGAGGCACTCCAGTTCAACGAGCGAGAACTTCCCATCCTCGGTCGTCTCGCCCACCTCGATCCCAAGCTTTGCCCGGCACACATCCGTGATCGCCTTGTGTTCGCAGAACTCGCACGCGATCGACCGGCACACCGCGATCATGTGCTCGCCCCGCGGCTTGAGATGGAACTCCTCGTAAAAACTCGCGCAATCAATCACGATCGCCGGCGTCAGCCCGAGGAACGCCGCAACCTCTTCCATCGCCTGCAACGGGATCCACGTGTACGCGTGCTGAACCATGTGCAGCGCCGGGATCAGCGCCCCCTGCTTCGTCTCGAACCGCGGCAGGTACCGCTCGGTCAGCTCGGTTTTCATCGAGTCCGTCAGGTAAGGCGCCGCCCGCCGCTCCACCGCCGCCGTCCCCGATTGCTTTGCGATCCAGGCCATATCAACCAGTCTCCGCTTCGATGCTCAGTCACTATTCCAGCACAGAACCACATCCTAGCGACTCCACAACCCCAATCCCCACGCCTGGGATGAGGCCCCGCGAATCCCAGGATCTCCCCCCTCTAAGTGGCACGCGCGTCCCGCCCGTGTACTCCCCCACCTACTCCCCATCTTCCTCTCCCCCAACATCTCCCCGCTCACCCACCACCCCGAACCCCCGGGCTCGCCACAACCCCCTCAACCTCCCCGCACGCCCGGAACACCGAATCCGCCCCATCCCCAACCCGCACCACGCTCCCCCCGGGCCGCTTGTCCGCCTGAAACACCCGCACCGTCTCCGCCGGCGGCTTCTCCTTGGGCGACCCCCACGCAACGCACTCAATCGGCGCCGCCCCATCGGCCACCGACAGCAACACGAAATCCCCCGAGTTCGCCAGCGCCCGCCCCTTCGACCGATTGCCCATCGAAAAAACCAGCGCCCCCCCGAACCCCGGATTCCCCCCCGCAGGCGCCGCCGCGCTCGACCCCACCGGCCCGGCGATCTTCGAGTCCAGCCCGTTGAACACCACCGCGCACTGCCCCGGCTCGAGCGTCACCGAAGGAAACACAAACGAAACCCCCTTCTTCGACCCCGGATTCCGAGGATCCGCCCGCCGCGACGTCAGCACCACACCCTTGAGATCGATCGCCTTGGAATGCGGATTAACAAGCTCAACAAACTCATCCCCCACCGCGCTGCGAACCCCATCCCCATCCGCGTCCCCCGACTCATCATTGGGCACGGCGAACAACACCTCGCTGATGATTGGCTGTGGGTACGGAACAGGAGTCTGCGCAGCGCACAGCGCAGGTGTTGCGAGCGCAATCCCCGCGACAGCGATCTTGCGTGAGCGACTCACCGATCCAACTCACCCGCCACAATATTCAAAGACCCCAGAATCGCCACCACATCAGACAGCAGATGCCCCTCGGTCATCTTCGCCATCGTCTGGTAGTTGATGAAACTCGGTGGCCGCGTCGCCACGCGCCAGGGCCGCGCCTTGCCGTCGCCGACGATGTAGTACCCCAGCTCACCGTTGGCCGACTCGTTGCACCCGTACACCTCGCCGATTGGCGCCTCCCAGCCCCGGTTGCTCATGATCAGCTCGAAGTGCTGGATCAATCCCTCGATCGACCCGTACACATCCGCCTTGGGCGGCTTGACCGCCTTCCCGTCAGAGAACATGTCCATCGGCCCGCCGGGAATAGTCTCGATCAGTTGGTTGATGATCTTGATGGACTCGCGAATCTCCGCGATCCGAACGCAGAACCGCGCGTACACGTCCCCCGCCTCGGCGATCACCACCTTGAACTCCACCGCGCTCGCCCCCTGCCCGTCCCAGTTGTCCGCATAGCACAGGTACGGCTCATCCTTGCGGACATCCCGACGAACTCCCGACGCCCGAGCCATCGGCCCCGTCAGCGACCACTGGATCGCCTCCGCCTTGCTCATCGTCCCGATCCCCATCGTCCGGTCCATGAAGATCCGGTTCCGCAGAACCAGCTTCTCCAGATCATCCAGCGCCCGCGGCAGATCGTCATTGATGAAATCATTCATCATCCGCTTGAACACCGCCTCGTCCGGCAGGTCCTTCATCGCCCCGCCGACCCGCGTCCAGTCCGGATGGAACCGCTGTCCGCTGACGAAATCCATGATGTCGTTGATCTTCTCCCGCGGGTTGAACGCGTACAGGAACCCCGTAAACGCCCCAAGATCCAGCGCCGCCGCCCCGACACACAACAGGTGATTCTGAATCCGGCCGAGCTCCGCCAGGATCGTCCGGACCGCCTTGCACCTCGGCGTCAGATCAATCCCAAAGAGCTTCTCCACCGCCAGGTGCCAGCAGATGTCAACCGTGATCGGACCCAGATAATCCATCCGGCTCACGATCGTGACGTATTGGTTGTAATCCAGCGTCTCGCCCAGCTTCTCGAACCCCGAGTGCAGGTACCCGATGTGCGGCGTCACCCGCGCCACCCGCTCGCCGTCAAGCTCCAGAACAAGCCGGAGCGTCGTATGCGTCGCCGGGTGCTGCGGCCCAAAGTTCAGAACCCACCGATCCCCCGTATCCACCCGCTCGGAGAGATACGAAACGTCCTCGATGTTGATGTCGTAAGCGTCGGCAGGCTTGAGCGTGTAGGGCACGGTCCGGTCCTTGAGGAGGCGTTGAACAGGCGTCAAAATCAGGGGCCAACAGCCCCGGCGCACAGTATAGGAACCGCGCCCCACGCCCGGGATGAGGCATCGCGAATCCCAGGATCCTCCCCACCCACGAGCCCCGGCGCCTTGGTATGGCGCCCCGCCATGCCACGGCAAACCACGCAAAGCAACCGCGCCTCGTAAGCAGGATCCCATCCCGCCTTCCCACAAACCTCTCCCTCTCGGTGGCCCGGGCGTCCCGCCCGGGTTCTACCTCCCCTTCTTTATCCTCCCACAAACACACGTTCACGGTGATACTCAAAGTAGGCGCCCTTCGGAACAAAGCGTTCCGGCTCCTTGAACTGCTCGCCCTCATACATCCCAAAGAACTCATCAAAAACATCACGAGGCATCTGCTTCTCAATGGATGTAGAAAGCATCACCCGACAATCTTCCGAGAACGTCATCAAGCCCCGATCAAACGCGGCGTCATGAAGACTGTTGAGACACAGACCGTTGCACGGATCAAGACGGCTCTCCTTCGACACGGCCCAAGGCACGATGTGGCTCGCCCGCAACAACGCTGGTGATGCGATCCCGGTGAGACAGCAACGATTGTCGTATGCAGAAAGTACGGCATTCCTGAAGAACCCCTGACCTCTGCGACCAATACGCTCTTCAACCACTTCCGTCGGTCGATCATCCTCGGAAACCGAGAGAGCCTCGGGTTTGGTCTGGGCGATCACGGAACCAACTTCAGAAAGACAATGCGCCTCTCCAAGAAGTTCCCACTGCCCGAAGTACCGGCCCCAGACATCTCGATCAAGCCTTGACGCATTCCGCATCCCGGTGACTCCGCGCGCTTGGTGGTAGGGATCAAGGCTTGCAAGGTTGGCGAGCTTGAGCGCAATCGAAGATGGTGACCGGTCGATCTGTTTGGCGAGCGCCACAACGTGCGGATTGCCCGTGTGCATCTTTCCAAACGGCGTCTGGCAATACAACGACAACACCGCCAGAACTTCCGATTCGGTCCATCGTCGTCTTTGACCCGGCGCCATTCCCCTCCCCCTACTCCCCCCCAAACCCCATCCGATCAAAAACCCCATCCAACTGATCCAGATCAAAGAACTTCACCACCAGACGACCACGCTTCCCGCTCTTGTCCGTACGGATCTCCACCGGCGTCCCCAGGTGCTCGCTCAGCCGGATCTCCAGATCCGCCCGCGCCGCCACCCGGCGTGACCGCGCCTGCGCCTCCTCCTCGCTCTCGCTCGGCGTCACGTCCGATGCGCCCCCCACGATCAGCTTGCACTTGTCTTCCAGACGCCGAACGCTCCATCCCCCCTTGGCGGCCACTTTGGCGATGTGCACCCGCTCGCGACCCGCGGGCAGCGACAAAATCGCCTTCGCGTGCCCGACGCCGAGCTGCCCGAGCGCGACCATCGCCTGCACCGGCTCCTCGAGTGTTGTCAGCCGGACCAGGTTCGCCACCGTCGAACGATCAACGCCCAGCTTCTCGGCGATCTCCCCGTGCGTGGCGCCGAACTTGTCCGCGAGCTTCGCAAACGCCCACGCCCGATCCATCGCGTTGAGATCCTCGCGCTGGAGATTCTCGATCACCGCCCACTCCGCCGACTCGCGATCGGAAATCTCCACCGTCACCGCCGGCGCCCGGTCCAGCCCGGCCAGCCGAGCCGCCCGCCACCGCCGTTCGCCGGCCACAATCTCCCAAGTCTTCCCGCCTTCGGCAGCATCAGAAATCTCACGAACCACGATCGGCTGCATCATCCCCGTCTCGCCGATCGACTTCGCCAGCGAGGCCAACCCCCCGTCCTCGATCATCCGCCGGGGTTGATTCGGATTGGCCCGAACATCATCAATACCAATGATTTGCAAACGCCTCTCTCCCTCCCCAGCGCCCGGGATGAGGCTCTGCGAATCCCGTGATTCCTCCATCTCCCCAACCTCCCCAACCTCGGTGGCACGGGCGTCCCGCCCGTGTCCTCCCCCATCTCTTCCCCCATCTCCTCCCCCTCTGGTCTCCCTTCTCTCCACCGGATCCACATCCCTCCCCACAACCTCCGCCACCTTCACCGGCTCACCAATCAAACTGCTCAACCCCCGACCCAACCGCCTCGGCTTCGCCGCTGTCTTTGATTTTGACATCGCAATCAACCTCTCTGTGCGCTCACCGCACAACCATGAATCCGCCCGTGCGCTCAACCCGGTACAGTACGCCCGCACGACACTTGCCCGCAACCGACCACCACCCAATGGTGACCCAATGCACCAAACCCCACCAGACCACATCGAGATCATCGCCAGAGCCCTGATCATCCGTTCGGGTTCGATTCTTCTCTGCGAAAACCTTAAAAACGGCTATTTCTACCTCCCGGGAGGCCACGTCGAGCCCGGCGAATCCTCCCCCGACGCGTGTGCCCGGGAGATTCTGGAAGAGCTGAAACTGTGCGCACGGATCGGCCCCTGCCGTCTGATCGCCGAGCAGCGATTCGAGCAGAACGGCAAACCCCGGCACGAGATCAGCCTGGTGTTCCACGTGGAACACCTAACCCGTCAACCGGGTAAACCGTGCCCGGATTCGGGCCCAATGACCGATCAGGACGATGCGAGGGGGGGCGCAGAAACGCTGATTCCGGATGACCTGGAGATCCGGTCGGCGGAGGATCACATCGGGTTTGTGTGGGTCGGGATCGGGGAAATCGGTTCGATCGATCTTCGACCGTGGGTGATTCGGGATTGGATTACTGAAACCAATAGAGAGGCCGCGGTGCGGTTTGTGAGTGGATAATAGGGGGGTGTTCCACGTGGAACACAACGTCCGATAACCTGGCGTCATAGGTTTGTACTGTTAGGTATTGGTTAGCATACGGAGCCACAAACGATGGACCACAACCCCGAGAATGGGACCCACCATGACGATGAACCAGCTCTCGATCCATCATCGCGGGAGATGACGCGGTCGCTTTCGCCAGATGATTCCACCTCGTCATCGGAACCGATGGCGCCCCTGAAGCGTCCTGAATCGGTCGGGCCTTACACCATCATCGGGGTCCTCGGCCGGGGAGGGATGGGCGTTGTCTATCGCGCTTCGCAGGAGAGCCCTCGGCGTGAGGTCGCGCTCAAGCTGATCCGCCCCGGCATGGTGACAGGGTCGTTGTTGAAGCGGTTTCAACTTGAAGCGGACATCCTTGCTCGGTTCATCATCCCGGGATTGCGCAGGTCTATCAGGCGGGGCTGCACGAGGGGGCGCCGTACTTTGTGATGGAGCTGATCGAGGGGCAGACGCTGATTCGTCAGGCGCGCAAGAACAAGTGAGAGCAGAATGGATCATCGTCTCGCGGGCGCCGAAGCGATGGCTGTGCAGTGGGGCGGGATTTCATCCCGCCATTTCGATTGAAGCGCGCTGACTGATGGCGGTGATCTCGCATCCCAGGATGAGTGTGAAGAAGGCGGGTTGAAA